>Ga0306925_10002791_pt1 | contig 15148 bp, 11 predicted proteins | sample flu12Cox44000176_FD_203755 | JGI IMG/M metagenome (GOLD analysis project Ga0306925, IMG submission 203755) | Lab enrichment of tropical soil microbial communities from Luquillo Experimental Forest, Puerto Rico - flux8day.12C.oxic.44.000.176 (v2)... | ecosystem: Environmental > Terrestrial >... | reverse complement strand
CAGAATGTGCTCGCGTTGGATGCTGTCGAGGTCAACCGCGCCGCCTCCTGGGTCCGGGGTACGGGCCTGTTCCGGCGCTACCGTACGGGTGGGGGGCGGCCGGACCGCTGCGTGCTTCGTCACCGGCAGCACGTCCTCGCCTATGGAGAGCAGCGGCGTGCTGCTGAGAATCAGCGCGCGCTCGACGATATTCTCGAGCTCGCGGATATTGCCCGGCCAGTCGTAGCGCAATAGCCGCTCGACCGTCTTACCTTCGATACCGGTGAGCTGTCGCCCTATTTTGGATGCATATTTCTGGGCGAAGAACTGCACCAGCAGCGGAATGTCTTCGGCACGCTCCCGTAACGGCGGCAGTTTTACCGGGAACACATTGAGTCGATAAAACAAGTCCGCCCGGAACGCGCCGCTTGCTACTGCATTCGGTAAATCGCGGTTTGTGGCAGCAATCACGCGCACATCGCACTTGATCGTCTGGTTTCCGCCGATGCGCTCGAATTCCTGCTCCTGCAGAACCCGCAGGAGCTTTACCTGTACGTCGACCGAGACTTCGCCGATCTCATCCAGGAAGATCGTGCCACCATTGGCGAGCTCGAAACGACCGATGCGCCGTTGTATCGCACCGCTGAAAGCGCCGCGCTCGTGGCCGAATAGCTCACTCTCGATCAAACCGGCAGGCAGCGCCGCGCAGTTGATCTTTATGAAGGGCTTGTCGGCGCGGTTACCGGCCGAGTGGATAGCCCGAGCGATGAGCTCCTTGCCAGTGCCGGTCTCACCCAGGATCAGCACCGTTGCACCGGTGGGTGCTACACGCCGCACGTCGCGCAGCACGCCGACGAGGCCGCGGCTGGAGCCCACGATTTCCTCGAAGTTATGTACCGACTTGATTTCTTCCTGCAGGTAGATGTTCTGGGCCTGCAGACGCGCCTGCTCGCGCTCGAGCAGTATCCGGTCCGTGATGTCGATGAACATCGTGCGGGTGTAGGTTCCGCTCGGGTCCGGTTTGGACCACCATTGAATGAAGATCGGCCGACCGTCGTCCTTGCGGCGTAATTCGAGTACCGCGCCACCGGTGTCGGTACCGCGTCCGACAGATTCGAGCGCTGCCTTGACGCGGCGCTGTGCATCCGGCGTGTCAGGAATCAGCGTCCGCCCATACATGGACGGCACTTCTTCAGGCTTTACCCCAAGGATGCGCAGCGCCGCCCGATTGGCACGGATGAAGTGCGTGTCGAGGCCCTCGTGCACATACGCTATCGGCGCCTCTTCGAAGAGGTCGCGGAGCCGATCTTCGCTTTCGCGCAGCTCCTTATCAGCGCGCAGCCGCTCCAACTCGGCAGCGGCGCGAGCCGCAAAGATCTGAAAGAGATAGAGCGTGCGTGGATCGGCCGCCCGCGGTGCCTCATCAAACGCGCATAGGTGGCCGAGCACTTGGCCGTTGCGGGCTTTGAGGGGCACGCCGAAATAGGCCTCGATCCCCTTCTCGCGCGGTGCGTATTTGGCCTGGACGCCACTTGGAATGAAGCAGTCCCGACCCCCGAGTACCTCTTCACAGGGTGTACCACGAAGCTCGAACTCCATGTTCGCGGCAAACTGGCCATTCGACCAGAACGCCAGAGTCCGCAGCAGCTCTCCCCGCTGGAAGTCGGAAATGAAGCTGTGTCGCATGCCGACGGCCTCGGCGAGACCTCGTACGAGCTTGCGCAGAAAGTCATCGCCGGTCGAGGACGCGGTGGCCTCGACGATCGAGCGTAGCAACTCGATCTCATGGGCATCCGCCTGAAAGGCGGCGACCGGCGCCGTCGTATTTTCCGGCATTCGAACCCCTGTTCCGCTGGCGGGTGTTGCGTCGCCAAGCGCCGGCATTAGCTAAAAGGGATCTTAAGCCACCTCTCACTGGGGGGCACGTACCGAGCGTGTATCGGCGAGCCTGACGGGCCGGCCAATCGGCGATCTACCCCCGCAGGTGCCGCAACCGGTTCTGAGCATGCCGCAATTCGCTGCGGCCACCGCGGCCTGCCGGGCGGATTGTGCACAGGCTCGTGCAGTGCAGCGGATCCATCGTCCAGCCCTAAATATCCCTCGTTATCCGTCACTTACCGCCGTGGGCACCTCGGCCCGGTGCGCTGGCACAGCAATTGCTCCTGGGTGTGTGTCCGACGCATGCGTGCGTCGCAACCAACAGCAACCTTCAGGAGCTACCGACAATGAGCAAACACAGTTCGATGCTGCACATGGCGATTTCGGGGGTGCTCGCGCTTTCGGGCGCGGCGCTGACCTCGACCGCAGTAGCGGCACAGGATGGCATGGAGCAGTGCGCCGGCATCGTCAAGGCCGGAAAGAACGATTGCGCCACCAGCGCGAACGCCTGTCACGGGCACGTCACGAGCGATGCGAACACGGAAGCCTGGATCTACGTGCCGAAGGGCACGTGCGATCGCATCGTGGGCGGCCACATCGTGAGCGTGAAGGAGCCCCCACCGGCGAACTAACCACCGCACTCCGCTCCAACCTGCTCGCCATCACTCGGCATGTTGGAGCGGACCAGGAGTGATCTCATGAACAGAAAATCCGATTTCCCGTTGAGCTTGGATCCTGACGCCTGGGAGCTCTCGGTTGTCGAGCACCGCCCGCGCAGGTGGCTGCCGATCTCGGGCGTACCGCTGTATGCCGTCGATCCGCGCGGCTGGCAAACCCGGGCAGCGCGCGGTTTCTCCTGGCACCGCGCCGGGCGTGCTCTCAAGCGGAAGAGCGTCTGATGAACGGTATTGGATCGGATTGGGCAGTCGTGCTCGCCGCCGGCGAGGGCACGCGCCTGGCCGCGCTGACCCGGGATGCGGCCGGCAACGCGGTACCGAAACAATTCTGCTCGCTGAACGGAGGCCGTGCCCTGGTGCAGGAGGCCGTCGAACGGGCGCGGCGCGTGGTCGCACTGGATCGCACCTGCGCGATCGTCGCTCAACAGCATTCGCAGCACTGGCGCAAGGCGCTGCGTCGTCTACCCGCCGAAAACATTATCGTGCAGCCGCAGAATCGCGGCACCGCGAACGGTGTGCTGCTCTGCGTGCTGTCCATCCTGGAGCGCGACCCGCTCGCGCGAATCATGTTCCTTCCGGCTGACCATTTCGTGCTGGATGAGAGCGCGCTCGAGCGCTCGCTGCGGGAATTGCTCGCCAACCTGCACCATAACCCGGACGGGCTGACCCTCATCGGCATCGAACCCGACGAGCCGGACCCGGAGCTGGGATACATCGTTCCCGGTCGGACCCTCTCAGACGGCCTGCGCACGGTTGCCCGCTTTGTGGAAAAGCCCGCAGCCCCGGTGGCGCAGGAGCTGCTTGCAACCAGGGCACTCTGGAACAGCTTCATGTTTGGTGCCTCCGCAGCGGCGCTTCTCGGGCTGCTGCGACTGCAACTCGGCGCCACGGTCGATGAAATGGCCACCGCCCTCGCACGAGACCAGCATGCGGGGGTCAATTCGGCCCTGCCGGAGCTCTACCAGAGCCTGCCGACGGCTGATTTCTCACGGGCGGTGGTCCAACAGCTCCCGTTCACGCTACGCGTGATTACCGCGCCCGCTTGTGGATGGAGCGACCTGGGGACCCCGCGCCGAGTGGCGGCAACGCTCCGCCGGCTAGCTGCTCGCACGGATTCGGTGCCTGAGCCGACAGCGCGCGTACGCCGTATCTCACCGCCCGCTTGCATCAACCTCGCCACCCAACAGGCCCGCCTAGCACTGGCGGGTTAGTGAAAGGAAAGCCTTTATGAATGCGTTCGCTGCCGCACTCGCTCTCGCCCTGGCTTCTGTATCGGCTGCTCACGCGGCCGATGTGGCCGCTCAACCGACGCTGACACTCGAAGGCGCCAAGCGCGCCGTGGCCGCAGCGATCGCCTATGCACACAGCCACGGCGCGCCCGGAGCGGCTATTGCCGTCGTTGATGCCGGCGGTCACACCATCTGTCTGGAACGTCTCGATGGCACCTTCCCGGCGAGTGCCGATGTCTCCATTGGCAAGGCGCGGACCGCGGCGAACTTTGGCCGTCCCACCCGTGGCATGGAGGACTCGATCAACAAGAATCGTCCGGCGCTGGCCGCGGTCGCGGCGGTGACGCCCTTTACCCCGCTGCAGGGGGGCATCCCCATCGTGGTAGATCACCAGGTTGTAGGCGCCATCGGGGTAAGTGGTGCGGCGAGTGCTCAGCAGGATGAAGAGATTGCGATTGCCGGCGCGGGCGCCTTTCAGAACGGGCCCGCTTCACAGGGGCAGTAGACATGATGCACAGAGCCCTCTTCCACCACGGCCCCGCAGTTGTGCTTCTTGTTTACACTCTGCTCGGCTCCGTGCTACTCGCCGTTTCCCCCGCGGCGAGTGCGGATGCGCCCGCGCCGGCAGCGACGGTGGATCTGACCACTGAGGCCGGTGTTTCCTTGATGCAGGCGCACTGGCGCTACAGCGATGCGCGGATCGTCGAGATCCCCTTCCGCGCACCCGATGCGCAAGGACAGCCGACCGGCGCAACGCACATTACCAACGACATCTTGCCGCACGCTGGCGCGGCGGAGTTCGACGACTCGCAGTGGCCGACGATCGCTCCTGGCTCGTTGCGCGAGCCGCGCGGTCCCGGGCGAGTGTCATTCAACTGGTACCGGATTGACCTCACCATTCCACAGCGCATTGGTGGGTTCGATCCGACCGGAGCCAGCGTCTGGTTCGAAGTACGCGTCGACGACTACGCGGAGGTATGGGTGAACGGAGAACTCGACCGCACCTACGACCAGCGCGGCGGTTCGGTGGTTGCAGGCTGGAACGCGCTGAACCGCGTGCTGGTCGCACGCCGCACGCGGCCGGGGGACAAAATCGAGCTGGCGGTCTTCGGCATGAATGCACCGATCTCTGATTCGCCGACCAACTACATCTTCGTACATGAGGCGCGGCTCACATTCTTTCCGGAGGGCGTCGCGCCGGTTGCGGTTGTGCCGCACGAAGTCAACGTGCACGTGGAGCGCGATGCGCCGGAGATCGACCAGATCGTCCCAGCGAACGCGAAGCTCTTCAAAGTCGCGGAAGGGTTCGAGTTCACCGAGGGCCCGATCTGGCTACGCGGCAAGAACGCCTTGCTGTTCAGCGACCCGAATCACAACACCATCTATCAGTACAGCGAGGATGGCCAACTCACGGTATTTCGCGAGCACAGCGGCTACGACGGCGCCGACATCGCGGAGTATTTGCAGCCCGGCTCGAATGGACTGACCCTCGACCGTCAAGGACGACTGACGATCGATGAACAGGGTCGTCACCGCGTGAGCCGTCTGGAAGGTGACGGCACGCTCACCGTGCTAGCCGACAGCTATGAAGGCAAGCGGCTCAACAGCCCGAACGATCTCGTATATCGCTCCGACGGCACGCTCTACTTCACCGATCCGCCTTTCGGCCTGCCAAAATTTTTCGACGATCCACGCAAGGAATTGCCCTTCAGCGGGGTCTTCTCCTGGAAAGACGGGCAACTGCGCCTTCTGAGCCACGAGCTCAGGGGACCAAATGGCATCGTGTTCTCTCCTGACGAGAAGTACCTCTACGTCGACAATTGGGACCCGGCAGCCAAAACGGTGACCCGCTATCCGGTTGGGCGCGACGGCAGCCTCGGGCGCGGGGAGATTTTCATCGACTTGACCGCGCAGATCCCCGGTGCGGAGGCGCTCGATGGCATGAAGACGGATGTGCAGGGCCATCTGTATGTCTCCGCCCCCGGCGGCGTGTGGATTTTCGATGCGCAGGGACGGCACCTCGGCACGATCACCGCGCCGCATCCGGTCCACAACTTCGCGTGGGGCGGTCGCGATGGACGCACTCTTTATCTGTGCGCCCGCACCGCGCTCTATCGCATCAATCTGCTGCAAGAAGGAATCCGGCCCTGAGTTTCGCGCGCGGCGACTTCGCCTCCTTACCCAATGCCTTCGAGCGCGAGTGGCTCGTGACGAACTCACTCGGCGGGTTCGCGTGCGGCACAATCGCCCAGGCGAACACCCGCCGCTATCACGGCCTGCTCGTAGCTGCACTGCAGCCGCCGGTGCAGCGCGTCGTCATGGTGGCGAAGCTCGAGGCGAAGGTGAGGTATCGTGGCAGCAGCTACGAGCTCGGCAGCAATGAGTTTGCGGATGGGACAATAAGTCCACGTGGCTTCGAGCTGTTGAGTGCCTTTGAAGATCAGGACGGTGTGCCGGTCTGGGTCTATGCCTGTGGGGATGCCCGGTTGGAACAACGCATCTGGATGGCGCACGGGCGCAATACTACCTATGTGAGATTCGAGCTTCGCGAAGCGAGCGCACCACTGCAAATCGAGCTGCGCCCCCTGTGCACGTACCGGGACTACCACAGTCACGCGCGTGGGGGCTGGTCTTTGGAAGCGGCAGCGGAGCCGGGTGGCTGCCGGGTGACCGCCTTCGCCGGTGCGCGACCCTACAGGCTCCTGGTTGATCGCGGGGAATTTCGCAGCGAACCCGACTGGTACTGGAGTTTTCGCCATCGTGTCGAAGCCGACCGTGGGCTCGATGCAATCGAGGACCTGTGGCGACCGGGTGCGTTTCACGCATCGCTCGAGAGCGGCGAGTCGGTGACGCTGACGGTCACTGCGGAGCCAGAGTTCGAGAGCTCAGCCGCTGCCCTTGACCAGGAAAAGAACCGCCGCCGCGCACTGCTGCGGGCCGTCCCCGTCGGTGCACCGGATTGGGTGCAAAGACTGACCCTCGCGGCCGATCAATTCATCGTGCGGCGATCGAGGCCTGATGGCGCCCCCGCCGGCACGACAGTCATTGCGGGTTATCCCTGGTTCAGTGACTGGGGGCGCGACACCATGATTGCCCTGCCGGGACTCGCGCTGGCAACTGCGCGAACCAGGGACGCGGGATCCATCCTGCGTACCTTCGCCGAGCACGTCAGCGAAGGGATGCTGCCGAACCGCTTTCCGGACGGCGGTGAGCCCCCGGAGTACAACACAGTCGACGCGACGCTCTGGTACTTCCATGCGATCGCAGCGTACCTCGAGGTGAGCGGCGATCGCGGGCTGCTGCGCGATCTGTATCCTGTCTTGCGCGACATCGTTGATTGGCACCGACGCGGGACACGTTACGGCATCCGCGTTGACCCCGAAGACGGGCTGCTGCGTGCGGGAGAGACCGGGGTGCAGCTCACCTGGATGGACGCCAGGATCGGCGATTGGGTCGTGACTCCTCGAATCGGCAAGCCGGTCGAGATCAATGCGCTATGGCACTACGCCCTCACGCAGCTGGCGGACTGGGCGCGAGCTCTCAAGGACTCCCGTGCGGCGGCCGACTACGAGGCGGCAGCTCGGCGCGCGGCTGCTAGCTTCAGTCAACGGTACTGGTACCCGGCAGGCGGATATCTCTATGACGTCATCGACGGCCCGGGTGAGCTGATCGACGACGCTGGCAAGAGCATAGATCCGAGCCTCCGACCCAACCAAATCTTTGCCGTATCGCTTGGCGCCAATCTTCTGGATACAGCTCGCGCGCGGGCAGTCGTCGATGTGTGCGCCAGGGAGCTCTTGACTCCGGTCGGGCTGAGAAGCCTTGCGGCCTCCGACCCGCGCTACGCGCACCGCTACACGGGCGACCCCCGCCAGCGTGATGCCAGCTATCACCAGGGCACCGTCTGGACGTGGCTGCTGGGTCCCTACGCCGTAGCCCATCACCGGGTGTACGGTGACGCCGGACACGCCCTCGCACTGCTTGAGGGTCTTGCTGCACATGTGGACGAGGCCTGCATCGGGAGCATCAGCGAAATCATGGACGGCGACGCGCCGCATTCACCACGTGGGTGCTTCGCTCAGGCCTGGAGCGTTGCCGAGACCTTGCGGGCGTATCACAGCCTGACCGCGCAACGCGTACCCAGAACGGCAAGCCAGGTGATTGGAGGTTGAAATGAGCATGACGCCCGGCGGCGCCGAGCACGAACGTCTTCAGACACGGTTTCCGGAGCATGAAGGCTGGAAAGTCTGGGGGCCGTATCTCTCCGAACGACAATGGGGAACCGTGCGCGAGGATTACAGCCCCTTCGGCAATGCGTGGGACTACTTCCCGCACGATCAGGCGCGCAGCCGCGCTTACCGCTGGGGTGAGGACGGCATCGCGGGGTTTTCCGACCGCGAGCAGCGGCTGTGTCTCGCGGTGGCACTGTGGAACGGGCGCGACCCGATCCTCAAGGAGCGGCTTTTCGGGCTCACCAATGCGGAAGGCAACCACGGCGAGGACGTGAAGGAGCTCTACTACTACCTCGACGCCACGCCGACGCATTCGTACCTGAAGATGCTCTACAAATACCCACAGGCTGAGTATCCGTACGCGCGCCTCGTCGAAGAGAACCGGCGTCGCGGCAACGGGCAGCCGGAATTTGAGCTCATCGACAGCGGGCTCTTCGATGCGGACCGCTATTTCGATGTGTTCATCGAGTATGCGCAGGCGGAGCCCGGCGACATTCTGCTGCGGATCACGGTCGAGAACCGTGGATCTGAGAGCGCACCGATTCACGTATTGCCGCAGCTCTGGTTCCGCAATACCTGGAGCTGGAAAGCCGGCGGGCGGCGCCCCGTGCTCGAGCAGGTGGCGCCCGGGCTCGTGCGCGCGGAACACCCGCGACTTGGCGTCTATTACCTGCACACCGACGGGGATCCGGCCGAGCTGTTGTTCTGCGAGAATGAATCGAACAGCCACCGGCTGTGGAACGAGTCGCCACAACCGGGCTACTTTAAAGACGGGATCCACGAGCGTGTCGTCCGTGGTGACGTTGCGGCCGTCAATCCGGCGCGGCGCGGCACCAAGGCAGCGGCCTGGTATTCGCAGGAAGTGCCTGCCGGCGGCAGGATTCAGATCCGCCTGCGCCTGAGGCGGCGGGTGCGCAGCGAAGCCTTCCGCGACTTCGACGCGCTCTTCAGCCTGCGCCTTCGGGAAGCCGACGAGTTCTACGCGCAATTGCAACAGGGCATGCAGTGCGAGGACGCGCGGCGCGTGCAGCGGCAGGCGTTCGCCGGCATGATCTGGAGCAAGCAATTCTTCTACTTCGATGTCGCCGAGTGGTTGCGCGGTGATCCCGCGCAGCCGCCGCCACCGCCAGGGCGGCGTCACGGCCGCAACAGCGACTGGGAGCACCTCAACAACGCCGACATCATTTCGATGCCGGACAAATGGGAGTACCCGTGGTACGCCGCCTGGGACCTGGCATTCCACTGCATTCCACTCGCGCATCTGGACGCCGAGTTCGCCAAGGAGCAGCTCGTGCTGCTGACGCGCGAGTGGTACATGCACCCAAACGGCCAGATCCCCGCTTACGAGTGGGCATTTGGCGATGTGAATCCACCGGTACACGCGTGGGCGGCGTGGCGGGTCTTCCAGATCGACCGTAAGCAACGCGGTGATCATGGCGACCTCATGTTCCTCGAGCGTGTGTTCCACAAGCTGATGCTCAATTTCACCTGGTGGGTGAACCGCAAGGACGCCGAGGGCCGCAATGTCTTCCAGGGCGGCTTCCTCGGGCTGGACAACATCGGCGTATTTGACCGCAGCAGTCAGCTGCCGACTGGCGGACACATCGATCAGGCTGACGGCACGAGCTGGATGGCGATGTACGCGCTGAACCTGATGCGCATCGCGTTGGAGCTCGCGCAACACAACCGGGTTTACGAGGACATTGCTACCAAGTTCTTCGAGCACTTCCTGCACATCGCCGAGGCCATGAGTCACATCGGCGGCGCCGAAGGCGGCATCGGTCTATGGGACGACGAAGACAAGTTCTTCTATGACGTACTGCATCTGCCAGATGGCAGCATGCAGCCCCTCAAGGTCCGCTCGATGGTGGGCCTGATTCCGCTCTTTGCCGTGGAAACGCTCGAGCCGGAGTTGCTGGAGAAGGTGCCCGACTTCAAGGGGCGCCTGGAGTGGTTCCTGGCCAATCGTCCCGGACTTTGCTCCCTGGTCTCACATTGGAACGTGGAAGGTCGCGGCCACCGCCGCCTGTTGTCGCTGCTGCGCGGCCATCGGATGAAGAAGCTGCTCAAGCGGCTTCTGGATGAGACCGAGTTCCTGTCACCGTACGGGGTGCGAGCGCTGTCGCGTGCCCACGAGCAGGCACCTTACGTCTATCGCCACAACAGCATGGACCTCACGGTGCGCTACCAGCCGGCGGAATCTGACAGTGGACTTTTCGGCGGCAATTCGAACTGGCGCGGTCCGATATGGTTTCCAGTCAATTTCCTCATCATCGAATCGCTGCAGAAGTTTCATCACTACTATGGCGATGACTTCCGCGTCGAGTGCCCGACCGGCTCAGGGCGATTCAGCACGCTCAACGAGGTAGCCAATGAGCTCGCCAGGCGCCTTACGCGTCTGTTCCTCGGCGACGAACAGGGCCATCGGCCGGTGCACAGCATGAACGAGCGCACGCTCAGAGATCCGCACTTCCGCGACTACCTTCTCTTCTACGAGTATTTCCACGGCGACAGCGGCCGGGGTGTGGGCGCTGCGCATCAGACCGGCTGGACCGGGCTGGTTGCGAAGTTGCTGATGCCCCGCTACAGCGCCGAGATACACGCCACAGAGAGCGCCCCGCGACTGACGGCAGAAGCTGGCGCAACGCAGCAGCCGCCAAGCGCAGACCAGGCCCGTCGCCGGCGACAACTTCATTCAACCCCTTAGATCCACGAGGCTCACCGATGGACACCCCGACCTGCTATGCCCACTTGCCGAAGCCCGTCATGCCGCGGGTACCACCCCAGAAGCTACTGCTCGGACAAAAGGCACTGGTGACCGGCGCGAGCTCGGGTATCGGACGCGCTATCGCCCTGTCGCTTGGCGATGCCGGCGCCGATGTCGTCGTCAATTATGTGAGCGGCGAGGACAAGGCCGAAGCTCTCGCGCAGGAGATCCGTGCCAAGGGCGTGCAGGCGCGCATTTTACGTGCCGACGTGTCGGATGAGAGTGAGGTGCGTTCGATGTTCAGCGCGATGCTGGAAGAGTTCGGCACCGTGGACATCCTGGTCAACAACGCGGGGTTGCAGCAGGACGCTCCGTTCCACGAGCTCACGCTCGCCCAATGGAATAAGGTCCTGGCCGTTAATCTCACCGGACAGTTCCTGTGCTCGCGTGAAGCCGTGCGCGAGTTCATGCGTCGCGGCGTGCGCCGCGAAGTATCGTGCTCCGCCGGCAAAATCCTGTGCGTCAGCTCGGTGCACGAGGTGATCCCGTGGGCGGGTCACGTCAACTATGCCGCTTCCAAGGGCGGCGTCATGCTCATGATGAAAAGCCTCGCCCAGGAAGTGGCACCCTACCGCATCCGCGTCAACTCGATCTGCCCGGGTGCCATCCGCACACCCATCAACATGCAGGCGTGGGACACGGCCGCCGCGTATACCGAGCTGTTGAAGCTCATTCCCTACAAGCGCATCGGCGAGCCCGAGGAGATCGGACGTGCCGCGGTGTGGCTGGCGTCCGACTATGCCGATTACATCCACGGCGTCAGTCTGTTCGTCGACGGTGGCATGACGCTGTATCCCGGCTTTGAGACCGGCGGCTGAGAGATGGCGACGACAATGACACGTGCGCTGCGCACGCACTGGCCGGAATATCTCATCGAGGGCTGGGCGCTCGGCACGTTCATGGTTTCCGCCGGGCTCGTGGCAACGCTGCTGGGTGCGCCCGCCTCGCCGGTACATCGAGCGCTCCCGGACCCCATGTGGCGCAATGCGGTTGGCGGCATTGCCATGGGACTCACGGCGATCGCGCTCATTCATTCAGGCTGGGGCAAGCGATCCGGAGCTCACATGAACCCAGCCGTGACGTTGACCTTCCTGCGCCTCGGAAAGATCCGCCCGTGGGACGCACTCTTCTTCGTGACGGCTCAGGTCCTCGGCGGCCTGAGCGGAGTACTGCTGGTCGCCGTATTGGCCGGGCACGCCTTCAGCGATCCGCCGGTCAGCTACGCTGCCACGCTGCCCGGACCGTCCGGGCCGGCGGCAGCGTTCGCCGCGGAATTTGCCATTTCCGCGATTCTCATGTTGACGGTGCTGTCGCTCTCGGCGGCCGCACGACTCGCGTCCTATACCGGACTCATCGTCGGTGGCCTGGTCGCAGCGTACATTACCTTCGAATCCCCTCTCTCGGGGATGAGCATGAATCCGGCTCGTAGCCTGGCATCTGCGGCACCCGGCATGCAATGGCGCCACCTGTGGATCTATCTGACCGCTCCGCTGCTCGGCATGCTAAGTGGAGCACAGCTGTTCCTCATGGTCGCCGGCGCGCGGCGCGTGCTGTGCGCAAAGCTGCTGCACCCGCTCGGCGTGCCATGCATTCATTGTGGTTACCAGCCACCCCAGCTGGCTCGAGGTGAGCGCTCGCCCGCGCAGCCGGGAAGTGCACGCGCATGAATTCGCAACAGTACGACGCCATTGTCGTCGGCTCAGGTGCCGGCGGTGCGGCCGCGGCGTACAAGTTGGCGCTCGGCGGCCTGCGGGTGGTAGTGCTCGAAAAGGGCGATCATCTGCCAACCGACGGCAGCACCCTCGATATCGAGCGCGTGGTGCATCAGGGAGAATTTCTCAGCCACGAACCCTGGCTCGATGGCCACGGACGGCGCATGGTCCCCGAGGAGCACTTCAACGTGGGGGGCAAGACGAAGTGGTACGGAGCGGCGCTGCTTCGTTTCGCCGAGCATGAATTCCAGCCCGACACGGCTCACGGTTGTCTCGGCTGGCCGTTCGCGCTCGCTGAGCTGGCACCCTACTACCAGGAAGCGGAGCGCTTGCTGGGTGTCCGCCTCTTTGATAACGAGCCGGACCTTGCGCGGATCCTCGCGCGGCTGCAACGGCAGTCGTCCGGATGGCAGCCGCAATCGATGCCGATGGGACTGGCCGCCGACATCGCTGCGCACAGGACTGAGGCCTCGCACTTCGACGGGTTTGCCTCAGCCGCTGATCTCAAGGCCGAGGCTGAGCGCTCGCTCCTGTCACAACTGCGGTCACGCGACAATTTCCGTATGCTGGTCAATGCCGAAGTCGCCTCGCTATGCGGTTCTCCCGCTGCGCCCACCACCGTGACCGGGGTGCGCCTCACCGATGGGCGCAGTTTTACTGCGCCGTACGTGTTTCTCGCCGCTGGCGCGCTGCACTCACCGCGCTTGCTGGCACGTTACCTGCGCGGCAGCGGCCTCGATACCACGCTGCCCGCAGCGCGGCACGTCGGGAGAAACCTGAAGCTTCACCTCCTCACTGCGATGATCTCCCTGTCCTTAGGAGTAAAGACCGATCTGATCCGCAAGACGACGTTCCTCATCAACGAGCGCTTCCCGCACTCGAGCGTTCAGCCCCTGGGCTTCGATGATGAATTGATCGCGACGCTAATGCCGCGCGCGCTGCCGCGGGCCGCCCGCAGACTGATTTCCCGCCGAGCTTATGGGTTCTTCCTGCAGACCGAGGACGGCTCCGATCCCGGTAATCGGGTGCAGGCGGAGTCCGACTCCGAGTCGCTGCCCATATTGGACTATGACGAGCGGCGACTGTTGCCGGCGGCGCGCGAACACCGCGCCTTCGCCCGAGCTCTGCAACGCGATCTCGCCCGCTCAGGCATGGTCAGTTTCACACGCCGGATTGGGCTCACGGGTACCGCGCACGCCTGCGGTTCGCTGGTTTGCGGCCTCAGTTCCGCTGATTCCGTCGTCGATGGCGTCGGACGCGTCCACGGCCTGCAGGGACTGTACGTCGTTGACGGCAGCATCTTGCCCCGCTCCAGCCGCGTGAATCCGTCGCTGACGATCTACGCCTGGGGCCTGCGCGTCGGGCAGCGGGTCGCGCGTGAGTTTCAGGACCGACATGCGCCGGCGCAGCAGGCGAACTTAGAGGCGGACCATGCCGCGTAAGCCGCCTCGGCTGCGAGCTACCTGGCACGCCGCCGCCGCCCTGGCGCTCTGCGCCGGGGCAGCCGTGGTTAGCTCTGCGGCGACACTGCCCGCGCCGGTAACCGCCATCGAGTCAATAACGGTAACTGTGAGCGACCTGGACCGGGCGGTCGATTTCTACTCGAAGGTGCTGACCTTCGAAAAAGTCGCCGACCGTGAGGTCTCCGGCGAGGCGTACGAGCACCTGTTTGGCGTGTCCGGGCTGCGCGTGCGATCGGCACGCATGCGTCTGGGGGATGAGTACCTGGAACTGCAGCAGTTTCTGGCACCGCGCGGCCGACCCGTCCCGCTCGACTCCCGCAGCAATGACCGCTGGTTTCAGCACGTCGCAATCATCGTGAGCGACATGACGGCCGCCTACGCACGCCTGCGCAGCTTCAACGTGGAACACGCATCGAGTGGTCCGCAACGGCTGCCGGACTGGAACCCGAACGCCGCTGGCATCGAGGCCTTTTATTTCCGCGACCCTGATGGTCACAACCTCGAGGTGCTGCAGTTTCCCGCCGATAAAGGCGCACCGAAGTGGCACGCTCGCGACGGTCGGTTGTTCCTCGGGATTGACCACACCGCCATCGTAGTGGCGGACACCGAGACCAGCCTGCACTTCTATCGCGATTTACTCGGTATGCGCATAGCAGGAAGTAGCGACAACTACGGCACCGAACAAGAGCACCTCAATAATGTGTTCGGCGCACATCTGCGCATCACCGCACTGCGCGCAGCGCACGGCCCCGGAATCGAGTTTCTGGAGTACCTCGCGCCCCGCACCGGGCGTCCACTGCCGCCTGACACGCAACCGGATGATCTGTGGTACTGGCAGGTGAATCTATGTAGCGCTGCGCCGTCGGAGTTCGAGTCGACACTGCGGGACTCTCATGCACCATTACCGTCAGCACGCGCGATAAGACTCGGTGATGCGCAGCTGGGATGGCGCACTGGATTACTCACGCGCGATCCGGATGGACACGCCAGCCTCATCGGGGAGGGGCAGCCATGTACAAGAACCTGGTAATTGTCGGCGGTGGTTTTGCCGGAACCAGAACCGCCAAGCTGCTGGAGCATACGCTGCCGCCCGATTGGACCTTGACGCTCGTCAGCCAGGAAAACTACATAACCTTCAATCCGCTGCTGCCCGAGGTGGTCGGCGCTTCGATCATGCCCAGCCACGTGATCGCACCTCACCGTCAGATGAT
>Ga0306925_10002790_pt1 | contig 15150 bp, 12 predicted proteins | sample flu12Cox44000176_FD_203755 | JGI IMG/M metagenome (GOLD analysis project Ga0306925, IMG submission 203755) | Lab enrichment of tropical soil microbial communities from Luquillo Experimental Forest, Puerto Rico - flux8day.12C.oxic.44.000.176 (v2)... | ecosystem: Environmental > Terrestrial >... | reverse complement strand
CCGAGGTGCGGCCCTCGCCGCCGCCGTGCGGATGGTCGATCGGATTCATCGATACGCCGCGATTGTGCGGCATGCGGCCCATCCAGCGCTTGCGTCCGGCCTTGCCGATCGAAACGTTCATATTGTCTGGGTTCGACACCGCGCCGATGGTCGCCATGCAGCGGCCATGCACCATGCGCTGCTCGGCCGAGTTGAGGCGCAAGATGACGTATTCGCCGTCGCGGCCGACGATCTGGGCATAGGTGCCGGCCGAGCGCGCGATCTGCCCGCCCTTGCCGATCTTGATCTCGACATTGTGCACGATGGTGCCGATCGGGATGCTGCCGACCGGCATGGCGTTGCCCGGCTTCACGTCCACGTGCTCGCCGGAAACGACCGTGTCGCCCTGCGCGAGCCGCTGCGGCGCCAGGATGTAGGCGAGTTCGCCGTCCTCGTACTTGATCAGCGCGATGAAGCCGGTGCGGTTGGGGTCGTATTCGATGCGCTCGACCTTGGCCGGCACGTCGAATTTGCGGCGCTTGAAATCGATCTTGCGGTAGGCCTTCTTGTGGCCGCCGCCGCGGAAACGCACGGTGATGCGGCCGCTGTTATTGCGCCCGCCGCTCGAATTCCTGCCCTCGGTCAGCGTCTTCACCGGCGCGCCGCGATGCAGGCCCGAGCGATCGACCAAAACGAGCTGGCGCTGGCTCGGCGTGACTGGGTTGTAGGACTTGAGTGCCATTTCGCTCGCTCCTTACAGGCCCGTCGTCACGTCAATCTTGTGGCCCTCTTCGAGGGTCACGATCGCGCGTTTGACCTGCGACTGCTCGCCGATCGTTCCCTTGAAGGCTTTGATCTTGCCCTTGCGGAGATGGGTGTTGACGCTCTTGACCTTGACGTCGAACAGCTTCTCGACCGCCTCCTTGATCTGCGGTTTGGTCGCATGCTTGGCGACCTTGAACATCACCTGGTTGCGTTCCGAGGCGAGCGTCGCCTTCTCGGTGATGACCGGCGAGATGATCACGTCGTAATGGCGCGGATCGGTGGTGCTCATTTGAAGCGCGCCTCCAACGCTTCCAGCGCCGACTTGGTCAGCACCAATGTCGGCCGCCGCAGGATGTCGTAGACGTTGATGCCCTGCACCGGGAGCACGTCGATGTTCGGGATATTGCGCGCGGCGAGGGCGAAATTCGCTTCGAGCTCGGCGCCGTCGATGATGAGCGCGCTGGTGAGCCCGAGCTTGGCGAAGCTCTTTTGCAGTGCGCTGGTCTTGCCATTCTTCACGGTTGCCTTCTCGAGCACGATGATGCCGCCGTCCTTGGCCTTGGCGGACAATGCGTGCTTGAGAGCGAGCGCGCGCACCTTCTTGGGAAGATCAATCGCGTGGCTGCGCGGCGTGGGCCCGAACGAGCGGCCGCCGCCGCGGAACAGATTGACCCGCGCGGGGCCGTGGCGGGCGGAGCCGGTGCCCTTCTGCCGGTACATTTTCTTGCCGGTGCGGTTGATCTCGCTGCGGTTCTTGACGTCGTGGGTGCCGCGCTGACGCTTGGCGAGCTGCCAGCGCACGCAGCGATGCAGGATGTCCGCCCTCGGCTCGAGGCCGAAGATCGCGTCCGGCAGTTCGATCGAACCCGCCGCCTTGCCGTCGAGCGACACGATCTTGAGCTCCATGTCAGGCGCCCTCCTTGTCGGCGGCTTTGCCTTCTTCGGCGGGCGTGGCCTCGGCTTTGCCGGCGGAGGCTGCCGCCTCCGGCAGGCGGAACTTACCGGGCTTGGGGGCGTCCTTCGGCAGCTTCTTCTTCACCGCGTCGCGCAGCGTGATCCAGCCGCCCTTGGCGCCCGGCACCGCGCCTTCGACCAAGACGAGGCCGCGCTCGACGTCGGTCTGCACCACCTTGAGATTGAGCGTGGTGACGCGCTCGACGCCCATGTGACCCGGCATTTTCTTGTTCTTGAAGGTCTTGCCGGGATCCTGGCGGCCGCCGGTCGAACCGATCGAGCGATGCGAGATCGACACGCCGTGCGAGGCGCGCAGCCCGCCGAAGTTCCAGCGCTTCATGCCACCCGCAAAGCCTTTGCCGATCGAGGTCCCGGTCACGTCGACAAATTGCCCGACGACGAAGTGATCGGCGGTGATTTCGGCACCGACCGGGATGAGATCGCCCTCCTCCACCCGGAACTCGGCGAGCTTGCGCTTGGGCTCGACCTTGGCGACGGCGAAATGGCCGCGGTCCGCCTTGGTCAGGTTCTTCGGCCTGCGCGAGCCGGAGCCGAGCTGCAGCGCCACGTAGCCGTTCTTGTCCTTGGTGCGGTGGGCGACGACCTGGCAATTGGCGAGGCGCAGCACTGTGACCGGCACGTGCTCGCCGCCGTCCGTAAAGACGCGCGTCATTCCGACCTTCTGTGCGATCACCCCGGAACGCATGTCTGGTGTCCTGTCTCTCTCGCGGCTCAGAGCTTGATCTCGACGTCGACGCCGGCGGCAAGATCGAGCTTCATCAGCGCGTCCACCGTCTGCGGCGTCGGATCGACGATGTCGAGCAGCCGCTTGTGCGTGCGCATCTCGAACTGCTCACGGCTCTTCTTGTCGATGTGCGGCGAACGGTTGACCGTGAACTTCTCGATCCTCGTCGGCAGCGGGATCGGGCCGCGCACCTGCGCGCCAGTGCGCTTGGCGGTCGCCACGATCTCGCGCGTCGACGCATCGAGGATGCGGTGATCGAACGCCTTGAGCCGGATCCGAATATTCTGGCCGTTCATGGTTGCTCCGATAGCGGCAAGTTGCGGACGTCAGAGGGGAGGAGACGGACGCGCATCCCGCTCCCGATATCTCATCCGCCCTTCCGTCGTCGGTCCTCCGTCGTCTATTCCGTGATCGACACCACCACGCCGGCGCCCACGGTCTTGCCGCCCTCGCGGATCGCAAACCGCTGCTTCTCCTCCATCGCAATCGGCGTGATCAACTCCACATCCATCGCCGCGTTGTCCCCCGGCATGATCATCTCCGTCCCCGCAGGCAGCGTCACCTGACCCGTCACGTCCGTCGTGCGGAAGTAAAACTGCGGACGGTAATTGTTGAAAAACGGCGTGTGCCGGCCGCCCTCCTCCTTGGTCAGGATATACGCCTCGGCCTTGAACTTCTTGTGCGGCTTCACCGAACCCGGCTTGCACAGAACCTGCCCGCGCTCCACCGCGTCCTTGTCGATCCCGCGCAACAGGCAGCCCACATTGTCCCCCGCAACACCCTCGTCCAAAAGCTTGCGGAACATCTCAACCCCCGTCACCACAGACTTCTGCGTGTCGCGCAGCCCCACGATCTCCACCTCCTCCCCAACCTTGATCTTGCCGCGCTCGATGCGACCCGTCACCACCGTGCCGCGACCCGAGATCGAGAACACGTCCTCGATCGGCATCAAAAACGGCTGGTCGATCGGACGCTCAGGCAGCGGCACGAACTCATCCAGCGCCTTGAAGAGCTTCAAGACCGCCTCGTCCGCAAGCTCCCCCTTCTCCCCGTTGAGCGCCTTGATCGCAGCCCCGCGGATCACCGGAACCTTGTCGCCGGGAAACTGGTACTTGGTCAAAAGCTCGCGCACCTCGAGCTCCACCAGGTCCAGAAGCTCGGGGTCGTCAACAACGTCGACCTTGTTGAGAAACACCACGATGTAGGGAACACCCACTTGGCGCGCCAACAGAATGTGCTCGCGCGTCTGCGGCATCGGGCCGTCCGCCGCCGACACCACCAGCACCGCCCCGTCCATCTGCGCCGCCCCGGTGATCATGTTCTTGACGTAGTCGGCGTGCCCCGGGCAGTCCACGTGCGCGTAATGGCGCTTCTCGGTGGCGTATTCCACGTGGCTGGTCGCTATCGTCAAAATCTTGGTCGGATCGCGCCGCCCCTGGCTCTCCGAGGCCTTCGCAACCTGGTCATACGACACGAACGTCGTCGTCCAGCCCTTGTCCGCCGACACCTTCGTCATCGCAGCCGTCAATGTCGTCTTGCCGTGGTCCACGTGACCAATCGTCCCAACATTGCAATGCGGCTTCGTCCGTTCGAATTTCTGCTTCGCCATGGCTCGGCTCCTCTGGGATCCTTCTCAGCTAAACTCCAACCCCGGCATAGTTCACATCGTTGCGGTTCGCGTCGTCCCCGGCTTCAGGCGAACTTCGCCTGGATCTCGGCGGCGACCGCCTGGGGCACCTGTTCGTAGTGATCGAATTGCATGGTGAAGGTGGCGCGCCCCTGCGACATGGAGCGCAGATTGCTCACATAGCCGAACATGTTGGCGAGCGGCACCATCGCGTTGATGACGTTGGCGTTGCCGCGCATGTCCTGGCCCTGGATCTGGCCGCGGCGCGAATTGAGGTCGCCGATGACGGAACCCGTATAGTCTTCGGGCGTCACCACCTCGACCTTCATGATCGGCTCGAGCAGGACGGGCGAGCCTTTTTGCAGCGCCTCGCGCAGCGCCGCGCGCGCGCAGATTTCGAAGGCAAGCGCCGACGAATCGACGTCGTGATAGGCGCCGTCGATCAGCGTCACCTTGAGATCGACCACCGGGAACCCCGCCAGCACGCCGGATCCCAACACCGATTCCAGGCCCTTCTCGACGCCGGGAATGTATTCCTTCGGCACCGTTCCACCGACGACTTCGTTCTCGAACACAAAGCCTCCGGCCGGCGGCAACGGTTCGGCGACAATCTTAACGCGGGCGAATTGACCAGACCCGCCGGTCTGCTTCTTGTGGGTGTAATCGACCGTGATCTGTTTGGTGATCTTCTCGCGATAGGCGACCTGCGGCGCGCCGATATTGGCGTCGACCTTGTAGCTGCGCTTGAGGATGTCGACCTTGATCTCGAGATGAAGCTCGCCCATGCCCTTGAGGATGGTCTGCCCCGATTCCTGGTCGGTCGTGACGCGGAATGAGGGATCCTCGGCCACCAGCTTGGCGAGCGCGACGCCGAGCTTCTCCTGATCCGCCTTCGATTTCGGCTCGATGGCGATCTCGATCACCGGATCGGGGAATTCCATCTTCTCCAGGATCACCGCCTTCTGCGGATCGCACAGCGTGTCACCGGTGCGCACGTCCTTGAGGCCTGCAAGCGCCACGATGTCGCCGGCATAGGCCTCCTTGATGTCCTCGCGGTTGTTCGCGTGCATCAGCAGCATGCGGCCGATGCGCTCCTTGCGATCCTTGGTGGAATTGAGCACGCCGGTGCCGCTTTCGAGCCGGCCGGAATAGATGCGGCAGAAGGTGATGGTGCCGACGAAGGGATCGTCCATGATCTTGAAGGCGAGCAACGCCAACGGATCGCTGTCCGATGGCTTGCGCACGACCTCGTTGCCCTTGCTGTCGATGCCCTTGATCGGCGGGACGTCGAGCGGCGACGGCAAATAGTCGACGACCGCGTCGAGCAGCGGCTGCACGCCTTTGTTCTTGAAGGCGGAGCCGGCGAGCACCGGGAAGAACGCGCCGGTGATCACCGCCTTGCGAATGAGGCGCTTGAGGGTCGCCTCGTCGGGCTCCTTGCCCTCGAGGTAGGCGGCCATGACGCCGTCGTCGAGCTCGACAGCGGCCTCGATCATGCGCTCGCGGTAATCCTTGGCCTGGTCGAGCATGTCGGGGGGAATTTCGACGTCGTGGTACTTGGCGCCGAGCGTCTCGTCGTCCCAAATCACCCCGACCATGCGCACGAGGTCGACCACGCCTTTGAACTGGTTCTCGCTTCCGATCGGAAGCTGGATCGCCACCGGCTTGGCGCCCAAGCGATCGACGATGTCGTTGAGGCACTGGAAGAAGTCCGCGCCGACCTTGTCCATCTTGTTGCAGAAGACGATGCGCGGGACCTTGTACTTGTCGCCCTGCCGCCAGACCGTCTCGGTCTGCGGTTCGACGCCTTGATTGCTGTCGAGCACGCACACCGCCCCGTCGAGCACGCGCAGGCTGCGTTCCACTTCGATGGTGAAGTCGACGTGGCCGGGCGTGTCGATGATGTTGAGCCGCTTGTTCCTCCAGAAGGCGGTGGTCGCGGCCGAGGTGATCGTGATGCCGCGCTCCTGCTCCTGCTCCATCCAATCCATGGTCGCGGCGCCTTCGTGCACCTCGCCCATCTTGTGGCTCTTGCCGGTGTAGTAGAGGATCCGCTCGGTGGTCGTCGTCTTCCCGGCATCGATGTGGGCCATGATGCCGAAATTGCGGTAGTCCTCGATGGGATGGCTGCGGGGCATGGGCGGCTAAGTCCTCAATTTCTTCGTGGCCATCACCAGCGATAATGCGAAAATGCCCGATTGGCTTCGGCCATGCGGTGCGTGTCCTCGCGCTTCTTGACGGCGTTTCCCCGGCTGTTGGATGCATCCAGCAGCTCGGCCGAGAGCCGCTCCGTCATCGTCTTTTCGTTGCGCTCGCGCGCGGCCGCGATGATCCAGCGGATCCCGAGCGCCTGCCGGCGGGTCGCGCGGACCTCGACCGGCACCTGGTAGGTCGCCCCGCCGACGCGCCGCGAGCGCACTTCGATCGAGGGCATCACGTTGTCGAGCGCCTGCTCGAAAATCGAGACTGGATTCTGCTTGGTCTTGCCCTCGATGATTTCGAGCGCGCCGTAAACGATGCTTTCCGCCACCGACTTCTTGCCGGCGCGCATGATCACGTTCATGAGCTTGGAGACCACCAGGTTCCCGTATTTCGGGTCCGGGTTGATTTCTCGCTTCTCGGCACTGTGACGACGGGACATCGGATCGTCCTTGGTCTCTTTATCTCTTCCGGGTTGTTATCTCTTCCCGGCTGCGGTTTGCGTCTCGGGTTCCCCGGGTCTCGGTTCGCTCGCCCGGGGATCTACGCAAAACGACCCAATTACTTGGGTCGTTTTGCTCCGTATTTGGAGCGTCTCTGCTTGCGGTTCTTCACGCCCTGGGTATCGAGCACACCGCGCAGGATGTGGTAGCGAACGCCGGGCAGGTCTTTCACGCGGCCGCCGCGGATCATCACCACCGAGTGCTCCTGCAGATTGTGGCCCTCGCCCGGGATGTAGCCGATCACTTCGAAGCCGTTGGTGAGCCGCACCTTCGCGACCTTGCGCAAGGCCGAGTTCGGCTTTTTCGGTGTCACGGTATAGACGCGGGTGCACACCCCGCGCTTCTGCGGGCTCTGCTGCAGCGCCGGCACCTTCTTCTTCGCATGCTGCGTGACGCGCGGCTTGCGGATCAGCTGATTGATCGTCGGCATCGTCTCGTCTTCGATCCCTCGCCTCTCCCGTCGCACGGAAGGAAGAGGATGGCTTCGTTCCAACGCGCAAAACGGAAGAGCGCCTTCCGCTCCCGGTGCGTTCGGCGCTCACCCGTTTCACAGAGGACCACATCGCGCGCACGCGAAGCGGTCGTGCACTTCTCATCTGACAGTCGTCAGAGGCAGCGTCTGAGCTTCATTCCTCGAGGCTGGTGACGCCCCCATCCGCAGCCAAAAGAGATTCAAAGATCTCAACGGTTTAGCGGGTCTCGGGGGCACGCCGTTCCGAGCAAGCGAAGCTCACCGCCTGCCGAAAAGTGGCCGGTATGTATCGACGGGCTGGGGCGAAGTCAAGGCGTAAAAGGCCGAAATATCGAGGTTTTCAGCGTTTCCGACACTTGCGCCGAGCTCGCCCTCGTGCGCGTGCGACGCTCCGCGTGAAATCGCGCGCCGCGCGCGATGCGCTCATCTTAAAGTCGATCCGAGCTCGATATCGGTGCAGCCGCAAGCGCGCTAGGCCGCCTGCTTTTCCAGCCGCGCCACCTCTCGCCGCACCAAGTTGCAGTAGACGCCTTTGCTTCGCACCAGCACCTGCGGCGGACCGTCTTCGCAGACCCGTCCCGCTTGCAACACGACGATGCGATCGAAATTGCGCAGGCTCGAGAGCCGGTGTGCGATAGCGATGACGGTGCGGCCCCCCATCAAGCGATCCAATGCCTGGCGGACGGCTTCCTCCGACTCGCTGTCGAGCGCCGAGGTCGCCTCATCGAGCAGAAGAATTGGCGCATCCTTGAGGAACGCGCGGGCAATGCCGATGCGCTGACGCTGCCCGGGCGACAGCTTCACGCCCCGATCGCCGACAATCGTTGCAACGCCCTCCGGCAGGTTTTTGATGAAGTCGTCGCAGTTGGCCGCGACGATCGCCGCATGTACGTCGGCGTCGGAGGCGTCCGGCCGACCATAGCGGATGTTCTCCATGATCGAGCGGTGAAACAAGGATATGTCCTGGGGAACGACGGCGATGGCGGCGCGCAGGCTCTCCTGGGTGACCCGCGCAATGTCTTGGCCGCCGAGCAGAATGCGCCCGCCCTGCACGTCGTAGAAGCGCTGCAGCAATACGAACAAGGTCGACTTGCCGCAGCCCGATTGGCCGACCAGACCGACGCGCTGGCCGGGCTCGATACGCAGGTTGAAATTGCTGAACACCCTGCGCCCGTCGGGATAACAAAAGTCGACGTTCTCGAATGCGACGGTGGTGCCCGAGCGCACCAGCGAGGTGGCCTGCGGGTGATCGCGCAGGCGGTGCGGCACGAGAAGCGTCGCCAGCGCCTCCGACAGGCGCGCCAGATGTTGGGTGACGTCCACCAGCGCCACCGCCAGATCCCGCGTGGCGTGCAGGATGGAAAGGCCGAGCGTGCAAACCAGCACCACGTCGCCCGCGGTCGCGGCGCCCTTCTGCCAAAGCGCGATGGCCCAGGCCAACAGCGCGATGATCAAGACCACGGTCACCACGGCGTGGAACAGGCGCAGTTTTTCCAGATACAAAAGGCTGCGTCGGCGCGCCGTCATTTCCCGATCGATGGTGACGTCAAGCCGGCGATGCTCGCGGCCGATCCCGCAAAACGACCAGACCAGCGACATGTTGCCGACGACATCCACCATTTCGCCATCCACCGCCGCCGCTCGGTCGGCGAATTCGTGATGCAGGGGGCGCCCGGCGGCGGCAAGGCGGAACATGGCCAATACCAAAATACCGGCAATCGCCATCAATACCGCGGCCATCGGCGCGCTCACCGTCACGACGAACGCGATGGCGATCAGCGTCGCCATGCACGGCGGCAGAACGTTCCAAATGGACATGTTCTGCAAGGTGAAGACGGCGTTGGAGGTGGCCGTGATCCGGCTCGTCAATGTCCCCGGCATTCGGTCGGCGAAATAGCTGGGCGCATGCCCGGTGAGATGCCGAAACAGGTCGCGGCGCAGGTCGCCGGTGACCGCGACGAAGGTGTAGCTCGCGATCCAGCTCGCCACCCGCCACAGCAAGTTGTCCGCCGCGATCAGGGTCGTCAGGAGTAGAAAGCCAAGCCAGGCGTCCCTGGCATGGGTGCCGACGTAAAGTCCTCCCGCCAGGGTATCGACGAGAACCTTCACGCCGTACTGCGCGCCTACCGAGCAGGCGACGGCCGCGACCACGGCAAGCAGGATCGCGGCATGGGTGAACGGCCGCCTCCTCACGTAGCGAGCGAGAAACGCGAGCGGGCGATCACTGTAGCGACAAGCCTCTTCCATTTCGGCCGGAACTCTCCAGTCGGCTGCGCACGCGCTAGAAGATTCATGCAACGCGAGAACCGCCTCTGCGGTTCCACGGGAACCCGCGCAGTCGACTTGATGCAAGAATTACAAGAATTAACGGCGCACGCCGTTGGAATTGACGGGATTTACAATCCGCCAGCCGGAACGGTGCATAGCAGCGTTCCGATCCACGCAAGCCTCCGCGAGGGTTGCAACAAAAATTCAAGCCGCGGCGCGCGGTCGCTCCGCATCGGGCCGCGTCTCGGGCAGCAGCAGCCAAACCAATGCGAGGCCGCAAGCGGCAATGGCTGCAAGGCTGAAAAATGCGACGCTGCTGCCGAAATGATCAATTGCGTAACCGGCAAGCGTCGTGCTCAGCGCGGCGCCGATACCGACCGCGCTCCCCACGACCCCGAGCCCAAGATTGAACCGCCCCGTTCCCCGCGTGACATCCGCGACCACGAGCGGAAGGGCCACGCCGAGAACAGCGGCGCAGACGCCATCGAGGGTTTGCACGGCGACGATCAGATAAGGATCGGTCACGAATGCAAACAGCACCCCGCGCAGGGCCAAGGCTCCAAAGCAGAACAGCAACAGCGGCCGCCGTCCCCACGAATCGGCTACTCGGCCGACCCATGGCGCAAACCCCGCAACGATGAGTTGCGGCACGACGATGCATGCTCCAATTAAGGTCGATGCCCATTGGCTCGAGCGCAGCGTCAAAATACCGCCCATCAGCGGCAGCATGGCCGCGTTCGCCAGTTGGAACAGCAGGATGCAGCCGGCAAATACCAGCAGCCGACGATCGCTCAATACCTTGCGCACGGTCGCGGTCGCGGCGCCGACATCGCGGTGCCGTGGACGCTCGACGTCGGCCATGCGGATGCGGGCCAGCGCCAATATGGCGGGCGCCGCGAGCGCCGCAGTAAGGAAGAAGACCGCCTGATTGGAGACAAGGTATCCGCATACGCCCATCGCCGCGGCGGCAAAGCCGTTACCGATGGACGCGAAACGGGCATTGCGGCCGAGCCGCGCCCCCAAGGCGGCATGACCGACGAGACCCAGGCTGATCGCCGCGATCACGGGTCCGAGCACGCAGCTCGCGCCGGCATGCAGCACGCGGGCCGCCATGACGACCAAGAACGAGGGCCAGATCGCAAGCGCGAGCGCGCTCAAGCAAATCGCCGCCACCGCCAGCATGGCAACCAGCCGCGCCGAGCGCACCGCATCGACCAGTGCGCCCCCGGGCATCTGGCAGGCGAGCGCCACGAGCCCGCCGGTGGTCAAGATCAGCCCGATGTCGAACTGCGTCCAGGCGTGCGCGGTCAGATAGATCGCAACGAAAGGACCGAAACCGGTTTGGATGTCGGCAAGGAAAAACGTGAACCAGTCGAGGCCGCGCGCACTTCCCCGCGCCGCCGCATCGCGTGTCGCGGGCAGCGTTTGCTTCGATGCCGCCGACGACGCAAAACCTCCGCCGACGCGACGGTCGAGCCGACCGCCGTCAAACTCCAGTGCTAACGCTGACAGCTCAATGTCTCCGGCGCCGTCGGGGATTTACGGCGTCGGTTTTTGGCCGAGTGCCCCGTGCAATCGGCCACCCCTCTCATTATTCTCCGCCGCGCCGCACCGGGTCATGCCCGACAAAGGGCGGCGGTCGTGCTTCTACCAGTGTCAGAGAGTTTGCAAACGCGGCAATTTTGAGAAAAGCCCTGTGAGTTCCATGGAACTCGGTATCATGAGACGGCGGGATTTTGAGAAAAACGGGATTTTCAGATCAAGTTCCAGCCGATGGCGATATGGAACTTTTTACGCGGGCGCCGTTGGCCGCCCATGGCGGAGCACGCTATTCACCCCCCCATCCACCTGGTCATTCATCCCGACGAGCCGATTCGTTCGCTCGACGCGGCGGCGAAGGTCATCCGCCGCGACGCCGGCGACCATCTCGATCGCAAGGCGAGGAACTGCTGCACCGGATCAAAGGCGCTTGACCCCCGAAGAGGCCGACGCCACCGGCGAGGCCTTTCGCGCCAAGGCTTTCGCACCTGGGCCGAAGCGGAAGGCCTGCTGCTGGTCCCGCCGGATGATGACGAGCACGCCTAAATTGAGACGAGACGCCCCCGCGGCTTCGCTCGGCTGAAGGCGAAGGTCGTCCGGGGCGAAGGCTTACTTGCGCTCGAGAATCGCGGCGATCGCCTTGACTTGGTTGCGCGCATAAACCGGCAGCCCCGCGCTGATCGAGCTGCCGCTATTGAACGAGCTCTTGCCGGCCAGCACCTGGGCGGGCACCAGATTTCGCAGCACCGGCACTTTCACGAAGTCTTTTTTCTTCGCCAAAACATTGCTCTCGACCGCGAGCGCCACGAAGACGGTGACGATGGTCTGTTTGGCGTCGGTCGGATGCCCCTGAAAGACGGCAAGGAGCTTGCCGAACTGCATCACCTGGTTGACGTAGAAGATGTTCTGTTCGAGCGCCCCGACGGGCGGCGTGTCGAGCCCGGTCAGGGTCGCAAGACCCATCTCGGCGACCTCGGCGGCTGGCCGCAGCGTGAGCTCGCTCTCGAACTCGAGGTAGTCGGGGATTTTTTTCGAGCCTTCCCTGAGCTTGTTGGCGATCTGGATGCCGATCGGCAACTTGCCCTCGAACTGGTAGCGCGAGCGAATGCAGATCGTGACCGGCCTTGTTTCACACCAGCGCCGCAGCGGGTGCTGGTTGTGCACGGCGCGCGGATCCTTGGCGGACACTGCATCGGCAGGCGCAATCAGGTTGTGCTTGATGGCCGCATCGATGCGCTCGACGAACGGAAGGCTCACGAAGCTTGCGAGATCGATCGAGCCCGGCGGCCGCGCCAGCGCAAAGCGCGCTTCGGCCACGTACATGTGGAGCTTTTCCTTGAAGCGCTTGGGCACGCCGTCGACGGTCGTCTCGACATACGGCTCGAGGTAGCTCGGAAAAGGCGTCAAGAACTGCTTTTCGAGCGGCCGCGCCTGGGCCCAATCCTCGAAGCGGATGAGGCCGGTATCGGGATCGAGCAGCTCGTCGCTCGGTCGATCGAGGAATGCGATGGTTCTCGGCTTGAGCCCGTCGACCGCGAGCCCGGCGGGCGCGGTGACGTCCTGGATGCGGAACTCCTGCGCACGGACTTGAGCACCGCAGGTTACGACAAACGTCGCCAGGCCCACGAGCAAAGCGGCGGGTTTGCAGCTCCGCATCATGGTGTCTTTCAGTAGTATCGCCGATTGCCCCAGATGTAGCCTGGATCGATGCGCTGCGGTGTCTGGTACTCGCGCCCGTAGGGATCGCGCGGGGGCTGCGCCTGATATCGCGGATCACGCCCGTAAGGTCCGTACTGGCCGTAATATTGTCCCGGCGGCCGCCACACGTCCCGCGGCGCCGGAAGATAGCGGCCGTTGTTGTCATAATAGTAGTACCCCGGGCGCTGCTCGGGGTTGATGCCGTAGCCGAATGGACCCGGCGCGACGCTGTAATAGCCGCCGCGCGCGGCATAAGCGTCCTCCCGCCCGACCAGCTGATATTGGGTGTCGTTGATCTGGCCGTTGCGATCGATGCGGAAGCACTCGGTGATCGCCCTTCCGCCCGTGCTCTGCATTTCGCCGGACTCGAGGTCGATGGCTTTGCACGCAAGATAGCGTTTGGCCTCGGGCGACGGCGGGGCGAGCGCGACCTTCGGGGCGGCGTTGGACCACACCGCCTGGATTACCGGCTCGAAGATCGGCACGGCGACGTGGCCGCCCGTTGCGCCGCCGCCGAGCGTGCGGCGCTTGCCGTCGGCGTTGTCGTAGCCGATCCAAACCGCGACGGTGACGTCGTTGGTGAAGCCCACGAACCAGGCGTCGTTCTCCTCGTCGGAGGTGCCGGTCTTGCCCGCGACGTAGGGGGCAAGGCCGGCAATCGAGCGCGCCGTGCCCCGCGCCAACACGCCCTGCAGCATGGTCTTGAGCTGATAGAAGGCGGCGCGGTCGACCGAGGAGACCATCACCGACGATTTCGGATCATGGCGATAGATCACGACGCCGTTGCGCTCGATCGAATCGATCACATGCGGCGCCGGATGCAGGCCTTCATTCGCGATGGTCGCATAGAATGCGGCGAGATCGATCGGCCGTACCGGCTGCGCCCCGAGCACGAAGGGATAGTAGCGCACGCATTCATGATAGATCTGCGCTTCCACCGCGAGCTTGCATAGGCGGTCGAGGCTCGCCTCCGGGGTGCTCTCGATGCCGCCGTCGAGCAGATGGACGGTGGCGAGATTGCGCGAGTTCTCCAGCGCCCGCCGCAGCGTGAGAATGCCGCCATAACCGCCGTCGTAGTTCTTCGGCGTCCAGTAATCCCGATCGCGGGCGCGGCCGCCGCCCAGCGGCGGAAGCGTGATCGGCTCGTCCCTCACGAGCGTGTTGGGTTGCAGACCGTTGCGCAGCGCACCGAGATAGCTCAGCGGCTTGATGGCCGAGCCCGGCTGGCGCACCGCCTGCGTCGCGCGATTGAGCTGGCTCAGCGGATACGAGAAGCCGCCGGTCATGGCGAGGATGCGTCCGGTTCTGTTCTCCAGGACGACCACCATTCCTTGCACCAGCGGGCGCACGCGCAGCTCGGCGCGGGCGGCGGCCTTGCCTTTGCCATCGGTCACGCGCACCAGGATCACGTCGTAGAGCGCGAGCTTGCGCTGAGCGGTCGCATTGTCGAGCGAAAGCGGCAGGATGCGTCCGTCGGTCAGCCCGACACGCCAAGCCTCGCCCTTCTTGCCGCCCGGCTTCTCCAGGACGATGGCCGGCGTCCAGTGGACGTCGTAGAGCGGCAGCCGCGCATTCGCCAGCGCGCGCTGCCAGGCCGGCCGCTTGTCGCCGATCTTCTTGTCCGCGTCGATCCGTTGAACGGCTCGCGCGAGGCTCGCCTCCGCGGAGCGAAACTGGACGCGCCCGTTGCTGCGCTCGTAGCGCCAAAGCCCCTCCTGCAACGCCCCCTCCACCGCCCGCTGCAATTGCGGATTGATGGTCGAGCGCACCGTGTAGGAGTGCGCCGTGATGGCGTCGATTCCCGCAACCGATTTCGCTTCGCGCGCGACCTGGTCGACGAAATGGAAGCCGATGTCGCGGCGCGGACGTTCGTAGGGCACGAGCGTCGGCAGCGCGGGTAATCCCCGGCCGGACTGCTCGCCGGTGATCACGCCATCCTCCTGCAAGCGGCTGAGCACGTAGGCGAGCCGTTCCTGCGCGCGGCCCGGGTGCCGGTCGGGACTGAAATAATTCGGTCCCTTGGTCAGGCCGGCAAGAAGCGCGCCTTCCTCGACCGTGAGCTCCTTCGCCGGCTTGCCGAAATAGCTGCGCGCGGCGAGCTCGATGCCCCAGGAGCCGCGGCCGAGATAGACGGAATTAAGATAGAGCTCGAGAATTTCAGCCTTGCTGAGCGCATGCTCGACCCGCGACGCCACGATCATCTCGCGGATCTTGCGCTCATAGGTCAGATCTTCGCCCACCAGCAGGTTCTTGACGATCTGCTGGGTGATGGTGGAGCCGCCTTGCGGGCGCCCCGAGGAGGCGAGATTGCCGATGAAGGCGCGGATCAAGCCGCGCTCGTCGATTCCCTTGTGTTGATAGAAGCGCTTGTCTTCGGCCGCGAGAAAGGCCTTTTGCACCT
>Ga0306925_10002785_pt1 | contig 15162 bp, 22 predicted proteins | sample flu12Cox44000176_FD_203755 | JGI IMG/M metagenome (GOLD analysis project Ga0306925, IMG submission 203755) | Lab enrichment of tropical soil microbial communities from Luquillo Experimental Forest, Puerto Rico - flux8day.12C.oxic.44.000.176 (v2)... | ecosystem: Environmental > Terrestrial >... | reverse complement strand
TTGGGACGTTTCCAGTGCTCCAGTCATTATCAAGACTGCGGGCGGCAAGAAGGTTCTGTCGTTAGCTCCGAAGGACGGGCACCTTTACGGCTTGGATCTCGAAACCAATGCCTTGCTCTACAGGCTGCCGGTCACCCGGATGGAGAACGAGGACGCGCCGTTTGTCGTTGGCAAGCCCGTCCACTTCTGTCCCGGCTCGACCGGCGGCTCCGAGTGGAACGGTCCCGCTTACGATCCCCAGTTGAACCTCGTTTTCATCGGCGAGGTCGAATGGTGCACCACCGTTACGCTTATGCCGGCCGAGAAAATCGCCGCCACCGCGCCCGGCAAACCGTGGTCCGGCGAAGCATCGATTAACCCGTTCAACACATGGGGCGAGGCGGACCCGACTTTTGACTGGGCAGGTTGGATTTACGCCGTCGACGCCGATACGGGCGCTTGGAGATGGAGAGCAAAGACGAATTATCCCATTCAAAGCGGCATGACGCCGACCGCGGGAGGCGTCGTTTTCTTCGGCGACATGGGCGGGAATTTCTACGTGCTTGACACCGCAGACGGGCGCAAATTGTGGGGTCAAAATATCGGCGGTGCGATTGGCGGCGGCGTCATTACCTATGCCGTCAACGGGACACAAAAGGTGGCCGTTGCAAAGGGTCTCACAGAAGTTCTGTGGCCAACAATAATCACAACCGCCAAGGTATCGGTGCTTGGATTGGAGTAAAGCGGTCGCCGACTGCCTCACAGACGATGCAGATGCAAAAAATTTTTTAGCTCAAGCTGGGGCACGAAAGTCAGCGTCCTTCGGTCTCGCCGGCATCGTCAACGGCATTTTCAAATTGCACGAGGAATTTCTCAATGACCGGGGACCTGTCGGCGTCAAGAAACAGCAGGCACCTAGTAAGCGAACGGCACGAGCCGGCGCCAGCCAGTGGGAATTCGCAGCGGCATTTCCCGCCGATACCACTTTAGGTTTGAGTTGGCTCTCGAGCTCAGATAGGCGGACACAAGTAGCGCATTGCCCCACACTGGAAGCAGGTCGGACATCATCGCGTAGCCGACAAAGCTCAAGATCTCGCCAAAATAATGCGGACTGGCCACCCAGCCAAACAAACCGCCGCGCGGCACGACGTATGTGTGCACGCCTGGGAGGCGAAGGCGCGCCAATAGCCAATGGTGGTATCCGTTCAAGAGTTCGCCTAAGCCAAAGACGACTAGCCCTAACATGAATGTCGGATTAGAAGTCGGCTGTCCTGCGGTATTGACTTGAAAGAACGCGGAAGATGCCGCCGCGCCGCCATACAACAAGGCAATGGGCACAAGCGCGCGTAGTGGAGTCGGACGCGAGTAACTGTTGACAAAAAGTATCTCAAGAATCCGCCGAATAAAATGAAGCAGGAACGCTCCGAGTACGATTAAGTGATACGGTGTCTGCGGCGCTCCACCCTCAATCCAGAACGCGATGTAGATTATTATCGGCGTCGTATAAGCGAGCGCCAATCCGGTTCGGGAATCGACGCCGACGCCGGTTCCGAACTTGCTGTATGGCAAGCGCAGGCGTCCACTCACCTCGCCAACCACCAGGACCGCCGCCAAAATTAGTTGTACCGCAATACAGATGATGGCCGGATTTGCACTCAACATGGATTACCCTATCGCCGCAAATTGGCCAGCATCAGCGAGCATTGCTTCAGTGTAGAATCAAATGCGCGGCCGATTCCTCCTCCCAACCTTTTTAAAACGTCATGAAGAACTCGCAAGAAACTCAGCAAGCGTATATTCAGGAAGCCAGCCTGAAGTCACTTGCATTTTGCCGGTGGTGCCGCGCGAAGACCCGAGGAGGCGGCAGATGCTTGGTGAGGGTCGAGCTCGGGAAAACCCGCTGCCGCTTCCATGGTGGATTTCGACCGACCCAAAAATGGAGGCTGGCCGCGCCCGGATTGTCGAAACTTAGCATCGACGGTGGCGCGCGGCCCGCTGATTTGCCGTTCGAGGAGCCGACACACTCCGAATGGTAGTCAGCAGCTGGTGATGGCACCCGCGGGCGGACCAGCCTACGCTCCAGGCTACGCCGGTCCCTATGCTTACTCCTACGAGCAGCCGGGGCCTTTCGGTTGGGCACCTTACAGCGATGCGATGGCGGCGGCTGGCCACCCGGAAGCGCCGCTAGCATCTTGTACAATATCCACACGCCCCCGAACCACTAAAGCAGCGACAATCGCCTAAGGGCAACTTTTGCTGCACGGTGTAATGTCCGCTTTTGACCCAAAGCGGTCGCCGAGGGATGCTCGGTCCCCGGAACACTATCGAGCCGGCAGCCGTGTGTCTCCAAATCATTGAGATTTTTCATCGTGGGTTTTGTGCGTTGGTCGCTCCTTCACCCTGCTGACTGAGATTGCCGGCTGCCCAACCCACTTGACACGCATTGCCTCGCGCACCAGGGCGCCAAGGGCGGGCGAATGCGGCCGACCTCGGACCGTCACGAGATTCACTTCACGCCAATATTCTGGCTCGACGAGCGGCCGTGCGACAACGTCACGACGCGATATGCAGTTCTCTGGCATGAATCCGAAGCCGAGGCCCGACGCGATCATTGCAAGAATCCAGTCATCGCGTTCACTGCGGTAGACCATGTTCCATGCCGAGCAACCGTCGAAAAGGCTGCAGCCGTAGAATTCGCAGTTGACGCGGCTGAGGTAGGGCTCGCCCTCGAGATCCGGAAGGCGAATCGTGTTGCGAAGTGCAAGTGGATGACCCGGATGGACGACGATCATCATCTGCTCGCTGAACAGCGGCATGACATGGACGCGTTCGTCGGCTTTCTCGCCGGGAAGACAGTAGATGGCAACCTCAAGGTCGCCTTCAAGTAGACGAGCGTCAAGTTGTCGTGCACTCGCATCGGTCAATTCGATCTCTAGCCCGGGGTAGCGTGCCCGGAGCGAACCGAAGAGCTCAATAAGCTGGTTTGGCGCAATCGTGCACATCACGCCAACTTTCAATTTGCTCTTTTTTAGCTTTGAAAAATCCTGAGCCAGACGCTTGGCCTGAAGTGAATCATCGAAGATTTGCTGAAGATGAGGCCTCACCATTCGGCCGAGCTCGGAAAGATGCGTGTTGGCTCGTTCGCGATGGAATAGTGGTCCGCCTAATTCTTCTTCAAGGGCTTTGACCGCGCGCGTTAACGAAGGCTGTGTGACATTGCATTTTTCGGCGGCCCTAGTGAAGTTCAGCTCCTCCGCAACGGCCAGAAAATAACGGACCTGATGCATCTCCATAGCGTATCCTTTCTACCACGAATACGGGCGGCGATGTCCGGTTTTGGCACAAAGCGGACATGGCGATCGCACTCCACGATGTCCGCTTTTGGGGGTAAAGCGGACATGAGGCGGACTTAATGCAATGTCCGCTTAGGACCCAAAGCGGACATGAACGGTCCTGTCCCCTGAACCCCATTTCGCCAGTCACAAATCCCTGCTGTAATCACACCTTCGTAAGCCAGTCGGCGCAGTCGAAGCCTTTGGGGTGGCAATGCGGCGACGCGATTTCGTTCGAGGAATGGCCGTTTGTACGGCATGGTCCCTCGCTGCCCGTGGACAGCAAGCATCCAAACCAATGCGACGCATTGGGTATCTGGCGTTTCGTGCTCCACTTGCTGCTGATGATGCATTCCTTGAGCGTTTAGGCTCGCTTGGTTGGGTTGAGGGCCAAAATATCTTCGCGCAGATTTGCTGCTGGAGATTGGGAGCGCCTTACGAAATCTGCGGCCGACCTGGTTTATCTCAACGTGGATGTCATAGTCGCGTGTGCTTCGGCAGCGGCTAAAGCGGCTAAAGATGCTACCTCCTCGATACCGATCGTTTTTGCTGCGACTGGTGATCCCGTCGGCCAAGGTTTCGTCACTAGTCTGGCTCATCCTGGTGGGAATATTACAGGCACGTCTTTCGACCCCGGTCCTGCGTTGATGCTGCCGGCCAGGTGGTTATCCGCCGCCGGTTGAAGCGTCGCCAGGTCATAGCGTTTTTCCAGAAGCTGCTGCCATGCCTGGTTGGCATCTAGGCGTGCGCCTCATCTCATTATTGGTCGCGCGAGCTGCAGGCACTTGGCCATAGTGTGCGGCTGATGCCGCCGGCCTATGTAAGGCCGTACGTCAAGCGTCAGAAGAACGATATGGCCGACGCTGAGGCAATTTGTGAAGCGGTCACCAGAGCCAATATGCGGGTGGACTCGCAAGACAGTGAGACACTGGAAGACAGCGAGACGGGTACTATTAATCCCGCCAAATCCGTGCGCCGGTAGCCCAGCGTCTTTTTTCAGCTTCAAAGTCACTGTCTTGCTGTCTCGAGTGTCTTACTGTCTCGGGGGCGCCAATAGCCTTCTTGCCTTTTGTCTGAACTGTCTTTCCCATTTCTTCCTGCCTCTGTCATTCACACCGGTTCGATCAGTTGTCCGACTGCTCGAAAGGTTTGGTGTCCGATTGTCATTTCCTCGATGCGGTTGCCCATAATGCCCGGCCCGCGAAAAAACTTGTGAAGAACGCCCTTTCGCCTACGAGTCGGAAAGAAGAAGTCGAAAGCGAGAACAGCACGAGCCGAGTCCAGAAGCGGATAGTTGGGTAAGCCGTCACCGGCTTCTCGCGGAACGATCCTGAGAGCCGCCGCGACAAACGTGACGTTGAATTGTGCACCGATCCAGAGGTTTCCTTGCGCGAAATCACCCTTCACCTGCGGTGATATTTGCTTTCCCAGAAATGGATCGGGAAAAATCCCTGTCCCGGCCGCACGGATGAGTTGCTCCATGATTTCTCCGAGCCTTCCGACCCCGTCCAGTGCGTGGCGATTGCCTTGGGCATCACGCTCATAAGGAACACATTGACGGTAAAGCGGAACGGCTCGCCCGACCTCGCTGGCGTGCTGCACGGTGTTGACAGCTATCAATAGGTTGGCAGCGTCGGTCAGTCCCATCGCCGCAGCCGAGGGGCCACGCCCGCGCATTGCAATCAGGCCGGCCTCCCGCGCATGTCGGGCAAGGAGTGCTACGGTGGCCGGGTCCATCCCAGTGACCTTGGCCACGGTATCCACCAGCTCGCTGAGGGTCGCCATGTGGTCTCCTTTCGCCATCTGCGCGGATCGCATATGGTAAATCCGCTGGCATTGTCAATCCCTTTGATTTACGCAAACGGCGGCGACCTCAGGTCCAGCACGTGGCAAAGGGTTTAGGGTCAAAAAAATCAGGCTGACCCTGATCAGCTGCCTGCTTGCGCGCGCGCGCATGCACGCGCGCGCGAGAAATCATTGGAGAATTTCCGCCAGATTCTACAATTCGATGACGTATTTTATACGCGGATGCGGTTCAATCGGCTTGTGGTAACGACCAGTTTGGCGCCGGCCACCGACCCCAGTCACGAAATCACGCATCACCGGACTTCCCTAGCGTTCTTAGTACGATAGCAAGATAGCATACACGGATGCGTTGAGTCATCGTCAGCAACAGGGCCTGATGTCGCGCTTGCACGATAGCAGGCTATCGTGCTATCGGCACGCCGAAGGCAAAGGGACTCGTTTCACTGAAGGCGGGTCCGATAACGCAGGAGCGATAGGATGGCCGAGCGGAACCTTGATGCCGGATACGAACGCGAAGTCGCCGACACCGAAGAAGCTAAACAGCTGCAAACGTCAATCTTCGACGCACTGAACGCATACGCCGACTATCTTGATCGGTGCGGCTTGATCTGGGACCTCACCAAGGTCGATAGCGGCGATCCGCTCAAGGTCGAGAGGTTGATCGCCGACATCGACTTCCGATCCACCGACGACCGAGTCGGTCCGACCTTTAGCATCATACTTAAGGGCGGTGCGCTCGACTCGAAGCTGCGCCACTTTAGTGGCCCCTTACACTAAAGAGGTCGCGGTACTCAGCGGGCGCGCCGATTTTGCGTCAATCGGCTTCTCGGAGAGGATTCGCAACAACCGGCTTGGAACCATGCTTTCGCAGCAAGTCATTCAATGCCTCGACCGCAAGCGATTGCAGGGTCGTGTCCTCGTCAAGGGCCAGTTGCCGCAGCGCTCTTAGGCCATCCGTGTTGAGCCTGACCAACAACCCGCGTACATGCCGCTCGGTCTGCCACCGATGGCCCTTTGCTGCCCGTGCGGAGGCCGCTGAGGGGCGTTTTCGTGCCATTGGCTCAACCCTACCTGCCAGCCCTGATTCGAGCGTCAGTGAGCTTCCTAGCACGTTAGCACGATAGCATGGAAGGGCGATGGAACCGGAACCTCGGCAGTCCCTTGACCACTCCGTGGCCGTTCACCCAGCGACTTGCCAGCCGAGCTGGAGATTGCGCTCAATCGGGCCAGCGATTTCGCCAAAGCGGAGAAGGTCCCGAACACTCGCCTAGCCTACACGGCTGACTTCGCCCTGTTCCGAGCCTGGTGCGCTGCTCGAGGTGCGGCGGCGCTGCCGGCCGCCGGCCGAGATCGTGGCTGCGTTCATCGGCGCCGAAGCCGATCGCGGCGTTAAGGCATCGACCATCGGACGGCGGCTCGCCGCAATTCGCTGTGCGCATCGTTTGGCTGGCGTGCCATCGCCGACCGAGGTCGAAGTGGTGCGGACTGACTCCGGGTGGCCTCTCCCTTGCGCGCACATGCATGCACGCGCGCGCACAGAAATTATTGGAGAATTTCCGCCAGTTTTCACGACTTTATTGCGTGTTTTAGCCATCCTCTCAGAGCAGCGTCATGACGGGCACAGGGACCATCGGGGACATCAATGCGGGTGGATACTGTGACGACCCCTATTGCCCCCGATGCCGACCCGACCGGACCCGTATTAGTCGCGCCAGAAATCACGGAAGGGCTTCGGCGACAGTTCGGTGTATCTGACCGTATGCCTGATGTCTCGATGCCCGAGGTAGTCTTGGATCGAGCGTGTGTCATGACCATCACCGGCTAATTTGTAACCGGCACTGTGGCGGAGCATGTGCGCGTGAACCGGGAACGGCAGCTTGGCCTTCTGCCCGGCCCGCTTAACCGTCCAATTAAAGCTATCCGTGGTGAATGGTCCGCCCCGCTCGCTCATAAACACGAATGACCCCGTCGATGCCCTGCGCAGCTTCCGTAGCTCGCGCAGTTCGTCGCCGCGGATCGGGTGAGTTGATGGTTTGCCCGACTTCTTGCGGAAGACGTGCATTTCGGCCCTAGCGAAGTCAATGGCGGACCATTCCAGGTCGCAGACCTCTGAGGCGCGGAAGCCGTGGCGATAGGCCACCAAGATCATGACAGCGTCGCGCTGACCATAGCGATTGCTTTTGGCGGCCTCGATCAGCTTGGCCACTTCGGTCGGCGTTAGATGCTCGCGCTTTCGGTATTCACTGTTGGGCTTGCGTTTCGGCACTGCTCGGTTTTTGCCAGCTGGCGCCACTAGCTGGAGGTGCGATTTAGCTTGCATTTCCCGCCTACATCGACATCTGCTCGAATAATGTGTATTTTACGAGCAGTTCAAATTGAACAAATCGACGCAGCCGATAGTCCAAAGTTCTCCTCTCCAATCCCTTTTGTTTGGCTCCATTTGCCCCTTCTTTGCCGAGAGTCGACACAGCTGCAAACGTCAGCCCGATGATCGACATCTCCTCACCCCACACCGATCGAATAGAGAAAAACCATGAGTAAGCAAATCGATATGCCTGTGCTGGCCATACATACTGTACCAAGCCGGCCCCGCGTCCCTGAGCTTGGCAACGTGAGCGACCTTGCTAGCGCGCAGACAATACAGGACGCCCGCTGCGATGCTTCGCCAGTCACTTGCGGCAAACGCGGTCGCACGAACCTACTAGTGCTTCTAGTCGCTCTCGATGCATCACCCCTGTCTCTGCGGCGTGACTTCTGGCGCGGCATGGGGCGGAGGGGCGATCACGCTATTCATGGCAAGCGCGGCCATATCTATCCGGATGGAGACGGCTATCTACTTTGCATCCGTGCTCAATCGGCGCGGTTATGGTCTGCGGCGAAACGCAAGCTCTCATTCTGCCAGCTCAGGATTGACGGTGAGGACGAAGGCACCTTGCACCTTGATCACTTGCCGTCACCGGCAGAGGCCAAGGCAATCCGCCAGGTCGTGGGGCTTCGGAAGCGTCGAAGGCCATCTAGAGAAGCTCGACCTGGTTTGGACCACCGTTACACCCCCGATATTCGGGCCCTTTTAGCGCCGCACATTCATTTTTCCGGCTAGCCCGGTACCAGGGTAGCGATCGGCTGTTTTGCAAGGATTTTGATGGCTGAAGCCACCATTTAACGGCGGGTGACTGTGCCTTCACTGCGGCGGGCGCACCTGCTCGGATCAGGGGGCCAGCTTGGGTCTTGGTCTTAAACTCGTGGATCGAGCGCGGTCCGGCACGCCAGACCGGCGCCACCACCGCAGTCGTGTACGAGGACCGCGCACAGGGACCGCAGGGGGCATCAGTGTAGGCGGATATTGCCGATGACCCCGATGACCCTGATGCCGATTCTTGAAGTGGTGCGCGCCGCGTGAAGCGCGCATTCCCCGAATGAAGCCGCGAAGTTCGTGAAGACGGCCGCAACAAACGATCTCCTTCCGGTGTACTGCGGGGCGAGCATGGCCCTTATAAAAAACGGGAGTCCCAAAAACCAAAAGTACCGGAGTCTCGTTTTCCTAGTACGCCAAGGACGGGCAGCCGTTCTTCATGGACGTCAACTTCATGCACATGCACAACCCGACCAATCGGTGCCGCAGTTCGCTGGAAAAACCCGACTCGGACGATATTCGGATTCGGTGGTCGAAATGGACTCCAACGTCGGCCGGATCATGGATGAAATTCGAGCGGATGCACCAAACACCATTGTTATCTTCACCGCTGACAATGGTGCTTGGCAAGACGCTTGGCCTGACGCAGGTACTCACCCGTTCCGTGGCGAAAAGGGATCGCCGTTTGAAGCCGGTTGGCGCGTCCCGGGACTGATGTGGTGGCCCGGCCACATTCCTGCAGGCGCCCAGTATGGTGAGATGATGTCGCACATCGATTGCTGGTCGACGCTCGCCGCGATGGTCGGGATTACGCCGCCGCATGGCGCATGGGTCGGCAACGACGGCAAGCCGATCTACTTCGACAGCATTAACAACAGTGACTACATCCTCGGCAAAGCAAAGCACTCCACACGGAGATCATGGGTGTACATCAATGGTGAGAACTTCGGGGCAGTACGAGCGGACATTGGAGACGATCCCGACAACCCTGATGTTAACATCGCGTGGAAGTACATGTTCACCGCGAAGGACACCTGGCTTGGCCCGACACTCAATTTGGGTGGCATTGGTGCCCTTTATAACCTCACCATGGACCCTTATGAGAAATATGACATGGTCTTCAATGGTGTCTCTGTAATCTGTTAATTGGATTTTCAGGGACCCGTTCGGGGCCTTTGTCTCTGCCCCGCGAAATCGCGTTTCCCGACGGCGGAGACTAGGGTTGGTAGAGACTCGGTTCGAATGCCGGGTGGTGGGATGGAAAGCCGAGCATCTCGCGCTGCCTCGACCTCGACGGCGGAGACTGGCTCGTCGAGCCTCCAACCCAAACCGCCATAAAAGCTCTTAGCGCGATCAACATCCGAAACGGGAATGACGACAACCTCGAGCTTCATGTCGACCGTCCGCGCTCTCCGGGTCTCGGCGGTTTCGCTCCGCACCGGAGTATAAGAGTGGCAGCACACGTTCAAGCCGGTCCACGAACCGTGCCAGGAACTCCGCTGAGATAGCAGAGTTTTATTCTATGGATGGCTTTTTACGGTCAGTGAAAGGAAACGCAGATGTCGAACCCCCGCAATTTCGAGTCTCCCCAGCTTTCGAATGAGGCGCGCAAGGCGGTGAACGCAGCGTTTGACGCGATGACGACTTGGCGTACGGAAATTCTAGACGAGAGTGAACGAGTCATCGAAAAGATGGCTGCGGCAGCGCGAGCGCTGGGATGGCCAGCGCAAATCGTTGATACCACGTCTGAGCAGATGCAGAGTATCACGAAAACGCAGGTTCAAGCGATGGATCACATAATGGATGCTTGGGAGGAGCAGATCAAATCACCGAATCCGTCAGCGACGATGCTGTCGAAGCTAACATCCTTGCCCAGCTTCGGCCAGGCCGGCGGTTGGCCCATCACAAACGCTTCCCAAATGGCACCAATGAACCCCTTCGGGATTTACATGCAAGTCGCGCAACAGTGGCAAAAAGCGTGGGCAGACTCGATGGCCTTTTGGGCTAAAGCCGGCCAGCCGTACAGCGCATCAAGTAGGAAATGAGACCTTCACGGTGACTCACGGAAGGCCGCCCATTCGTTGCGAGAATTGTGCGCGCCGTTTGCGTTGAGGGGCCTGAACCGCGTCCTCGAAGCGCGTAGCGAACGCGATATTTCAGGCGGCTGACACGTCATCGTGCCACGCAGTCAGTCTAAGCTCATGGCTACAGTTTGGGCATCGAAAGATGCGGATCTCGGTGTTACCACCAGTGAGTGGTACGATAGCGACTAGGTGCATTTCGGCGGTACAACGGCAATCAGGTAACTCCGTTGAACCCGCCACTAGCAGGCGCTCGAACTTTGACATGACACCCCCCGTCCCCGTCGGAAAACTGTATGCCTATCGCATCGGATCGCCAAGTGAATTTAATCGAGTTTCCACCCGCGCGTTTGGCCGCGCGGGCGTCGTGCCATTGTTAATATCTGCTTTTACCTCGAAGCGGACATCAGACCCGTGCACGCATTTTGTCTCTGTAATCTGCCCATTGAATTGCGGGGCCGTTTCGCGGGTCTTTGTCTCTGCCCTGGAAAATTGCGTTTCCCGACGGCGGAGACTGGTCTTGCCTTCTATGACCTTGAGTAGTGCTTGCTGCACGCCCTCGCCCGATCCCGTCTCCTCGCCATCGATCGGCACGGCAACTAGCTTAAGCTTGCCGACCACGATCCCGCCGAAAGTTTCGTCCTCTCGAGCGATATCGAGGACGTGAGGCGGATTTCTCGCCGTCCTGCGTCTCTGCGTCCCTTGTCATGTCAGTTTAATTACAGTTTTATGACAAACAGCGCCGTGCGCGGGGCTTGAAAATAGGTGTGGGTCATTTCCGGGCACGGGCGCGACAGCCATGCGCGCCGCCCTCCTGACGCTGCGTCAGCGTCTCACTTCCGCCAAGCGCTTCGTTCGGCACGGCTTCGGCCAGCCGGCGCTTGCCCTGCTTCCGCACCTCGCCGCTGTCGCCATCATGCTGGCGACCGAACGGACGGTCACGGCCATGACCGCCTTCGTTTTGGCCTGGGGCATTCTGAATTTCTTCTGGCTAGCACTGACCCGCCGGCCGGTTATTTCTGCAGCGCTGTCGCTTTTGATGATGACGGTGCTGGTTCTGTTGTCGCAGCTCAAATATCACGTGCTAATGATGACGGCGAACTTCGTCGACGTGATGATCGTCGACACCGATACCCTCAGCTTCCTATTCATGATCTTCCCGGCGTTACGCTGGATCGTCGCGATCAGCCTGGTCGCGCTTCTGCCTCCCGTCGTGATCGCCTGGCGGCTCGATCCGTTCCGCATGCGTCGACGGGTTGCCACGGCGCTCCTCATCCTCTGCCTCGGCGGCCTCACCGCGCTCGAGATGCAGCTTCCGATGCAACCGTTCGAAGCGTTCTACGGCGGCAACTTGGTCTCTTCGTTTGCCCGTTCGGGTGTCGACGCCATTGCCGAATTGATGACACACGGATTGATGCAGTCAGCCGTATTCGCCGAAGATCGTCTGAACCCGATCGAGAACACGTGTGCGCCGGCAGCCAAGCCGCCACACATCATCCTCATTCACGACGAGTCGAGTTTCGACATTCGCGTGGCACCAGGCATCAAAGTGCCGAGCGGCTACGGCGCGCATTTCAAGTCGTTCGACGGCAAGGAGCGCAACTTCCTGGTCGAAGGCAATGGTGGCCCGAGCTGGTACACGGAATACAACGTGCTCGAGGGATTGTCGGCCCGCAGCTTCGGCCGTTTTGCCTATTTCGTCACCAGGATTGCGGCCGGCCGCGTCAACCGCGGCCTGCCGGCCGCGTTGCGACGCTGCGGTTATCGCACCTTCTCGCTCTATCCGGCGCTCGGTGCGTTCATGAGCGCGCGCAGTTTCCAAGCTACCACCGGTGTGCAGCGTTTCTACGACCAGCACGATCTCGGTGCGCGCGAGATCGAACCGGACAGTTTCTTCTTTAATGCCGCAGCGCGAATGATTGCCGAACAGCACCAACACAGCCCGATGTTCGTTTTCGTTTATCTCGCGGCCAATCACTTCCCCTGGAACCATCGCTACCGGCCCGATTTGATGCCGCAGTGGAAGGATCCGGGCAACGTGGCGCTGGTCGACGAATATCTGCGGCGTCAGGCGATGAGCGCCAGGGACTACGTTGATTTCCTGACGCGGCTGAAGCGCGAATTTCCCAATGACTCATTCCTGCTTGTGCGGTTCGGCGATCATCAGCCGGATTTTGCTTCGTCCCTGATTGACCCGACGCTCAACGACAACGGCATCGCGGAGCGGTTGATGGCCTATGACCCGCGCTATTTCACTACCTATTATGCCATCGATGCGGTCAACTTCATGCCGGTCGACGTGTCGTCCGCACTCGATGCGCTCGAAGGGCCCTATCTGCCGCTGGTCGTACAGGAAGCCGCCGGTCTGCCGCTCGATTCATCTTTCGCCGAGCAGAAGAAGATCCTTGTCCGCTGCAATGGATTATTTTACGGCTGCGCCGATGGAGTCGAAGCGCGCCGCTTCAATCGCATGCTAATCAATGCAGGCTTGATAACCAATCTTTAGAAATTCGCGTCGACGCTTACGGTCGTTATGCGCGCAATGATGTTGACTAAGGTGCGCTCCGTTATCGACAGTGCAAGAGGGCCGCATTTGGCGCGTATTGGACTGAGATACCGGAGCCTCCTAAATCCGGCGCACTTCCCATCTAAAATTCTACTTTGGGATCGACAATCGCAAAGGCGTGACGTTGCAAGGCCTTCAATTCTTCTTCCGCCTCAATCACCTCAGCCTCAGTTAGCCTCTTTGGAAACTGGAACATACTAGGCGGTATCCAGCCCGCTGGTCGCTGTTTGGCGACGAGTTCGCGTTTAGTCGCAGCATGGGCGATGGCCCGCGATAATTTATATGTGCGGCCTGCTTCATAAAGTCGGAGGACGCCTACACGATCCATGTATGTGAAATCGACAAGGACAAACCGGTGTTCTGACATGGTTCGCCTCGCGGAAGATTACGCCACCACTATAGCGCAGCAGAGGCATTCCCAGGTACCTGGAGCCTACGCACGTACTATACGCTGACACTCCAGAATCAGTTTTCTCCGATGAGCGCCGATGCCTGCTTCCCAAACCTATTAGCGCCCGGCGCTCCGGAAGGCCCTTGCCGCCTTTGCAGCAGATTCGAAGGTGGCGAACGCTTCTTTAGCTGTCATAGCGATAGTTGTCTCAACGTCAGACAAACTGCCTCCCCCCGACGCGGCCAGCACCGCAGAAGCTGCAGCCTTTGCGTCAGGGAATTCACCAATGGCCAGCCAGTCTTACCACGCGGTGAGCCTGCCTCCGACGCTCTGGAAGAGCTTGGCAACAGCTTCCTCACGATTTTCTGGCTTAGCCAGCATGCCTTTGATGGCGTCTGACGTGAACCGACCACGCGAGATGAAGATTGGCATGGCATCTCTCCTGGAATACTTCGCGTACTTGATCGAACGGAAAAGTGGCCACCTGCGAGCAGGCCGCCATCGTGCGGACATTCAGCCCACGTAGGCCGCCCGCCGCTGGGCTTCGAACTCAACGACAGTCTTTGGCTCCGCCGGTAACTGAAGAACCGTAGCTTGCTGACCTTCACTCAGCGATTTCAGGAGCACGATCCCGCCGTCCGGAAATTCCAGCGCATCGTGATGAGCGTGGACCTTTTCTTTGTTGATTTGCCGAAAGATTGCGGTCTTGTGCTTGATTACGTTGTCGTGCCACGGCCATAGTCTAGTTGGCAGGCGCTTAACCTCGTGAGCAAAAGCCAACTCGGTTCCTGGTAGAACGCATATCGCGACGCTCGGGTTTTCCGATGCCGCGAACCCTCGTGTGCCCGTGCCAAAGTCTCGCGTCGTGAGCTTGTCGCCAACTTTGGCGGGTCGTGATTTGATGCTGTGAAGGCTGTAGTCGCACATCTAAGGACCTCCCATCGGAAAGCCCCTCGGCCTCATCAAGCCTATGCTTTTATCTGCCGCCGCGCATCAACCAAATGCGAGCTGATGGCTCGGGTCCCGGCTACGCGGAGGCCGACAAAAAGGCCGCCGAGCAAAGCCCGGCACTAGGTCTACCGTCTTCGACTATTGTGCTTTCGCAGGCACGTCGGGAAGGACGGCCGCCACACCGTCCGGATTGATGTTGAAGGCCAAGAAGCGGTGGAAGAATCCACCGATCAATTCCGCTCATGGGAAGAGGCGAGTCAGGCTGGAAAGAAGGCGCTGAAGAAATTATCAGAAAATTCTGTCGTACACACCCACGCCATGATTTTTAATCGTTAGCCTTACCGCATCATGAGCGGTTCTGATTTCAAAAAACGTCGCACTGAGAGCGCTTGACCCCAACCGGCCGATTAGAGAAGCAGACTCATGCAGTGCAGCGTAAAACTGATCGGCGCGGTCAGCTTTACATTCGTTTGCCAACCGCATCGGCTCGGACATGCGCGAGTCATAAGTCAAAAATCGGCGGCGACCAGCTCGTAAGACCCCTTGCGACCGCGCCTATAGACCTTGGCGGCAATTGCATAAATCAAGTTGCGGTTTAAATCGAAGGTCCTCTGAATTCCGCTCTCGTCGAACTGCATGTTGGGCGTGATTCGCCTCAAAGCATCATCGGTCACGAAAAACGACGCCTCCATAGCGCCGTCGTGCCCCCAAAACCGCACGGCGCACCGAGTTGCATCAAACGAGCGGCTTTGATTTGGAAAACTAAGCGTCATGGTTTAGGTCCAGCTCCTGCGCCGCCTGAAGGTCTTGAGGGTCAATCGTCATCATCTCAACAGTAGAAGCACTGCCAGATTCCGCCGGCACGAAGATCATGGTGGCCACGCGGCGATAAACGGGAAATGATAATTCTTCGATGAGTTCTT
>Ga0306925_10002784_pt1 | contig 15163 bp, 14 predicted proteins | sample flu12Cox44000176_FD_203755 | JGI IMG/M metagenome (GOLD analysis project Ga0306925, IMG submission 203755) | Lab enrichment of tropical soil microbial communities from Luquillo Experimental Forest, Puerto Rico - flux8day.12C.oxic.44.000.176 (v2)... | ecosystem: Environmental > Terrestrial >... | reverse complement strand
ACGTCGACGAAGCCGGGATGCTGGAGTCCATGCTCGAGGCCAACTACACGCCGGGGGGATCCCGGCCCGCCGGACGGGGGCCGTCGCGACGACGATGAACGACACGCTCTGGAAACGCGTCTTCGTCGAGAAGCGTTCGCTGATCGTGCCGCTGGCGCTCGCAGCGGTGGCAAACGCCGGCCTCTATGGACTCGTGGTCTATCCGCTCGGCGTGCGATCCGCGAGCGCAGCAGACCGGGCGGCTGGCGCCGCCACAGCGCTTCGAGCGGCGGAGCAGGATTACGCGTCCGCGCGGGCGCTCGTCGCCGGCAAATCGCGCGCTGAGGAGGAGCTGACAACGTTCTACGGGAAGGTGCTGCCCGCCGACGAGATGGCTGCAGTGCGGCTCACCTACGTGCCGCTGCCGAATATCGCCAGAAAAGCCAACGTCCGGGTGATTGCCCGCCGCTGGAGCCTGGATCCATCGGGCAAAGAGAGCAAGCTCGGGCGGCTCCACATTGTCACGGCGCTGCAGGGCGAATACGAGGCCTTCCGACGTTTCATCTACGATCTCGAAACTGCACCGGAATTCGTCATCATCGATGATGTGACGCTGACGCAGGGTGAGGGTGGCAAGCCGCTGACCTTCACGTTGGAGCTTTCGACCTACTACCCGCTGGCTGCTCATGGGAACTGACCGCCGCAAGCTGGTCGTGCTCGCCGGGCTGGTCGTCGTGCTCGCCGGAGCTGTCTACCGGGCCGTCTCTACGTCTCCCGTGCGCTCCCCATCGTCTTATCCCGCGAGAGCGCCTGCGGCCGCACGCCAGAATACGGCCGGCGCGATCACGGCGCCCGACGTGCACCTGGAGGCGCTCAACGGCGATCGGCCGAAACCTATTGATGTGGAGCGCAACCTGTTTCGGTTCAAGCCGCCGCCGCCGCCGGCCGCCGCGACACCTGGGCGCGGGACGCCGCTCATAACCGTGGCGCCCGAGGTCGCGAACGGACCGCCGCCACCACCGCCGATTACGCTGAAGTTCATTGGGACGCTCCGCGAAGAGGGGAAGCCGCCAATCGCGGTCTTGAGCGACGGACACGGTCCGCCGATGTATGGGATTGAAGGTGGAACGGTTGCCGGGCGCTATCGCGTCTTGCGCATCGGTGCCGAATCGATTGAGATGTCGTACCTGGACGGGCGTGGACGCCAAACCATTCGGCAAACAGGATCATGACATTGCCAACTAAGCACTTCACCCTGACGTGGGTCGTCATCGCGGCGATGTGTGGCGGCGGTTGCGCAGCAGGGAAGGCGTTCACTCAGGGCGAGGAAGCCACCAAAGCGGGGAAACTCGACGAGGCGGTGGTGGCGTATCGCAAGGCGGCGCAGGAAGCGCCGGACAACGCCAACTACAAGATTGCGCTCCAGCGTGCGCAGCTCGCGGCGTCACGAGCTCACCTCGACAAGGCAAAGGACTTCGAGGCCAAGGATCAGCTCGAAGCCGCGCTCGGTGAATACCGGCAGGCGAGCGAGTACGACCCGACCAACCGCCAGGCGACGGCGAAGGTCGCCGAGCTCGATCGCACGATCCGAGAGCACATCGAAGCGTCGCGCCCGCGGCCCGCGATCGAGCAGCTGCGTGAGCGCGCACGCGCGGCGTCGGCACCGCCGATTCTCAACCCGGCGTCCCGCGAACCCGTGCGGATGTCGTTCACCAACGCGAGCCTGCGCGACGTGCTCGACGCGATTGCGAACGCGTACGGCATCAACATCACCTACGACCGGGACGTCCAGGACCGATCGACGACCGTGCGGCTCGATGGCACGCTGGAGCAGGCGCTGAACCAGCTGATGACGATGAATCAGCTGTCCTACAAGGTCGTGAGCGACCGCTCGATCTTCGTCTTCCCGGACACGAGCGTGAAGCACGCGCAGTACGACGAACAGGTCATTCGAACCTTCTATCTCTCCCATGCGGATGCCACGGAGGTTTCACAGATCCTCAGCTCGGTCGTCCGCCTGCCGGGCCTCGCGGTCCAGCCGATCATGGTCGCCAACAAGACCGCGAACACGCTGACCGTGCGCGGCACGGCCTCCATGGTGCAGATTCTCGAGAGGATCATCCAGCAGAACGACAAGCCGCGCGCCGAGATCGTCATCGACGTGGAGATCCTCGAGGTGGATCGTGTGCGCGCGAAGCAATACGGCTTGAACCTGACGCAGTACGCGCTCGGCATGATCTTCTCGCCGGAAGTCAACCCGAACGGCACGACGACGCCGCCCGCCACAGGGGGCACGCCCGGGACACCAACGACGCCCGCGACAGGCGGCGGCAGCTCGGGCGATCCGACGACGGTCAAGGGGCCGCCGCCATTCAACCTCAACACGATTTCGCGGGGCATCAGCACCGCTGACTTCTATCTGGCGGTGCCCGCCGCCATCGTCCGGTTTCTCGAGAGCGACACGAAAACCAAGGTCGTCGCGAAGCCCCAGCTCCGGGGCGCGGAGGGTACCAAGCTGTCGCTCAAGATCGGGGACCAGATCCCGGTCATCTCGACCAGCTACACGCCTATCGCGACCGGCGGCGCAGGCGTCAACCCGCTGAGCTCCTATCAGTACAAGGACGTGGGCGTGACCGTCGACATGACGCCCACCGTCACGCTCGAGGGGGACATCCGTCTCGATCTGACGCTCATCAACAGCAATCGGAAAGCCGACGTCGTGATTGCGGGCGTGAACATCCCATCGTTCGGCAACCGCGAGGTCACGACGCGACTGCGCCTCCGTGACGGCGAGTCGAACCTGTTGGCGGGGCTGTTGTCGGAGGCCGAGCGCAAGACGTTGACGGGATTTCCAGGCGCGATTCACGTTCCCGTGCTGAGTCAGCTGTTCTCGGCCAACGATCAGCAGATCGAGCAGGACGACATCGTCATGCTGCTGACGCCGCACATCATCCGCACGCACGAGATCACCGAAGAAGACTTGAAACCGATCTACATCGGGTCGCAGCAGAACCTCGGGCTGGGAGGGCCGCCGCCGCTCATTGCCGCGGCAGAGCCGGCGCCGCCAACCCCGACGGCTGCTCCAGGCGCTCTGCCAACCGCTGCCCCGCAATCGCAGCCTGGCGTGCCTTCGCAGCCGAACCCGCAACGTGCGGGCGAGCCCGGAGCGCCAGCTGTCGCGCCGCCGCCAGGGTCCTCGCCCATTCCCGGCACGGTGGTGGTACCGCCCGCACCGGGCCAGCCGGCCCCGGGCCAACCCACGCAGCCTGCGCCGCCCACACCTCCGACGCCCGAAGCTGCGGCAGCCCCTCCGCCGCCACCGGAGCCGCCGGCGCGACAGACGCAGGCCGCGGCGACTCCACCTGCGGCTTCGACGACATCTTCGGGGATCGGATCGGCGCAGGTGATCATCTCGACCCCCAACACGCCGATTCGGGTCGGGGGTGGCCCCTACACGATACCGATTGCCATCAGCGACGTCTCGCGCCTCTCGACGATTACGCTGACGCTCATCTTCGACCCGACGAAGCTGCGAGTACGGACCGTGCAGGAGGGGAGCTTCATGAGAGTGGGAGGCGCAAGCGTCACGTTCACTCAGCAGGTGAACGATAACCGGATCGATATCACGCTCGTCCGCGCCGCGGACGCGACCGGCGCTTCGGGCACGGGACTCCTGGCCGTGGTGTTGTTCGATGCGATTGCGCCCGGCGGCGCGACGCTCTCGCTCAGCGGCACGGCCACCGGCCCTGGCGGTACGCCCATGGGTCTCCGGTTCACGCCGGTGACAATCAATGTCCAGCAGTGAGCGCGGCTACACGTTCGTCGAGATGTTGGTGGTGGCGACGATTATCCTGATCCTCGCCGCGGGCGTCATGCCGCTCGCCAAGGTGACGGCGCAGCGGTCGCGGGAAGCGGAGCTGCGCCGCGCGTTGCGCGAGGTGCGCACGGCCATCGACAAGTACAAGGACGCCGCCGATGTCGGGCAGATCGGATCGTTCGACATCAAGGTCGGCAGCGAGAACTATCCGCCCGACCTGCAGACGCTGGTGGATGGGGTGGCTGCCGCCAACGATGCCACGGGGCGGAAACTGAAGTTCCTGCGGCGCATTCCGATCGACCCCATGACGCGTAGCAATGAGTGGGGCATGCGCTCGTACCAGGACAAGCCCGATTCGACGCGATGGGGCGGACAGAACGTGTTCGACGTTTACACGACGTTCGAAGGCAAAGCGCTTGACGGCACGAAATACAAGGACTGGTAGAGTCGTGAACCGGGAAATGACGGACCGCGGCTTCACGCTGATCGAGCTGGTCGTCGTCGTGACGCTCCTCCTCATTCTTTCGACGATTGGGATGGCGCAGTACACGCGGAGCGTGACCTACGCGCGCGAGGCGACGCTGAAGGAAGATCTGTTCCGGATGCGTGACGCGATCGACCAGTACTACGCGGACAAGAATCAGTACCCCGCCACGCTCGATGCCCTTGTGAGCGAAGGCTATCTGCGGAAAATTCCTGACGACCCGTTCACCAAGAGCTCAACGAGCTGGGAGACCGTGCCCGCGGAGCCCGATCCGAACAATCCGTCAGCCGAAGTCGGCATCAAGGACGTCAAGAGCGGGTCGGATCAGACGGCTCTCGACGGGACTCCGTACTCGGAGTGGAATTAGTCGTTCTGAAGCATTCCCTGGGTTTCGTGCAGGAACGCAAAGGGCTTGCTCATTTCGCGACCTCAGCTAGAGACCAATTGAAACCTGCGTGGTCCCTGGCGTGGATTGACCAGTGGTGTCGAGCACCGTCACCGTTACGGTGAACGTGCCGGTAATGACGTACGTATGAGAGACAGCCACGGAGATCGATCCGCCGAGATCCTGCGTCGCGCCGTCGCCGAAGTTGATGCTCACGTCCTGGGCACCAATCCCGGCGGGCAGCGTGATTGTAATTGTAAAGGTCGTCAACGTGTTCACGTGGCCGGGGACTGGCGACGGTGTGATGACGATACCCGGCCTGGGAACCGGAATGACACTGACCGCTGCTTGTTGAGTTACCGTGTTGCCGATTGTGTCGATCAGCGTCGCTGATATCACGTAGTTGCCCTGTGCTCTGTAGACGTGCGACTGGATCGACGTGGAGCTCACGACGCCAAGGTCTTGCGGAACAGTGCCGTCACCCCAATTCACGGTCAGATCGCGAATGGCGCTCCCATTCGTCGCGGGAATTGTGACAGCAAACGTGAAGCTCGCCGGCAGACCTGCGCTTGGGGGCGTCGTGGGCGGTGTGATGACAAGAGTCGGCGAAGCGGCGACATTGACCGTGACGCTGCCGGATGCCTGACCGGTCGTAGGTGGCGTAGTGCCGCCAGCGGTCCCACCGCCTCCGGTTCCGCCTCCACCCGTGCCGCCGCCGCCACCGGTCGACGATCCACCTTGCGCTCCGACGCTTGCCGTCACCGTGGCAGTTATCGTCGTTTGCAGCCTCGACGTGGCGATGCCGGTGGCGTCGGTCGTCCCGATTGTCGGCGTGATCGTGCCCGCAGTGGTCGAGAAAGCGACGGGCGCGTTGGCCAGCGCATTGCCGTTGATGTCCGAAACCGCCGCAGAAATAGTCGACGTCCCGCCTGCGGCCGCAATCAACGTAGGGTTCGCGCTCACCACAACACGGCCCACGGCAGCCGTCCCAACCGCGATCTTGACTGCGTTATTGCCCGAAGCGGACGCGGCACCTGACGTGGCTGTAATGACCGCTGTCCCGTTCGCATTTCCCGCGTTAAATGTCACAACCGCGCGTCCGTTGATATCTGTATCCGCCTCAGGCGGCTGAATTGACCCGAGCGACGTCGTAAAAACGATATGCGTTCCGGAGTGCGGGGGTTGCCCGCTTGCTTCAATTACCTGCGCCGTGAGCACGGCCGTGGTGTTCAACGACAGCGCGGTCGCGGACGCCGTCAGCGTCATCGTCGAGCCAGTCGGCGCGAGAAGCGGCACCCTTTCGCAGCCCGAACCGACGAAGATCGACCCCGTAAGGGCGACTGAGAGGACAATGCCGTGAAGGCGTGCTATATTCAAGATTTTAAGCATCTTAAAGCCATGATGTTGGGCGGTCAAGTAAGCTAGACGAACTGTCTCAAAATGGCCCACGGCAAGCGGCGAGACAACGGTTACGCCATGGCGGTGCTGCTCGTGTCGATGAGCGTCGCGGCGATCATGATGACCGTCGTCATGCCCGTCTGGAAGCAGATGGCGCAGCGCGAGAAAGAGGAAGAGCTCGTTTTCCGCGGGCAGCAATACGTGCGAGCTCTGCGACTGTTTTCCAGGAAGTACGCCAACGTAAGTCCCCCCAATCTCGATGTGCTGGTCGAACAGCGGTTTCTCCGCAAGAAATACAAAGACCCCATCACTAACGACGACTTTCAGGTTCTCCTGGCCGGGCAGGCCGTTCCCGGTTCGCCGACGCAGCCTGGGGCGGGTCAGCCGGGACGCGGTGGCGCTCGTGGGGGCTTCCCCACGAGTCCCACGACTGCGGGCGGCGCGGGCGCCGCATCGCCATCGTCGACGCCTTCGAGCCCATTCGGGGGCGGAATCGGGCGTGGCGGTGTCGGGAACACGGGCATGGGCAGTACTGGGAGAGCGGGAAGTGGCACGGAGGGAAGCCCGATGGGGAGAAGCGGAATCGGAGGAACCGGGATCGGCTCCACGGGCGGATTTTCCCCAATTGGCACGCCCGGGGCCGGCTCGACCGGCGGCATCATTGGCGTCGCGAGCAAGAGCAAGGACAAGTCGATCCGGATCTACAACGGCAGGAATCACTATAACGAGTGGGCGTTCGTGAATACTCCGCAGACTCTGGCGCCAGGCGTGGGCGCCGGCGGAACTGCGGCGCCGGGCCAGCGCGGGCGGCAGGGGCAGCCGGCGAACCCGAGCACGAATCCGTTCGGGACAGGGATCGGGGGACAGCGCGGGCCCAATCCAACCCAACCTAGTGGGCCGACGTCGCCCGTCCAACCAGCGCGGCCGATTCAACCGGGAAGAGGGCGCGGAATTTAGGCGTCGACATTCTTGGCGATAGCGAGCCCGCTCAGCGCGGACACGCCGACGAGCAGCGCTCCGACGGGCGCGCTGCGTAGCAAGAGTTCACCCACCCCGAAAAGCGCGGCGTAAACAAGCACGCAGCCGAGCGCTGCGTTCACCAGCTCGCCCTGAAGGGACCCGAGAGGGGCCACGCCAGTCGCGCGCGCAACCGGCCGCCACCCTGCGCCGTGTGGACGTACACGCACGTAGAACTTCCGGAGCGTCTCGTTGGGCTCCGGTGCGGTCAACAGCGTGACCGCGAGCCACACGATGGTTGTGACGCCCACTGTGACGAGCATGATGAGCGCAAAGTCGCGCGGCTCGTCGCTGTCCCAGCCGCGCGCAATCTGCAGATACAGCGATACGACGGCCGCCGTAGACATCGCAGCGATTTCCGACCACGCGTTAATCCGCCACCAGAACCAGCGGAGCAGCAGCACTGCGCCTGTGCCCGCGCCGGTCACGATCAGGAGCTTCCATGCCTGTTCAATCGAAGCGAGGTGCAACGTCACGTAGATTGACGCCACCGTCAGCGCGAGGGTGACCGACTGTGAGACGGCGACGTACTCGCGCTCGCTGCCGCGTGAGCGCACGAAACGCCGGTAGAAGTCGTTGACGATGTACGACGCGCCCCAGTTCAGCTGGGTGCCGACGGTGGACATGTACGCTGCGGCGAACGCCGCCAGCATGATGCCGCGCAGGGCAGGGGGGAAGACCGCCGGGTCCATCAGCGTTCGGACGTAGCCTGATTCCTTGTCCGCCAGGGTTGGATAGAGGACCAGCGAAGCGAGTGCCGTAAGGATCCACGGCCATGGGCGGACGGCGTAGTGCGCGATGTTGAACCACAGCGTCGCGAACAGCCCGTGGCGCTCGTTCCTGGCGGAAAAGATCCGCTGCGCCACGTAGCCTCCGCCGCCCGGCTCAGCGCCCGGGTACCAACTGGCCCACCAGTTCACGCCGAGATAGACGAACAAGGTAATCGCGGGCATCCAGGCGGAGCCGGCCGCCGGAAAGAACGCCAGGCGTGAGCCGGATCCGGCCGCCGCGTCCAGCAGGCGAATCTTCGACTCCAGCGCGCCGAGCCCGCCCACAGCGCGCACAGAGAAGTAGGCGAGCGCGATGACCATCCCCATCTTGAGGGCGAACTGCACCAGATCAGTGACGAGTACGCCCCACAGCCCCGCCAGTGTCGTGTAGAACGCGGTGAAGGCCAGGATCGCGAGAAGCGTCCACAGCGCGCCGGACTGGTCCAGGCCGAGCGTCACCTGAAGGATCTTCATCATCGCCAGGTTGACCCAGCCGATGATGATGCAGTTGATTGGCGCGCCGAGGTAGAGCGCGCGGAACCCGCGAAGGAAAGCCGCGGGTCGTCCCGAGTACCTCAGCTCCGCGAACTCGACGTCGGTCATGACCCCCGCACGGCGCCAGAGGCGAGCGTACACGAACACGGTGAGCATCCCGCTGGCGGCCATGTTCCACCAGAGCCAGTTGCCCGCGATGCCGTTGCGCGCGACGATGCCGGTCACAAGGAGCGGTGTGTCCGCCGCGAAGGTGGTCGCCACCATCGAGGTGCCGGCCAGCCACCATGGCACGTCGCGTCCGGACAGGAAGAATTCGCTGGTGCTCCCGCGGGCGCGCCGCATGTAGTACAGACCGATCGCGAGGTTGAGTGCGAAGTAGCCCGCAATCACCAGCGAATCGGTCCAGCTGAGAGTCATGTGTGGCTTGAATCGCAGGTCGGCGTCAGCCTGGGGTCAGACGTCTCCAAGCGCATCGTGAAAGGCCCGCCGCACCAACCGCATGTCGTCGAGCGTCCCTCCGCCCGCCGCGCGGTTCGTCAAGAGCACGAAGTAGCGGTCTCGGGTCGGATCGATCCACAGCGACGTTCCCGTGAAGCCAACGTGTCCGAACGCGGCGGGTGACATCCGTGTGCCGCACGACGAGCTGGGGAGCATGGTGTCCCACCCGAGCGCGCGCGAGCTGCCGGGCACGCTCGATCGCGTCGTGAACTGCCTGATGCGCTCGGGAGCAAGCACACCGTGCGGAACGCCGCGCACGGCGGCGAGGATCGCGCGCGCGAACCGACCAACGGCCGGTGCGGTCCCGAACAGCCCCGCATGTCCGGCGACACCGCCAAGTGCGGCCGCATAGTTGTCGTGCACTTCGCCGACGAGCATGCGGCCGCGGCGACCATCGTCGTCCAGCGGGCGCGTGGGCGCAGCGCGCCGCCTGACACTGCGAGTAAGCCCGAACGCGAGAGACGGGTCTGGCCAGATCCTCGAGAAGCGCGCGTCGAGCGCTTCGCCTGCGAGATCGGCGGCGAGAAAGCCGAGCAGAATGAAGCCGAGGTCGCTGTAGACCGACTGCGTCCGCGGCGGGAACTCCAGAGGCATGCCGCAGATGTCGTGCTCGAACTCCCGCCGCACGCTCGGCGGTGCGCTGGGGGAGGGGGCCCCGGGGGGAGCATCCACCAGCCGTGCCGGAAGGCCTGAGGCGTGCTCGAGCAGGTCGCGAACCGTGACGCCCTCGCGATCCTCCCCGCGCCATTCGCTGAAGTACCGTCCGACAAGGTCGCCGACGCGGACGCCGCCTGCATCGACGAGGGTCGCGATGACGCTGGCGGTCGCAATGACCTTCGTCAGCGACGCCAAATCGAACGGGGTGTGGAGATCGACCGGCGTCGGATCGTCGAACGTGAGCGAGCCAACGGCGTCTCGCCAGAGCATAGCGTCGCTCGTCCCGACTTCCGCGGTCGCCGCGGGGAAGATCCGCGACGCCCGGGCGCTCACAAGGATCCGTCGCGCCTCGTCAGTCATGCCCGCTGAACAACAGACCGACGGTCCAGCAGATAGCCGCGCCGACCACGACGTACCAGGTCCAGGCCAGCGGCGTGAACAGCCGGACCGCGACCATGACGCCAAGCGACGCGCCGACGCCCGCCATCACGCCCCGCTCAGTAGCGCGGGTGGTGAGCGTCCCCAGCAGAAACGCCCCGAGCATCGGCCCGTACACGATCGACGCGATCGTCAAGCCCACCGTGAAGACGGAGCCCCAGTTGCGCGAGAGCACCGCGATTCCGATGAGGACCACCCCCCATGCGGCGGTCAGCCACCGCGATAGGTTCAGAAGCCGCCGATCCTCAGTTGCGCCGGCAGTCGCCGGCTGGGGAAGAGGCGGCCGATGGGAAGGCTGGAGGGAAGGCGGGCGGAAGAGCCACTGGAAGTCGAGCACCGTGATCGATGCGAGCGAATTGAGCGATCCGCTCAGGTTCGACATCGCCGCCGCGAAAATCGAGGCAATCACCAACCCCGCGACGCCGCGCGGCAGGCCGCGCACGATGAAGGCGGGGAAGATCTCGTCGTTGGTTTCCATCGGCGGCAGCGGGTGGACCGCGTAGTACGCGTGCAGCATCAACCCGATCGTCAGGAACAGGGCGAATTGTGCAAACACCACGAACCCGCTCGCGACGAGCGCCAGCCGGCTCTCGCCCTGATTGCGGCACGTAAGCAACCGCTGGACCAGCAATTGATCCACGCCGTGAGAGGCCATGGTCAAAAAGCAGCCGCCGACGAACCCCGCCCAGAACGTGAAGGGCAGCGTTGGGTCGAACGACCACGAGATCACGTGGAGCTTTCCGGACGCCCGCGCGTCGCTCACGATTGCGCTCCATCCGCCGGGAACGAGACGGAGCAGCATATAGGCCGCGAGGATCGATCCCGCGATATAGATCACGAGCTGCACAAGATCCGTCCAAATCACCGCCGCAATACCGCCCTCGAACGTGTATACCATCGTGAGGGACCCCACGATGACGATCGACCAGAGCCACAGATGCGGCAGCCCGGGCACGCTCGCGCTCAGGACCGCCGCGAGGACGAGCGACGCCGCGAAGACGCGGACGCCCTCGGCCAGCGCCCGCATCACGAGAAACAGCGACGCGGCGAAGTGCTTAGCGCGGGGCCCGAAACGCCTGTTGAGCAGCTCGTAGGCGGTCACCAAATCGCCTTTGAAGTAGGCGGGAATGAACAGCCAACTGATGACAAATCGGGCGATGATGTAGCCGGCGACGACTTGGAGATAGGTGAAGCTGCCGCCGTCTTCCGGGCGCGCATACACCGTATAGGCAAGCGCTGGCACGCCAATGAGGGTCAGCGTGCTCGTCTCGGTCGCGACGATGGACAGGCTGATGACCGGCCAGGGTGTGTCACGATTGCCGAGGAAGTAGTCTTTGACGGAGCGGTGGCCTCGGCGGAAGCGGCTGCCGAACCATGTGATCCCGATCAGATAGGCGGCCAGAACGGCGTAGTCGAGGGCCGAGAAGCCCATCTACGGGTGGCTGAAGGCGGCGCGGCCCACGTGCGCGAAGCCTAACATAGAATCCGACACTCCATGTTCGTGCTGGGCATCGACGCCGGCGGAACCAAGACCGTGTGCTTACTCGCCGACGGCGCGGGCACGATTATCGCCGAAGCGCGCGGACCCGGCGCGAACCTTCACGCCGCGGGCGAGCTGGCTGTCGAGAAAGTCTTGCACGAGGTGATGGAGTCGGCGATTGGCGATCGGCAGATCATCCCCGCCGCGGTCTGCCTCGGCATCGCCGGCGTCGACCGGGACGACGAAGCGAGCACGGTCCGGGCGATCATGCGCCGCCTCGGGCACCGGTCCCACGCGGTCGTCGTCAACGACGCGCTCATCGCGCTGGTGGCCGGCGCGGGCGATGCTCCCGGAGTCGTCATCATCGCGGGAACCGGGTCGATTGCCTACGGTCGCAACCGCGAGGGCGAAGCGGCGCGCGCAGGTGGCTGGGGGCACATGATCGGCGACGAGGGGAGCGGTTATTGGATCGGTCGCGAAGCGCTGGCCGCCGTGATGCGTGCCGCCGACGAGCGCGGCCCCGAAACCCGCTTGACCGCCGATATCCTGGCGCATTTCGGCATCAGTGACGTCTCACGGCTGCCGCGCATCGTGTACGACCGCGAGCAGCCGCGGACGGCGGTCGCCGCGCTGGGACCGCTGGTACAACGGGTCAGTGAGCAGGGCGATGCCGTCGCGACGCGCATCCTCGAGCGCGCGGTCGACGAGCTCGTTCTCGCGGCGCGGTCGGTGACCACGCGCCTCGAAATGCGTGGCGAAGCCTTCACCTTCTATCTGGCCGGGGGCATGTTCCGGGTCGTGCCACGGCTTGCAGCCGATCTGCCCCCGAAGCTGGCGGAAGTCGCGCCGCGGTGTCAGGTGGAACGTCTGGACAAGGAGCCGGCGGCCGGCGCCGTATGGCTCGCGCTCGCCGAGGCTCGGGGGGGCGCGCAGGTGCCGAGATACAAAGTCGCCGTCAATCGGCAATGAGGATACGCGTGTTTCGAACGCCAGAGGCCGTCGCCCGTTCGTTGGCGGGGGACGTCATGCGCTCGATTGCTTCAAAGCCTGATGCTGTACTCGGGCTTCCCGCCGGCAGGACCCCCACGCTGTTCTACCACCACCTGATCGGGTCGTACACGGCACACCGCGTCGATTTCGCACGCGTGACGACGTTCAATCTCGACGAGTTCCTCGGGCTGGGCCGTCAGGATGCCGCCAGCTATCACCGCTTCATGCGCGCGCATCTGTTCGATCACATCAACATCGCCCGGCGGCGAGCACACTCTCTCAACGGCCGTGCCCGCGACGTCGAGCGAGAGTGCCGGCGCTACGAGCGCGCGATCGCGCGAGTCGGCGGGATCGACGTTCAGGTGCTCGGTCTGGGAACCAACGGCCACATAGGCTTCAATGAGCCCGCCGCCGCCCTGTGCGCATCCACTCATCGGACGACGCTCCGTCCCGCGACGCGCCGCGCGAACGCGCCGCTCTTCGGCGATCGTGTGAACGCAGTCCCGAAGGAAGGCCTGTCGATGGGGATGGGGACCATCCTGCGATCGCGCCGCATCGTTCTCGTCGCGACCGGATCCCGCAAGGCTCGGTGCGTTGAGCGGATGATTCTGGGGCCTGTGACGCCCAGACTGCCGGCCTCATTCCTGCAGCTCCACCCGAACGCCGAGGTGTGGCTGGATCGCGACGCGGCTAGCCGACTTTCAAGAGCTCCTTCAATCGCGCCTCCACGTCCTCGCCAATCGCGTCCTTGACGAAATCGTGCGCGCGTCGCAGGCGCGAGAGCGATTGCACGTAGCTCAACCCCGTCTTCTGCATGACGATCGCGGCCTTGACGTCCCAGTGTGCCTTGCGCAGCAGCTTGTCCGCGTCGTCATACTCGAGCCCGGTGACGATCGTGATGATGCGGCGGGCGCGATCCTTGAGCTTCTCGGAGCCCATCTGCACGTCGACCATCAGGTTCCCGTACGTCTTGCCAATGCGAATCATCGACGCTGTCGTCAGCATGTTGAGCACCATTTTCGTCGCGGTGCCCGCTTTCAGGCGCGTCGAGCCGGCAATCACTTCGGGGCCGACGGCCGGCGCGATCGTCAGGTCGACGAACGTCTGGAGCTCGGTGCGCGGATCGCAGGTGACGAAGATGATTTTGGACCCGGCCCGCCGTGCGCGCGTCAGTGAACCCCGCACGAACGGCGTCATCCCGCTCGCTGACACGCCGATGACCACGTCGCGCCTGGTTGGGCGGAGCCGATTGACCGACCGCGCGCCCTCCTCATAGTTGTCCTCGACGCCTTCCCGAGCGCGCAGGACCGCGCTCTGGCCACCGGCCATGATCGCTTGCACAATATCCGGACTCGTTCCGAACGTCGGGGGCATCTCGGCAGACTCAAGCACGCCAAGCCGGCCGCTCGTCCCCGCCCCGACGAAGATGATCCGGCCGCCCTTGCGCAGCGCCTGGGTAATGATCTCCACGCCCACCGCGATCCGATCTTTCTCGCGCTGCACGGCCGCGAGCATCTTGCGGTCCTCGTTGAGCATGGTTTCGACGATGTCGGCGGGATCGAGCTTGTCAACGGCCAGCGTGGCGGGATTGATCTGCTCGGTGGGAAGCGACTGCCACTTGGACCGGGACGACATTTCACTGACCTCAAAAACGAACCGCGAATACTATCATAGTCGTTCGACGATGAGCGTCGGGTCGAGATTTGTTGACGCGTACCTCGATCATCTGCGTGTCGAGCGGCGGCTGGCCGAGCACACGATCGAGAGCTATGCGCGCGATCTTGCGGCACTGGCCGAATTTGCTGCGGCCGAGGAGCGGCCGCTCGAAGCTCTGGAGCGCGCGGACCTCGAAACGTTCGTTCGTGAACAGCGGTCCAGTGGGCTCTCTCCCCGGTCAGTCGCGCGGAGAGTTGCGGCCGTTCGGGGGTTCTACCGCTTTCTGACCGTCGATCGCCAGATCGATCGCAATCCGGCTGATGACCTCCAGCCGCCTCGCGCCTGGCCCTCGCTGCCGAAATTCCTTTCCCTTGCCGAGGTCGACGCGCTCATGGCGCAGCCTGACGTCACTACCGCGCTCGGGTTGCGCGACCGCGCGATGATCGAGCTCCTGTACGCTACGGGGCTTCGCGTCTCGGAGCTGGTGGCCGTTCGCCGTGCGGATCTTCACCTCGACGAAAGCTACATGACGTGCGTCGGCAAGGGCAGCAAGGAACGACTCGTGCCGATCGGTGACGAAGCGGCGTTATGGATCAGGAAGTACGAGCAAACAGCCAGACCCGAACTGGTCAAGCATCGAGTGTCGCCGCGCCTGTTTGTCAACGCACGCGGCGGGGCGCTCAGTCGCGTCGGTTTCTGGAAGATCCTCAAGAGACACGGTCGTGTCGCGGGTGTCCCACGGATGCTCAGCCCGCACGTGATCCGTCACTCGTTCGCGACGCACCTGTTGGAGCGGGGCGCCGATCTTCGCGCCATCCAGATGATGCTGGGCCATGCGGACCTTTCGACCACGCAGATCTACACGCACGTCCTCGACGCGCGGCTGCGAATGATTTACGAGCGCTTCCATCCAAGGCCATGATAGAGTTAAGTGTTTGCGGGTCAGGCATTTTTGAGCGAAGGAGCACACGGCATGAGCCGGAACGGACGGCATCTCTTCACGTCGGAGTCGGTCACGGAAGGGCATCCCGACAAGATTGCGGATCAGATTTCCGATTCGATTCTCGACGCGATACTGGCGCAGGATCCCGTCAGTCGG
>Ga0306925_10002782_pt1 | contig 15164 bp, 16 predicted proteins | sample flu12Cox44000176_FD_203755 | JGI IMG/M metagenome (GOLD analysis project Ga0306925, IMG submission 203755) | Lab enrichment of tropical soil microbial communities from Luquillo Experimental Forest, Puerto Rico - flux8day.12C.oxic.44.000.176 (v2)... | ecosystem: Environmental > Terrestrial >... | reverse complement strand
TAGGCGAGCAGCGCTCGCGTTTTTCGTGCGCGCGGCAAAAAATCAGCCCCACCGGGGGCGACGGCGCGCATCGTGCCGACCAGATAGATTCTCGGCAATACTCTCGGAACCCACCCGCCCGCGTAGGCAGGAGTATTGTATTCTTCCATCGGGCTAAGATTCGATCTCACCACCCTCGCCCTGTCAGAGCGTTCCGGACGACATTGTGAGAAACTAACTTGGGCGTCGTATCGTGTGTCGGCCCTCCCTTGACCGTTACGTCATTATAACCGCCTCCGGAAGGCCGAGTCATTCTTTGCGGTAACGGGCGGTCCCTCGTTTAAAGCAGGCACGCAATCTCTGCAACCCGGCGCCCTGGAACATAGCCAGAAAAGCATCCTCGTACCGAATCGCTAGTGCTGAACGCGGGCTGAATGTAGCTCGTTGACGCCGCTGTCGTGCGCCGTCCGGAGAGGCTTCAGCACGGCGAGCGCCATGATCGCCGCGGCGGCGTTCATCAGCGCGGCGGTGATGAACACAGCGTGCCAGCCGCTGCTCGTGGCCGCCAACACATTGGCGAGCGGCACAAGCAGCGAGGCGGTGCCCTTGGCAGTGTAAAGCAAGCCAGCATTGGTGGTGGCGTATTTGACCCCGTACACGTCGGTGCAAGTCGATGGGAAGAGGCTGTAGATCTCGCCCCATGCGAAGAACACAATACCACTCAGGATCACGAAATGTACCGGGTCGTGACCAAACGCACCGAGCGCCCAGATGCCGACCGCTTCGAGACCAAATGCGATAAACATCGTATTCTCACGTCCGATGTTGTCGGAAACCCAACCAAAGAACGGCCGCGTCAGCCCGTTCAGCACGCGGTCGATCGACAGCGCAAAGGTCAGCGCCGGCAGGGTCAGCCCGAGGATGCTGACGGGGATTTTGGCGACCTGAAAATCGCTGGCGATCGGGGCCAGCTGCGCCGTCGCCATCAGCCCGCCAGCGCCTACCAGCACGAACATTACATACATCACCCAGAAAATTGGAGAGGCCAACACCTCTAAGGGCGTGTAATCTCGCGCCGACTGCTGCACGCGGGTCGAGGCCGGCGTCTCACCCGGCTGCGGTGCACGTAGCAGCAAGGAGAGAATTACTACCACGACACCCTGGCCAATGCCGAACCATAGGAAGGTGGCTTCGTAACCGCTCGACTGGATCATTCCCTGGATCGGGATAATGGTGAGCGCCGACCCGGCCCCAAAACCCGCCGCCGTCAGTCCCGCTGCGAGGCCGCGCCGATCCGGAAACCATTTCAACGCGTTGCCGATCGAGGTGCCGTAGACCGCTCCTGCACCGATGCCCCCGATCGCCGCCGCGATGTAAAGCGTCGGCAGGTCGCTGGCGATCGAATTGAGCGCCCAGGCGATGCCTACTAGAATGCCGCCGACGAACACCACGATCTTCGGCCCGAAACGATCGACTAGCCAGCCTTCGACCGGAACGAGCCAGGTTTCGGTCAGCACGAAAATCGTGAAGGCGACCTGGATCGCGGGGCGCCCCCAGTGGAATTTCTGGTCGATCGGATTGACGAACAAGGTCCAGCCATATTGCAGGTTGGCGATCATCACCATGCAGATAATGCCGACCACCAACTGCACCAGGCGAAGCGACCTTGGCGCAGCCGCAGTCGAAGTCCCGGCATATGACATCTTGGTGTCCCTCCCACGAAGCGATTGGCATTTTAATGGGCAATTTGTATCATAGGTTGGCATTACGGGAGAGGTTATCGAGGGCTGCATCCTGTAATGACCAACCCAGACACGTTAAGCTGCTTCGAAGCAAATGAGCTTTGTCGGCCGTATCATCGCCGGTGCCCGCGACCTGCCTTTCGGCGGCCCGCTCGGCGTGCTGCTCGCTCGCGCCGCCCGCCATATTCCAAACTGGCTGCCAAACAGCCAAAGCGAGAGCATGGAGGGCGATCCGCGTCGCCGCATCGCATTCACGATCGCCGTAATCGCGCTCGGCGCCAAAATGGCGAAGGCTGACGGCGCCGTCACCCGGGACGAGGTCGCCGCATTCGGCGAGGTCTTTCAAGTCCCGCCGGGTGAAGAAGAGCATGTCAGGCTCGTATTCGACCTTGCGCGCAAGAGCACAGCGGGGTTCGAGAGCTATGCCCGACAGATCGGCCGGCTGTTCGCTGCCGACCGGGGTGTCCTCGAGGATCTTCTTGGCGGTCTTTTCCATATTGCCCTCGCCGATGGCCGCGTCTGCTCCGCAGAAGACGATTATCTGCGCGAAGTCGCCCGGCATTTCGGGTTCGATGCGGCCGATTATGCCCGCGTTCGGGCCCTCAATGCCGGCCCGTCGCGCGACGTTTTCGAAGATCCTTACGCTATTCTCGGCATATTGCCGGGCACTGCCATGGGCGCAGTGCGTGAGGCCTATCATCGTCTGGTGCGCGAGAGTCATCCCGATCTGGTGATTGCGCAAGGTCTGCCGCCCGAATGCGTCGCGCTGGCGACGACGCGGATTGCGCGAATCAACGCCGCTTACGAGCAAATCACGAAGGCCGGCACGCGCCCGCAATGACCCAGTTGCGGGCAATCGACCGTCCCTCGCCAAATCACGGTCCCCGTCTGGAACCGTCGCGGATCGACATGCTCGTCCTCCATTATACCGGCATGGCGACAGCGGCGGCCGCGTTGGCGCGGCTGTCTGATCCCGAGGCCCGTGTCAGCGCGCATTATCTCGTCGAAGAGAACGGCGTGATCTGGCGGCTCGTTCCCGAGAGCCGGCGCGCGTTTCACGCCGGAATTTCCTGCTGGGAGGGCGAACAGGACCTTAATGCCGTATCGATCGGGATAGAGATCGTCAATCCTGGCCACGACTGCGGATACCGCCATTTTCCGGAGGCACAGATGGCGGCGGTCGAGTACTTGTGCCAGGATCTGGTCGCCCGCTATCCGATCCCGCCACACCGGATCGTCGGCCATTCCGACATCGCGCCCGAGCGCAAGAGCGATCCCGGAGAACTGTTCGACTGGGCCAGGCTCGCCCGCGCCGGTGTCGGGATCTGGCCGCCGGCGTTCCCGGCGGCCTCAGGTCCTACCGTTGATGCTGCCCGATGCCTCGATGATCTCGCATCGATCGGGTATTGTGTGGTGACCGGATCGCCGAGGCCGGCGCTGGTTGCTTTTCAGCGCCGCTTTCGGCAAAGCTGCTGCGACGGCCGGCTCGACACCCAAACCGCCGCCCGCCTGTCGGAAGTGAGGGACGCCTTCGCGCGATTGAGGCCTAGAACAGGCGGCGCGCGCTACACGTCGAAGTTGAACGCATCCTGCAGCTCCTGCACGTAAATCACGCTGTCCAACGCCTTCTCGAACGCGAGCGCCGCGACAAACAGCGAGATAGCAATCACTGTAGTGACCCACGCCCGAACGAGCGCGGAAAAAGCGGTCCCGGTCATTTCGGAGTCCTTCGGTTTAGCTTACGGAGCGATGCTAATTACACCGAGGGTATTCTTGCCAGTTTTGTTGCCCCAGGCTGTGAACCGGATCACACAACCGATAATTTACGTTGGGATGCCGCAAGTGCCTCAGTTCAGCCGGGAAGGACGGCGTCTTTCAGCCTGCCGGCGGACGATCTGGCCGGCCTGGTGGTGGGCGATCCGCCAAACTCCTTCCTCCCGTACAAAAAAATTACTGGCGGCGAGGGTGCCGGCCTCCAGCTCCTCCTCGCACAGTACCAGCGCCGCATCCCCATAGATGAAGGCGTGCTCGTCAAAACACGCCAGGCGCGGCGCGTCGGGATTTGAGAAGATCCCGGCCCAGCTCTCCATAATCGCCTCGCGGTCTTTGAGGGCGCTCCATCCCGGGTGAAGACAGGCGACTGGCGTCCGTCGCGCCCAAAGAGCGTCCATGGCCGCAAGATCGCGCGACGCGAACGCTCTATAGAACTCTAGATTCGCCGCAAGCACGGCATCCTGGTCGGTCATCGCGATCCTCGCTGATGATGGAGCATACGATGATGGCGCGCATGACGCCACTTGGATAGACAGGACTGCCCATTCTTTAGGCGTTGCTACCCCCTCCTCGCCGCAGCCCCGATGCATTAGGTCGGTTGGGCGGGGTGCCGAGCTCGATTGGCCTCGATCTTGCTCTCTCCCCAAGGCCGGCCGTCGGCCGCGCCGAGACACGTAAATGAGGGAGGCACCAGGTGCTGAAGAGGATTTGGCACGCCGCAATTGCCACAGCCGTCATAGCAGGCGCGCCAATGACGGCAATCGCCCAGAGCGGGGGCACGATCAAGATCGGGGTCTTGCATTCGCTGTCGGGAACGATGGCGATCAGCGAAACGACGCTGAAGGACACTATCCTGATGATGGTCGACGACCTGAACAAAAAGGGCGGTTTGCTCGGCAAGAAAGTCGAAGCGGTCGTCGTCGATCCGGCTTCCAACTGGCCGCTCTTCGCCGAGAAGGCGCGCGACCTGTTGTCGAAGGAAAAAGTTGCCGCCGTATTCGGCTGCTGGACCTCCGTATCCCGCAAATCTGTGCTCCCGGTCTTCGAGGAGCTTAACGGCCTGCTGTTTTACCCGGTGCAGTACGAGGGCGAGGAGAGTTCGAAAAACGTGTTCTACACCGGCGCGGCGCCAAACCAGCAGGCAATTCCCGCCGTCGAATATTTGATGGACAACGAAGGCGGAGCCGCGAAGCGCTGGGTTCTAGAGGGCACCGATTACGTCTATCCGCGCACGACCAACAAGATCCTCGAGGCCTTCTTGAAGTCGAAAGGAGTGGCGCCTGACGACATAAAGATCAATTACACGCCTTTTGGGCATTCCGACTGGCAAACCGAGGTTGCCGCAATCAAGAGCTTCGCCTCGGCGGGCAAGAAAACAGCCGTGGTCTCCACGATCAACGGCGATGCCAATGTGCCGTTCTACAAAGAATTGGCTAACGCCGGGATCAAGGCGTCCGACATCCCAGTCGTCGCATTCTCGGTCGGCGAGGAAGAGCTCGCCGGCATCGACACAAAAAACCTCGTCGGTCACCTAGCGGCTTGGAATTACTTCCAGTCAGTGAAGAACGCAACAAATGAGGCCTTCATTAAGCAATGGCACGACTTTATCAAAAACCCGAAGCGGGTGACCAACGACCCGATGGAGGCGCATTACATCGGCTTCAAGATGTGGGAGCAGGCAGTCCGCCAGGCGGGGACGATCGACGTCGACGCCGTCCGCCAAGCGATGTACGGGCAGAAGGTCAAAGCGCCGAGCGGCTTTGTCGCGGTGATGAACACCAACCATCACCTTTCAAAGCCGGTGATGATCGGCGAGATCCAGGCGAACGGGCAGTTTGACATCGTCTGGCAGACGAAGGAGGCGATCAAAGCCGACGCCTGGAGCCCCTATCTCCCCGAAGACAAGGGCAAGATCGCCGATTGGACCTATCCCTGGGTCTGCGGCAACTGCACGGCGCCGAAATACACGGACTGATTGATCCGCGGGGCGGCGGTGGCACCCTCACCCACCCAGCCTTTCAGGCCGGGTTGCCCCTCTCCCGCAATGCGGGAGAGGGTGCTGAGCGGAGCGAAGCGGGTGAGGGTGCTCCTGCTGTCCGGTCTTATGCTCGTCGCGACTGCAGGTGCATCTTCGGCTCGGGCTGACGAATTCGCGACGCTTCTTGCGGATTTGGCCGGCGCCAGTTTCGCCGACAAAGAGAAAGCCGTCATCGCGCTGGGCCGGCTCGGCGACGAGCGGGCGGTTGCTGTGCTGACCGCGCTGAAGGATGGCCGGCTTATAAAGGCGCCGGATGGCCATATTTTGGTATCCGATGCGACAAAACTGACGGACCCGATCGCCGGAAGCGCCGTTTCAGGCGTCCCGGTGGACGACGCCGAGCGGATCCGCGTCAACAATCGCCTGCGCGGCGCGATCGAAGCCGCGCTGGGCGAGTTGACTTTGTTCAGCTCCGATCCGACAGCCCGGCTCGCCGCCGCTCAGGATGCGCTGCGCCACCCTTCCCCCGATCAGGCCGCGCTGCTCGAAAAGGCCATTGCTGCCGAACACGACACGGCGATCAAGGCAGCGATGCAACAGAGCCTCCTGGCGTCGCACCTCGTAGCCGGCAGCAAGGCCGAAAAGCTCGTCGCGGTGCGCGCGCTCGGAGGTAGAACCGACCCGCAAGTAAAGAACCTCCTCGACCAGTTCCGGGCAGCTCCGGACACCGATCCCGACTTGCGTCAAGCCGCCGATGGGGCGCTCGCTTCGATCCAGTACCGCCTTCGACTTGTCGGGCTTGCGGCCAGTCTGTTCGAAGGCGTTAGTCTGGGCAGCGTGCTGTTGCTCGCTGCGATCGGTCTGGCGATCACCTTTGGGGTGATGGGCGTCATCAACATGGCGCACGGTGAAATGATCATGCTTGGTGCCTATGCCGCCTATGTTTGCCAGCAGATGTTCCGCGCGTTTTTGCCGCCGGGTTGGATCGACAGCTATCTCCTGCTAGCAGTGCCGGTCGCCTTTTTGTTTACCGCGGCCGTCGGCGTTCTGCTCGAGCGCAGCGTAATCCGGTTTCTCTATGGCCGGCCGCTCGAAACCCTGCTCGCCACCTGGGGCGTCAGCCTGATCCTGCAACAGGCGGTGCGCTCGGTCTTCGGCTCACCCAATAGAGAAGTAGCGAACCCGGCATGGATGACCGGCGGGTTTGACCCGATCGGCGGTTTCACAATCACTTGGAACCGCCTCGCGATCATCATCTTCTGTCTCATTGTGCTCGGTGTGCTGGCGTTGATCCTCAACCGCACGAGTTTCGGGCTGCACATGCGCGCTGTCACTCAGAACCGTGCCATGGCCTCGGTGATGGGCATTCGCAGCGCCCGCATCGATGCGCTGACCTTTGGGCTCGGCTCCGGGATCGCCGGAATGGCCGGCGTCGCGCTGAGCCAGATCGGCAATGTCAGCCCCAATCTCGGCACGATCTATATTGTCGACAGCTTTCTCGTCGTCGTGTTCGGCGGGGTCGGCAATCTTATGGGGACCCTGGTCGGAGCCCTGTCGCTCGGCATCGTCAACAAATTTCTTGAGCCGTTCGCCGGCGCGATCCTCGGGAAAATCGTCGTGCTGGTGGCGATCATTCTGTTCATCCAGAGGCGGCCGCGCGGACTTTTCGCCCTGAAGGGCCGAACCGCCGAGGCGGAGGTCTGATTGCGCCAGAAAGCGTGGAGTCCCGGTTTCTGGGCCGGTTTTTTCGGGTGCGGTTTGATCCTCGCCATAGCGATCCCGGCTTTCAATCTTTGGGTGCCACCGAGCTCCGCTGCCGCGTTGCCGGATTATCTTGTGCCGCTTTTGGGCAAATATCTCTGTTATGCCCTTCTCGCGCTGAGCCTGGATCTGATCTGGGGCTATGCCGGGATCCTGAGCCTCGGGCAAGGCGCCTTCTTCGCGCTGGGCGGGTACTGCATCGGCATGTATCTGATGCGCCAAATCGGCACGCGCGGCGTATACGGCAATCCGCTGCTGCCCGACTTCATGGTGTTTCTCAATTGGCAACAGCTGCCCTGGTTCTGGTGGGGGTTCGACCATTTCGCGTGGGCAGCGGCGATGGTGATCCTGGTTCCCGGGGTGTTGGCGCTGGTGTTCGGATGGCTCGCGTTCCGCTCACGCGTTACCGGGGTCTACCTGTCAATCATCACGCAGGCGATGACTTACGCGCTGATGCTCGCATTCTTCCGCAACGACATGGGGTTTGGCGGCAATAACGGGATGACCGATTACAAGGACATCCTCGGTTGGGATATCCATCAGCCGTCAACCCGGCTCGGGCTCTATCTCGCTTCCGTTGTCGCGCTCGGGCTCGGCTATCTGCTGTGCCGGTTCATCACCTCATCCAAGCTGGGCCGTGTCCTCCTGGCGCTGCGCGATGCGGAGAGCCGGGTGCGGTTTCTCGGCTATTCGGTCACCAATGCCAAGCTGTTCGTGTTCACGGTCTCAGCGATCCTGGCAGGCATAGCGGGTGCGCTTTACGTGCCACAAGTCGGCATCATCAACCCCAGCGAATTCTCGCCCGGCAATTCGATCGAGGTCGCGATCTGGGTTTCGGTCGGCGGGCGCGGCACCTTGTCAGGCGCGGTCGTCGGCGCGATCCTTGTCAACGCAGCGAAGACCTGGCTGACCGGCGCCGCCCCCGAGAGTTGGCTGTTCGTACTCGGCGCTCTCTTCGTGCTGACGACATTGGTGTTTCCGCGCGGGATCGTCGGGCTCTTGCGGCAAGCTCGCTGGACCCAGCCGCGCGCCGCGGCGCCGGTCCCGGCCGGAGAGCAGGCATGAACACGCGGGCCGTCACCGACGCCCTGCTCTATCTCAACGGCGTTACGGTCAGCTTCGACGGGTTCAAGGCCTTGAACGGGCTCTCGCTGATCGTCGAAGACGGGGAATTGCGTACGATCATCGGCCCGAACGGCGCTGGCAAGACTACGATGATGGATGTCGTCACCGGCAAGACGCGGCCCGATTCCGGGGAGGCCTTGTTTCGCGGTTCCGCCGATCTGACCCGCCTCGACGAGGCCGAAATCGCCAATCTCGGCATCGGTCGTAAATTTCAACGGCCGACCGTCTTCGAAAACTTGACCGTCTTCGAAAATCTCGAACTCTCGCTGGGGGACAACCGCGCTACCTGGGGGACCCTCTTCGCCCGGTTGACCCCGGACCGCCATGATCGCATCGCCGCAACTTTGGCCCGGATCGGGCTGACCGCACAGAGCAACCTTCCGGCGCGAGCCTTGAGCCATGGGCAAAAGCAGTGGCTTGAGATCGGCATGCTGCTGATCCACGACCGCATGCTGTTGCTGCTCGACGAGCCGGTCGCTGGGATGACAGACCGCGAGACCGAGGAAACTGCCGGATTGATCCTCGATCTAGCCAAGGACCGCACCATCGTCGTCGTCGAGCACGACATGGCCTTCGTTCGGAGCCTCGGCGCGCGGGTGACCGTGCTGCATGAAGGTTCCGTGTTGGCCGAAGGGTCGATCGACCACGTGCAGAACGACCCCCGAGTCATCGAAGTCTATCTCGGCCGTTGAAGCGATGCTGTCGGTCGAAGGCATCGATCTTTCTTACGGCGCCAGCCACACGCTGCGCCGCGTCAGCCTGACTGCGCGAAAGGGCGAGGTTACCTGTATCCTCGGCCGGAACGGCGTCGGCAAGACCAGCTTGCTGCGGGCGATTTGCGGACTGCAACCGATCCGCTCCGGGCGGATCTGCTGGGAGGACCGCCTCCTCAACGGACTTCCGCCACACGAACGAGCGCGCACCGGTCTGGCGCTAGTGCCGCAAGGCCGCGAGATCTTTCCGCGGCTCACGGTTCTAGAGAATTTGGCGACGGGCTTTGCTCCGCTGGCTCGTGGGGCGCGGCGCATTCCAGGGGACATCTTCGCGCTCTTCCCGGTGTTGCGGGAAATGCTGCACCGCCGAGGCGGCGATCTGTCCGGCGGTCAACAGCAGCAATTGGCGATCGCGCGCGCCCTCGTCACACAGCCGCGCCTGTTGATCCTCGACGAGCCGACCGAAGGCATCCAACCTTCGATCATCAAGCAGATCGAACGCGTCATCCGTGCTCTCGCCGAGCGCGGCGACATGGCGATCCTGATGGTCGAGCAGTATTTCGAGTTCGCCCGCGACCTGGCCGCCTCGTACCTGGTGCTGCAGCGCGGTGAGGTGGTGCTGTCCGGCCGACGGGCAGAAATGGACGAGGCTGCGGTCCGCAGCTATCTGACCGTCTGATCAGCTAGGTGACTTCGACAGGCGGCGTAAAAATATAACCAGTGCCGCGTACCGTCTTGATCATCATCGGTCTTTGCGGGTCGTCTTCCAGTTTCCGCCGCAATCGCCCGACCTGGACGTCGATTGTCCGGTCGAATGGTCCGGCTTCGCGGTTGCGCGCGAGATCCAAGAGCCGATCCCGGGTCAGCACTTGGTTGGCGTTGTTGACGAATGCCGCAAGCAGATCGAACTCACCGGTCGTGAGCCGGACCTCCTTGCCCGAGGGTGAGTAGAGTTCGCGGCTGGACAAATCGAGGTTCCAACCGGAAAAACGCGCCTTCGAGCGCGCCGGTGCAGTCTGCCTGTCGGTAATCCGCGAGGAAGCCCGTCGGAGCACGCTTTTTACCCGTGCCAACAGCTCGCGCAAGTGGAACGGCTTTGGCAGATAATCGTCCGCACCCATTTCGAGACCAATGATGCGGTCGACGATCTCGCCCCGCCCGGTCAGAATGATGATGCCGACGCTTGATTCCTGGCGCAGCGAGCGGGCCAAGGTCAGTCCATCCTCGCCGGGCAGCATCAGGTCCAAGATCACGAGATCGACCGAGGATTGCGCCATCACTCGCCGCATCTCGGCGCCATCCTGTGCCGTCGAAACCCGATAACCCTCGCCGGACAGATACTCCTGCACGAGGTCGCAGATTTCCCGCTGATCGTCGACGATTAGGATATGACCATTGTCAGTCATGCGGGTGCGTTTCCACTACCTCTTAACGTCGTCCGGGCCGCACCGACAAGAGCACCTGCCGGGGGTCGAATTCTCGCTTTCGAGCACCATACATATAGTTACAAAATCTTACAGAAAACCGCTTCCGGTGACATCATCGGATTACGCCCGGTCCCTACACTCGCAAGCGTTCCACCGGCTGTCCGGGCAAGGTGGGTAGCGAGAGGAGCGCCTGTGGCCGACACTTACCGTGACATCCAAACCGAAATTCCGCGCCTGAGGCGTTACGCACGGGCATTGACGCGCGATGTCGTCAGCGCCGACGACCTCGTGCAGGACACCCTCACCCGTGCGCTTGGCAAGTTGCACCTCTGGCAAGAGGGATCCGATCTTCGGGCCTGGCTGTTTACCATTTTGCACAATCAATATGTGAATAATATCCGGCGTGCCGTAAGGGAAGGTGCCGCCGTGGCATTGAACGAGAGCGAGCCCATGCTGAGCCGCGCACCCCAGCAAGGTAGACGGCTAGAGCTGCGAGATCTCGAGCGTGCCCTAGCTCAACTCCCGGAAGAACAGCGTGCGGTTATCTTGCTCGTCGGGCTGGAGGGGATGCGCTATGAGGAGGTTGCCGCGGTTCTGGACGTACCAGTCGGGACGATCCGATCGAGGTTGTCACGCGGCAGGGAGGCCCTGCGGAGGCTGACCGGCGCGGTACCTGACCAGAAAGCAGAGGCCGCCATGAGCGAATCGAATCCTCCGCCCGCGGCCCCGTGTCATGCGAATGCGCTCGCCTGGCGTTCGCGGATGACGGTCAAGGGCGGGCGATTGGCGGCGCGAGCGCGCCCCGGCGGTCCCCCCGCAAGACCGCACAACAAGACCGCACAAGTGGCAGGGCCAGCGTAACTCGCAGGGGCACACGGCGCGTCGATAAATTTAGCTTTAATCGCTTGGAACCTTTTTTTGTCGAGCGGGTTTGCCCGCTTAGGCGAGGCGCCGGACACTCGCCTCGTATTTTGCAGTCCGGCTTGGCAAAGTCTCCCTGTCGCGGGTTTGCCACCCGCAACCTTGCCGGTGTCGGCTGACGTCGACGCCGGTTTTTTTTCTCGGACAGCTCACGGATTTCGGCCCTGCGAACATCCCTTTGGGACCGCGCTTTGACGGGGTCGATTCGACGCAACCACAAGGAAATCGATGATGTTGGGACGCCATGTTTATCGAGTTCATCCGACCGACGAAGGATGGACAGTGAGAAAGGAAGGAGAGGATCACCCGCGGCGTGAATTTCCGGGCCGCGAGGAGGCGATCGCCGAAGCGGTTCGTTTAGCCGGATCCGACGAGCCAGCCAAAGTGACCGTCGACAACGGTGACGGAACGATTGCAGAAGAATGGCTTTTTGGCAGCGATCCCGTCGCGGAATTAGAGGCCTAGACCGAGCGCGATTCCCAATGCGCGACTCGCGCGTCGGCGGGCTAAAGAGCGGCGGCAGCATCTCGAAGAACCGTCAGTCGTAGGCGACGATCGCCGTTATCAAGGACCGCAATCGCTCCTTGGCTTCTAAGCTGCACACCAGCACTGCATCGGCCCGCAACGGAGGCTCGTCGGACCAAGCCAGACCAATTCGAACGCGACGTTGACGTTGACCAGCACTTCCGGCACCGATCACGCCGGCCAATGCGAAAAGGTGCGCGCGTGATTGAATAATTGCGTCAGAAACTCGCTCATCATCGATCCAAATACCGCCCCTAGCTCGGGCGCCTATTGCCGCGCGGCGCCTCGCCGACCAAGGTAGGATCGGTGTATCCTCCTCGCGAAAAGCGCGACGCCCAGACAGGAGGAGAGCCCGTAATGCCCGCTTTCGAGAGGCGAAGGATCGGACAAACTTCGGTTGAAGTGACGGCGCTGGGTCTCGGCTGCGCAACCCTCGGCGGTAGCCGGATCGCCGTTTCGCGGCAAGAGGCAGAGGGCATCGTGGGCGCAGCGTGGGCGGCCGGCGTCTCCTACATCGACACAGCGCCGTATTACGGTGTCGGCCAGGCCGAGCGTTGCGTCGGCGATGCGATGCGCTGGGTTCCGCGCGACGAATGGGTGCTGTCGACGAAGGTCGGGCGGCTGCTTCGCCCCCGCCAAACTCCCGCCGAGGGCGCCGATAGACGCTTTCCGCTGCCGTTCGAGCCCGTTTTCGACTACTCGTACGATGCGGTGATGCGTTCTTTCGAGGACAGCCTGCAGCGGCTGGGGCTGGCGAGGATCGACATCCTCTACGTGCACGATATCGGCGCTATGCAGCATGGCGAGGAAGCGCATCCCCGGCTGATGCGCACCTTGCGTGAGGGCGGTTATCGGGCACTCGAAAAACTGCGGGCCGCGGGCACCGTGCGGGCGATCGGTATCGGCGTCAATGAGCGCGAGGTGCTGCTCGAGGCTATGGAGTGGGGCGACTGGGACGTCTTCCTCCTTGCCGGCCGCTATACCTTGCTCGAGCAGGCGCCGCTCGAGGATCTGCTGCCGAAATGCGAGAAGGCTGGCACATCGATTATTGTCGGCGGCCCGCTGAACTCCGGCATCCTCGCCGGCCGGGACACCTGGAACTATAAGACAGCGCCGCCGGAGATCGTCGCCCGGGTCAACTCCATCGAGGCGGTCTGCGACAGCCATCGGGTGCCTCTGGCGGCAGCAGCACTTCAGTTCCCGCTCGCTCATCCGGCAGTCGCGGCAACAATCCCCGGGCCGCGCAATATCGATGAGTTCCACGCCAATGTGAGACTGCTGCGCCATCCGATCCCGGCCGGGCTGTGGGCCGATCTCCGCGATGCCGGTCTGCTCCACCCCCACGCGCCGACACCGGCCAAGTAATGAAAGCTGCCAAATGGGCGGAGCGTGTCCGCCGTATCGCAAAGCGCTAAGCAGTATCTGCTGCAATGGAAATCTTTAAGGGAGGGTGAGATGCCCAGCGCACTCTACGTTTGCCTGCAAGACGAGGACAAGGTCGTTGCCTTTGCCTTGGAAGACCGTACCGGGCAGCTGACCCGGCAAGCCGAGGTGCCGGCCGCCGGCGGGCCCTCCGTCCTGGCGATCAGCCCGGACCGGCACGTGCTTTATGCCGGGCATCGCGCCGTGCCGGCAATTTCGAGCTTTCGGATCGATTACGGGACTGGGGCACTCACACCACAGCGGACCGTGCCGGCCGAGCACGCGCCCACGTTTCTGGCGACTGACCGGACGGGCAGGTTTTTGCTCTCCGCATATTATCAAGGCGGATATGCCGCGGTCCATCCACTCGGGGCGGACGGATCGGTGGGCGCTGCATCCCTCGACCGGCTGGATACGGCCGCCGGCGCCCATGCTATCCAGACCGATCCCTCGAACCGGTTTGCCTTCGTGCCGCATATTGCTCGCCTCAACGACAATGTCCTGGAGCCGCTGCGCGAGAGCCACGGCCCCAATGTGATTTTCCAGCTCAAATTCGACGCCCAAAGCGGCCGTTTGAGCACCAATTCGCCGCTGCGGGTTGAGCCACCGGAACGCCTCGGTCCCCGTCACTATTGCTTTCATCCCACCCACGACATCGTCTACTTTTCCAATGAGCAAGGCTGCAGTGTCACCGCTTATCGACTGGACCGGGCGACGGGTACCCTCTCCGCAGCGCAGACGATCACGAGCCTGCCCGACGGATACACCGCACGGAACACCTGCTCCCAGATCCATATGACGCCTTCAGGGCGGTTTCTCTTTGTAGGCAACCGTGGCCACAACAGCATCGCCGGGTTCGCCGTTGACGCCACCGGGCGATTGTCGCCGATCGGGCATACCTCTACCGAGCCGGTCCCCACCGCCTTCAGCCTGGATCCTGAGGGCCATTTTGTCTTCGCCGCCGGCTCGGCATCGGGCCGTCTCGCAGCGTACCGCATCGACGACGCGACGGGCGCGCTCACGCTCTTGGCAACCCAGGCCGTGGGCCAACGTCCACAGGCCGTACTCGCCACGCGTCTTGGCGCGTAGGACCGCGAAAGGGCTGGAGATGGGAGCGAAACACTTGGCTTGTGGTGTCGCGACGACAATTTTGATCAGCGCAGGCGGCGTTGCAGCCGGCGCTGACCAGGCCGCAGTAGCCCCACCCCAAGGTTCGGCGCCGCTGCTCGAATTGGTCGCGGACGGTGTTCAGATCTACGCCTGTGAGGCCAAGGAAGGCGGTTTCGACTGGTCGTTAAAAGCGCCCGAAGCCAATCTATTCGACAACCAGGGTCGGGAGGTTGGCACCCACTTCGCCGGGCCGACGTGGAAGCTCGACGATGGTTCGGAAGTCGTCGGCGAGGTAGTCGCAAGGGCCGATTCGGCAGATCCCCGAGCAATTCAATGGCTGCTGCTGCGCGCCAAGAGCCATCAAGGGTCAGGGGCGCTGTCCGTAGTGGCTTATGTTCGTCGGACCGATACCAAGGGCGGAACCGCCCCGAGCACGGGTTGCGACACGAACCATCTGTCGCAGCAGGCGCGCATGCGCTACTCGGCGACGTATCAGTTTTTCAGTGCGGCAAAATAATTGCCTGCGCCGAACTGGTCGGCAAGTCAGCCAGCATCAAAGGGGAAGTCGAACAGCATGACAGGGAAAGCACGGATCGCCCATCTGGCCGGCCCCAATGCGACGATCCAGAACACGCCGCCTCTCGTCACCTCCAATAAGGCGCGGGCGAAGCACAATCTCTCCTTGCTG
>Ga0306925_10002781_pt1 | contig 15167 bp, 11 predicted proteins | sample flu12Cox44000176_FD_203755 | JGI IMG/M metagenome (GOLD analysis project Ga0306925, IMG submission 203755) | Lab enrichment of tropical soil microbial communities from Luquillo Experimental Forest, Puerto Rico - flux8day.12C.oxic.44.000.176 (v2)... | ecosystem: Environmental > Terrestrial >... | reverse complement strand
ATACGAACCAGCCAGTGGCGACTAGCAGGCCCACTACTGCGGCACGCTGTGTCACTCGTGGCGGTAAGTCGCTTTGAGGCTGTCACCCTCGCACGGCAAGCCCGCCTTGGCGACAAGCCGGTCATTGTGATCCGTAACGGCGGAGCACTACCACCGCCGCCTCCCGGGACGGCCGCCGTTCCGGGCAGGATCGTTTCCAGTGGCCGGCTAGAACGGTACAAGGGACACCACCGGGTCATCGAGGCTCTGCCGCACGTCATGCGGGAGATCCCCGAAGCCCACCTGCTGATCCTGGGAAGGGGCCCGTATGAGAGCAATCTCTACGGACTCGCTCGCCATCTTGGGGTTTCCGACCGGGTGAGCATCAAGTACATCGCGCCGACGGACCGCCAAGGTATGGCCACCACGTTGGCCGAGTCGAGCGTCGTTGCCGCGCTGTCGGACTATGAGGCCCACCCGGTGGCGGTGATGGAGGCCTTGTGCGTCGCGCGCCCGGTCGTGGGTTACGACATCGCTGGCCTAGGCGAGCTCCTCGAAGCGGGGTGGGTCCGTGGCGTGCCACCCGGCGCGCCCGCCACCGCTGTCGCCCAAGAGCTGGTCAGGGCAATGTCGTCTTCCTCGCCGGTGGATCACGGCCAGCTACCAACCTGGGACTCGTGCGCTGACCAGCTTGCGCATGTCTATCTGTCGTCGCTGGACATCGCCGGGCGGCTTGGGGAAGAGACGTGAGCACGCGAGAGCATGGTGCACCGAGCGGCCCCGCACGCGACCTAACGACCCACAATGCCCAGGACGGTGCGGCGCGCGCCGCGAAACAGCTGAGTGTCACCAAGACCGGGCACAATGGGCAGGTGGGGCACACCCTTTCGCAGACTCTTCGAGGTCCACAACCGGGAGATGCCTACCTGCGCCGGGCTTTCGAAGCGCTTGCAACGCGTCGCCGTGTCAGCCTTCTCGCCGGGGTGGTCTGCGCGACTACGGGCCTCGGCCTGCTCGGTGAAGGTCTCGCCATGGCCGTCGCTCCCCGACATCCCGCGCTAGGACAGCTGCTGTTCTTTGTCGCCATTATTGTTCCATTCGCGATTTTCCTGACAGTACTAATGGTCCCGCGACTGGGCTCTCTCAGGGAGATTACTGTCGCCATCCTTGGCCTGTATCCCGCGATCGTCTACCGCATGTCCAGCCCGCTCGTGCTAGCCGGGTACGACGAGCATCTGCACGCGCAGTCACTCGTGAATCTATTGCTGGGGAGTGGCCTATTCTCACCCAACCCGATCTTGCGGGTGAGCCCATACTATCCAGGGCTTGAGCTTTTTACCGGCGCCGGGATCCGCCTCACTGGCCTGCCTGTCGTGCTAGCAATGTCGCTTGTCGTCCTGCTGTGCCGGCTGCTGCTGGTCTTGATAATCTACCACTCTGCACTTCTTGTCAGTCCTTCACGCCGCGGCGCATCTTTGGTGGTAGCCTTTTACGCCGTTTCCTCACACTTCTACGCGTTCGATTCTGGATTCGCCTATGAAACGCTGGCGCTGACCCTGGGACTGGGCGGAATCTTCTTGCTGCGCCGCGCCCAGCTTGCCAACGACATCGTGGGCCGCCGGCTTTGCTTGGTTGCGTCGCTGGTGCTGATCGCCACCGTGGTCACTCACCACGCCACAGGCTGGATGGTTCTAGCGTTCCTCATTGCCTGGACAGTGGCCAGCCGGAAGGGCGAGCGCAAGTTCCTTGTTCCTGCCGCGGTAGCAATGGGGGTCGCTGAAGCCATCTGGTCCGTAGCCCTCACACGGCCCCTGGCCGAGTACATGGTGCCAGTCTTCTCGGGCGTTCTACAGACCGCGCAGGAATTTCTGGCGGGAACCAGCGGGCATCACATCTTCGGCGCTAACGGAGGATCGCCGCCGCCCCCTTACTGGGAGCGTGTTGTCCTGGTGGTCTACATACTCTCTTGCACTCTTGCAGCATTGGTATGCGCCTGGATCATGCTTTCGCGAGCATTTCGTAATCGGGATCGCATGCTCGGTCTCCTGGGTGCCCTGAACCTCGCCTTTCCGCTCACCGCCGCGTCACATTTCAACCCGAGCGTCGGTGAGCTGGGGGATCGGGCTGCCACGTTCTTGTTCCTCCCGCTCGCGCTGTCATGTTCCCTGATAATCCAGCGCCACCCTCGAGTGACCCGGCGCTCGGCCGACCAGCGCAACCCCTTCCGGCCCGCTGTGCTGATAGCGTTGATCGGCGGGACCACGATTATCTATCTGGGCGGAACCTTGCTCGGTTCCAACCCCGACTGGAATCGCCTGCCCGGCCCTTACCTCGTGTCAGCCGACTTTCGCACGCAGGATCCTGAGACTTTGGCGGCAGTCGACTGGGCTGCCACGCACCTTCCCGCGGGCAGTACCGTGGCGGCCGACCGGGTTCCCGCCGCTCTCCTCGAGAGCCAGGCACGGGTGTGGCCCGTGACTCAGCGCCAGCAAGGCTTCGTGCCGGCACAATTGTACTTCTCGGCTGCCTGGGGGCGTCAGCAGACCGCGATCGTCAAAGGCCTGCATATTGATTACCTGTACGTCGACACGCGCCTAGCTGATTCGCTCCCATACGTCGGCTACTATTTCTCCCAAGGAGAGACGGCTAAACCGACGCGCATCACCGTGGCAGATGTTGCCAAGTTCGCGCACGTCCCAGGCCTTAAGGTCGTCTACCAACACGGCCCAGTGACCATTTATGATACCGCTGGCCTCGGTGTTGCGCCCGAACGGAAGGGATTCCTGGGTTATCATGCAATGGGCCTAGGGCTCTTCGACGCAATTGTGGGCGCGGTCGTCGTCCTTGTGATCTACCTGATCAGAAGGCGATTGACGTGGGTGACATCGACCGCCCGGGACCTTGGCTTTCTCGGAAGCACGCTAGCTGTCATCGCCATCACCATTTTCGTAAGCGGCGCACTTTTCGCCCTTCGCCTGATGCCAGGACCCGCTTTCACCGTGGGAGCCGTCGCGACGTCGGCCGTGATCCTTGCGGTCCGGCGCCGTATGGACGGCCTGCCGCTTGTCCCGCCCCCGCCCTTCCTGCACAGACTGGATCGACGTGTCCTGCTGCAGCCACTTGTCGTTCTTGGTGTCTTCGCCGGTGCGGCGGGGCTGGCGATTGCGATGTATGCCGCGTGGATCACCGATGTTGCTGACGTCAACGCTATCCTCCGGGCCGTCACCTAGTAATCCTCTCCAGTCTGCGGGCACTTCCAGCTGGCGCGGGGGGCTGTCTCATCGGTCATGGGAAGATTGTGTGGCGGACCCGGCCCACAACCATCAGCCTGGCGCAACCTCACACCCGCGAGCGGAAGAGGGTGGCTAGAACATGGCGGACAGGCCTGACCAGCGCATCGTCGCCCATTACGCGATAGAGCGTGAGCTGGCGGCACGGCTTCGTGCCGCCCCGGCCAATGAGCGGGCGCGTGTCTACGGGGAAGTGTATGACGAGCTATTTCGGAGGGTGCCGGATCACCCGCAGCTAGCGATCGAGCCGGCGCAGCGCGACCACGAAGTGAGCCAGAAGCTGCGCTTTGTGTCACGTTTTCTTGATCATCGCTCATGTCTCATGGAGATCGGTGCGGGGGACTGCGCCTTCTCATTGCGCGCCGCGCCCATGATCCGCCGGGGCATTGTTGTCGATGTCTCGCAGGTCATTGTGTCGGCTGCGCGGGGGACGTCGAATCTTGAAGTCGTCATCAGCGACGGTACGAGCCTCCCAGTGGAGCCCGGGTCGGTCGACGTCGCCTACTCGGACCAGCTTATGGAGCATTTGCATCCGGACGATGCCCTGGTGCAGCTAGCAAACGTGGTACGCGCAGTCAGGCCGGGTGGGGTGTACATCTGTATCACGCCGAACCGGGTGAGCGGGCCTCATGACGTGTCCAGGGGTTTCGATGAGGTCGCCACGGGTTTCCACCTTCGCGAGTACAGCGCCCAGGAGATTCGGACAATGTTCCTGACCGCCGGTTTCACAGATGTTGACTTTTATGCCGGAGGCCGTGGCCGCTACGTGCGCATACCCACCGCGCTAGCGCTGTCCGCTGAGGTCGCTTTTGAGCGTCTTCCGCTGGCCGTCCGCCGCAGCAAACCATCTGGACTCGCCGCCCATGTGCTGCTCGGGCTCAATATCGTCGCCACACGCTGAGTTCGGCCCACGGCGTCAGCCCGGCCGTGCCCCCACCGATGAGGAAGCGGAACGAAGTGGTTGGCGCGCCGGGCGCGTGAGGCTGTCTCATCCTGTCGTGGCAAGATTGTTGGCGTGAGATGCGCTTCCTCCCCGATCGCGGGCACGCGGCGCGAGATGCGGTAGTGGCTCCGCCCAGCTTGCTGGACGTTCCCCACCTCGATGCGTGGGCTGCGCAGTGGGATCAGCTGGTAGATTCGTCCCCGCTTCCGTCGCCTTTCCTGCGGTCGTGGTGGCTGGCCGGGGCCGGTGGGCCTGGCGGTCACTTCCTTCTGGTCGTCAACGGGGCACACCTCCTTGGTGGCCTGGCCTTGGAGGAGCGCCGCCCGATGCTCAGCGTCCGGGTGATGGGAGGGCCGCTGTGCCCAGATCATCTTGATCTGCTCGCCGCCCCCGGTCACGAGGCGGCGGTGGTCGGCCTCTTCCGGGAGTGGCTCTGCCGTCCTGGTGGGCGCCTCTTGGACCTCAAGGGCATCCGGGCCGGGTCACACTTGGTTGATGCCCTGCCCGGGCGCGTCCGCCGCCAGCCCATGGCCGTGGCTCCCTTCACGCCCTTGCCCGACAGCCCCGAGGCGTACCGAGCCACCCTGCCCCGGCAATTCCGCAAGAACCTCCGTGTCTCCGCCAAGCGCCTCGCGGCCGAAGGCGTGGTCCATCGGGCGATCCGAGGCCGGGCCGTCCGGCAACGCCTCGACACCCTGCGCGAGCTCCATCAGGCCCAGTGGGGACGCCGCTCCGGGTTCCTCCCCGTCTTCGATCGCTTCGCGGCCGGATTCGCTGGTGGCGGTGCGGCCGATGAGGTGGCCGTCCACGAACTCGCGAGCGACGATCTGGTGGTCGCGACCGTGACGGCGTTCGAGGTAGCCGGGCGGGTGAGCCTGTACCAGAGCGCCCGGCTCACCGATCGCCGCTGGCGGGATGCCACGACCGTCCTGCTCGCCGCCATCATCGACGACGCGTGCGCTCGAGGGTTGAAGGAAGTGGACTTCCTCCGGGGCGACGAGCCCTACAAGGGACGGTTCACGCGGAACCATCGTGAGATGATGAGGCTGGTAGCCGGCCAGGGGGTGACCGGCCGGCTCGGCGGCGCCACCCACGCGGCGAGGTTCCAAGCCACGGGGGCAGCGGTCCGGTGCGTTCGCTTCGGCAGATCCACCGTCGCCCGGTGGAGGACGTGACTGTCTAACTTCCCTCCACCCGGTAGCCCCCTTCGCCAGGGGCCTGGCTGGGCTGCTGCTTCGCTCCAGCCGAGACGGACCGAAGACGTTGCCCAATGGTCCATAGTCCCAGGGCGCAGACCTTGGCTGTGTCAACGGCGGCGGAGCGCCCCGGCTCCCGTGGGTTCAGGTTCCGCCGCCGCAGCTTCGCGTTGAAGTTCTCAACGCGGTTCTCGCGGACGGTGGCCGCGGTGAAGTACGTGAGGGTCACGGACAACGAGATGTCGGGACCGTTGTGCACCCAGTGCGGCGTGCCAGGAGGTATGTACACGGCCCGCCCCGGCGTCATGGTGTACGAGGCGACCTCCGGCTGCAAGTCCTCGATCCGCCCGTGGGAGCCGTTCCAGTACCTGTCGAACTCGTGCCGTCGCGTTGCGTCGCTCTCGAAGCGCCCGACGCTGACGGTCTTGCAACCGCTGACCTGCATCAACAGGCTGTGCTCGATGTCGAAGTGGACCGGCGTGACCGAATTTGGCGAGGAAACGAAGACGAATGCCACCCGTTTGCGCATCTTGACCCGCTTGCCCTGCTTGGCGCTGATCCCCGACTCGAGCTGGTCGAGATGGGTGTTCATGAGGTCCGCCATGCCGGGATCCTCTTCCACCATGAGCAGGGTGAGCCACGCGTTTGCGTTCCGCAAATCGCGTATGACGTCGCCCGGTCGTTCCAGGACGCCCCGGGGCGGGCCTCCCTGAGGAACCAGAAGAGGCTGCGTCGCCGTGTCGGCGATCACCGATCGACGCGGCAGCCGGTCGGCGAGATCTGCGACCGCCGCGAGGGTCAGCCGGTCATCGTGGTGGAGATCATGGACGAATCCCACCGATCGCCCGGGGAATGCATCGTCGAACGGAATCTGCCCTATCGTCTTGGGGACCTGCTCTGTTGGTTGTGCACCCATCACGTACCTCTCGATCCCTGGAGAAGCGCCAACGATCCTCCGTGGACGCGCAGATGGCGACGGAAAAAGTCACTGATGTCCGCTCCATCGGCAGCGGGTGAGGCTCCCCGGCGGCAGTGAGCGACGGAGGCACAGCAACGCTGGCTCCTCCCCGCGCCCTGCCTGCGTGACCCACCACCAACGCATGACGGCACGGAACCCTGCCATCCTACGACGCCCGCAACGGCCGTTCCAGGGTGGCTCGAGCGGCGCTCGCATCTCAGATGACCGACCCGGCCCGGTTGCCGCGAGATGATGTCCCCATGAAGCTCCGCCCCGCCCGACGGGCGCATGAGGGTGCCGAGCCAGCACGGCGGCCGAGGTCGGCGTGGCTGTGGATACTTTCCTTCCGCCGCCAGAACCACCAGGAGATGGCGACAGGGCTGAGCGACCGTGACGCACCCGAGCGGCTCATCAGCGAGCTGTACACGACGGCGGTTGAGCAACTCAGCAGCGACAAAGCGCCGGTCCGGTTCGGCGGCTTGTGCGCGCTCGAACGGCTCGCTCAGGACAACCCTTCCCACCGGCAGACAGCAGTGAACGTCATTTGCGCCTATCTGCGGATGCCGTTCTCCCCCACGGCGCCAGCCACCCAGCCGGAGCTCGAGGCCGCCGAAGGCCAGAACGAGCCTGGCACTGGGAGTGACACCGAGGCTGATGGGATGGGCGACACATGGCAGCAAGAAAGGCAGGTACGTCTCACTGCGCAGCGCATTCTGGCCGAGCATCTGCGTGATGACGGGGTCGAAGATCAGCAGTCCGCTGATCCTCCGAGCTCGCGTTTCTGGGATAGCATCCGCGTTGATCTTGCTGGCGCCACTCTCATCGATTTCAACCTCGTAAACGGCGTAATGGCCGACGCCAACTTCCAGCGGGCGGCCTTCAGCGGCGACGCCTCGTTCACCGGGGCAGCCTTCGGCGGCGCCGCCCGGTTCGGCGGGGCGATCTTCGGCGGCGCCGCCCGGTTCGGCGGGACGATCTTCGGCGGCGCCGCCCGGTTTGCCGGAGCGACCTTCCGCGGCAACGCCTCGTTCCGCGGGACGGCCTTCCGCGGCGACGCGAGCTTCCCTGAAGCGGCCTTCCAAGGCGATGCCCTGTTCGGTGAGGCGACCTTCCGCCGCCGCGCCAGATTCCGCAGTGTGGCCTTCGACGGCGTCGCCGGGTTCGGTGCGGCGACCTTCGGCGGCGCCGCGGGGTTCCGCAACGCCACCTTCGACGGCGACGCCGGGTTCGGCGAGGCGGTGTTCGGCGGCGACGCCGGGTTCGACAAGGCGGTGTTCGGCGGCGGCGCCTCGTTCGACAAGGCGACCTTTATCAATGACGCGTGGTTCGGCGAGGCGGTGTTCGGCGGCAACGCCGGGTTCGACAAGGCGACCTTCCGCCGCGGCGCCCTGTTCGACAAGGCGACCTTCACCGGCGACGCGTGGTTCGGCGAGGCGGCCTTTACCGGCGCCGCCAAATTCGGCGAGGCGGTGTTCGGCGGCGACGCCGGGTTCGATAAGGCGACGTTCCGCCGCGGCGCCCTGTTCGACGAGGCGGCCTTCACCGGCGACGCGTGGTTCGGCGAGGCGGCCTTCCGCGGCACTGTCTGGTTCGGCGAGGCGACCTTCAGCGGCGGCGCTGGTGCCCTGCATCTCGAGCAAGCGCGAATCCTTTCACCGGGCGCTTCGCATATGTGGCCAACCGGGTGGCGGCTCGCTGACGCCGACGGCGGCGGATACGCAGTTATTCGCGCGAACGACGACGACGGCGGTTCTTGAGCTGGCGAGTCGGCGTGGGCCACTGAAGAGGTGGCGTTGCCTTTTTCGCGCTGCGACGATCACCACGCCGGGGCACGCCGTGACTGCGCGGGGGAGGCGGCTAGAGATGTAGTGCCCGGCGACGGCCCCGGTCGGCGAGAACTGCTGTCGGCGATGCGGTTCGTGGCCGGATTGTCGATGATCTTGTCCGGTGTATGCAGGGGCGCCCGCGCCCCATGGAGCGCAGGACGTAAACCATCCGTACAAAGGCCACCTCCATCTGGATGAGGGCGGGTACCGCAGTCAGTCCGCCCGGCGCACGACGACAGGAACGGTGATGGCGGCGGGCGTGATGGCGCTCGACCAGGATGGTCGTCAGCACGCGAAGGCCATCGCCGAAGGCGTCGAGGTTGCTCGCCCCGTAGATCCTGGGATGCTCGAAACTTGGCACTTCAGCGACGCGGAGTCCTTCCTCCGCTACCCGCATGTGGATCAGCGTCTCGATCTCGAACCCGTCACCCCACAGCATCCCGTCGCTCTTGGGCGACGGGGGAGAGGCGATGTCGAGGTTCAGCACTGGAACGTACTTCTGCCAGAAAACGTTGAATCCGTAGCAGAGGTCTGAGTAGTGCGTGCCGTGGCAGAGATTGACCGCGGTGACGAGCAGACGATTGCCAAGGCTGCGTAGCCGCGTGATGTCGCTGCTGCCGCCGCCTGCGGCGAACCTTGTTCCCTTTGCGAAGTCCGCGCCGCTCATCAGCGCATCCACGAATCTCGGAATCTCGCCCGGATCCGTCGAGCCGTCCGCGTCGACCATGGCTATGACGTCACCGGTAGCAGCTTCGAACCCGCAGGCAAGCGCGTTCCCCTTTCCCCGGCGAGTCTGCTGCACTACCCGGACGTCGGGGCGAAGCTGGCGGGCTACCGCTATCGTGCCGTCCACGGAGTGCCCGTCCACCACGATTACCTCGTGAATGTCCGCGGGCAGCCGCGAGAAAACGTACGGCAGATTCCTTGCCTCATTTAGTGTCGGAACGACCACGGATACCCGTGGCCAGGGCGAATTTGAGCCAGCCTGAGACACCATGGCTCCCTCATGATTCCAGGCGAAGTAAGTGGCGACAGCCATTTCCGGGGCGGCGCGGCGCCGCGCCCGGTCAACCGGGTCAGCGCCGTGCATCGCTTGATGAAATGCCGGATGTGGCGCCGCCACCCCCACGGCGTTCGACCCGGCACGCTCCGCGCTGCTGCATCCACCTGCCGCAGCCTTCTTTCGAGGTAATGACCTCAGATGGTCAGGTAAACAAGAGGTAAAACCTCTCGACCAGAACGCGAGCAAGAAGCCGGATCGTGTCGCGCCGGACACAATCAGCCGGCGCCTTGCTCCCCTTTGTTGAGCTGCACCCTCGCCCCGACGTCGGTACGGCCATTTGTCAGCGTAGATATCTTTCATGACATTTGTCCAGTGCCCCGGCTCGACGTAATGAAACAACTACGCTCTGTGGGTAGTGGGTTAACGCGAGCCTCCACGGCTCTAAGGGGCGAGTGGCCGCGCGGCGAATATCGCTGCTTGCGGGCGCCGGAGCACGGGGACGCCGGATGTCCGGCGCTGCGCATCCGGTGACCCGCGCGGACGGGCGGCGAGGGCGGCACGTGCCCAGCGGGCGTGATCGCTCAGGACGAACACGCCTGGGAAATATCTAGCGGCTCCTCTTTCTTGAGTGTAGTTGACTCAAGCTTTTGGAGGCGTTCATGAGCGAGACGCTCACCCTGCCGGTGCTGCCCCTGGCCGACGAGGTCGTGCTGCCCGGCATGGTGGTCCCGATCGAGCTGTCGGACCAGGACGTCCGCGGCGCCATCGAGGCAGCGCGCAACAAGGGGCTGGGGCGTGGCCCTGGCATCCGTTCCGATGACAAGCCGCAGGTCCTGCTGGTCCCACGGCTCGGCGAGCGCGGCCTGGCGGCCGTGGGCACGCTGGCCGTCGTGGAGCAGGTCGGTCGGCTGCCCGGCGGTGAGCCGGGCGCCGTCGTCCGTGGCGTGTCGCGAGTCCAGATCGGCTCGGGCACGACGGGCCCCGGCGCGGCGCTCTGGGTCGAGGGCACCGTCATCGAGGAGACCGGCCGGGGCACGCGCGCCACGGAACTGGCCAAGGAGTACAAGGCCCTGGTCATCGGCGTGCTCGGCAAGCGCGGGGCGTGGCAGGTCATCGACATGTTCGAGCAGCTCGACGACCCGTCCGCGATCGCCGACCGGGCCGGTTACGCCAGCTACCTGACCGCGGAGCAGAAGCTGACCCTGCTGGAGACCGCGGACCTGGTGCAGCGGCTGGAACTGGCGATCGGCTGGACCCGCGACCACCTCGCCGAGCTGGACGTCGCCGAGACCATCCGCAAGGACGTCACCGAGGGCATGGAAAAGCAGCAGAAGGAGTTCCTGCTGCGCCAGCAGCTGGCCGCGGTCCGCAAGGAACTCAACGAGCTGACCGGCGACGGCGACAGCGAGGAAGACGACTACCGGGCGCGGGTCGAGGCGGCCAACTTGCCCGAGAAGGTGCACGAGGCGGCGCTCAAGGAAGTCGGCAGGCTGGAGCGGACCCCGGACGCCTCCCCGGAGACCGGGTGGATCCGCACCTGGCTGGACACCATCCTGGAAATGCCCTGGAACGAGCGTACCGAGGACGCTTACGACATCGCCGGTGCGCGGCAGATCCTGGACGAGGATCACACCGGGCTGGACGACGTCAAGGAGCGCATCGTCGAGTACCTCGCCGTGCGCAAGCGCCGCGAGGACCGCGGGCTGGGTGTTATCGGCGGCCGCCGCAGCGGTGCCGTGCTGGCGCTGGTCGGGCCGCCCGGAGTGGGCAAGACCTCGCTGGGCGAGTCGGTGGCGCGGGCGATGGGCCGCAAGTTCGTCCGGGTCGCGCTGGGCGGGATCCGGGACGAGGCGGAAATCCGCGGGCACCGGCGCACCTACGTCGGAGCGCTGCCCGGCCGAATCGTCCGGGCCATCCGGGAGGCCGGCACGATGAACCCGGTCGTCCTGCTGGATGAGGTGGACAAGATCGGCGCCGACTATCGCGGCGACCCCGCGGCGGCGCTGCTGGAGGTCCTCGACCCGGCGCAGAACCACACCTTCCGCGACCACTACCTGGAGGTCGACCTCGACCTGTCCGACGTGGTGTTTCTCGCCACGGCCAACGTGCTCGAAGGCATCCCCGGCCCGCTGCTGGACCGGATGGAGCTGGTCCAGCTGGACGGGTACACCGAGGACGAGAAGGTGCTCATCGCGCGGGACCACCTGCTGCCCCGGCAGCTGTCCAAGGCCGGGCTGGAAGGTGACGAGGTGACCGTGGCCGCGGACGCGCTGCACCTCATCGCGTCGGAGTACACCCGCGAGGCCGGCGTCCGGTCGCTGGAGCGGTCGATCGCGAAGGTGCTGCGCAAGGTCGCGGCCAAGGCCGCGGTGGACCCGGCCGCGCTGCCGATCCAGGTCACCGCCGCCACCCTGCGCGACTACCTCGGGCGGCCGCGGTTCACGCCGGAGACGAGCCTGGTGTCCGGCGAGCGGCGGACCGCGGTGCCCGGCGTGGCGACCGGGCTCGCGGTGACCGGCACCGGCGGCGACGTGCTCTACATCGAGGCCTCGCTGGCCGACGCGGAGACCGGGTCGACCGGGGTCACCCTCACCGGCCAGCTCGGCGACGTGATGAAGGAGTCGGCGCAGATCGCGCTGTCCTACCTGCGGTCCCACGGCGCCGAGCTTGAGCTGCCGGTGTCCGACCTCAAGGACCGCGGCGTGCACGTTCACGTGCCCGCCGGCGCGGTCCCCAAGGACGGTCCCAGCGCCGGAGTAACGATGACGACGGCGCTGGCCTCGCTCCTGTCCGGACGGCCGGTCCGGACGGATGTGGCGATGACTGGCGAGGTGTCGCTCACGGGCCGGGTGCTGCCGATCGGCGGGGTGAAGCAGAAGCTGCTCGCCGCGCACCGGGCCGGTGTGACCACGGTGCTGATCCCGCAGCGCAACGAGCCGGATCTGGACGACGTGCCCGCCGAGGTGCTCGCCAAGCTGGACGTGCACCCGGTAAGCGACGTTCGTGAGGTGCTGGCACTGGCCCTGGAGCCGGCCAGCGCCGCGGACTCGGCGCCGATCGCGGCCTGAGGCGCAATCCCGGCACCGAACCCGCCCCGGCACCAGCCGGGGCGGGTTCGCCTAGCCGCGGGCAGGCGCCAGGCCCTGGATGATCGCCCGAGCCACGGGCGAGGGGTCGGAGCCGTCGAGCGCGAACCCGTCCCGCACCGCGACACCCGGCTGGGCCATCATCCGGGGCGCGATGCCCCGGTGCGGCCAGGTCGCGGTGTGCACGACGAAGGGGTGGCACAGGTAGACGTCGCCTGCCTTGCCGGTGGCTGCCGCGGCGCCCCGGCAGAGCACCGACGGCTGGATCCTGGCGGCGACGTCATCAGCGAGCATGCCGTCCTCCCCGGCCGCGGCGAGGACCGGCGGGACGAACAGGTGCGACCCCACGATGAGCCGGGTGGGGGCGTCGTCGGGGCCGATGTCGGAGAACAAGAACAGCGCGAGCAAGCCGCGCTCGCGGGACCGCACGTTCGCCCACCAGCCGCTGCCGCCCCAGTAGCTCCCCTCGATGTGGTAGCCCACCTCGCCGGGATACTCCTCGGACGGGAAGCGCACCGGCACGGTGCCGCCGACCCCGGCCCGCGGGATCCACCGGCCCGCACCGAGCAGTTCGTCGTAGGCGGCGTGCAGCCGGGGGGACGTGCCCGCCGTGGCGAACGGCTCCCCCTCGGGGCAGTTGATCCGGACCAGCGGCGGTGCCCAGGTAGCACGGTCGCCCGCGGCGATGCCGCGCTCGGCCAGCTGATCCCAGATCAGCTCCCGGCAGGCCCGCGCGGTGCGCTCGTCGAACGCCCCGCGCACAGCGACGTAGCCGTCACGGACAAAGGCGCTCGTATCCACGGGCCGATTATGCGTGCCTGGCGGGCCCTGGACACAACGGTTTTCCGTGGACCCGCGACCACGCCGGTGCCCGGGGGATTGGCACCCGGCGCGGTAGCTGGAATGCTGGCCGCTGCGGCGGATCATGGAACGCGCGGGGCTGCGCGGGAAGGAAGGCGCACAATGCCAGGGCAGATTCCAACCGGTGACATCCACCATCTGCGGCTCACGGTGACCGACCTGGAGCGGAGCCGCCAGTTCTATACCGGCCTGCTGGGCTTCCAGGTCGCGGTGGAATCGCCGCCGGACGATGACCCCTCGGCGGCGGAGGTCTTCAAGATCCTCTTCGGCGGGATTGTCATGATCCGCGGCAACCTGCTCATGGGCCTGCGGCCGATGGCGCCGTCGGGGGACCATTTCGATCCCGACCGGGTGGGCCTGGACCATCTCAGTTTCGGCGTCCCCAGCCGCGACGACCTGGAGCAGGCGATCGTGTTGTTCGACGAGCACGGCGTGCCGCACGGCGAGATCACCACCCTGGCCGGGTTCGGCATCGACGTGCTCCCGTTCGAAGACCCCGACGGTGTCCAGCTGGAACTGACCGCACCCGCCGCGCAGAGCTGACTTCCGGAGGGAAGCAACACGGTGGCTCGGGGGCTGAAGGGCGAAGTTACTCGCCGGTTGACAGCGGCCACCGGTTGCCCGACCCTGGAGCGATGACCGCTCGGCCGGACACGCAGCTCGCCGATGGGCCCGGGGCGCCGTCGGCCGGGATCTCCCGGTGGACCGACCTGGACGGGCCCGTCCGGTATCTCGACTTCGGCGGCCCCGCTGACGGCCCGGTGATCGTCTGCGTGCACGGGCTCGGGGGCTCGGCGGTGAACTGGACCGCGACCGCGCCGCTGCTGACCGGAACCTGCCGCGTGGTGGCCCCGGACCTGGCCGGGCATGGCCTGACCCGGTCCCTCGGGCGCGGCACCGACGTGGCGTCGAACCGGGCGCTGCTGCACCGGTTCGCCCGCTCGGTGACCGGCGGCCCGGTCATTCTGATGGGCAACTCCATGGGCGGCATGATCTCGCTGCTCGAAGCGAGCGCGGCCCCGGCCGCCGTGGCCGGCCTGGTGCTCCTGGACCCGGCGCTGCCGATCGTGGCCGCGCGCCCGGATCCGGTGGTTACCGCCATGTTCGCGCTGTACCTGACCCCCGGGCTGCGCCGGGTGGCGCAGCCCGGGCGCCGCCAGGCCCCCGCCGACCTGGTCACCAGCACCATGCGGCTGTGCTGCGCGGACCCCTCCCGGGTCCCCGCGGGCGTGATCGCCCGGCATGTCGAGGTGGCCGTCCAGCGGGCCGGGTTCCCGGGCATCGAACGCGACTTCACCGCGGCGGTGCGCTCCGTCGTGCGCACCGTCGGCTACCCCCATGGCCGGGCCTACCGGCGGCGGATCGGCACGGTCACCTGCCCGGTGCTGCTGATTCACGGCACCGAGGACCGCCTGGTACCGGTCGCCGCGGCGCGCGCGGCCGCCCGCGCCAACCCAGCCTGGTCGCTGCGTGAGTTCCCCGGCGTGGGGCACGTGCCGCAACTGGAGGTGCCACGGCAGACGGCGGACGCGGTCCTGGACTGGCTCGGGTCGGCGGGCCAGCGCGCCGGCCGCGCGGCGCAGCCGCCTGCCCGCGTGTGACCGGTGATGTAACCGCATCGATACGGCTAGCGCGTTACGACCATGGGCCGCGGGAATTTATCGTTGAGATCTGCACCTTGATGCCGCAGCGGGGCTGAGCGGCGGTGCGGGACTTTGGACCCGGGAGGTGCGCATGGGTCTGAAATCGGTACGGGGGCGTTCCCGGCCCCGGGTGGGACTGGTGCTCGGGGCGGGTGGCGTCCTGGGCGCGGCCTGGATGACCGGTGCGCTGCCCGCACTGCAGGAGCGACTGCCTGGCCCGCTCGGCGAGGTGGACCTGATCATCGGGACCAGCGCGGGCAGTGTCATCGCCGCCGCGCTGCGCTGCGGGGTCAGCATCGACGAGATGATCGCCCACCAGCGCGGCGAGGCCGCCGGGCCGCTGGGGGACTCCGCCGTGGATCGGCTCACCGGGGGCCCCTGG
>Ga0306925_10002780_pt1 | contig 15171 bp, 16 predicted proteins | sample flu12Cox44000176_FD_203755 | JGI IMG/M metagenome (GOLD analysis project Ga0306925, IMG submission 203755) | Lab enrichment of tropical soil microbial communities from Luquillo Experimental Forest, Puerto Rico - flux8day.12C.oxic.44.000.176 (v2)... | ecosystem: Environmental > Terrestrial >... | reverse complement strand
TATTACATTAATTCGCTCGGATCGCACTGGTTCGTTAGGCAAAAGCAGGGTTCGCACTAAATCCGACCAGAATAATTCGCAGGTGGCGAACACGAAGCTCGGACGGTCATTCAGCACGTGAAGATCCGCAGGGCAGCACGACGATGATGAAGGGGGACCGGACAGGAGCTCCAAAGCGTTCTTCCGACGACTAACAGAATCGTGCGCAAATGGTACTATTATCGTGATAATAATGAACTTGTGGAATTATCGGTTCTCCGCCAAAAGAGAAAATGATTAAAACTATTATCTTATCCATGTGTCTCACAGCTTCCTCACTTTCGCTTGATGCACGTGCCCAGGATACACTTACCCGGGATGCACTTGCCCAGAATGACCGCCAGTATACTGACGGCCCGGTCACTGAGGTGGACTACATACAAGTTGAGTACGGGCATTTTCCAGAGTACATCGCTTGGCTAAATTCGACATGGAAGCCGACAATGGAAGCCATGAAGAAAGCTGGGTTAATCATCGATTATAAGGTCTTCCAGGCCAATCCAAAATCACCGGATCAGCCCAATATATTTTTATATCTCACTTTTAAAAACATGGCGGCTTATGGTGGGAACATCGGCGATAAAGGCATCGAGGCAGAATATGTTGCCAGGAAGGTAATCGGTAGCACCGAGTTTCAGAACAAGAAAAGAGTGGAACGGAGTGAATACAGAAAAGTTCTGGGCAGTGAATTGATTCGTGAAATTATTTTAAGATGAAATTGTTATACGTGTTCAAAGAGCAATCGATCCACAGGAGTTTGCTATGAATAAGGCCGCAATTACCTCGCCCGAGCTCGCGCCTCCGGCGGGCCCGTTTTCCCAGGCGATCGAAGTCGGTGGTTTTCTCTACTTCAGCGGTCAGGTCGGCCAAAACCCGGCCAATGGCAAGGTGGTCGAGGGGGGTATTGTGGCCGAAACAGAGCGCATCTTTCGGAATCTCTCGGCGGTTCTCAAGGCGGCGGGCAAGAGTTTCGATCACGTTGCGCGCGCCGGAGTGTATCTCACGAACATGAGTGACTTCGGCGCGATGAATGACATCTACGCAAAGCATTTCAGGCAGCCCTTTCCCGCCCGGACGACGATCGGGGTGGCCGCGCTGCCGCTTGGGGCCTGCGTTGAGATCGACGTCGTCGTCAAGGCTTGAGGCGACGCTTACGGGTCTTTCGCACTTTTCGTACGCGACCATCGCCGTGCAAACTCCTTCGGCTCCTCGTTACAGGATGCCTTGTGTTGGCTGCCTCAAACAATTGCCGAATGCCATCTTCCAACAGTTCGACAGCCCTCTCCAAGGCGCCGAGTTGTCCAACTCGCACAAGTGCGACGGACATGTGCAATTCAAATGATGGGGGGCGCAACACTGCAACCCTGTCGCGAGAATTGTTCATGGCAATAAAGCGCGCCGGCAGCAACCCGAGTCCATATCCCGACTGAACGAACGCCAGCTGAAGATGCACGTTGTGGATTTCAGCCGCGATCATGGGGGTGAAGCCGGCACGCTCCATCCGGTCGATGAGGTTTGCGCGAAGAAAGCACCCAGGCGGATTGAGCACCCAGTGCGCCCCGGCTAAGCTTTTCCAATCGCTTTCCACGTTGCCCGCCGCGCCTTGAACGATCTCCACGCGGTCCATCGCGATAATATTCGTCAGAAGTGGTGGCGGTGCGGTTCTTCCTTCGCGAAAAGGCACGACTGCAACGTCGAGCTCACCGGCGAGCATCCGGTCCAATAATTCACTCGTGCGCTCGCTCAATAGCAGCAGTCTCACCTTGGGGTATTTTTCCGTCAGCGCTCGAATAGGTTCGATAAGCGTCCCCTCGGCCAGTGGGTGCGCGAGCCCGATGCGCAAGAGGCCGTGAGGTTCGGCGTCGGTCGACGTAACAGATTTCAGCGCCTCCGTCCGCTGCAACAGATCTCGCGCTTGCTCGAGCACCCTGGAGCCGAGCGAGTTCAGGTGCGGCGGCTTTACCGAGCGGTCGAGCAACTCGGCACCCAATGCAGCCTCCAGCCTTTGCACTTGCCGGGTAATCGCCGAGGGCGTCCGGAATAGACGACCGGCTGCACCGGCGATGGACCCGGCCTGGGCAAACTCTACGAGCGCACGTAAATCATCGAGCACGGGAGCCTCCTAAAACCTCTTCCCAATGAATAGCAGAATCGTGCGTAAACGGCAACATAATATTGATAATAATGAATTTGTGGAATGTCGCTCCTCCGTTACAAAGAGCAAACAACAAATCTATGGAAAATCTCATCGCCGATTTGCGTTATGCTGCGCGAACACTTGTAAAGACGCCGGCTTTTCTTCTCGTTAGTGTGCTGACTTTGGCGCTCGGAATTGGTGGCAACATCGCCATCTTCACGCTCGTTCAGACAGTCCTTCTCCAGCCGTTGCCATTTCCTCAGCCGGAGCGACTGGTTCGAATTTTTGACGATCGCGCCGGCGCGAAGGATGTCGGCATGTCCGTGCCGGAATTCGAAGATTTGCGCCAGCATTCGGACATTTTTGAGCAGATTAGCGTGATCTTTCCAGTCCCCTCCGCTCTAACCGGTGGCGAACGGGTGGAGCGCGTCGAGATGCTCGGCACGAGTCCGAGTTATTTTGAGATGCTGCGGGCGAAACCTGCATTGGGGCGCGCATACACCCAGGCGGATTGGGTCCCAGGTTTTTTGGATGGCGTGGTGATCAGTGACGCATTGTGGAAGCGACAGTTCGGCGGCGATCCAAACGTGATCGGCAAAAGAGTTCGGTTGGACGAGGATGGCTACACGATCATCGGGGTGATGCCGCCCGATTTTCGTCATCCCGGTAAAGGTCTTAGCGGTGATGTGGAAGTCTTTATCGCCGCAGGATTCGTTGCTGCGCCGTTTCCGGTACCGCCGGTTCGAAGTGCTCGATCTGTTCCCGGCGCAATGGGACGGCTCAAGCCCGGATTGTCGATCAAAGAAGCGCAACAAAGATTGGATGCATTCGTTAGGCAACTCCAGCAGCGCTATCCAAACGACTATCCTAACCAGTCACGCTGGGAGCTTCGAATTGAGCCTGTGCAATCAAGTCTTACCGGCGAGGTGCGCTCAATCCTGATCGTGTTGCTGGCTGCGGTAGCTTTCGTTCTGCTAATGGTGTGTGTGAACGTCGCCACCCTCCTGATCGCACGCTCGTTGACGCGAATGCGCGAATTTGCAATTCGTCAGGCGCTTGGAGCCTCGCGCTCTCGACTGGTGCGTCAGGTCCTGACCGAGAGTGTGCTCATCTCTTTGACTGGCGCGGCGGCAGCTCTACTCGTGTTGCGATTTGCCCGCGACTCGTTGCTCGCGTTGCTGCCTCAAGAGGTCCCTCGGCTAAATGAAATCCATGGCGACTGGCGAGTAATCGCTCTGGCCCTCGTGCTGTCGGTCTTCAGTGGGATTCTGTTCGGGCTAGGTCCGGCATTTCACGCCACGATGACCGACCCAAATCACGATTTGAAAGAAGGCGGCCGCACCGGCGGACAACACGGGATTCGTCAAGGCCGCTCCCGAGCAGCGCTAGTGGCCTTGGAGGTCGCTTTGTCCGTGGTCTTGTTGATTAGCGCAGGATTATTGATCCGGAGTTTTTCGGCGATGCTTCGCGAACGACCGGGCATTGATCCGCGCGGTGTAACCGTCGCGCAAATCTGGATCCCGCGGCCAAACAATCCCGACGCCAATCCTTATTTGAATCCGCCGCCGCGCGCGCGACTCGCGCGCGAATTGGTTCAGCGATTGGAGGCCGCACCAGGTGTGCAGAGCGTTGCGGTTGGGCTGACCACAAGTGTTCCATTCTTGAGCACACGTGTGCTCAACATTAGGAATTTGATCGCGTTCTCATTTCCAGACAATGCTACTTCCGCCCAGGAAGAGTACACCGCTGATTACGGCGCGGTGAGCCCAAATTATTTCGATCTCCTGAAGCTTCCGCTAAGGAAAGGACGCGTCTTCACGGATCATGATGATGATAAGGCACCCAACGTTGTCGTTGTGAATGAAGCGTTCGCACGAAAATTCTTTCCGCAACAAAATCCGATTGGACAACACGTGCGCGACACCGGCAGAGACGCTGGCAGGGCAACCACCGACTCTGAAATTATCGGCGTGGTCGGCGATGTTCGAGACCACGGGTTGGATCAAGCGCCAGAACCACGCTTATACGGATCGATTCTTCAGCGCTCGGGTCAATTGTTTGCAGTCTTTCTTCGCACCTCTGCGAACCTTACCACGACAAGACAGCTCGTGACGCGCACTATGGAGCAAATTGATCCGGAGCTTCCGGTCTACGGCGTAACAACCATGAACGAGTTGGTCTCCAATTCTATGGCACGACGTCGATTAGCTTTATTTCTGATGTCCACATTTGCTGCCCTGGCGCTGTTTCTCGCCAGCCTGGGCATTTACGGCGTCACCGCTTTCCTGGTGAAACAACGCGTCCAGGAGTTTGGCATTCGGATGGCGCTTGGTGCGCAAATCCGCGATATTTTGGTCCTTGCCGTTCGCCCCGGATTAATTCTCGTCTCGATCGGCGCGGCGGCCGGTGTGGTGGTTTCAATGTTCGTCACGCGTGTGATGTCGAGTCTGCTGTTCGCCGTGTCCTCCACCGATCTGTTTACCTTTATTACGGTGCCTTTGGTCCTTGCCGTTATTGCCGTGATTGCATGTCTAATTCCAGCGCGTTATGCCACGCGAATCTCTCCTGCTGAAGCACTCCGACATTAGCTGAACGAAATCGTAGCTGGCAGCCATATCCGTAAATATTTGTTCGTCTTTGAGCTTCGTTCATCCAAAAAGAAACTATGATTCACGTCGTCAAACCTAAAGAAGCCAAGCCCCGAAATTCCTTTGGTGTTGCCTTCGATCTCCTAGCCACTGGGCCACAGTCGATGGTCACCAAGATGCATTACCGAAAAGAGAACGTAATCCCGTTTCACTCGCATCCGAATGAGCAGACCGGCTATATTCTATCGGGTCGCATCTGTGTGCTTACACGCGACTCACGACACGAACTGGGTCCCGGCGACACCTACGCCATCCCGGCGAACATCGAGCATAGCATCGAGATCATTGAGGACGCGGAGGAGGTCCAGGTGTTCACGCCACCACGGGAAGATTTTCGCTGATTCCCATCAACGCCTAACCAACCCCTCCAGCCAATCGCTGACCGTTTAGAAAATTCGCAGCAAGATGCCTTTGAGCTTCGTTCATCCCGTGCACCGGGCGACGCATCGGATTGGCCTTTACCTAGATAAAAGGTACCGGACCGTGCAGCCCTCGTCGTAAGTTCAACAATGACAGCTATTTACTCCAGAGGTAGGATTCGAACCTACGACCAATCGGTTAACAGCCGACCGCTCTACCACTGAGCTACTCTGGAATCGATTTCACGCTCGATTTGAGCGGCGTGAAAACTTGCGCAAACGACCCCGCGCGGCAAGTGGTTTGGTTGCGGGGGCTGGATTTGAACCAGCGACCTTCAGGTTATGAGCCTGACGAGCTACCAGGCTGCTCCACCCCGCGAAACAATTATGGCGAAACGCTCTTCCGAATCAAATCAAAGGTGGCTCCGTCGGGTAATGGAGACTCGAAGCTGCGCGAAACACTTGAAATCGAAAGCTATGCCTTTTCATGATTCCCACGCGGCTGGCACAGAAAGTTCTGCAAAAACGCCAGAAGTATGCGCGTCCTGATCGCCGATGATCAGCCGAGCGTGGGTCTCACGCTGGCTTTACTTGTGGCCGCTTTCAAACATGACGTCGTCAAGATCGTTTACTCCAGAGCCGAGGCGATTCAGGCCTACCATAGCTGTCATCCAGATGCGATCTTGATGGACTTTTCGATGAGTAAACTGAAACGGCTAACGGCTTCCCGTTACATCCTGGCAGATGACCCGTTGCGCTCGAATCGTTTTCCTATCAACCAGGTTTATGCCTGACCTAACTGGGGTGGGGCGTCAGCAATCCTCCAAAAACCAGTAGACCTGAGGGAGCTTGGGACCGTTCTCAACATGGATCAACGACTGGTGTTCGATTACCGCCGCGGCGCCTAGGTGTAATTAGCTCGTTCACTGAGCGCCGAGTTGCGTTGTTTCGCTGAAGTATTTCGTTAATGCGTGAGCGAATCAAACGTCCCAGGAAACGACGGCGGTAAAATTCTCATCGGCACCGCGAGTTGGAGCGACCCGGGATTTGTTGAACGCTGGTATCCAAAGAAAATGGCAGCGCACGAACGGCTCGCCTGGTACGCCCAACATTTTGACATGGTCGAAGTCAACTCGACGTTCTACTCGGTTCCGGACTCGCGCACCGTTGAACGATGGTGCGCGACAACGCCGAACCATTTCACCTTCGACGTGAAGCTGCATCAGCTCCTCTCGTTTCACTCGACGCACAGGAAATTATTGCCTCCAGAATTGCAACGGATCGCGCACACTGATGCAAAAGGAAGAGTGACGGCAACGCCAACGTTACGCGGCGCGCTGCTCAAGTCTTTTCTCCGGCCAACGTCGATCTTGCAGTCTGCGGGAAAGCTTGGCGTTTTTCTCTTGCAGCTTTCGCCGGCCTTTTCGCCGCGGAAACATGAATTGAGCGAGCTCGAGCCATTGGCCAAGCAGCTCCGCGGTTATCCGTTGGCGATTGAATTTCGGAATCGGAATTGGGTTGTCGGTGATCAGTTAGGATCGACCATGAATTTCTTGCGCGAACATCACCTCGGATTTGTGAACGTCGACGCGCCGGCGGCCGATCATTTTTCGATTGTCCCGTCGGATCTGAATGAAATCACGAATCCCGATTTTGCTTATTTGCGACTACACGGACGCGATGCGAAAGCTTACTTAACGGGCAAGACCGTAGCCGCGCGTTTCAACTACGATTACTCAGACGCTGAAATCTCCGACGTGGCGGAGCGAAGTAAGAAACTCGCCCGCGACGTGAAAGCGGTTCACGTCGTGTTTAATAACAACAACCTTGATTACGCGCCGTGCGCAGCGATACGTTTGCGGAAGACGCTAGGCCAAGAGGTGACCGCACCAATGCCGCAGACACCGGGATTGTTTTAGGGTAGGATCGCGCCCCGTGGCAGAAACCGAATCAGTAGCCGAGCGCCGGGATGGTCCGCGGTTGCCGGCTTTTCTCAAGCGAAAGAAAAAGTGGCTAGCCGACCACCACATGACCTTGGTAACGATAGCCGACACGCCGCATTCAATTGCCCTCGGTTCGGCGATCGGAATTTTTTTTGGATTCACGCCGCTTTGGAGTTTGAAAACGCTGCTTTCCATCGCCGCAGCCTGGGTTTGTCGATGTAACAAAGTCGCCGCGGCGATCGCGGTCACACTGCACGATGTGCTCATCTTCCTGATGCCGGCGATTTATTTTGGAGAATACAAAGTTGGATGTTGGACGCTGCGGCGACCGCCCCCTGTGCATCGGATTCGGTTTCACTTCGGGTTACATGACTATCTCAACTTGGAGTTATTCCAGCGCGTGATTTGGCCGGCGATCATCGGCTCATTCTTTCTCGCTATCCCGTCGGCGGTGATCGTTTATTTTGCGATGCGAATGCTGATCAGTCGGGCAAGGTCGCCGAGGACGGACAGTTAGAAGGGGGGTGGCTGGCGGGACAGCCGGTTTTTCTCCTCTTCTCCTCAGAACGGCACGGGGGGTTGACGTATATGTAGACCGTTCTGCATTTTAACGCGGCGGTCTTCAAAGGCGACGAGGCGGTGAGCGACGGCGAAATGCCAATTCGCAAAACGCTTGCTCCAGTGGAGTTTGCAGTCGATTTGAAGGAGCAACTGGAGAAAATCGAGCCCGTTAGGATTTTGAAGAGAAGCGAATCCCCGCGCACAGGTCGGCTTGTCACGGAGCACTTTACGCTCATATCAACCAGTCCTTGTTCTGCACGTCCGAATCACCGATGTCGCGGCGTAGTCATTTACGAATTCGAGATGGACGGGGCAGCCGCGAGCAAGGCAGACACAGAACGGCCCGTGCGAGTGGCCTTGGCTTGAGCGACTCACTTCGACATGGTGAACGCCGCTGAGCGAATCTACATCACGTTGAGCGCAAATCCGTATCGTTACGGCGAGAGCGGAAACATCAGCTTGCCTGAATAAGCGACCTTCGCGCTTTCGCGGATACGCAGCACAAGTTCAAATTTGCAGCCGACATGGCTGCCACTACAGTTGCGCCCGTGTTTCTTCCTCGTCGCCTAACATTGATCAACATTGCTCTCGTTTTTGTGACGAGCGCGCTTCGTTCCGCCTCTGCCGCGCAAGCTTCTATCATCGTCGACGTACAAACAGGATATGTCTTGCAAGACTTTAAATCCAAAGACAAACGGCAGATCGGTAGTTTGACGAAAATCGCCACCGCGATGGTGGTGCTGGATTGGGCCGAGCACAAAGGCGGCGATCTAAATCAGTTCGTGAATATTTCGCCGTCCGCCTTCGTCGGCATGCTGGAAAATAACATCGACTTTCGCGCAGGGGATGCAATCGCACTGCGAGATTTGCTTTACGCAGCGTTGGTTCAGTCCGACAACATCGCAGCTTACACGTTGGCAGACTATGTCGGATCGCAAATCCAGGGGCCGACGCCCGCTGGCCAGAAATCGAAAATGTCCGCGGTCGACGTCTTCGTCACCCAGATGAACGCGCTGGCCAAGCAATTGAAAATGGAGAGGACGCGCTTCGTGAATCCGCACGGTGTCGATCAAAACGTGAAACCGTTGCCGTATTCCACCGCTGAAGATCTTGCCCGGCTCACTCGTTACGCTCTGAACAGGGCGAGCTTTCGTTTTTACATTACACAAAGGGAACGCCAAATCTCGTGGCGCCGCGGCGGTAGAGAGCAGCGCTATGATTTGCGCAATACCAACGAGCTTCTCGGCACGAACGGAATTGACGGCGTGAAAACCGGTACGACCGCGCGTGCCGGTCAATGCTTGGTTCTCTCGTCAGGGCGCGACTCGGAAATTGTTAAAGAAGGCGCCGACGTCAGAATTTTTCCACGCCGAATAATTGTCGTACTGCTCGGCAGTACCAGCCGTTTTTCCGAAGGCGGTCAGCTTGTTGTCCAAGGCTGGCAGCTCTACGATCAGTGGGTGGCGGGCGGACGGCTTGTCGATCCGAAGAAAACGCTTTGATTGTGTCTTTGGATGAAGACGCGAATTGGCGTTCTAACCAGCGGCGGGGATTGCCCGGGTCTCAACGCAGTCTTGCGCGGAGTCGCCCTTGCCGGTGAAAAACTTGGGTGGGAAGTAATCGGGTTCCGCGATGGGTTCGAAGGTCTCTTGCCGCCGGGCGCTTATATCGTGCTCGATCGCAAGAGTACCGAAGGAATCATGTCGCTCGGCGGAACGATTCTCGGAACGACCAACCGCGGCCACTTTATTGCCAGAGTCGGGGCGGGTGATCGAGCAGTGGTCGCAAGCGAAGTGATCGCGCGAGCGAAAAAAGTCTTGGATGAACTGCATGTCAAAGCGCTCATCATCGTCGGCGGCGATGGTTCGATGACGACGGCGATGCAAATGCAGGAAGCTGGGATCAATTGCATCGGTGTCCCCAAAACGATCGACAACGACATCGAAGCCACAGCGATGACATTCGGTTTCGATTCTGCGGTCGCCGAAGTGATGGATGCGCTCGATCGTTTGCATACGACGGCCACGAGTCACAAACGGGTTATGGTTGTCGAAGTGATGGGACGACACGCGGGTTGGATCGCGCTCCACGGGGGGATCGCCGGAGGAGCCGACATAATCTTGATTCCCGAAATTCCGTTCGATTGCGAAAAAATCGTCGATGCGATTAAAAAACGCGACGCCGCGGGTCGGCTCGGGTCGCTTGTCGTGGTGGCGGAAGGGGCGCGGCCAAAAGACGGTGAGCAAATCAAACGCAATATCGAAGGCGGCGAATTTCGGCTCGGCGGAATCGGCGACGTCGTTGCCCGCGAAATTGCCGAACGCACTGGAAAGGAAACGCGCGCATGCGTTCTTGGACATCTGCAGCGCGGCGGAGCGCCTACTCCGCTCGACCGGACGCTCGGCACGCGTTTTGGAGTAAGAGCAGTCCAACTCGCAAACGAAGGACATTTCGGCTGCATGGTCAGCTACCAAAACTACCAACTCCGCCACGTTCCGATCGTAGATGCAGTCAATCGTTTGCGCCTCGTCCCGCCACACGGCGAAATGGTCCAGACAGCGCGCGACGTGGATATTTCGTTCGGTGATTGATTTGCTGTAGCCGCTTCGCTGTGCGAAGCGTCGGGAAATTTGAGGTCGATCCACTCTCAACCATCAACTATCAACTGTTTGTGAAAATCATCCTGGCATACTCCGGCGGACTCGACACGTCGATCATTCTTCGATGGCTCAGGGAGAATTATCGCGCGCAGATCGTTGCGTTTTGCGCCGACATCGGTCAGGAAGAAGAGGTCGCCGGTCTTCAAGAGAAGGCGCTCAAGACCGGTGCTTCGAAATGTCTCATCGAGGATCTTCGGGAGGAATTCGCCCGCGATTTTATTTTCCCGATGTTTCAGGCAGGCGCGATTTACGAGAACCAATATTTTCTTGGGACGAGCATCGCACGGCCACTGATCGCCAAACGGATGGTCGAGATCGCACGCACCGAAAAAGCCGAAGCGATCGCGCACGGCGCGACTGGCAAGGGGAACGATCAAGTTCGTTTTGAATTGACTGCCGCTGCGCTAGCGCCGGAGCTGAAAGTAATCTCGCCCTGGCGGGAGGAACGTTTTCGAAAACAATTTCCCGGCCGCAAGCAGATGATCGCGTTCGCGAAGAAGAGCAAGATCCCGGTCGAAGCGAGCGCGCAGAAACCGTACTCGATAGATCGTAATCTTCTTCACATCAGCTTCGAGAGCGGCGTCTTGGAAGATCCGTGGTTCGACGCTAGCTCAAAAAAAATGCGCAGCATGTACAAACTCAGCGTCGCGCCGGAAGACGCGCCGGACGAACCCGAACACGTCGATCTTGCGTTCGAGAGCGGCAATTGCGTGAAAGTGAACGGCAAAAAACTCTCGCCACTTGGCGTGATGCAAACGTTGAACAGGCTTGGTGGAAAGCATGGAATCGGCCGGGTCGATATCGTCGAAAATCGTTTCGTGGGGATGAAAGGCCGCGGTGTTTATGAAACTCCCGGCGGCGCGGTTCTGCATTTCGCGCATCGCCAAATGGAGACGCTGACCATGGACCGCGAAGTTATGCACCTACGCGACAGTCTCATTCCGAAATACAGCGAGCTGGTTTACAACGGCTTCTGGTTTTCGCCCGAACGCGAAGCGCTCCAAGCACTGGTAACCGAAACGCAGCGTAACGTCACCGGCGTTGTTCGGCTCAAGCTCTATAAAGGCAACATTATCGTGGCCGGCCGCAAAAGTCCCAAGAGTCTCTACGATCCAAAAATCGCGACGATGGAAGGCGAAAAATCGACATACGACCAGAGCGACGCCACCGGCTTCATTCGACTAAACGCTCTTCGCCTAAAAGGCCGCGCGCGGCTAGGCGAGAAGTGATTGGTTATCTTGCGACGCGGGGTTGTCGATCTTATATTTCAAAAGGCGCTAAGCGCGCACGAACGCGGAGGTAATTTATGGCCACCACAATTGCTGCTCCAAAAAAGAAAGGTACTCCGAAAGCCGCTGAGGATTTTTTGCCACTTGAGGGCACGGATCACATCGAGTTTTACGTCGGCAACGCCAAACAGGCGGCGCATTACTATCAGAGCGTGCTCGGTTTTCAGCCCGTCGCCTACAGCGGACCGGAAACCGGTGTTAGGGATCGTGCTAGCTATGCGGTTCGGCAGAACAAGATCACCTTTGTTTTGACGACGCCGATCCGAGCTAAAAATGCGGTCGCCGATCACATCTACAAACATGGCGACGGCGTCAAAGTTATCGCATTGAAAGTTAAAGACGCGGCCTTGGCGTGGAAGGAGACCACCAAGCGCGGCGGCAAAAGTTATCTCGACCCGAAAACGTTAAAGGATAAGGACGGCAAGATCGTCCTCAGCGGCATTCAGACTTACGGCGAAGTCGTGCACGTGTTTGTCGAGCGCGACGACTATACCGGACCCTTCATGCCCGGATTTGTGAAATGGGAGCCGCCGTTCCGCGCATCTGAGACCAGATTGCAATATGTCGATCATTGTGTCGGCAATGTTGGATGGAACCAGATGAATCCGTGGGTGAAGTTTTATGAAGATGTGATGGGATTCCGGAACATCCTCACGTTCGACGACAAAGACATTTCAACGGAATACTCCGCGCTCATGAGCAAGGTGATGAGCAATGGCAATGGCTTCGTGAAGTTTCCGATCAACGAGCCGGCCAAGGGTAAAAAGAAATCCCAGGTGGAGGAATATCTCGAGTTCTACGACGGCGAAGGCGTCCAGCACATCGCGATGGCCACGAACAACATTATTGAGACAGTGACCGATCTCCAGAACCGGGGACTCGAGTTTCTCAGAGTTCCTTCGACTTATTACGACACCTTGCTCGATCGCGTTGGCCACATCGATGAAGAACTGGGTGCGCTGAAGCGGCTCGGAATTCTGGTCGACAGAGACGACGAAGGATACTTATTGCAAATCTTTTCCAAGCCGGTCGAAGATCGACCGACCTTGTTTTTCGAAATCATTCAGCGCAAAGGCGCCAAAAGTTTCGGCAAAGGCAACTTCAAGGCGCTGTTCGAGGCAATTGAGCGCGAACAAGCTGCGCGCGGAAATCTGTAACAGGAAAACGAAAATGCCGTACTACCAAAAACTAGGCGAGATGCCGCGGAAGCATCACATTTGGTTTCACCGCAACGGAGCGGCGCCGACTTACAAAAATGAAGGCATCGCTTACGAACACGTCTTCACGACGGCGGGATTCGACGAAGCGTACTCAATCTGTTATCACGTGCGCCCGCCGACACGCGTGCGCAATGTGAAGCTCCTCAAGCACGAAGAGGTCAAGAGAGTCACCGACGCGCCGCTGCGTCATCATCATTTGAAGACAGCGAATATTCCGCGCAAAGGCGATCTCTACATCGGCCGCATTCCAATTTTGTTCAATCAGGACATGACGGCGTATCGCATGAAGCCGGCAAAGACTTACGACAAATTTGAATATTACCGCAACGGCGGCGCGGACGAGATCATCTTCGTTTTCAAGGGTGGAGGAGTCGTCGAATCAGTCTTCGGCAAACTTCCATATCGAGCTGAGGATTACATCGTCATTCCGCGCGGTGTGACCTATCGAATGGTTCCCGACAAAGTTGAGGAAGAAGATCATCTCATTTTGGAATCCGTCGGGCCGGTGCGAATTCCGAAACGCTATTTGAACAGTGAAGGCCAGATCAAAATGGGCGCGCCTTATTCGGAGCGCGATTTTCATGCCCCGAGCGAGCTGATCACCATCGACAAAGACCAAGACACCGAGATTCTCGTGAAAGATGGTCCGCGCTGGACAGTGGTCACAATGGCGCATCATCCGTTCGATGTCGTTGGCTGGGACGGTTATCTCTATCCGTTCACGTTCAACGCCCAGGATTTTGAACCGATCACCGGCACTGTGCATCAGCCACCCCCGATTCATCAGACATTCGAGATCCGCGGTTACGTGGTTTGCACGTTCGCGCCGCGGTTGCTCGATACCCATCCGGAAGCGGTCAAAATTCCGTGGGTCCACGACAACGTCGAAGCGGACGAGGTTTTGTTTTACGTCCGAGGAAATTTCGGTTCGCGCCGGGGAATCGAGCCGGCCTCGATCACATTGCATCCACGCGGGATTCCGCACGGACCGCATCCGGGCACAATCATGGCGAGTAAGATCGCGCTTCGAACTGAAGAGCTCGCGGTCATGTTCGACACGCAACACACGCTTGAGCTGACCGAGCAAGCAATTGCGCTTGACGACGAGAAATATCCGCAGAGCTGGTTGGATTAGGGTTCTCGATCTTGCGCACGTTTAATTCAGAAATCGAAACTGAAGATCGGCTTTATCGACACGCCGAACCGTTGCCGCCGGGACAACTCGGCAAGCTGACCAAGATCTATCGCGACTTGCTCGACGCGATCGGCGAAGATCCCTCGCGACTAGGCTTGTTAAAGACTCCTGCTCGCGCCGCGCGGGCGATGGAATTCTTGACCCAAGGTTATCGCCAGAGCGTTGCGGAGATCGTCAACAGCGCAATCTTCGATTCCGATGCGAGCGAGATCATTCTTGTCAAAGACATCGAACTCTATTCGATGTGCGAACATCATTTGCTTCCGTTCATCGGGCGCGCGCACGTCGCTTACATTCCAAATGGGAAAGTAATCGGCCTTTCGAAAGTCGCACGCGTGGTCGACGTTTTCGCGCGCCGTTTGCAGATCCAGGAAAATCTGACGGCGCAAATAGCAGAGGCATTGATGAATTGTCTCGAACCAGACGGCGTCGCGGTCGTGGTCGAAGCAAAGCATCTTTGCATGATGATGCGCGGCGTTGAAAAGCAAAACTCGGTCATGAAAACTTCCTGTCTTCTCGGCTCGTTCAAGGAGGACGCGCGCACGCGTTCGGAATTCCTCTCGTTGCTCAAAGAATAAATTGTAGGGCGTTCCGCGGCAGTCGCCTTTTTTGATGCCGTCTCACAGAGACAGCCTACAATTGTTCATGCTGCTCACTGTCAGCAAACGGCTTGAATTCTCTGCCTCGCGCCGGCTGTTCGTTTCCCGTTGGAGCAATAGCGAAAATCTAGCTGCGTTCGGCGAGGAGACCCGTGCCAGGCATGGAACCGGTCGCAACTATGTTGCCTATTTTATTTTCAGCGGACGCGTCGACCCGGTTACGGGAATGCTGATCAACATCAGCGAGATCAAACGCCGCGCCGGCGAAAAAGTCGACAATCAATTCGACCACAAGTTCTTGAACGAAGACAATCCGGCCTTTCGCAATGTGCCGCCGACTGCCGAAAATATCGCGCGCCAGCTCTTCAACGATGTCGCGCCGCTTTTTTCCGATGTCGATGCCAAATTGGTCGCGGTTCATTTAATCGAAACGACCGACCGGAGCGCGACGTTTTACGCGGGCGGCTCGTGCGAAGGAAACTACTGGCTCGAATTTTCGGCGGCGCGACAAACAATGTCGC
>Ga0306925_10002774_pt1 | contig 15196 bp, 12 predicted proteins | sample flu12Cox44000176_FD_203755 | JGI IMG/M metagenome (GOLD analysis project Ga0306925, IMG submission 203755) | Lab enrichment of tropical soil microbial communities from Luquillo Experimental Forest, Puerto Rico - flux8day.12C.oxic.44.000.176 (v2)... | ecosystem: Environmental > Terrestrial >... | reverse complement strand
AGATCGAGGATCCAATAATCGCGCGAGAACGGCCAAAAAGAACCCATGTTCCATTTCGCGTTCGTGCTCGTATCTTTGACCCTCGCGATCTCGCGCCATGCTTCTAGCTTGCCGTCCAATCGCCGGCAGGAATTCACAATTTCAATATTTCCGTCGTCGCGCAATTTGTAATGGGCCGTGACATTCGAAACGCAGCCCTTTTCAAAACGATTCTTACAGCACGCAATTTCGTACCAATTTCCCGCGTAGCGCTTCAGATCGACATGATTAACGGTTTGCACGTTCCGGTTCCCGCCGATAGATACGATGCGCCTGGTGCGTCGCATCGTCACCGGAGAACCGCGGCGGAATTCCTTTAGTTGAGGGTTACTCGTTCCCGCACCGCCACTGTAAGGATGTCATGGCGTCGGTCCATGCACGCGCAATGCTTTCAGGTTGGGTTGCTGGACCGAGGAATTCCTAGTACGAACTTTACCGATTATACAAATCGGGCACTACTTCCGAGTTGCCCGTGATCCAGGACAATCGAGAGAGACTGTCTCTAAGCGGCTGCAAGCGAGTTCACTTCTTACGGAGAGCAGACGTGAATGTGATTGGGCAGTTGCCACCGTCAAGGCGATAAGAGCCCGGAAGGAAAAGGAATCAGCGTGTTGCTTGACGCGTGTAGCTTCGAGGCATAGAGTTCCCCAAACCTTTGTAAGTCTTCGGCCAGCCTCGGCCGCTCATGAAACCTTCTGGCCCGAGGCAGCCTCGCACCGAGGTGAACCTTGGCCAACGAATTAGCCGCTCCAGCCACGTCTATCGACGCGAGAACACTCCGTAAAGTGCGGATTAGGATTCTGCCCTTTGTCTTTGTTGTTTTCGTCGTTTGCTTTCTGGACCGGATCAACATTGCGTTTGCCGCATTGACGATGAACAAGGAACTGGCCATCACGAACCAGCAGTTTGGGCTGCTCGTGGGAGTTTTCTTTTTCGGCTATTTCATCTTTGAAATTCCAAGCAACCTGCTGATGCACAAGGTGGGGGCACGGGTCTGGATTGCTCGCATATTGATTAGTTGGGGAATTATGGCGATGCTGACCGGATTCGTGTACAACGCGCAGCAGTTGTACATCGTCCGCTTCCTGCTCGGAGTGGCCGAAGCCGGCTTCTTTCCTGGAATCGTCTTATATCTGACCTACTGGTTCCGTCAGCGAGATCAGGCGCAGGCCATTGCGCTTTTCATAGCCGCCTTGCCTGTAAGCAGTATCCTCGGAGCGCCGCTTTCGGGACTCATCCTCGATCACGTGCACTGGTGGAGTATTAGCAGTTGGCGATGGCTGCTGGTTCTACAGGGTATTCCAGCCGTAGCTTGCGGTGTTCTCACGTACTTCCTGCTTCCCAGCCGTCCAGCGGAAGCTGAATTTCTGACCGCGGATGAAATTAATTGGATAACGACTGAACTAGCGCGTGAAGAAGAGCAGAAACGAGGGCGGCGCCAAATCTCCGCCATACAGGCGCTGGCCAATGCACGAGTATGGCATCTGGCCGGTGTTGATTTTTCAGCGCTTATCGCTATGTATTCGCTGGCTTTCTGGATGCCACAGGCGGTGAAATCATTGTCCAACCGCTACTCCAACAGCTCTGTGGGATTCCTGGTGATGATTCCCTATCTCATGGCCTTGTTGGCCATGATTCTCGTTTCGCGCAGTTCTGATCGCAAGCTCGAACGGCGATACCACGCCGCGATTCCTTTAGTTATTGGGGGGATTGCTCTCATGTTACTGGGGACAGCTGCTTCACCTTCGTCCTCGATCGCTCTTCTGTCACTCGTAGCAATGGGAATCTACAGTTTTATGGGGCCCTTCTGGACGATGCCCAGTGAGTTCCTGACGGGATATTCGGCGGCTTCAGGCATTGCATTGATTACCTCCGTCGCCAACCTGGGCGGGTTTGTGGGGCCCTACGCGATCGGCGCGATAAGCGACAGAACCGGCAGCTTATATGGAGGCCTGGCTGTTGCGGGGCTCTCTTTGTTTGTATCAGCGACACTCGTCTTGCTGCTGCCAAGGAAAGCATGAGCGCTGGCAAAGCGCTGATTGCTACGACGACGCAACTGCGGCCTTACGAGACCAGGCACCGACCAGGGCCACAAGGGGAACAGCTGTCTTTGCGGCATCGACCTCCGCTTGAAGTCTTTCGGGCAGCGTACCGAAGTCACCCAGAGGTTCGAGCGATAGATTCTGTTGCTGGGCTTGTGGCCGCAGACTGCAGAGAAGATCGTATGTCAATCGGGTAAAGTCTGGCTTACTACCCAGCAGTATCTCCATGTGCATGGCAGGTGCAGGCAACCCGGCCTCTAGAAAGAGTCGTTGAAGCTCAAGTCCTATGTCCGTGTGGGCCCCCGAGCGTAGTAGCGTCTGGTGAATTAGGGAAACAGTCGCGGACCACAGTGGCAAGTGCGCGGAAAGCAAGAGAACTGCAGCGTGGCATGGCTCATGAAACGCGAGAACTCCACCTGGGCGAACCAATCGACACACCGTACGTAACGCGGCCAGGGGATCGGGAACAAACTCAAGAATAAGTCGCACTACGGCTGCGTCGAACGGTTTATTTCCGGGAATCTCGCTTACATCGGACCGAATGAAGCTCACATTGCGCAAGCCCGCCTGCGCCATGCGAGCCCTGGCTCGAGCGATGGACCGCGCGTCGCGCTCTACGCCCACGACTTCTCCCGAAGGACCAACCAGTCCGGCCACCAGCATTGCGACGTCCCCGACGCCTGAGCCAACGTCCAGAACACGCTGACCGCGGCCAATTCCTGCTTCGAGGAACAATCGTTCGGTAACAGGAGCAAGACGCGAAGCCTGCGAGATGAGGCGCTCGTGCTCTGCGTCCGTGTAGCCCAGAGAATAATGTTGGGTGGGATCACTCCCTTCCATGTTGGCGGCGATGCTAGCATACTTTTGGCCGCATCCTTCATTCGGAGTTGGCCAGACATATAACTCCCGTAGAGGTAGACGCCATTACTCCCGGATGGTCGACATTACTGGCCAATCGTGATGCCCGCACCGAGATCAACTCTTTCTAAGTCTATGAACTTCAAGGTGCGTGCACAGATTGGAACCAGTAATGTCGAAAATTAGCGGCCAAACTCTCTGATTCATTTATATTTGCGCTACTTTGCGGTGTCAGACAGTTTGGCCGCTAATTTTTGTACTTCCCAGGCATTACTGTCGCCATCACAGGAGGCGTTATCGTCACGCGAAGGCCATTACGCATTTGTTTCAATCTGTGCTGGTCGCCGCTAAGCTCATTTCTTCTTCAGCTCCGCGGTCCAGTTCAGCACGACAGTGAGGGGCTCGGATGACGTTTTCACTGTGTTGATAAGAAAGTGCTTGCCGTCCGGAGCGACATCCCAACGCAAAACACCCAGGAGAGATTCCCTCCGCCCGCGCACTACAAGTGCCTGGAACAGCGATTCAGGAACGCTTGCTCTGAACGTTGGTCCCTCAGCCACGTTCACAGCCATCAGCTTTCCGTCGAGAGAAAGATAAAACAATTCCTTGCCATCGCGCCGCCAGCGCGGCTGGTCGCCGCCGTCGCGGGAGACTCGCGTCTTGCTGCCACCACCAGTGGCCGCGGGGAAAGGTTGAACATAGATTTCGGACCTTCCAGACTCGTCTGAAACATAAGCGACCCAATGAGCGTCTGGGGAGAACCGGCCCTGGTCCTCATTGAACTCCGTATTCGCAAATGGAGTAGGAACTCCAGCCGGTGTCGCGTCACTCGCAAGCGACAGGGCCCACAGATCGGCCTTTGTCCTGGGATCCTGCTGCGCGTACAGGAGGAAGCGACCGTCACGCGACCAGTCATTCGGGACTTTTGCTTCGTCCGTGGGACCGAGCAGCATCTGCTCTTTCCCCGCGCCATTGGAAGCTTTCTGATAGATACCCGTCCCTCCGGCCCGTGCTGCAGCAAAGGCAATGCGACTGCCGTCGGGGGACCAAATTGGCGATGAATCTGGGGCGGGGTCAAATGTGAAGCGGGTACTGACGCCGCGAGCTAAGTCCAGCAGCCAGATACCTTGTTCTGAGCCCGCCATCGATAAATCGATGCGTGAAGCCGCCACTCGCGTGGCATCCGGCGAAAGCGCCAGATCGAAGTACGCGTAAGTGCTACCGGGCTCTCCCGCAATACTCAGTTCCTTGCCCTGCCGATCACACCAGGTGAGCTCCGAAAGCCCGGGTCCCGTCTTAGCGGGTCGATAAGCCAAGACACCGCTGGACGAGGCGGAATAAGCTCCGGAAAGGAGAAAGCTAGCTACGTGCTCGGCAAACAGAATCGGCTCACCCGCTGGCTCGAGTCGCCGTTCGTCGAACGGCTGAGCCAGCAAACTGCCCTCGCGCATAAAAAGGAGCCGCCCCATTCCGGCTTCAGGGGAGGGAGCATAAACCGCCATAACTGGAGTGGCGAGCACTCGCTTGGAACTTTGTTGGTCGGGTTTCAAGTCGAGTGACCCAACGTAAATGCCGGTATTTTCGGGCGCTCTCAGATAGACAAAATGCCGACCATCGGACAGGAAGGACGGAAACACGTGAACCTCGTTTCGACCACTCGTGGCTGTGACCAAGGCGGGGACACCCCCCGCCGCTGGAACCTGCATGATGCCATTCCCGACGGTGCCGAAAATGATCGTGCCGTCCAAGTTCCAGGCGCCGCCGAGGACTATGGCCGAGGTATCGCAGATCGGTTGGGGAGGGCCTCCAGAAACGTCGATTTTCTTCAGCTTGTTTCCAGACTGAAACGCGATAAATCGGCTATCCGGTGACCAGAAGACCGGCGTTTGAACATTCTCCGTGCCTGGCAAAGAGCGCGCTTCAAGAGAATCCAAAGGCCGAATCGAAATGAGCCCGTCCGGGCCTGGCACAGGGAAAGCCAGCTGGCGGCCATTGGGTGAGAGCGTGAAACTAAGGTTGCCAGGAGGCAGCGGGAGTTCGAAGCGCACGGGCTCGGCCACCGGGGGTCTCCCGCCCCAATGCAAAATCGCGGTTAGTGCTGCAGTAACACCCAGCATGGCCGCAACGCTCCATGCAAGCAACTCTCGGCCAAGCTTTCGTCGGCCGATAGGCTTTAGGATCCCGCTCTGTGCTCCGGATTCGGCGATCCATTTTAGCTGGCTGGCGAGATCGCTGGCGCTCTGCCAGCGTTCCTCCGGCAACTTCGCCAGACTCTTCCTTATTGCAAAATCCAGAGCATGCGGAGTCATTGGTTTCAATTTGCTGATTGGCTCAGGTTCTTTCTCCAGAATTGCTGAGGCCACACTGAGTTGACTCTTGCCCTGAAACGCGCGCTGGCCGGTGAGCATCTCGTACAGCACAGCTCCCAGCGAAAATATGTCGCTCCGGCCATCCACGTCTTTGCCTTCCACCTGTTCTGGCGACATGTACTGAAATGTCCCGACAATCGTCCCTTCCTGCGTCATAGGCGACGGTCGGGCTGCCACCGTCAACGTCGAGCCGCTCACAAGAGCGACTGCTGGTTTGGCCAAGCCAAAGTCCAGAAGCTTCGCTCCCGTCGCCGTCAGCATGATGTTTCCAGGCTTCAAATCCCGGTGCACGATGCCAGCGCGATGGGCTTTATCCAACGCGTCCGCGATCTGCGCACCGTACTTCAGCACCTGCTCCAACGGCAGTGGTCCTTTTTCCAGCCGCTTCGCCAGTGTTTCCCCTTCCACAAACTCCATCACTAAATAGTCGGTCCCATCCTGGTGACCGACGTCGTAGAGAACACAAATGTGTGGATGATTCAGTTGTGAAATGGTCTTCGCTTCGCGCTCGAATCGTTGTTTGCGAATAGAATCTGCAGAAAACTGCGCTGGCAGAATCTTGATCGCGACGGTCCTCTCCAGCCTCGTGTCTCTGGCCCGGTACACCTCTCCCATCCCGCCCGCGCCGAGTAGCGACTGGATCTCGTAGGGCCCAAGAGTAGTACCTGGAAGGAGGGCCATAATTGGCCGCGATTATAACCCCAGAACGCGATCAAGCCGTTGCTTCGGTTGGTCAGGGCCTGGTTAACGAGATAATCGCCGAGTTGATTTTGGGACGGGGGAACTTACCGGTTTCGTGAACTAACCGGGCTTTTGCGTATTTCGCCCCTAGCAAGATTCATTTCTGGCTCAAAAGATAAAGGTCGGCGTGACCGCCAGGACGCGCATAGACAATGGTGGAAAGGTCGCGTGAGAAATCGTATGAGCCACCGTTCCAATCCAAGGTAAAAGTAAAGGGGAGCTTCAGCGCGACCTGGGGTGTCCCGATGACTTTGCCGTCCTTCCAAGGCTGACGGTAAACAGCGACTTCTCCATGAGAGGCAACAGCATGCAATAACGACCTACCATCTCGGGCGAAAATAGCGCCGCTCGCGCCAGGAAGCAATGGCATACATTTCCTTTCGGAAATCGGCACCTCATAGACTCCAGTTTTTTCTCCGAATGGGAAGAGAGCGAGCAGGTATTTTCCGCCAGGGTCGATATCGTAAGGAAATCCGCATTTTTCCACTAACTTCTCCGGGTTCGCGCCGTCACTCCATTTCCAGATTGTATGGGTATACGCCTGCGGATCCTCCGTGGCACTCACGTAAACAGATTTCTGGTCAGGGCTCCAGACCGCGTTGGAGATAAACATTCCTGCCATCGAGGGGAGTTGACGAAGGTCCCTGCCATCCGCCCCGACGATGTAGAGTTTGGACCCCTGAGAAAAGGACAGATGGAAATTGTCCGGCGCCCAATTCAGTGTAAGGAGGAGCGGTTCTTCCTGGGTTTCTCTGGTGGCGATTTTCACTCTGTTGCCACCATCGATGTCAGACGTCCAGAGTTCGACCTTCTCGGATGTAGGAGTAGTGGTGTACATCACGCTCTTCCCATCCCGAGAGATGATAGGTTGAGTTGCGCCCTCTGGCACGATGTCTTTCGATTGCTTTGAGTGCACGTGATACGCTGTCAAGGAGCCTGAAAATCTGCCATTGAGATAGTAAATTCCTTTTCCACCCGGGTCTACCATCGGCGAAAAGTCCGCTCCCGTCCCGAAAGTAATCTGCGTCAGGCTCCGGTCCCGCAAGCTGTATTTCCAGATGTTGGTCAGCCCATTTACTGTACGGCTGAGAAGTATGGAATTCCCCGGTTCGGCCCAAGCAACGTCACTGCTGCCGGACATCTCCCCCAATTCAACTGCCTCGTGGCTGGTCAAGCTGATTCTGAAAACACGCCCCCACGGAAGGTTCGCTCTCCCAGCACCAGCAAGCAAGTCATTGCCTTCAGGGAACAGGAGAAGCGGAAAGAAAAGCAAGCTATTATCTTGAGGCTTGTATACTAATTCTTCGTTAAGGCCAGATTTTCTCACGCGAAATATTGCAGCGTCGCCAGACTTCACGTAAAAGAGGAAATTGCCATCCGGCGATGGCATCACATAGTAAGCGGATGCCACACGGCGCGGACTCCCACCGAGTGTAGGCACAGCCAAAACCTCGTCGCGACCGAGACTCCTCCCGTAATAGACTTCCTTGCCGTCGGCCGAGAAATTGTCCACGACTTTGTCGCCTTCGTCGTTCGTCAGTTGAAGAGGCTCGCCACCAGAGGTGAGCATGAGGAACACTTGATCGATGCCGCCTACCGGGGAACCAAACGCCACTGCATGGCCATCGGGAGACAGCCTCGCGTAGTACATGGGTTTGTTCCACTGGCTGAGTTGGGTAATTTTTGCGGGGCTGCTCGGAGTGTTCGAGCGGGGCCAAAAGTGATACGCCGCTAAGCCAAGGGCTGCCAGCACGACACATGCAGCCAAAAGGGCGTACGGCTTGCGTGCTATTCTCTCTGGCGCTTGAGCCGCCGCGACCGAGCTTGTTCGCTGGTCCGCAGGCTCCGCAACCACTGGACTGGATTCACTTACATTTCCGACTCCCTGTGGCACCTTCCCCGAACTGCTATCCCGTTTCAGTCGCTTCAGGTCCGTGCGCAGGTCCGCCGCGCTGTTGTAGCGTAGCTCGCGGTCCTTCTCGAGCGCCTTGTTGATGATGTCTTCAAGCTTGGATGGCAGGTCGGGATTCGGATGGTGGAAACCCTGCGGCGGCAATTAAACCACTCAAACTAATTGAAGACGGTTCGCTACGTCAGTTCCGATTTAACGCTGCAAAAATCCTATTCAAGGATTTTCCCAATGAGCCAGATATGGCCGAACGGGTCCACAACGGCACCTTGCAGCACCCGCCGAATTGGTTCTGGTCCAATCGTCGTATGCTGGTGTTCTTCAACAGGACTATGTTCGGTCGCTCCGGCAGCCAAAGCCTTCTTGTGCATCGTGACGGGATCGTTGACGAACAGTTCAATCCTCACCGTTGTGAATCCGAGGGAGGACGGACTTCGTCTTCCGTGAGGGGGCGATTCCTGTGCGAGAAAGAATTTGGCTCCGTCGACCATGAGCCCCGCCACGACCGGCGCACCGCCATCGAGGTGCCACAAGACCGCTGCATCAAGGTGGCCTTATAGAAGTCGATTCGCCGGGAGAAGTTGGTAATGGGACCAGACTTATTCGAGGCGCACGTACCTAGGCCTGCCCTCGGTCGCCGCACGAATGTAGTAGCGTGCGCCTCCAACACTCATTTCCATGTCCTGGGCAACTTGGCCGGTGAAATTTCCTTTCGCGTCTTCCGGCCTGGGCTGCCTTCCGTACAGCTTTTCAAAAGCCGCGACCAATCTCTGAAGCTGGTCTGTTTCTCTTGGCAATTCCAGCTGAGCCTACCTGGGCGGAAGATAATCATACATCTGTTGGGTCAACGCAGTATTAAATCGCAGGTAACGTAGAGCCCGATTAATGAGGCAACCGCCGGGTTGATTTTTTGGGTTTCTTCACATGCCATAGAAGCCAGTTTCGTCCGGCGTAGACAGTGAGAATCACGAAGAGAAAACCGAGAAAGCCAATAACAACTGCGAGGAATATTTGCATCGTGGAATCAATCCGAATGCGAGAGAGTCAGGAGGTCCGCGTAGTCGTCGTCTGGGTCGAGGACGGGCCGGAAGCCAAGGTGGGTAAGACGACGGGCGACTCTTGAGCCGTTACGCCAGGTGGAATCGCCAATGTAACTGCAAATGCCAGAAGCGCGATAGAGACGGGCATGAGTTTTCACTGTTGTCAGGATGAGCGCAGCTGATTTCAAAATCAATGATGCGTCGCTGAGCAGTCACTCCCCGGTTTACGAGCTAACCGCCGAAATGCTTTAAAAGGGAATGCGAAGAGAAAAAACCGTAAGCCACCATTTAAGACTTGTGGGCAAGAATCAGCGGTGACGGAGAAGGAGCCTCAACAGTAATGACCTCCTTGAAACCCGCGTCTTGCAGCCACTGGCGGTACTCCGACATTGTGAAAGTATCGCCATCGGTCGTCATCGCCAGCATGTTCACTGCGAACAGCAGGGGGAAGAGGGCTTCGCGGCGCTCGTCATCCGGGACAATCTCGGCGATCAGGAGTTGGCCGCCCTCCTTCAAAGATCGGTGAACGCGTCGAAAAAGTTTCTGATTGTCTTCAACACCGAGTCCGTGGCAGATGTGACCTAAAATCGCAACGTCGTACGCCGCTTCGCCGAAATCGATTTCCCGAAGATCGCCGGGAAGGTAATCGTATTGTTCAGCAACACCCTCCCGTGCCGCAAATTTTTTCGTGACCTTCTCGATTACGCCTTGTGAATCGGCAACGGTCACACGGGTCTGCGCGTCGTGACGGGCCAAAGCCAAACTCCATACCCCTGAACCCGCCGCTACATCCAAAACTTTCAGCTTTCGGCGGCTAGGGTGCCCATAAATCGTTTTGGCCGCCACTTCTGCCGCTGCTGCAGACAGCGTATACAAGGGATCGACCAGTTCTGCGAAAAACTGATCCATATTCTCGCACGTGAATGCCGGAGGTTTTCCGGTTCGCACAGTCTGAGCTAATTGAAACCAACTGCCACGCACCATTTCACCCTGGTGAACTCTGACGAACTCGCCAAGATAAGACGGGCTATCGGTCGACAGGAACTTGGCCGACACGGGAGAAAGCGAAAAATGTTCGCCGTCCTTTTCCAGGAAGCCCATCTTGGCAAGTGCGTTCATCAGGATTCGTAGGCCTCGTGCTGAGCATCCCGTGACTTGGTCCAAACCTTCTGCTCTGGCATTGCCACGTCCAATTTCCGTGAGTAAATTCAAGTCGACAGCCGCCGCGAGCACGGCCGATTGGCACGTTCCGTATAATGTTTCGAGAATCAGCATCGGGCCGATTCCCGTAGTCATACTCTGCGAAGCTGCAGAACCTGGGTTATTCATGTCTTTTCCTCCTCGGCAAATGCTTCGTCATTAACCGACCACGGACAGCTCTTCGACGCATGTGATTTCATGGCGGGGAGAGTTGTTGCTGGTGATCAGGTCCGGGGGTGAGTTACCCCGTAGCTTTCACAAAGATTTTAAGTAGAAAAACGCGAAAGCGGCTTGCTCCATCTTTTCCCCATCTCCATCTGCACCTCAACGTTCACTGGCCACGAGTCTCACTGCTGTTAAGCCTCCCTGTTGAGGACTTCATACTCCCTTACTGCGACTGTGTCCAGGGATTGCATGTGATGGCGAATCATGCCATTCGAGCTTTCCTGTCGGGAGGTGACATCCATGAAAAGAAAACCAAGAGCAAGAAAACCGAATCGGCAGAAGACCAAGCTGGGTCTCCCTGATCTGGAGCACGTCAAGTCGGCAGTGCTGGTAAGTCTCCGGTCACCGGAATCGCAACGCAGCTATCGGCGTTCCATTGACGATTTCGTTTGCTGGTATTGCTCCGAACCGCGGCTTTCCTTCAACAAAGCCGTAGTTACTCGCTACAGGATTCATCTCGAAGACAAGTTGCTTGCACCTGGCACCATCAACGTGAGGCTTGCTGCAGTCAGACGTCTCGCCTATGAAGCAGCAGATACGGGAATCCTCAGTCCGGATCTGGCCGCCGGCATCCGTCGCGTGAAGGGCGCAAAGAAACTGGGCATGAGACTCGGAAATTGGCTGACCGTGGATGAAGCCCGATCCCTCTGGCAACTTCCCAATATGCAGACTGTGAAGGCAAAAAGGGATCGATCTATCCTTGCGGTACTTCTTGGGTGCGGTCTCCGTCGAAAAGAACTCATTGATCTGACCTTGGACCATTTTCAGCGCCGGGAAGACCATTGGGCCATTGTCGACCTCGTCGGGAAAGGAGGGCACATCCGTACGGTGCCAGTGCCTGAATGGGTGAAGCAAACGATTGACGACTGGCTGAAGGTGGCAGAAATAACACAAGGCAAGATTTTCCGCTGCGTCTGCCGCACAGGTGTTGTCTGGGGAACGAAGATTACGGAGAAAGTGGTCTGGCATGTTGTGAAGGAATACGCGGGGAGGCTAGGAGTTTCCAAGCTCGCACCACACGACCTAAGGAGATCGTGTGCCCGGCTCTGCCACGATTCCGGAGGCGAATTGGAGCAGATCCAATTCCTTCTCGGTCATGTATCCGTCCAAACTACCGAGAAATACCTGGGATGCAAGCAACGGTTCCGGCACGCCGTGAATGATCGACTCGGGATTGAGCCTACCCCTGATCTCGTCTAACATCCCCTTGCGCCGGATCAGGCGAGCCTTGTTGCTCGCTCGTCAAATACAGAAAGAACGTGAGATGGAAAAATCGGAGAAAGACCGCCTAGCAACGAGGGTTGTCGATCTATGGTGCTCGTTCCAACTGGCGCTCACGGAAAGCAAACGGAAGTATCCTGTCCAACAATTCTTTTCTTTTGCGTCTGCTGTTCGCCAATATACCGCGTTGACCCGCCGTGATCGCCTCGTGCGGCGAGACGTTGCTGCGGTAATGAACGGTTTGCTGCAGTCACTAGAACTGGAGAGAAAACGAGTCCCTGGTGAAATACTTTACGAGGCAGACCGCTTGGAGTCCTTGTTCTTTGCTGGATATGATCCGCACTTTGAGGGAGACGAGCCTCCAGGTCTATAGACGGGAAGGCTTCCGACGATTGCACGACATCTGAGCAGCTGGGCGCCTCGACATGAGAGTAATGGGACGAACTTGGGCGGTTACCGGACTAATCGGGGACTACATCGCTTGTCCCCCTCAAAAAAAAACAGCGATCCACTATCTGCAGCTTCGCGTACTCCGCCTTCGCCTGCTTCAGAATGGGGATGTCGGGGTCGGCGTCTTTCCAGGAGTTCACCTTTGTTCCAGAAAATAGAGGTCGACATGGTCATTGGGCCGTGCATACACGATTGTGGAGAGGTCTCTCGAGAAATCGTAGCCGTTGCCTCCACTGTAGAAGAGGGAGAAAGCGAAGGGAACTTTCAGCGCGACGACCGGCGTGCCGACAAGTTTTCCGTCCTTCCAGAGCTGGCGATAGATTGTGACTTCGCCTGCTCGAGAAGCGACTGCATATAGAAAAGACTTGCCATCGGGAGCAAAAACGGCGTTATTCGTCACGATGCCGGGAAGCAACTGGACGCATTTCCTTTCGGAAATGGAAACCTCGTAAACCCCCATCTTTGCTCCGAATGGTATTTCACTAAGAATGTGCTGACCTGTTAGGTCGACATCGGACATAATGCCACAATTTTCCACGAGCTTCTCGGTCCCCAAGCCATCGATGTCCCATTTCCAAATGGTCCACACCCGGTCCGCCTTGTTTTTAGCGGCGATTATAAACTGATTTCTGGTCGGGGCTCCAGACCGAATTCCAGGGCAAGTCCCCAATCGGAGGTAGCTGACGACGCCCGCTGCCGTCGGTCCCGATGATGTAAAGCTTCATGCCAGTATTACCTTCGGTCTCAACAAATGATAGGTGAGAACCGTCGTGGGACCAGGTTCCTGTTCCTGTCTCTTCCCCTCCTCCAGCGATTTTTATCCGATTACCACCATCGATGTCGGAGATCCAGAGCTCTTGTTTTTCGGGTGCGAGCGTTATGTACATAACTCGCTTGCCATCACGCGAAACAATTGGTTGACTGGCATCATCGGACAAGATGTCTTTGAATTCCTTTGAATGGACGTGATAGGCAGTTAGTAATCCGGAGGACCTGCCACTCACGTAATAAATGCCTTTTCCGACTGGGTCCGGCATTGGCGAGAAATCCGAACCTGTTCCAAAGGTCATTTGCGTCAAACTCCGGTCCCTCAAGTTGTACTCCCACAGGTTCGTCAGTCCGTTTACGGTCCTGCTTAGCAGCACGGAAACTCCCGGTTCGGCCCAGGCGCAATACCCCGACCGATATCCCGATACTTCCCCTAACTCAACGGTTTGACGGGTGGCCAAATTTATTTTCGAGAACGAGATATTCGGCGAGTCGCCCACTTCAACACCAGCAACCAGCAGGTCGTTACCGCCAGGAAACATTAGAATCGGGAAGTGAGACGCACCCTTGGACTCGTACACCAATTGTTCGTTGGCGCCGGACTTTCGAGCGCGAAAAATCCCAGGCGTATCCGACTTTGTATAATAGATAAACTCGCCGTCGATGGATGGAACCAGAGAAGCAGCTGTTGCTATCCGCCGAGGATTGCCACCGAGCGTAGGCACAGCCCAAATCTCGTCTTGTCCGAACTGCTTTTTGTAATAGACCTCCCTGCCGTCGGACGAGAAGGCGTCCACATGTTTATCCCCTTCATCATTCGTGAGTTGAAGCGGCTCGCCACCAGAGGTAAGCATCAGAAATACTTGCGCCACGCCTCCTACCGGGGAAACAAACGCTACCGCGTGGCCGTCGGGAGAAAGCCTCGCGTCGTTCATCGGTTTGTTCCACTGGCTGATTTGTATAATCTTGGCGGGGCCGCTGGCAGGCTTGGAGCGGGGGCCAAAAGTGATACGAGGCAACCGCCGCTGCCAGGAGTGCCACGCAGGCGGCAAAAATTGCGTACTGCTTTCGCACAAGACTGGCTGATGCTTGAGTCGCTACGGTCGAACCAGTTCGAGGTTCTGCGGGCAACTCTGCAACCGTATTCGCCGCGCTGACACCTCCGATTCCCCGTGGAGCTTTACCTGAACTGCTATCCCTCTTCAACCGCTTCAGGTCGGCCCGTAGGTCCGCTGCGGTGAGATACCTTAGTTCACGGTCCTTCTCCATCGCCTTATCAATAATTCGTTGCAACTCCGCTGGTAACGCCGTGTTCAGACGCACCGCCTCCGTCGGCTCTTTGTGCAGGATGGCGTCAAACACACCCCCAGTGGTCTCCCCCATGAACGGCAGGAATCCGGTGGCCATCTCATACAAAACCACTCCAAAGGAAAACAGGTCAGTCCGTGCATCGAGCGGTTTTCCCAGCACTTGCTCTGGGGACATATACGCCACCGTTCCCAGGACACTTCCGGGGCTCGTCAATTGCTCGGTGTCTACAGTCACGGTTCCCAACGTCCCGCCGCCCACCACTTTCGCCGTGCTGACCTTCGCCAATCCAAAATCCAAAATCTTCGCGTGCCCCTTCTTCGTCACAAAAATATTCGCAGGCTTGATGTCCCGATGGACGATTCCCTCACTGTGCGCGGCGTCCAGCCCTTCGGTGACTTCAATCGCCAAATCCAGTAGTTTCTCCAATTCCATCGCCTGCCCATTAATCAAATGCTTCAACGTCGCGCCATCCAGATACTCCATGGCGATGAACGCTTTTCCGTCTTGTTCTCCGATGTCATAAATCGTGCACATGTTTGGATGATTCAGTGCCGAAGCCGCCTGCGCTTCCCGCTGGAAACGTGCCAGTGCTTGCGCGTCCTTCGCCACGTTGTCGGGGAGGAACTTCAGTGCGACGTTGCGGTGCAGCCGTGTATCCTGGGCCTTGTACACCACACCCATTCCGCCCCCGCCAAGTTTCTCGATGATGCGGTAGTGAGAAATCGTCTGCCCAATGAGCGTGTCGGTGTCCGCCACAGTGCGGCAATCTTAGGTTGCGTGCTTCGACTAAGTTAACGAATCGAAGTGATTTGGCGACAAACTAAACACTAGCCGACATTATTCATAAAAACTGAGTTCGTCATCGATTTTTCGTTTTTTTTTCTTCACTTGAGACGGCAGTGAGACAAGGATGAAAATTTTGTTGAATCATGAGTTGATTCTAAAGCGTTTAGGCGGACGCGAGACGCGAAACTGGAACACCTCGAGTAATGCGTGACAAGTAAAATTTGCTAGTGGTGCTTA
>Ga0306925_10002770_pt1 | contig 15201 bp, 12 predicted proteins | sample flu12Cox44000176_FD_203755 | JGI IMG/M metagenome (GOLD analysis project Ga0306925, IMG submission 203755) | Lab enrichment of tropical soil microbial communities from Luquillo Experimental Forest, Puerto Rico - flux8day.12C.oxic.44.000.176 (v2)... | ecosystem: Environmental > Terrestrial >... | reverse complement strand
TGCCAGAGAGAAGGACGGGGTGGCTTCGAGTAGCGCAAAACCGTCGTCGAAAGAATGCTCGCCGAGTTCGGAATCGAAGCGATTCCAGGGCTCTTCCGCACCGCTCGGGATGCCGCGCTCATCGAGCAGGAGCCTGTGCATCGTCGGCAGCCTGAGCCTCCACTTGGCGCGCGGAAGATCGGGTAAGCCGAAATAGGGGTGGAATCCGAAGCTGACTGGCACCGGTCCATCCGGCCCGGCGATGAGAGTCGTTTCGAGCGTCAGGGCCTCCGGGCTGAGCGTCGCTGTCAGTTCGATCCGATGGGGAAACGGAAAGATGTCGAGCAGGTCTTTGCGGCTCCATTCCAGCCGAGCGGAGAGCCGATTGCGCTGTGAATCGATGGGGTCCCATGCGAGCCGCGACCAAGGCACTCCGTGCATGGGAAGTCCGTGCACATCGAGGTGGAGCATGGGCGATGACGTATCGAGCCGCACCTCACGCCCGGCGGCGCAGTATCGGATGCCGTCCAGTCGGTTCGCCCACGGATGAAGCAGCGCGATACCGGCCGTGCTGCCCTTCGCCGCGGCCGTTGGCAGGTCGCTAACGCGCCGCAGGACTTGCGCACCCCGGTGGCGCAGCGACGCTGCAAGCATGCCTCGCGCGGGCAGAAATACCGCCTCGAGGTCCCCCGCGGTCAGAGTGCAGGCCGCTGCGTCTACAGGAGCGTCTGGCACACTCAGTTCCGGCCGAGGAGTGACTCGGGATCGCCGTCTATTTGGCCGCTTTCTCGAGGTGGCCGCCGAACTGGTAGCGCATGGCCGAGAGCAGCTTGTCCTGGAATTCTGCGCTGCCGCGCGAGCTGAAGCGTTCGTAGAGTGCGGTGGTGAGCACCGGTGTGGGGACGCCCTCGTCGATCCCCGCCTTGATCGTCCAGCGCCCCTCGCCTGAGTCGGATACGCGGCCGGCGAATTTCGCGAGCCGCGGATCCTCAAAGAGCGAAGCAGCCGTGAGGTCCAGGAGCCAGGAGGCGATTACGCTACCGCGGCGCCACACCTCAGCAATATCCGCGAGATTGAGGTCGTACCGGTAACGCTCGGGGTCGCGCAGCGGCGTCGTTTCGGCATCGATCTCGCGGGCCTGCTTGCCGACATTGGCCGCGCGCAGCACGTCGAGACCTTCGGCGTAGGCGGCCATGATCCCGTATTCGATGCCGTTATGGACCATCTTGACGAAGTGGCCGGCCCCGTTTGGCCCGCAGTGCAGATAGCCCTGCTCCGCGGTGCCCCTCGCCTTGTCACGCCCGGGCGTGCGCTCGATGTTGCCCATGCCTGGTGCGAGCTGGGCGAAAATCGGATCGAGCCGCGTCACCACTGCTTCCTCACCGCCGATCATCATGCAATAGCCGCGCTCGAGGCCCCACACACCGCCGCTCGTTCCTACGTCAACGTAGTGTATGCCCTTGGAGGAGAGCGCCTTGGCGCGACGAATGTCGTCGACGTAGTACGAATTGCCGCCGTCGATGAGGATGTCTCCCGATGCCAGGTACGGCAGCAGCTCCTCGATGGTCCGGTCCACTGCCGCTGCCGGCAGCATGAGCCACACCGCCCGCGGGGTTTTCAGTCTCTCGACCAGGTCGTGCAGTGTTGTCGCGCCCGTAGCCTTGTCCTTCGTGAGCTCCTCCACCGCCTTCGGTGACTTATCGAACACCACGCAATTGTGACCGCCTCTGATCAGCCGTCGCACCATGTCGCCGCCCATTCTCCCCAAACCGATCATTCCAAGTTGCATGGTTGCGCTCCATTACTTCGTCGCCCGGTTCGTTGCCTGCTCGATCGAGCCGTGAGCTGCGCGTCTGGTTCGCCGCATGCCGTCACCCGACTTCTGCATCACGATCACGGCCACCTGAGGCCTCGGACGCCTCGAAGATGCTCTGGATGGCGTCATCGAGCGTCGCGTCGAACTCCGCCGCGGTCTGCTGGGCCGAAAGGCCTTCGACCAGAGCGCGCGAAAAGCTCGCCACGATGCCTTTATTTCTGCGCAGGCGCGCGTTGGCATCTTCGCGCGTATAACCTCCCGACAATGCCACCACTTTCAAAACCTTCGGATGTCTGACCAACTCGAGGTAGAAATCGTCGCGCTCCGGCAATGTCAGCTTGAGCATGACCTGCTGCTGCGCCGGCAACCTGCCGAGGTGATCCCGCAGAGCTGCTTTGAGCAACGCCTCCGCGCCAGCTTTGTCCGGAGAATGAATGTCCACTTCCGGCTCGATTATCGGCATCAAGCCGGCAGCGAGAATCCGGGCGGCCACCTCGAACTGCTGCGCAACGACGGCCTGAACGCCCGCGGTGTTGGCCTGCTTGATGACCGAGCGCATCTTGGTTCCGAAGATGCCGTGGGCGTTGGCCTTCTCCAGCAGCCCGGCCAGATCGGGCATCGGTTTCATCAGCTGAGCCCCGTCCTTCTCCTGTGCCAGGCCCTTATCCACCTTCAGAAAAGGTACAACCCGCTTCGAGGACCAGAGATAGTCGGCGGTCGGCCGACCCTCGACCTCGCGCTCCATGGTGCCCTCGAACAGAATCGCGGCGAGAATGCGGTCGCCGTTGAAGCTGGGAGTGGTCACGATGCGTACGCGCATCTGATGCACGAGCGCGAACATCTGCTCCTCGTTGGACCAGGCATTTTCCGGGATTCCATAGGAGAGCAGCGCCTTCGGTGTGCTTCCGCCGCTTTGGTCCAGTGCGGCAATGAAGCCAGGCTGCGTCCTGATCTTGCGCAGCTGTTGTTCCTTCGGTTGCAATCTATTCATGAGCGACCTCGCAATATTGCAGTAGTGGTGAATGAGGTTGTGGGTTGAACGGTCACGGGGCGAGCCGCGGCTCCACGCCCGGTAGCCAGGACCGACTAAGGCGACGCCATTTCGTAGAGAATACCGAGTGCCTGCATTCCTTTGGGCTGAGTGAAATCGCCGGCGAGCTGCCCCGCTATCGAGGGGATTGAGGTGGTCACTACACCGGCGTGGACGAGGCGGCGCAATGCCGCGTCTTCGGTCCGCGCTGACAGGCCTGCGCACGCATCGACCACGATCTGCACGTGGAAGCCGTGTGTTGCACCGGAGAGTGCGGAGTGTTGGACGATGATCTCCGTGGCCACGCCGGCAATCAACAGCGTCTTGCGAGCGGTTTTCCTGATGGCCTCACGTGTCGCCTCGTGCAGGAAGGCGTCGGTAGTCGTTCTCGTGTACTGAGGTAGCTCGCCGAGTGCAGCGGCAATCTCGGGGGTGACACGCGGGGCTCCCTCCGAAGTCGACGCCGTCGTCACGATTGCCGGTATGTCGAAGAGTCGCGTGAGTTTCGCGAGGGCGGAAACGGCGCGACGTAGTCGCGCCACGTCGTTTGTCGCCGCGCGCTCGATAATGCCAGCCTGCAGATCGGCGAACAGGACGACGATATCCGCGGGATCGACTGGCCCATAGTTCATGGGGTCACCCCGCCGACGAGGCACAGCGCGGGCCTGACCATCGCCGCGCTGGTCGCCACCGCCGCAGAAGGTTCGAAAGTGCTCACCATGCGACCCATGCTACCCCGATCGCGGGTCCCATGCCTCACGCCAGGGCCGACGCGACGCACCAGGAAGAAGACCTTTGGACGTGGTTTTGGACGTCGTGCGCCGGACTCCGCCTCGAACCGGTCTCCAGGGCGTCGCGCTCGCCCGGTTCGTTCCGGTGTCTTGCGCCTGTGGGCAGGGAGTGCTGCGCGCCGCAAACGCGCACCGAGGTCCGGGAACGCTCTCGCCGGAAGTTAACGCCTGACCCTGTGGGACATGAACGAAAGGGTGGCTGCCGTCCCCGTCGGGTTCGAGCAGGCGCAAGTGCTCTGTGGCCGACGCGGGGAAGGTTGAGCAGGCTAATGGCCGACTACGCCAGCGCGCCAGCGAACTTCACCATCATGATCTCATCGATGTACTCAGACTCTGCACCGCGCTTGTATGCTTTGCGCTGAACGCCTTCCTGCTCGAATCCGAGCTTGCTGTAGAAAGCGATTCCGCGCGGGTTGTCCGCCTCCACAAGGAGTTCGAAGCGCAGCACGCCGCTGTGCTCGAGGCGGGCGAGTACATCCGTAACCATTGCCGCGGCATATCCGCGACCGTGAAACTGCGGTGCTACTGCGAGTGGCCCGAGGTGTGCGACATGGTTGGATCTGCCGGGCAGACGGGTGGCCTTGCAGAAGCCGACAATCGCATCGTGGACCTCGTAGATGAAGAAATCGCCAGACTCGAGCAGATTCCTGAAGATGCCGCTGAATCGCTGCGCATCGACGCCATCGAACGTCAGGAATCCTTCGATGAGTTCGTGTGTGTAGATACTAAACAGCGGCTGCTCATCTGCCGGGCGAGCGATCCTCAACATGGGCGATCCTTTGCTCTCGGGCGGGTCAAGGCCTCTCGTATCGTATCCGGTCAGCGGCAGTCCCGCCGCGAGCACGCCATCGAGATTTCACGTTCTTCGCTGCCGAGCTGCCGCCCGATCCGCCAGGGCGTTCACGACGCTGCCACGGGTTTCACACCCGCTGCGAGAGATCCTTTCCTTGCCTGCCGCAATCTCACGGAGACAGAATCCCTGTTCAACGTCGCGGAATCTTGGCGTGGCACAAATGCCGTCGCGGATCAGCGCAAGCCCGATCCACGATCCGAGGACGCGCGGCGTGCCGGGCATGCCGACGAAGGCCGCTGTAACTCGCCTGCCCAGAGAGACGCGGCCGGGAACCACTTGGGTGCGGCCGGCTCCCGAGGGCGATTTCGTGGTAGAAGTCGCGCGATGAGCATCACGCCTGACGGAAAAGTTGCGCTCCTGACCGGCGCCGGACGCGGCATCGGCAGGCGCATCGGGCAGGTATTACACCTGGTGGTGGCACTCGCGCTGGTGCTCGCCGGCTCGGCCGAGGTCTCTGCGGGCGAGCCGTGGCGGAGTCTGCCCCCGACTCCGACACTACCCAAGCCGCGCGCCAGCGGATTGGCTCCGGTGAACGACATTCGTATGTTCTACGCGGTATTCGGCGAGGGCCAGCCGCTCGTGCTGTTGCACGGCGGGCTTGCCAACTCGAACTACTGGGGCGCCGTCATCCCGATATTCGTGGCGCATCACTTCAAAGTCATCGTTGCCGACAGCCGTGGCCACGGGCGCAGCACCCGCTCCTCGCAGCCCTATAGCTACGACCTGATGGCCTCCGACGTCCTCGCGCTGCTCGATTATCTCAAAATCCCCGAGACCGACCTGGTCGGCTGGAGCGACGGCGGCATCATCGGCCTCAACATCGCCATGCAACATCCGGAACGCCTGCGACGACTTTTTGCATACGCCGCCAACAGCGACCCCTCGGGGGTCAATCCCGACATCGACCACAGTCCGACGTTCAACGCTTTCATCGAGCGCGGCCGCGGCGAGTACCGCGCGTTGTCGTCGACGCCCGACGATTACGACGACTTTCTGAAGCAGATCCAGGCGATGTGGGCACAGCAGCCGAACTGGACGAAGGAGCAGCTGCAGCACATCACGGTCCGCACCGCCATCGCCGATGGTGCGCATGACGAAGCGATCAAGCGCGAGCACACCGAGTACCTCGCTCGCACGATCCCGCATGCGAAGCTGGTGATCCTCGATGACGTCAGTCACTTCGGCATGCTGCAGAATCCTCAGGAATTCAGCGCCGCCGTTCTCACTTTCCTGCAGGCGCCCTGACTCGTACCGGCAGGATGCGCCGGCCGGCCGCCGGCATCGTCAGGGCAATTGCGCGACCGACGGCAACGGCCTCGCCGCCCCGAGTCCGACGTAGTTCTCGGCCACGGTGCGCGAGCCCGCTTCCGACTCAGCCAGATACGACAGCTCCGCGAGCTGTAACCGGCTTGCGAACGCATCGTCCGGGAAGCGATGCGTGAGCGCGGTGAACCACCAGGAAAAACGCGTTGCCTTCCAGACACGCGCCAACGCTCGCGCAGAGTACTCATCGAGCAGGGTCGCGTGGCCATGGCGGTAGAAATCTGTGAATCCCTGCGACAACAGGCGCACGTCGGCAGCCGCGAGGTTCAGTCCCTTGGCGCCCGTTGGCGGCACGATGTGCGCCGCATCGCCCACCAGAAACATCTGGCCGATGCGCATCGGCTCGGTGACGACGCTCCTGAGCGGGGCGATGCTCTTATCGATCGAGGGGCCGGTGATCAGCCGTGCTGCATAAGTCGACGGCAGGCGCGCGCGCAGCTCCCCCCAGAAGCGCTCGTCGGGCCACTGCTCCACGGTATCCTCGAGCGGGCACTGGACGTAGTAGCGGCTGCGGGTTCGCGAGCGCATGCTGCACAAGGCGAATCCCCGTTCGTGATTGGCGTAGACCAGTTCCTCATGGAGCGGCCGGACCTCCGCCATGACCCCAAGCCAGCCGAAGGGGTAAGTGCGCTCGTATAGCCGGATCCGCTCGCGCGGTACACTCGCGCGACTGATGCCGTGATAGCCGTCGCAGCCGGCAATGAAATCGCACTGCACCTCGTGGCGAATTCCATCCTGGATGTAGCTGACACTCGGGCGGGTGCTGTCCCAATCCCGTGGCGCCGCATCCAGAGCCTCCCATACGACCGCACCTGGCTCTGCGGCACGCGCCTCGATCAGATCCTTCTGAATTTCCGTCTGACCGTACACCAGCACGCTGCGGCCGGTGAGCCGCTTCAGGTCGATCCGGTGATGCCGGCCGGCAAACGCAAGATCAAAGCCATCGTGCACCAGGCCCTCCCGCATCATGCGCGCACCCACGCCGGCCTCGTTGAGCAGCTCGACGGTACCCCATTCGAGCAGGCCGGCGCGGATACGGCCCTGGACGTGCTCGCGCGACTGGCGCTCCAGCACGATGGAGTCGATACCCGCGCGGCTCAGCAACTGTGACAGGAGGAGTCCCGAGGGGCCCGCTCCGATGATGGCGACCTGCGTTGTACGCACGCGGCGGCCTTGATGGCCAGTGATGCGCAGCAAGACTCCGGTATGAGGGCGTCCGTGACAATGGACGCAGCGCCGGATAACTTGTACTTTTCAGTCATGGCGATGACCCATCGGAAGCGACAACAGAACCGGGAGTCCGAGGGCCGCGAGGCGATTCCGGCCTTCTTTCTCTATGGCGAGCCTCTGCGGCCGCCGGACGAACGACTGATTCACATCGAGACCATCGCCGCGCGCAGCAGCCTCCACAACTGGAAAATCCGTCCGCACCGACACCGCGACCTGACTCAGGTGCTGCTCATACACGCGGGTCGGCTCACGGTCACGCTCGATGCGCAGAGCAACTCCCTGCGGGCGCCCGCGATCATCGTTGTGCCTCCGGGGACGGTCCATTCCTTCACTTTTCAACCGGGAACCGTCGGCCTCGTGATCTCGTTCGCGCCCGCAGTGGTTGCCGAGCTGGCGGGTCCCCCGCGGGGCTTCACGGGGCTGTTGGAGCGGCCGGCAGCACTCCCCCTCGCTCGGCGCTCCCTGCAGAGCACGGATCTGGTGGCGCTGTCCGATATGCTGCTGCGCGAATTCGGGCGCTCCGCGCCGGGCAGGCCTGAAGCGCTGCGTGGACTGCTCAATGCCCTGCTCGCCAACCTGCTGCGCCTGGCGTGTCAGCCGGCGGCGACGAGCGACGGCGCCGATGCGCCGCAGCGCGAGCTCGTGGCGCGCTTTCGACGCTTGATCGAGGCCCGTTACCGGACTCACACCGGGATCGACGTTTATGCGCAGTCGCTTGGAGTCTCGGAATCGAAGTTGCGACGCGTCTGTCTCAGGGTTACCGGCCAGGCGCCGCTGGAGATGTTGCATCTGCGCCTGTTGGTCGAAGCCGAGCGCCAGCTGCGCTACACGACCATGTCGATCGCACAGATCGCCTACCATCTCGGTTTCGAGGACCCGGCATATTTCAGTCGCTTCTTCGCGCGCCACACCCAGCTGGCGCCTCGACTGTTTCGCTCCCGTGACGGCGCTGCTTAAGTTGCCTTTTGGCTCGAACCCCGCCGCGCCGCCGTGAGATCGAACGGCAGCGAATGCAGGCGGATGCCGGTTGCGGAACGTACGGCGTTGGCGACTGCCGGGGCAATCGGCGGCGTTCCGGGTTCCCCCACTCCTGAAGGGGGATTGGTCGAGGGCACGATGTACACCTCAATCGCGCGCGGCATTTCGTTGATGCGCAGCACCTGGTACTGGTGGAAGTTGCTTTGATCGACGTGGCCGTCGGTGAGCGTGATGCGGCCGGTTAGCGCCGCCGACAGTCCGTAGCCGATGCCGCTCTGCATTTGGGCCTTCACCACATCCGGTGTGACAGCAATGCCACAGTCCACGGCGCATACGACCCGATCAACGCTGATTTTGTCGCCGCTGACGGTGACTTCGGCTACCTGTGCCACGACCGAGCCGAAGGACTCGTGGACGGCGACCCCGCGCCCACGACCGTTGCCCTTCGCGAAGGGCTTGTCCCAGCCAGACTTCTCGGCGACCAGCTTGAGTGCGCCGGCGGCACGCGGATGTTTGCCGAGAAGGCTCAGACGAAACTCCACCGGGTCCTTGCGGGCGGCCTCGGCGAGCTCGTCGATCATGACTTCCTTGGAAAAGGCCATGTGCGTGTTCTCGACGGACCGCCACCATAACACCGGCACGCCGACCTTCGCCGGTGACCAGCTCACGTCGGCGTGATCGAGGTCGTATTGCTCGGGAGCGCTGCCGCCCACCGCCGTCGGGTCTACGCCGTTCTTGATCATGCCGGCGAACGGTGTGTCGGCGACGATTGATTGACCGACGATGCGCTGGCGATACGCCACTTTGCCGTCTTTGCCGATGGCGGCAGTGGCACGGTGGTAATAGAGCGGCCGGTAGCGCCCGCCGGTGATGTCGTCCTCGCGCGTCCAGATCAGCCGCACCGGGTATCGCCCCTCCGTCGCCTTGGCAATCGAGGCGACCTCGGCGATGTAGTCCGACTCCGGATTCGCGCGTCGCCCGAAGGTGCCGCCGGCCGCGAGCGTGTTGATGAATACCTGCTCGGGCTTCAGCCCGACCGCCGCCGCCGCGTTGCCCTGGTCGACCGTCTGGAACTGGCATCCCGCCCAGATCTCGCACTTGTCGGGCGCGAGCCGGCACGCCGCCGTGAGCGGTTCCATGGAGGCGTGTGCGAGGTAGGGGAACTCGAACTCCCCTTCCACGCGGTGCATCGCGTGCGCGAGGGCGGCTTCCGCCTCGCCGCGTCTCACGACGCTCACCGCCTCCTTCTCGCCCGCCATGGCGCGGTATTCCTTCATGAGCTCGGTGGTCCCGCGCTTCTCCGCGCCCGACTCGTCCCAGGTCACGGTGAGCGCCTCGCGCCCCTTTTTCGCCGACCACATGTCCCGCGCTACGACCGCCACGCCGCGGGGAATTTGCACCACGTCGACAACGCCCGGCACGGCCTTCGCCCTGGTGGCATCGAAGGCGCTCACCTTGCCGCCAAAGCGCGGCGGCCGCATCACCACCGCGGTCATCATCCCTGGCAGCATCACGTCGATGGCGAACTGCTGCTTGCCGGTCGACTTGGCGCGCCCGTCGAGTCGCGGCAACTTCTCATTCCCCACGATCTTGAAGGTGGCGGGGTCCTTGAGGCCGACGGCGGTGGGAACCAGCTCCTGGGCCGCTCTTGCCGCCAGTTCGCCGAAGGTCGCCTTGTGGCCGGAGCCGGCGTGTGCGAGCACGCCCTCGCTCACGGTGATCTCCGCGGCCGGGACGTTCCACTGCTTCGCCGCCGCCGCCACCAGCATGGCACGCGCCGTAGCCCCCGCCTGGCGCAGCTGCTGCCAGGAGTTGGCGGTCGCCGTCGAGCCACCGGTTCCCTGGATCTTGCCGCCGAATGCGAGATTACCGTAGAGCGGTACCTGGGCGGGCGCGCTCTCCACGCGCATCTGCTCCCAGGACGCATCGAGCTCCTCGGCCACGATCGCCGGAAGTCCGGTCCACACGCCCTGGCCTGCCTCGAGGTGCTTGCAGATCACCGTAACCGTGTTGTCGGGCGCTATGCGCACGAAAGGCATGACGAGACGGTCCGCGGTCGCAACCGCGGAGGACTGCGACTTCGGAGCACAACCGGGTAGCACCAGGCCGAGCGTGAGTCCAGTCCCGGCGAGTGTTGTCAGCGTGAGGAACTCGCGGCGTGTGAGATCCGAAGGCCGCGGCACGCTGCCCGGCGCGGCGTTGTCTTCGAAGTGGCGGAAGTACATGGTGCGGTCCTCGGTGAACAAGTAGCGGTGCGCGGGGGCTGTCAGCCGTGGCCGCCGGTCGTAGCGGACAGAATCTCGGCCGCCTGGTGGATGGCGGCGCGGATCCGCACGTACGTGGCGCAGCGACAGATGTTGCCCGCCATGGCCGAGTCGATATCCGCATCGCTGGGTTTCGAGTTGCTCGCGAGCAGCGCAGCGGCCGACATGACCTGGCCGCTCTGGCAGTAACCGCATTGCGGCACGTTGAGGCTGACCCACGCCTCCTGTACCGCGTGACCCGCGGGTGTCGCGAGACCTTCGATGGTAGTCACCTGCCGGCCCTGTGCCGCCGACACCGGTGTCACACACGAGCGGGTCGGCTGACCGTCGATGTGGACGGTGCAGGCGCCGCACAGCGCCATGCCGCAGCCGAACTTCGTCCCGGTGAGCTGCAGGTGATCACGGATCGCCCACAGGAGCGGCATCTCCGGATCGACGTCGAGTTCCTGCGCCTTGCCGTTGACGTTGAGTGTGATCGCCATGACATGCCTCTCGCGACTGCGGCAGTTGCCGCGCGATTCTTCGCGCGTGGCGAGAGACTACGCCATCTCCCATTCGAGAGACTACTTATTATCTTATTATCAGACGCTGGCAGACGGATCGGAAGGACAGGACAGTTCGTCATCTTCCGCGACTCGTCTCCCTCACGACCGCCGAGTGCCACGTGATCGCCGGTCCGAATGACTTTTCCTTTTGCGCTGGGACCGCGAGGTGCGTTTCTGCAATACAGTTGGATATACGCAGGTGTCCTGGTCGTAGCACTGGTAGCGGGCTTGGCCTGGGTTGTGGGCGATCAACTATCAGTTCCGGTGCTGCGACCCGTCGGTGACCCACCTGCCGACCTTGACGCCCGGAGTGTCGAATTCCCAAGCACATCAGGCTCGGTTGTTCACGGGTGGTTATCTCGTGGACTGGCAGGCCAGGGTGCGATCCTCCTGATCCACGGGGTTCGCGGTGACCGACGGGATATGCTTTCCCGTGCGCAATTTCTGCATCAGGCAGGCTATACAGTTTTATTGATCGACCTGCAGTCGCACGGCGAAAGCAACGGCAAGCACATTACCTTCGGATACCTGGAGTCACGCGATGTGTCCGGAGCTCTGGAGCTATTGGGAAAGGAGTTTTCCGCAGATCGCATCGGCGTGATTGCGGAGTCTATGGGGGCAGCGGCCTTTGTGCTTGCAAAGGAGCGACCAGCAGTGTCGGCGGTTGTGCTCGAATCGATGTACCCAACAATTGATCAGGCCCTCTCCAACCGTTTGCGGCTTCACCTCGGGTCTTTCGGGCCGGTCCTTGCGACCCTCTTCGAGATGCTGCTCCAGCCGCGGCTAGGCATAACCGCTGATGACTTGCGACCGATCGACCGGGTTGGTGACGTGGACGCACCCGTATTTATCATTGCGGGCAGCAGTGACGAGCATACGACGCCTCAAGAATCCGCAGCGATATTCGCTGCTGCCTCACAGCCAAAGGAGTTATGGTTGGTTCCCGGAGCCGCTCATGTAAACCTGCACGATTTTGCCAAGGAAGAGTACGAGCGGAAGATATTGGAGTACTTCGCAAGGTACCTTCACTCACCTCCTCGACGTCGCCGTTAGAAGCCTGATCCGCGGACCGCAAGCGACCATGCGCTTGCGTCGACGATACAGGTCATGTTCGACTCACGCCTCGGAGAGCCAACACTTTGACGGTTGAGCGATTTCAAGGCTGCCTGCTCGGATTGGCGCTGGGAGATGCTCTCGGAGCCGCTCACGAAGGCGGTCCCCTCGAACGTCTTCTGTGGGCCGTGATCGGAACGACCAGTGCCGGCGACATTCGATGGACCGACGACACGCAGATGTCTCTCGATGTCGCCGAGTCTCTCATAGCGACCGGCACCCTGGATCTCGAGGATCTTGCAGCAAGGTTTGCAGGTAGTTACCGATGGAGCCGGGGTTATGGCCGGAGTACCTCACGGTTGCTGAAGCGAGTCGCACGTGGAATGCATTGGAGAGAAGCCAACCGAACGGTTCATCGTGATGGCTCGTTCGGCAACGGCGCGGCGATGCGCGCGCCGGTGGTTGGTCTGTTCTTTGCCAGTCGGCGTAATGATCTCGCGGCGACAGCCCGCCTTTCCGCAAGTGTCACGCATGCCCATCCGTTGGGAATGGAAGGTGCTGCTGTGGTGGCATCCGCGACGGCGTTCGCTGTGGTGGGTTGCCCCGCCGCCGAAATCTTGAAAGCGGCCGCCTCAGCCTGTACTCTCGAGCCATTCCTCGCACGCCTTGAGACTGCCATGAAGTGGCTCAATTCAGGGGTCGAACCGACACCTGCTGATGTTGCCGGTCAACTCGGCCACGGAATCGCCGCAAGCGAGTCGTGTGTGACCGCGGTCTATGTCGCTGTGCGGTTTCTGGATCGCAGGTTTCTTGAGTTGCAGGAATTCGTTACAGCCTGTGGTGGCGATGTTGATACGATTGGTGCGATGGCTGGGTCGATCTGGGGTGCAGCCAACGGCGTCACGCGACTGCCGGCGGAAGAGCTCGAGCGACTGGAACAGCGAGAACGGCTGATGAACGTCGCTTCGTCGTTGCACGCCCGCACAATCGATGGAGTCAACCTGGACGAGGGTTCGAGTTCACTCGCTATGTAGATTCGGCTGCGCTCAGAATTCCCCATAGTGACCCTTGGCCGAATCCAGCAGCTTTTGAGTGTCATATCCGACCCCGTCCTTGAAGACGATTTCCACGTTCTCGATATCCGAGATGTGCGTGGCCGGATCACCCTGGATGACCACGAGATCAGCGTTCTTGCCGATCGAGATCGAGCCGATCTGATCCTGGCGGCCGAGAAAGATGGCACCGTTCAAAGTCGCGATTTGAATGGCCTGCACGGGCGTGAATCCCGCCTGCACCAGCAGCTCGATCTCGCGGTGATCGGCGAATCCCGGGACTGATCCAAAGAAGCCGACCGGGTCGGATCCCGCCATCAAGAGTCCGCCGCGCGCAACGAAGGCGCGCTCGAGTTCCATGTCCCGACGCAGCAACTTGCTCAGATCCTTGCCGCCCGCCCGGTTCCGCTTGAGATCGATGAGATACCCTTCCCGTGCCGCCGTAGACATCGCTGCCAACGCCGCGGGTGGCAGCGGGGGTTTGCCGTCCCGGTCCTGAGTGAGGCTTGGCACGGAAAATGCGGTACTCGGCAGCGTGGAGGTGATCGCGACGTGATGCCGGATGAGCGTCGTGAGAAGGTGGTCCGCCTGCTCCGGGCTCATGTGCTCGAGAGTGTAGTCGCCGCGACTATCGCTGCAGTGGTCGGGCTGCTTACCGGGATCGAGCTGCGTATTGACGAAGAAGCCGTGCTCCAGACTATCGATCCCGACCTCCGCGGCTTCCTCGTAGGTGACCGAGCAGAGGTGTCCCAACACCTTCAAACCCCGCCTGTGCGCTTCCGTAACCACCGCCTGGAGCTCCGCACGCGTGATGTTCACGTACGCCTTGAAGGACGTGACGCCGTGGTCCGCCCAGAAGTCCACCGTCTTACGGGCATCTTCGGGCCCGGTCAGAACCGGTGCGTGCAGACCCGGACCGCCCAGAAAAGGTCCGGTGACGTCCAGGTGAGGGCCGGGAACCAGACCCTTTTCAATAGCCTGCTCGAGGTTCAGATCCGTCTGCGGCGCGACGCTACCCGCGGTGCGTATCGTGGTAACGCCGTTCGCCAGGTAAAGCCGTGGCGCCGAAAAGCTCATCTGCATCGCCAGAGAGGGACCCTCATAACTGCCGTCCGCCTGCAGGTTCGGACGCGCGTAATAGGAAAGGTGATCATGCATGCCGACGATGCCCGGGATAACCGAGTAGCCGCGCAGGTCGAGGACGGTGACATCGGCGCTCTGTGGCTGGTCCGCTCCAGGTCCGATCGCAGCGATCTTGCCATTTTCGATCGCGATGTTTTGATCCGGCCGCGGCGGCGCTCCCGTGCCGTCGATGATGCGCACGTGTTCGAGGACTACTTTGGGTGCGCTGACGCGGACGTATTTGCGCAGCTCCGGCCCCAGAATATCGACGGTCTGCGCGTGCACGAACTGTGAATGGCACAAGACCGCGAGGCACAGGGCGAGACACTTGCGCTCTGGAAGCTTACGGGAGCGCTCGCCTGGTGACACACATTCTGTATCCATAGTTGTTCGCCGTTCTCGCGCTGGAGGCGCGAACGCCTCCTTTCAGGAGCCGTGTTTGTTCATCTCTACAGCCCTGTCCGCGCATCGCCTCGTATCACGCGCGTCAAGGTGACGAAAGCTCATTTCGAACGACCTGGCCGCCCTTCATCACGAATCGGACGCGTTCGAGCTCGCTGATATCAGCAAGGGGGTCGCCGGAAACCGCAACCAAATCGGCAAATTTCCCGGACTCAATCGTGCCGATGCGATCGGCCCAGCCCAACATCTCGGCAGCGTTGCTGGTGACAGCACGAATCACCTCGAGCGATGGCATTCCAGCCTCATGCAAGGTGGGAAACCGTGAAGTCGAGGCTTGCCCGCATGTCTTTCCCGGATAATGCCAGCACATGTCCGTTCCGGCCGCGAACTTCACTCCGGACTTCAGAACCCGCCGGACCAAACTGTCGTACCGCTGTTTGTCGCGCGCCTCGAACCCCCCGTGAAACCCTGACTTCAGGACCTCCTGAGCCAGGTCGTTGTACCGCTGCCGGTCACGCTCGTCGGCCTCGAGACGCGCGGCTCGCATTGTTAAAGACTCCGCAATGGTTCCCTGGAACATCCTGGTAAAGAAGTCGCCATAGGAAGTGGGTGTGAGGTCGAGAAATATCCCCTTGTTCCGCATCTGCTTCAGTTGTGCCTCGGTTATCTCGTCGCCATGCTCGATCGAATCGCCGCCCGCATCGATCGCAGTCTGAATGCTGGCCTTGTCCACTGCATGTACGGCGACTTTCAGGCCCGCACG
>Ga0306925_10002767_pt1 | contig 15207 bp, 14 predicted proteins | sample flu12Cox44000176_FD_203755 | JGI IMG/M metagenome (GOLD analysis project Ga0306925, IMG submission 203755) | Lab enrichment of tropical soil microbial communities from Luquillo Experimental Forest, Puerto Rico - flux8day.12C.oxic.44.000.176 (v2)... | ecosystem: Environmental > Terrestrial >... | reverse complement strand
GCCGCAGAGGTGACGCGCGTCGCGCGCGAGGTCGGCACCGACGGCAAGCTCGGCGGCCAGGCCCAGGTGCCCGGCGTCGCGGGCACGTGGAAGGACCTGACCGACAACGTCAACTCCATGGCCGGCAACCTCACCGCCCAGGTGCGCAACATCGCGGACGTCGCGACTGCGATCGCCAAGGGCGACCTCTCCAAGAAGATCACGGTCATCGTGTCGGGCGAGATCCTGCAGCTGAAGGAGACGCTCAACACCATGGTCGACCAGCTGAACGCGTTCGCGTCGGAAGTGACGCGCGTCGCGCGCGAGGTCGGCACCGATGGCAAGTTGGGCGGTCAGGCGCAGGTCCCGGGCGTGGCTGGCACGTGGAAGGACCTCACCGACAACGTGAATTTCATGGCGTCGAACCTGACCGCCCAGGTCAGAAACATCGCGGAGGTCACCACGGCCGTCGCGCGCGGTGACCTCTCGCGCAAGATCACCGTCGACGTGAAGGGTGAGATCCTCGAGCTCAAGAACACCATGAACATCATGGTGGACCAGCTGAATGCGTTCGCCGGCGAAGTGACTCGCGTCGCGCGCGAGGTCGGCACCGAGGGGCGGCTCGGCGGCCAGGCGGTGGTGCCCGGCGTCGGTGGGACGTGGAAGGACCTCACCGACAACGTGAACTTCATGGCGTCGAACCTGACCGGCCAGGTGCGCAACATCGCCGAGGTCGCCACCGCCATCGCAAACGGCGACCTCGGGAAGAAGATCACCGTCGACGTCCGCGGCGAGATGCTGCTCTTGAAAGAGACGCTGAACACCATGGTCGACCGGCTGAACTCGTTCGCCTCGGAAGTGACCCGTGTCGCGCGCGAGGTCGGCACCGAGGGGCGGCTCGGCGGCCAGGCGGTAGTGCCCGGCGTCGGCGGCACGTGGAAGGACCTCACCGACTCGGTGAACTCCATGGCCAACAACCTCACCGCGCAGGTGCGCAACATCGCCGAGGTGTCGACCGCGATCGCGAACGGCGACCTGTCGCGCAAGATCACCGTCGACGTGCGCGGCGAGATCCTGCAGCTGAAGGAGACGCTGAACACCATGGTGGATCAGCTGAACGCCTTCGCCGCAGAGGTGACGCGCGTCGCGCGCGAGGTCGGCACCGACGGCAAGCTCGGTGGCCAGGCCCAGGTGCCGGGCGTCGCAGGCACGTGGAAGGACCTCACCGACACGGTGAACGTCATGGCCGCGAACCTGACCGAGCAGGTGCGCGGCATCGTGAAGGTCGTGACCGCGGTCGCCGAGGGCGACCTGAAGCAGAAGCTGTCGGTGAAGTCGAAGGGCGAGGTCGCGGCGCTTGCCGACACCATCAACAACATGACCGACACGCTGGCGACCTTCGCCCAGCAGGTCACCACCGTCGCGCGCGAGGTCGGCGTCGACGGCCGGCTCGGCGGCCAGGCGAACGTGCCCGGCGCTTCGGGCACGTGGAAGGACCTGGTCGGCAACGTGAACCTGCTCGCCGCCAACCTCACCACGCAGGTGCGCGCGATCGCCGAGGTCACCACCGCAGTCACGAAAGGTGACCTGACCCGCTCCATCCAGCTCGACGCACGCGGCGAGCTGGCCGAGCTCAAAGACTACATCAACACCATGATCAACAACCTGCGGCTCACCACCGACCGCAACACCGAGCAGGACTGGCTGAAGACCAGCCTGGCCAGCGTGACCAACATGCTGCAGGGCCAGCGCGATCTCGTCACCGTCGGCCGGATGCTGCTCTCGTTCCTGGCGCCGCTGGTCGGCGCCCACCAGGGCGTGATCTACCAGATGGAGTCCGACTACCGGCCGCGGCTGAAGCTGCTGGCCTCGTACGCCGACGAGCCCGAGGGCGGCCACCCGCAAGAGCTCGCGATCGGCCAGGGCCTGGTCGGCCAGTGCGCGGCGGAGAAGCGCAGCCTCCTGCTGGGCGACCTCCCGCCGAACGTGACTCCGCTGCGCTCCAGCCTGTTCCAGGCGCACCCGCGCAACATCATGGTGCTCCCGGTCCTGTTCGAGAGCGACGTGAAGGCCGTGCTCGAGCTGGCGTCGCTGAACGACTTCAGCGCCTCGCACATCGCCTTTCTCGAGCAGATGACCGCGAACCTGGGCATCGTGCTGAACTCGATCGAAGCGACCATGCAGACCGAGGCGCTCCTGAAGCAGTCGCAGACGCTGGCGACCGAGCTGCAGACGCAGCAGAAGGAGCTGCAGCAGACCAACGAGCAGCTGGCGCAGAAGGCGCAGCAGCTGGTCGAGCAGAACGTCGAGGTCGAGCGCAAGAATCAGGAGATCGAGCAGGCCCGCCGCGCGCTCGAAGAGAAGGCGACCGAGCTCGCGCTCACCTCGAAGTACAAGTCCGAGTTCCTCGCCAACATGTCGCACGAGCTGCGCACGCCGCTGAACTCGATCCTGATCCTCGGCCAGCAGCTCGGCGACAACCCCGAGGGCAACCTGTCGCCCAAGCAGATCGAGTTCGCGCGCACCATCCACGGCGCGGGCACGGACCTGTTGAACCTGATCAGCGACATCCTCGACCTGTCCAAGATCGAGTCGGGCACGGTCACGGTCGACGCCGAGGAGATCTTCTTCGGCGACCTGCTCGAGGTGGTGGCGCGCACCTTCCGCCACGAGGCCGAGGCGCGCGGGCTCTCCTTCGACGTGCAGCTCGACCCGAACGTGGGCCGCAGCATCGTCACCGATCCCAAGCGCCTGCAGCAGGTGCTGAAGAACCTGCTGTCGAACGCGTTCAAGTTCACCGAGCGCGGCGGCGTGCGGCTCTCGGTATCGGCGGCTCCCGGCGGCTACACCGTCGACCATCCGGTGCTTTCACTGTCGAGCTCGGTGGTGGCGTTCGAGGTCTCGGACACGGGCATCGGCATCTCGCCCGACAAGCAGCGCATCATCTTCGAGGCGTTTCAGCAGGCCGACGCCAGCACCAGCCGCAGGTACGGCGGCACCGGCCTCGGGCTGGCGATCAGCCGCGACATCGCCACGCTGCTCGGCGGCGAGATCCAGCTGCGCAGCATCCCGAACACAGGCAGCACCTTCACGCTGTACCTCCCGCAGAAGTTCGCGGGCGCGTCGCTGCCGGCGACGACGTCGGTGAGCGAGTCCGCCGCGGCGCGCGAGGCCGTGTTCGTGCCCGGCGTGCGGGTCGCCGACCGTCCGGTGCTGTCGATCCCCGACGACCGCGAGTCGATCCAGCCCGGCGATTCGGTGTTGCTCGTGGTCGAGGACGACCCGCACTACGCGCGCATCCTGTCCGACCTCGCCCGGGATCGCGGATTCAAAGTGGTGGTTGCAATGCGGGGAGCGGACGCGCTGACGCTCGCGCGCCGCTACCAGCCGGCCGCCGTGTCGCTCGACGTGTTCCTTCCCGACATGTTGGGCTGGACGGTGCTCTCGCACCTGAAACGCGATCCCGCGGCGAGACACATCCCGGTGCAGATCGTGACGCTCGACGAGGACCGGCAGCACGGGCTGACCCGCGGCGCGTTCTCGTTCCTGACCAAGCCCGCGACCACCGAGGGCCTCGAGGCGGCGATCTCGCGCATCAAGGAGTTCGCCACCCCGCGGCGCAAGCAGCTGCTGGTGGTCGAGGACGACGAGGCCGAGCGGCACAGCATCGAGACGCTGCTGGGCCACGACGACATCGACATCACCGTCGCGCCGACCGGCAGCGACGCGCTCGCGAGCATGCGCGAGAGCCCGCCCGACTGCGTCGTGCTCGACCTGCGGCTGCCCGACATGTCGGGCTTCGAGGTGCTCGAGGAGATGCGCATGGACTCGGCGCTGTGCGACCTGCCGGTCGTCGTGTTCACCGGCAAGGAGCTCTCGCCCGAGGAGGGGCAGCAGCTACAGGCGGTCGCGCGCAGCGTGGTGGTGAAGGGCGTGGAATCGCCCGAGCGCCTGCTCGACGAGACGGCGCTATTCCTGCACCGCGTGGTCTCCGACCTGCCGCCGCAGAAGCAGGCGATGCTGGAGCGGCTGCACAGCTCCGACGAGGACCTGGTGGGAAAGCAGGTGCTGGTCGTCGACGACGACGTGCGCAACATCTTCGCGCTCTCGAGCGTGCTGGAGCGGCGCGGCATGTCGGTGCTCACCGCCACCACCGGGCGCGAGGCGATCGAGACGCTGCAAGCGAAGCCAGAGGTCGCGATCACGCTGATGGACATCATGATGCCCGAGATGGACGGCTACGAGACCATCCGCCGCATCCGCGAGATCCCGGCGTTCCGGCGGCTGCCGATCGTCGCGCTCACCGCCAAGGCGATGAAGGGCGACCGGGAGAAGTGTCTCGACGCAGGCGCGTCGGACTACCTGGCCAAGCCCGTGAACACCGACCAGCTCCTCTCGGCGCTGCGGCTCTGGCTGCACCGCTAGGGCGAGGCGATGGGGGAAGAGCGCCTCAACATTCTGCTCGTCGACGACCAGCCGGCCAAGCTGCTGGTGTACGAGTCGATCCTCGCGGAGCTGGGCGAGAACCTGATCAAGGCGAGCACCGCGCGCGACGCGCTCGACACGCTGCTGCGCGAGGACATCGCGGTGATCGTGATGGACGTCAGCATGCCCGACGTCGACGGCTTCGAGCTGGCCAGCATGATCCGCCAGCACCCGCGCTGCGCAAAGACGGCGATCATCTTCGTCTCCGCGGTGCACCTCACCGAGGTCGACTTCCTGAAGGGCTATGAGACCGGCGCCGTCGACTACCTGCCGGTGCCGATCGTGCCGCAGGTGCTGCGCGCGAAGATCCGCGTGCTCGCCGACCTGCACCGCGTGACCAAGGAGCTGTCGAAGCTCAACACCGAGCTCGAGCGGCGCGTGTTCGAGCGCAGCGAGGAGCTGCGCACCTCGACCGTACGGCTGCGCGAGAGCGAGCAGCGCTTCCGCTCGCTGGCCGAGCGCATGCCGCACGTGGTCTGGGAGGCGGACGGCACCGCGCGCACGACCTACCTGTCGCCGCGCTGGTACGAGTTCACCGGCCGCCCGCCGGACAGCTCGCTGGGCGAGCGCTGGATCGACTCGGTGCATCCCGACGACGTCACCCACGTGCTGCAGATCTGGGCACGCAGCTTCGACCCGGCGCGGACCGAGGCGATCGAGTTCGAGCTGCGCCTGCGCCGCTCCGACGGGGTGTACCGCTGGTTCAGCATCACCGGCGAAGGCGTCCGCGGCGCGGATGGAGCGGTGGAGAAGTGGGTCGGCACGGCGACCGACGTCGAGGAGCGCCGCCGCGCCGAGGCGAGCCTGCGCGAGGGCGACCGCCGCAAGGACGAGTTCATCGCCATGCTCGCGCACGAGCTGCGCAACCCGCTCGCGCCGATCCGCAACGCGGTGAAGCTGCTGCGCGACGCGGGCCAGGCCGACCCGGTGCGCGCATGGAGCCGCGACGTGATCGAGCGGCAGATGGACCAGCTCACTCGGCTGGTCGACGACCTGCTCGACGTCTCGCGCATCACCCGCGGCAAGATCCAGCTGCAGATCGAGCCGGTCGACCTCTGGGCCGTCGTCGCCGCCGCGGTCGAGACGAGTCGGCCGCGGATCGACGCGAAGCGGCACCGGCTCGAGCTGCGGCTGCCCAGCCGACCGGTGCGGCTGGCGGGCGACTCGGTGCGCCTGACGCAGGTGGTGTCGAACCTGTTGAACAACGCCGCGAAGTTCCAGGACGAGGGCGGCTTCATCTCGGTGCGCGCGGGCATCGAAGACGGCGACGCGGTGATCCGCGTGCGCGACGAAGGCGCCGGCATCGCGCCCGAGATGATCGGCGAGGTGTTCGAGCTGTTCGCCCAGGCCGAGCGCACCATGGACCGCGCCGAGGGCGGGCTCGGCATCGGCCTGTCGCTGGTGAAGAACCTGGTCGAGATGCACGGCGGCCGCGTCGGCGTCAAGAGCGCCGGGCGCGGGCGCGGCAGCGAGTTCACCGTGCACCTGCCGGTGCTCGCCACGCACGACGAGGTCGAGGGCGACGAAGAAGAGCGCCCGACCCGGCCGCAGCTCGGTGCGGGGATGCGCGTGCTGGTCGTCGACGACAACCGCGACGCGGCCGACAGCCTCACCATGCTGCTCGAGCTGCGCGGCTTCAAGGCGTTCGTCTGCCACGACGGGCACGCCGCGCTCGCGCTGGCGCTCGAGTTGCAGCCCGACGTGGTGGTGCTCGATCTCGGGCTCCCCGGTGTGGACGGGTTCGAAGTCTGTCGGCGGCTGCGCGAGGCCGGTCTGACGAAGACCTGCATCGTGGCCGTGACCGGCTTCGGCCAGGACGAGGACCGCCGCAGGTCGCACGCCGCCGGCTTCGACGCGCACATGGTGAAGCCGGTCGATCCCGACGACCTCGTCAAACGGATCGAAGAGTCACTCGCGACGCGGAAGTAGCGCCGCGCGCAGCGCCCACGCCGCCGCCGCGAACCCCGCGCACGGCAGCCAGACCCAGACCAGCTCGCTCCGCAGCACCTCGGCACCCCGCTCCGAGAAGAACCGTGCGACACCGATCGGCGACACCTCGATCGGCCGGAAGGGGAAGAAGAAGCGCGCGGCGGAGAACGGAGCGAAGAACGCGACGCCGCGCCCGCCGTTCGTGCAGGCGTCGAAGAGCCCGTGCGACGCGGCGGCGAGGAACAGGTAGAGCCACGCCCGCACGCGCCAGACCGCGGGATCCGGCCTCGGCAGCGCCGCGAACACGGCCAGCGTCGCGAGCAGCGCCGCGCACGGCAGCGAGTGCGTGATGCCGCGGTGGCCGAACATGCTCTCGTACGGCACGAAGCGGAACGCGAGCACGTCGAGGTCGGGCGCCACGGCGCACGCCACGCCCGCGAGCCAGAGCCGCGCCGGCGGCCTCGGCGTGCGGAACAGCGGCACCAGCGCGAGCGCCGGCGCCACGTGGCCGAACGCCGAGGGCACGGCTAGTGGAAGCGCCTCACGGCCAGCCGGCGCCGGGAACGTCGACCGCGAGGAGCTCGATCCGCCCGCTGCGCTTCTCCACGCACTCCTGCGGGTGGTGCGTCTCGGCGGTGCACAAGAGGAGCGTGCGCCGGTCCGGCCCGCCGAGCGCGCAGGCATAGGCAAGCCCTGCGCCGCGCACACGGCGCGACACGCCCCCGCCCTCGTGCACGCGCAGGCACTCGCCGGTGGTGGGCGAGGCGACCCAGATCGCGCCTTCCGCGTCGAGCGCGATGCCGTCGGGAATCGCGCCGCCCTCGAGCGTCGCGAACACGCGCCGGTTCGACAGCGAGCCGTCGCGCGGATCGACGTCGAATGCCGTGAGCCGTGCAGCGAACGACTCGCCGACCACGAGCGTGCGCTCGTCGGGCGTGATCACCATGCCGTTCGGGAAGACCAGGTCCGTGGCGGCGACGCGCGTCCGCCCGTCGGGGTCGACCAGCGCCAGCGCTGTGCCCTTGGGCTGCTCGCCCGCGATCAGGTCGAAGCCGAAGTTCCCCACGTACGCTCGGCCGTGCCGGTCGACCACCATGTCGTTGGTGTCGAACGTGGCGATGTGCCCGAGGTCCGCCACGCGCGCGAGCCCGCTCGGATCGAGCCGCAGCAGCCGCCGGTCGCGCATCGACACCACCAAGAGGCGCCCGTCCGGCAGCCAGCCCAGGCCCGACGGCCGCTCCGGCACGTCGACCACCGTCTCGGCGCGTCCGTCCAGTCCGACGCACAGCACGCGGTGCGCATGCATGTCCGAGAACCACAGCTTGCCCTCGTGCCAGCGCGGACCTTCGGGGAAGCACAGGCCGTCGAGCAGGACCTTCGTCTCCGCCGCCATCGGTGAATCATACCACGCGAGTCACGACGTATTCCGCGTGCTAGCTTCGACTTTGGAGGGAGGAGTGCCATGCGACACGTTCGCCACACCGTCGCCGCCGCAATCGCCGTGCTCGCATGCATCGCCGCGCCGCCGGCGAGCGCCGCACCGCCCTCGGGCCACACCGACCTCGTGATCACGACGCCGAACCAGATCTTCGAGCTCGACCAGCACCTGCGCATCCCGTTCTCGGGCGCCCAGGTGTCGTTCACCTACGAGGTCACCGTTTTCTCCGACGCGCTCGGCGTAGTGCAGGGAACGGGCGACGGCCTGGTTTCGCTCACCGGCGCCGCGGGCGGCGCGGTGCCTGTCACGGTGAGCGGGAAGATGAGCGGCTCGCCCGCGAAGCCGCGCGCGCAGGTGAACCTGCTCTTCGCCGGGCCGATCTCGCTGCTCGGCCAGGACGGCGTCGGCAGCGGCGGCGTGAAGCTCGGCTGCACCCCGCCGCTCGTCCCGGATCCCAACGCGCCCCAGCTGGACTGCAGCGGTCGCGCGCACCTCTGCGCCAGTGCCAGGGGTGTCGGCCACGCCTGCGCCTCGGCGCCGGCGACCGTCACCATCGCGACCGTCGGCGGCGACTGGACGATCGGACTCGACCTCGCCACCGACGGCACCGGCAACGTCACCGGCACGGCCCACGTGACGCTCGTGAGCACCGACACGCTCGACTTCCAGGTGAGCGGCAAGTACAGCGCGAAGACCGACAGCTCGACGCTGAAGTTCAGCGGCGTCGGCGCAGCTGCGAAGAGCGCGAAGCTCTCGCTCAAGGGTTGGGCGCCCGACACCGGCTCGGGCGCGCGCGGCGTGTTGAAGTTCAAGATCGCGGGGCAGACGGGCTCCATCAACTACTCGCCGCCGGCGCCTCCACCCGTCGTGATGCCCTACTAGGGATGTCGATTCCGCGCATCGCCGCCGTCGTGTGTCTCGTCCTCGCGCTCGCGGCGAACGCCCAGGACGTCCCGCCGGCGCCCGACGGGTTCAGCTGGCACGCGGTGCCAGAGCTCCGGGCCTCGCTGCTCGTCCCGAACGGCTGGAGCTACCGCGAGGAGCGCGACGCGCACCGGACGCTCGCGATGTTCGTCACCGAGAAGCCCTCCGCGGGCGCCGGCGAGCTCGACGTCGGCCTCACGGTGAACGCCTTCGTGGACGACCCCAATGCGCCCGAGAAGGTGAAGAAGGTGCTCGACGAGATCGCGGCGCGGTTCTCGACCAAGCTCACCGAGAGCTCCGACGGCCCCTTCCGCCTGCTCGCCTGCAAGTTCGACTCACCGCGCAGGCGCGACGGCGTGATGATCCGCAGCTACCAGCTCGGCATCGCCAACCCGACCACGCGCACCACCTACCTGCTGATGTTCCAGAGCCCGGTCGCGCGCTGGGACGAGACCTGGGCCAAGGGCAAGGTGATGCTCGACCACCTGGCGTTCGACACGCAGATGTAAGATCAGGCGCAGTGGCGCTCTCGGACTTCCTCGCAGCACAGCTGGGCCGGCCATCGGGCTGGTTCGGCCGGGTCGTGGTCGGGGGCCTGCTCGACCGCGTGAATGCGCCGCTGAACGAGCTCACGCTGCGGGCGCTCGAGCTCGCGCCCGACGACGCCGTGCTCGAGGTCGGCCCGGGCGGCGGCGATCTGCTCGCGCGCATGGCCAAGGTCGTGACCCGCGGCCGCCTCGCGGGGGTCGACTTCTCCGCCGAGATGATCGCGCGCTGCGCGAAGCGTTTCTCGCAGCTCGTCGCCGACGGCCGGCTCGAGCTCCACTTCGCGCGGGTGGAAGAGCTTCCTTACGGCTCGGGCGAGTTCACTAAGGCGTGCACGGTGAACACCATCTACTTCTGGCCCGACCCCGCGCTCGCGCTCGCCAAGCTGCGCGCGAGCCTGCGCGACGGCGGCCGCCTCGCCGTCACGTTCAACCCGCGCGCGAGCGCCGAGAAGGTCCCCTACACCCGCCACTTCCCGGCGCTGTACGAGCGCGACCAGGTCGAGCGGCTGATCCAGCAGGCGGGCTTTCGCGACGTGCGCTCGCTCGAAGGCTCGACGCGGCTGGGGCCGTTCTTCTGCACCGTGGGGACGCGCTGAGCATCGGTCACTGTCTCGGCGCCAGCCGGATGATGTGCGGCTTCCCGCGGAAAATCCAGCCGACGAAGGAGTCTTCCCAGCCGTACTTCGCGTTGAAGGCGGCGATGACCTTGGCCTCGAGCGTTTCGTCCTTCACGAGCTCGGCGCGCACCGGATATTCCTTCCCCGCGATGCGAACCGAGATGTCGGGATTCCGTTCGAGGTTCGGATACCACGCGGTGTTGCCCGTGCGGATGAAGCCCTGGTCGTCGACCACCGCGAGCCAGACCGTGGTCTCGTGCGGAGTGCCGTCGGGGTTCTGGGAGAGGACAACGAGCGTCGACTCGTTGGCGACCGCGCTCCAGGTCGGCGCATTCGGCTCGGAGCCGAAGGTACTGCCCGCCCACAGAACGGCAACGATCGCGATCCACGTCCCACGCACGCTCCGAGTCTATCCCATTCGATTTGACCATCTCCCCATGCAGTCCTTCGCGGCCCTGTCCGACCCGACCCGGCGGCGGATCGTGGAGCTCTTGAGCCGGGGCGAGCGCTCGGCTGGCGAGATCGTGGCCGAGTTCGAGATGAGCGCGCCGGCGATCTCGCAACACCTCCGGACGCTGCGCGAGGCGGGGCTGGTGCGCGTGCGGGTCGACGCGCAGCGGAGGATCTACGCGCTCGAGCGCGCGGCGCTGGACGAGATCGACGCGTGGCTCGCGGAGGTGCGCAGGTTCTGGTCGAAGCGGCTCGACGCGCTGGAGCGCGAGCTGCGGCGGAAGCCCGTGACGACCAGGAGGAAGCGATGAGCGAGTACGGAGAGCGGCCCGAGCACGGCTGCGTGCGCTTCGTGCGCGTGCTGCCCGGTCCGATCGAGCGGGTGTGGTCGTACCTGGTCGATTCGAAGCTGCGGGGCACCTGGTTCGCGTCGGGCGAGCTCGAGCCGCGCGTGGGCGGGAAGCTCACGCTGTTCTTCCACCACCAGGAGCTCACCAACCACCGCGAGACACCGCCCGAGCGCTGGAAGGAGATGGAGCACGGCCACACCGCGCATTCGACGGTGCTGCGCTTCGAGCCGCCGCACGTTCTCGCGTGGACGTTCGGCGGGTCGGAGGTGACGTTCGAGCTCGAGCCGTTGGGCAGCGAGGTGCGGCTCACGCTCACCGAGCGCAAGCTCGCCACGCGCGCGAACGAGGTCGGAAACGCGGCCGGCTGGCACTCGCACCTGGGCGTGCTCGAGGAGCGGCTGCAGGGGAAGGAGCCCGCGCCGTTCTGGCCGCGCGTGCTGCGCTACAACCGCGAGTACGAAGAGCGGTTCCGCGACTGAGTCAGTGGATCGCGGCGATCGCAGTCTCGAGCGCGCGCACGACACCGTCCGTCGGCGAGTCGTACGCGCCGCCGTGGACGACGATCACGGTACGCGCGCGGCCGAGCAGCGCAACGCGCTGGCCACCGTTCCCGAGCGCCAGCGGGATCCCTCCGACCCACCACTGGTAGCCGTAGCTCGGCGCAAAGCCGCCGTGCGTCTCGACCAGCGGCTCGAGCGAGGCGCGCGCGTAGTCGGCGGGCACGATCTGGCGGCCGGCGAACGCGCCGCCGTCGAGCATCAGCTGGCCGAAGCGCGCCAGGTCGCGCGGGCGCAGCCTCAGTCCCGACGCGGCGACGAAGATTCTCGACTGGTGCTGCACCCACTCGGCGTCGCCGATCCCGAGCGGGTCGAGGAGCCGCTCGCGCGCGAACACGTCCAGCGGCTTGCCCGTCGTGCGCTCGACCACTGCAGCGAGCACGACCGGCATGCCCCCGTTGTAGGCGAAGCGCGCTCCGCCCGGAGCGACCGGCGTGCGCGAGAGCGCGTAGTCGAGCGGGTCGGCGGCGCTCCACATGCCGTTCTCGTCGTTGCGGGGGTCCCAGTACGGGTGCGAGAGCTCGTCCCACGAGAGGCCCGCGGTCATGGTGAGCGCGTGGCGCAGTGTCCGCCCCTCGAGCGCGCGCCCGTGGCGCTTCGCGTACTCGGGAAAGAAGGTCACGAGCGGGACGTCGAGATCCGGGATCGCGCCGTCGCCGTGTGCGATCCCTACGAGCGCGCCCACCAACGACTTGGTGACCGAGCGCAGGTCGTGCAGCGTGTCGGGCCCGAACTCGACGCGGCCGAGCGGCTCGACGAGCGCCCAGTCGTCGCCGGCGAAGTAGCGCTCGAAGGCGAGCACGCCGTCGCGCACCAGCAGCAGCGCGTGGATGTTGCCGAGCTCGCCTCGCGCGATCGCGTCGCCGAGCGCGCGCAGCGCTGCACCGTCGAGCGAGACACCCTCGGGTGTGGACGTCGGCCACTCCGCCGCCGGCCCGCCGCCTCTCCTCGACACCACCCGCTTCAACACGCGCATCGTACCTGTCTCTCACGAGATCGACTAGATTGAACCCATGGCGGAAGTGCGCGCCCCGAACGCGATCGAACGGGTCTTCAACGCGCTCGTCGGCGCGCTGGTGCGCGCGGGGATCGGCAAGCCGAAGATGCGCGTGCTCGAGGTACGCGGGCGGAAGAGCGGAAAGGTGTACTCCCTGCCCGTCGACCTGCTGCAGTTCGCGGGCAAGACCTACCTGGTGGCGCCGCGCGGGCACACGCAGTGGGCGCAGAACGCGGCGGCCGCGGGCGTGGTCACGCTGCGCCGGGGCAAGGCGTCGACGCAGTACCGGCTGCGCGCGCTCACCGCGGCCGAGAAGCCGCCCGTGCTGAAGGCCTACCTGGACGAGTTCAACAGCGAGGTCGGCCGCTTCTTCCCGTTGCCGGCCGGCTCGCCGCCCGATGCATTCGCGCCCATCGCGGACCGCTACCCCGCGTTCGAGCTCACGCAGTCATGAGGCTCGCGCTCGCCGTACTGATCGCACTCGTACCGATCCAAGCCCTCGCAGCGCGCCCACACTCCTGCTCCGACACCGGAGCAAGCCACCATCCGACGCTGAAGCCCGGCAGCTACGAGGTCACGACACAAGACGGCGTCGCCCATCTCTACTTCACCGATGCGAAGACTCACGAGCGCAAGCAGCTCGGCGACGGCGAGTGGGGGCAGACCACGGGCATGGTCGCGTTCAAGGGCTGGCTCTACTTCGTGGCCGGCGGGCGCCTCGTGCGCGCGAACCCCGAGACCGGCGAGTGGTTCCCCAAGCCGCGCGACGGCAAGGGCCGCTGCGGCTTCTACGACCGCTGGAGCGGCCCGCTCTGGGTGCAGAACGGCGCGCTCTACGGAGTGAAGACGAATCCCGACGACCCGGACGAACGCCACATCGCGAAGATCGAGTTCGAGAAGGCGAAGGAAGAGGTCGTGAGCAGCTACGCGCCGACGCGCGCGGAGGTGAAGTGAGTCGTGCCAGCGCGCTGACGCTCGCGCTCCTGATCGCCGGCTGCGTGACGAGCCAGGAGGACCGCCGCAAGTGGGTGGTGGAGCACTACCCGCCCGGCCAGCTCACCCACGCCCAGCTGCGCGAGCGGATGCGCGGCGAGCCCGAGCAGCAGTGGGACCGACCCGACGCTGGGTGGGTCTCGGACGGCCGGGCCGGCGCGGGCGACCGTGCGCTCGCAGCGGAGTCGCGAAGTGGTGCACAGGTCCAGCACGTGGAGCGCTATCTACAGCCCGATCCGCCGTTCGGACTGTACCTGGCCTGGTTCTTCTTCGATGTCGACGACCGCTATGTGGACGCCGACTATCAGTGGCAGAGCGACTGATGCGTGCTCGCCGCGCGCGGAGGTGAAATGACTCGCGAATCCGATCCCTACCTGCTCGGCTATCGCAGGGAGGAGCAGGAGCGGCTCGTTCGCCAGGCCGAGGAGCTCGCGGCCGACTCCTCGCGGCTCTTCGACGAGATCGGCGTGGGCGAGGGCTGGCGCGCGGTCGAGGTGGGCTGCGGACCGCTCGGCTGTCTCGAGCTGCTTTCGAAGAGGGTGGGACCTCGAGGCCACGTCGTCGGCATCGAGCGCAGCGATGAGGAGGTCGAGCGCGCCCGAGCGATCGCCCGCGAGCGCGGCCTCGTCAACGTCGAGGTGCGCTGTTGCGACGCGCGCGAGACCGGGCTCGCGCCTGGATCGTTCGACCTGGCCACGGCGCGGCTCGTGCTCGTGAACGTGCCGCGGCCCGAGGAGATCGTGCGAGAGATGGTCCGGCTGGTGCGCCCCGGCGGGGTGGTGGCGCTGCACGAGGCCGACTCGAGCGGGAACCGGCTCGACCCGCCGCTGGCCGCGTTCTCGCGCCTGCTCGAGCTGCTCGCGCGCTATGCAGCGCAGAACGGCATCGACCGCGACATCGCGCCGCGCGTCCCCCGCCTGCTGCGCGAGGCGGGCGTGGGCGATCTCCACGTCTCGCCGTTCGTGCACCTGCATCCGCCCGGTCACTCACGCCGTTTTCTCTTCGCCGAGTTCGTCGCCAATACGCGCAGCCGGCTGATCGAGAGCGGGCTCATCGCCGCCGACGAGCTCGACACCCTCGCCTCGGAGCTGCGCAAGCACCTCGAGGACCCCGAGACGCTCGCGCTGTCGTCGCTCTACGTGCGGGTGTGGGGCCGGAAGCGCTAGCTCACTCCACCCCGCCGAGCCGATCCAGGTGCATGCGGATGTGCGCGGCCTCGGCCGGCGTGTGCGCCAGCGCGATCGCCCGGCCGAACGCCTCGCGCGCCTCTTCGCGTCGGTCGAGCTCGAGCAACAGTGCCCCGCGCACGCCGTGGAAGTGGTAGTAGCTCGCGAGCCGCTCTTCCAGCGGATCGATCAGCGCCAGCGCCGCGTCGGGCCCGCGCAGCTTCGCCACCGCGACCGCGCGGTTCAGCGTCACCACGGGCGACGGCTGCAAGGTCTCGAGCAGCGCATACAGCCGATCGATCGCGCCCCAGTCCGTCGCCTTCGCATCGGGCGCGCGCACGTGCACCGCCGCGATCGCCGCCTGCAGCCCGTACGGCCCGACCGGTCCTTCACGCATGATCTTGTCGACCATCGCGAGGCCCTCGGCGATCGCCTCACCGTCCCAGAGCGAGCGATCCTGATCCTGGAGCAGGACGATATTCCCGTCCGTATCGACGCGCGCCGCCGAGCGCGCGTGGTGCAACAGCAGGAGCGCGAGCAGCCCTTGCAGCTCGCTCTCGCCCACGTACAGCCCGAGCAGCAGCCGTGCCAGGCGGATCGCCTCGTCGCACAGCCCCACGCGGACGAGCTCTTCGCCGCCGCTCGCCGCGTAGCCTTCGTTGAAGACCAGGTAGATCATCGCCGCCACCGCCGCGATGCGCTGCGCGCGCTCGCCCGCGCCGGGCGCCTCGAAGGGCACCTGCGCGTCGCGCACGGCGCGCTTGGCGCGGGTGA
>Ga0306925_10002757_pt1 | contig 15224 bp, 15 predicted proteins | sample flu12Cox44000176_FD_203755 | JGI IMG/M metagenome (GOLD analysis project Ga0306925, IMG submission 203755) | Lab enrichment of tropical soil microbial communities from Luquillo Experimental Forest, Puerto Rico - flux8day.12C.oxic.44.000.176 (v2)... | ecosystem: Environmental > Terrestrial >... | reverse complement strand
GCGAGAATCCCATCCTTCTCCGGAAGATGCCCGCGTATCGTCATCCCGGCGCTTTCTTCTCCGCCCAGTGCAATCTTGTCCTCGCGTAAGAGCGGACCCACATACTTGAAACCGACCGGTGTCTCGTAGAGCTGCACGCCGTGCAATTTCGCCACCGCATCCAGCAGATGCGTTGTTGCGACGCTTCGCGACGCGCCCAACTTGTATCCACGCGTCTCAAGCAAGTAATCAAACACCAGCCCGAGAATGTGATTAGGCGAAACGAACCAACCATCTCGGTCGAGAATCCCGAACCGGTCCGCATCGCCGTCCGTTGCCAGTCCAGCGAGAGCCTTCTTTTCGATCACCTCTTTCTTCAAGGGCGCTAGATGCTCTTGCGACGGATCAGGTCCGCTCCCGTCAAACAGCACGTCGCGCGACTTGCGAATTGCGGTGAGTTCGACCCCGTGGGCGCCGAGAATCCCGTCGAGCCATCCCGCCCCGCACCCGTGCAGCGCATCGCAAACAAAGCTTCCTTTCGCTTTCTTGATCGTATCGAAACGAACCAGCTTCTCGAGTTGCGCAAAGTACGGTCCGCGCGGATTGATCCGCGGGAAGTCGTCTTCAACCTCCAGCATCGACCCGGGCTGCTCCTCCAGAGCCGCCGCGCGCCTCTCGATATCTTTCGTAATATCCGGCAGTGCCGGACCGCCATCCGGTCCCGAGAATTTCAATCCGTTGTACTCAGCTGGATTGTGGCTCGCGGTGATGTTTACGCCACCGTCGAGCTTTCCGTAAAGGATCGCGTGGGCAATCGTCGGGGTCGGCGTAAATTCGTTACAGAAAAGTATCTTGCAGCCGTGCTTTTCCAACATGCTCGCAGCAGTGCGAGCAAAATCCTCGGAGAAGAATCGCGTATCGTAACCCACGATCAGTGTCGGAGATTTCTTCAGCGAAAGCACGTGCTCCGCAATCGCTATTGACGCCCGGCGCACGCCGCCAAACGTAAAGTCCTCGGCCATCACGCCGCGCCAACCCGATGTTCCGAAATGAATCGCTTCGCCCGCCATAAAAACGTATTGTATCTTGGCCTGCAAGCAAGGTGAACGCAATACGCGATTCCCAAGAGTAAATTGCGGAAGAACGTGTATCCAAGCAAAGTGGCGCCCGAATGACGGACAAACTGATTGTGCTCGTTACTTGTCGTTCGGCAAAAGAAGCGGAGCGCATCGCCCGCAGCCTTGTTGAAATGCGCCTCGCCGCCTGCGGCAATATCCTGCGCAGTCCCGTCCGCTCGATCTATCGCTGGCAAGAAAAAATCGAATCAGCGAGAGAAGTCTTGCTGCTGATAAAGACCTCGCGCCGCAGCTTCCCGGAGCTCCAGGCCGCCGTCAAAAGGCTCCACAGCTACGAAGTCCCCGAAATCATCGCGCTGCCCATCGCCGCCGGATCTAAAGCCTACCTTTCCTGGCTGGCGGAATCCGTCGCTCCGCCAAAAAAGCGCTAGTGAATCAAGCCGCTCATCAAGACTAAGCGCTTTTCGCCCGCCGCTCACCAATCACCCGCATTAGTTTCCGGCTGCGTCGCACCAGAAAATCCCAATACTTAATCGGCATCAACCGCTGCATTCGATCGAATTGGACCGCATCCCCTCCCACAAGAATCCGCGGCTCGTTTGCCAGAACTCCGTCCACAATTCGGTCCGCCGCCCGCTCCGGCGGCATCTGCGCTACCACATCAAACATCGCCAGTGTCACGTCGCGCGCCTTCGGATCCGATTTCCCGCTCACCCGCGCCCGCTTCGCAATCGGCGTTCGAATCCCTCCCGGATGCACGCAGGAGATGCTCACCGAGCTCCCCTCCAGCTCATGCATCAGCGCCTCCGTAAATCCCCGCACCGCAAATTTGCTGGCGCAGTACGCCGTCTGTCCCGCCGGTGCGATAATTCCATAAATGCTCGACATATTCACGATGTGCGCCCGCGCCTCTTTCCTCAAAATCGGAAGAAAATTCGCCACGCCATAAAGCACGCCGTAAAAATTAATCTTCATCAGCCAGTCAAACTCTTCGAGCGTCAGCTGTTCGAACGTCCCGTGCATCGCCACGCCGGCAATATTCATCAGCAGCGTAACGCGCCTATGCCGCTCCACCACCTCCGCCGCAAACTGCTCCATCCGCCCCCGGTCCGCAACGTCCACCAGATGGCAGGAAAGCGACGTGCTCGTCCCGCCCAGCTGCTCCATCGTCTCCGTCAGGCCGCCGGAATCCACGTCCGCCAGCGCCAGCGACATTTTCTCCCGCGCCAACCTGTGCGCCAGCCCTCGCCCAATCCCCGAGCCCGCCCCGGTAATAACAGCCACGCCACCCTGAAGCTTCAACGGTTCTTGACGCTCGCTCATCCCAGCCTCGCTCACAAAAAATAAACACAGCTCGACCCACGCGAAAACATTCGCGCAGCAGGCAACGCAGCCTACCCTATCGCGCCGCAGCCGCGCGTGCAATGTTTGTTGTCCGAGGGATTCCGCCTAGACTTTCGCCAGCGCCTGATCCAAATCCGCGATCAAATCTTCCACATCCTCGATTCCAACCGACACCCTCACCAGCCCCTGCGTAATTCCAATCTCCTTCTGCGTCTCCGGCGGCACCGACGCGTGCGTCATCAGCGCCGGATGCGAAATCAAAGTTTCCACGCCTCCCAGGCTCTCCGCCAGCGAGCAGATTCGCACATGATTCAGCAATTTCTTCGCCGCCTCCAGCGATCCGAGATCGAACGACAGCATCCCGCCAAATCCCCGCTGCTGCTTCTTCGCGATCTCATGTTGCGCATGGGAAGCGAGCCCCGGATAAATCACCCTCTTCACCTTCGAATGCGACTCCAGAAACTTCGCCACGGCCATACCGTTCGCATTGTGCCGGTCCATCCGCACCGCCAGCGTCTTGATTCCTCGCGACACCAGAAAGCAATCCATCGGCGCCAGCCCCGTCCCCGCCGACCTCTGGATAAAATAAATTTTCTCCGCGTCTTCCTGCCGCGCCAGCACAGCCGCGCCCCCCGTGCAGTCGCTATGCCCATTCAAATATTTTGTCATCGAATGGACCACCGCGTGCGCCCCCAATTCAATTGGCCTCTGCAAGTAGGGGCTCAAGAAAGTGTTGTCCACTACGAACGTAAGATTCCGCGCCTTGCAGATCCGCCCCACCGCCTCCAAGTCCGTCACGATCATCGTCGGATTCGTCGGCGTCTCCACATAGATCATCCGCGTGTTCGGCTTGATCGCGGTTTCGACATTCTTCAGACAAGAAGTGTCCACATAGCTGAACTCAAGTCCGAAATCCACCAGTAGCTTCGTCGTTAACCGGAACACTCCGCCATACACCGCTTGCGAAAGAATCGCGTGCTCGCCCGGACGCAGCAGCCGGAAAACCGCATCAATCGCCGCCATCCCGGAAGTGAACACATACGCCGCGCGCCCGCCCTCCAGCTTCGCCACCGTCCGCTCGAGCGCTTTCCGGTTGGGATGATTCGTCCGCGCATAGTCGTAACCCTTGTCTTTGCCCATCTCTTCGAGTACATACGTCGACGTCTGATAAATCGGCGCGACGATGGACCCAGTCTGTGGATCGGGCTCCTGTCCCACGTGGATGGCATCGGTCGAAAACCCCATGCTTCCTCCTGAATGAAATGCCGCGGATGTTCCGTCTCGGTATCATACCTCGCGCGTGTGATTGCGGCATCAATGGGTAGCAAAGATATACCGCCAAAATGGCTCCGTCGCTCCGGCCGGCCTCAAGAAGTCTCCACCGCAGAGAGCTGTTGAGGCAATCGCCCGAATGGAGTAGAAGTGAAGTGCTATGCGATTTGCTCTTAGCACTCGAATATTTAGCCCACCACTCCGTCTCGGAATCATCTTGGCACTGTTCTTGCTCCACACCACCGTGTTCATCGGCCAGCCGCGTGCGTCTACGCCGCCGGTGTTTCACGAAGCTCAACAAAATCAAACCGCTTCCCAGGAAAAACCGCCTCAAGATAAATCCACCGACAGCAAGAAGGATTCCAAACCTTCCGATCCAACGACCACCAGACTTCGCATTCACGTCACCGCTGGCGATAAACCGGTCGGCAATGCCAGCGTTTACGTCCGCTTCCCAGTCGCCGGCGGAATGTTTCACAAAGAAAAACTCAGCGAACTGAATTTAAAAACGAACGAGGACGGCACCGTCAAGGTCCCCGATATTCCTCGCGGCAAAATCCTAATTCAAGTAGTCGCAAAGGGTTGGAAGACGTTCGGCAAGTGGTACGACATTGATTCCGAAGCAATCACCGTCGAAATAAAACTCGAACCGCCCGCTCACTGGTATTAAACGTCCCAGCGCCAGAATTTTTTCACTACAATAAAAACTGCACACATCTTGTGCAAAGTGCATCAGCCCCACGTTTTCTTCGGTTTTTGGTTCGCCACGATCCTTTTCCACACGGTTTTCAACAGAACTGTTGAAAACTTTCACCGGCCATTCATCATTCGCGCCTCTTCCACGCGAACATATGGTTCGCAAATTGCCTCGCCGTTATTTACGGAAAGCCAATAACAACTCCGCAAGCTATCAATCGCATCAGCCTTCTCCAAAAAGTTTTCACCGAACGTGGCGTGATATCATCTCCTTTCCACGGAGACATCCAGCTCGCAGATGAAGCAGCTCATCCTCAACGCCGACGACTTCGGCCTCACTCGCGGAGTAAATGAAGGAATTATCCGAGCCCATCGCGACGGAATTCTCACTAGCGCCACCCTGATGGCCTGTGGTCCAGCCTTCGAGCACGCCGTCAAACTCGCGAAGCTGAATCCGCGTCTTGGAATCGGCTGCCACCTCGTCCTCGTAGGCGGACGGGCGACCGCTCCGCTCGAAGAAATCCCATTCCTCATCACCAAAGACGGCAACCTCCATGATTCGTTGGGTAGTTTCGTAACGCGCCTTTCGGCTGGAATCATCCGCCCCAAAGAAATCGAAAGGGAACTCCGCGCTCAAATTTTGAAAATCCGCGCAGCAGGTATCGAGCCCACCCATCTTGATACGCACAAGCACACCCACGCGCACCCGGTCGTTATGGGAGCCCTCAGTCGCGTAGCGCACGAACTCGGAATTCCGCGCATACGCAAGCCTATGGAAAACCTGCGAGATTCCTGGGAATCCTCCCTTGGCGAACGTACCGCCATGCTGCCAGAACTCTTCGCCGCCGCCGCTGCTCGCATGGTCGCTCCCATGTTCCAATCCATTTCGCGAAGGTATCGCTTGTGCTCACCGGACTATTTTTTGGGTCTCGCAAGGACGGGCCGCCTCCGTCCCGAAGCTCTTCGCCGCATGATTGGCGCCGTTCAAGAGGGCAGCACCGAAATCATGTTGCATCCCGGCATATCCGATACTGAACTTCAAACCATCGAGACGCGCCTCTCCTGGCAGCGAAATGCGGAGATGGACGCCCTCATCGATCCTGCGGTCAAGAGTGCCATCGAGGAACATGGTATTCGCTTAATCACTTACGGAGAGCTAAACTGAAACGTGTTCGGCGCGCCTATAGGCGTCTAACTCCGCGTTGATGCGGTAGTCAGCCCGCCTTATACTGCTTGTAGAGGCGCGGATACTGGAGGAAGCTTGGGAACTCGCGACATGCGTCCGAAGTATTCGATCGTCGTCCCGTTTCACGACGAACAGGAAAGCGTCCGCGAACTTCACGCCCGTCTCGCCGGCGTGATGACCGGCCGTTTTGAACCCGTCGAATTCATCTATGTGGACGACCAGAGCAGTGACGCCACTCCCGCGATTCTCACCGAAATCGCTCTCGAAGATCCTCGCGTCAACGTCGTTCGCCTCAAGCGCAATTACGGCCAGACCACCGCCCTCGCCGCCGGTTTTGACTACGCGTCCGGCGAAATCATCATCTCCATGGACGGCGACCTGCAACACGACCCGGACGACATCCCCATGATGCTCGAAACCTTCGAATCCACTGGCAGCGACATCGTCAGCGGCTGGCGCCAGAAGCGTGTGGACAATTTCATCATGCGCCGCCTGCCTTCGCGCGTCGCCAATTGGATGATGGCCAAGCTCTCCGGAGTCGATATCCACGACTTCGGCACCACCTTCAAAGTCTATCGCCGCGAAATCATCAAGGACATCCGCCTCTATGGCGAAATGCACCGTTTCATTCCCGCTCTGGCTGCTCTCAATGGCGCCAAAATCGTTGAAGTGCCGATCAAGAATATCGTTCGTCCCGGCGGCAAGTCTCACTACGGAATTTCACGCACCCTCCGAGTCTTTTTCGATCTGCTCACCATACGGTTCCTTCTTCGCTACATGACGCGCCCGCTCCACTTTTTCGGTCCAGCCGGATTACTCGGCATGATTACCGGTGGCGGCATTCTCACCGTCCTGTTTGCAAAGAAAGTTCTGTTCGGCACCTCGATCTTCGTCGAGCACGGCCCCTTGCTCATTCTCGGGATGATGCTCTCGCTATTCGGCGTGCAACTCCTGGCGATGGGTCTTGTCGGCGAACTCTTGATGCGCACTCACTTCGAATCTCGAGTGGAGCCTATGTATCGTGTCGAGAGCGTGACGGGTGCATCCACGCCCCCTGAGCCGGCCCGCCGTTTTTCTGATAATCCGCTGGCCGCCCGCAGGGCTGGACAATAAATACAGCATTCCCTCGACTTTCTCTTCCTCCCCTTTATGCATCAAACTAGAAGAGGTTCGCGTGCAAGGATACCTCGTTTCGAGTAACGCAGAATTTGATAGTGACGCCCGCCCGAGAACGCCCGCCCTGAATATTCCACAACGGAGGACACATGTTTCGCAAAGTAGCCTTCTCCGCCGCAACAGTGCTTGTTGCCGCATCTCTAATTTGGGCAGCTAACGACCCCTGGAAGTCGAAGCCTTACGACCAGTGGGACGATAAAGACATTCACCGGATCTTCAACGATTCACCCTGGTCCCGGGTCGTGCAGATTGGACTCTCCTCGCCTTCTCCCTCCGGCATGCACCCTGATACGAGCGCTCCCAGTCCAGGACAACAGACCCGTGGCATGGGCGGAGGAGGAGGCTATGGCCAGCCCTCCACCCCCGCGCAATCCCCGCAGCCATCTTCAACCGGCGAGACGCCCTTCGTGGTTCGCTGGGTTTCATCCAGAACGATTCGCGAAGCTGCGCTGCGCAATGCAATTTTGAAAGGCCAATTGAAGCCCGACGATGCCAAGAAAGACCTCGCACAACCGGTAGATATGTATCAGGTGCTCGTCGCCGGCCCCAACATGAAGCCTTTTCAATCCGCGGATGAAAGCGCCCTTAAGAACAACGCGGTCCTCGAAACGAAGCGATCCAAGCAAAGGCTCACGCCCAGTGAGGTAAAGATCCAGCGCGGCGCCGACGGTTCGATTGAAAGTGTGGTCTTCTTGTTCTCGAAGAAAGCCGCGAGCGGTGAGCCGACCATCACGCCGACTGAGAAAGGCGCCGATTTCGTGGCCACGCCCAGCGGCGTGAAGATTAGCGCTTCGTTCGATCTCTCAAAAATGGAAGACTCACAAGGCCGCGATTTGTAGTTCAATAGGGGCCATATTTGTGGTGCTCAACCCAGACATCCGAAGGAGGGAGTTTGTCCATGAAGAAATCGGTATCCGGTCTTGCGGCGGTAGTTCTTTGCAGCCTCGGTTTGGCTTCAGCCTCATTTGCACAGATGATGCGCGGCGGAGGTCCTCCCCAGTTTGCCGGCGTATTCAATCCCAAGGTCGGAGCCGGTGCCGCTTATGAAGTCCAAAAACAGGATGGCAACAAGACAATGGAGATGGCCATCGTCGGGAAAGAAACCGTCGATGGAAAAGATGCTTACTGGTGGGAGATGGCAATGCCCGACGAAAGAGCGGGCGGCGAGTTCGTTTTCAAAACCCTTCTGGTGATGGACGGCGAGAACCCGCACTCCTCCAAAGTGATCATGCAGCTTCCAGGGAAGCCTCCGATGGAAATGCCTGCCGGAATGGGCCGGGGAGATCATTCCCGCGTCCCCACCGATGTTCGCACTGGCGCCGAAGATCTTGGTAGCGAGTCCATCACCGTCCCCGCCGGAACTTTCACCACCGAACACTATCGTGCCAAAGACGGCTCCGGCGACACGTGGGTGGCCAAGGATGCCGGTCCTTACGGTCTGGTCAAACATCAAGGGAAGGACTCGACCATGGTGCTGACCAAAGTCTTTTCAGATTACAAAGACAAAATCACCGGAACGCCCCAGCCTTTCAATCCCATGATGATGGGCGGTGGACAGCAGCGCTAGCATTCCCTTCAACGAATCGCGCGAGACGCCCTGGTGTTGCCGGGGCGTCTGTTTTTTTATTGATTCCGGCCCGCGGGAATTTCATCTAAATTCGAAAGCAGCTTTGGGAGGCGATCCGCGTATGGCGCTCAGCGGGGACAAGTTCTATCGCGCCCGCATCACCGAGCGCAACGAGATCTCCCCTGATCTCTGGAAGGTCAAGCTCGAGCCCGGCGGCAAGTTCGATTTTGTTGCGGGCCAGTACGCCACGCTGGGCGTGCCGGACGGCGAACGCTTGATCGAGCGTGCCTATTCCATCGCCTCTTCGCCGTACGAACCGCAACTCGAGATTTTTTTTGAGCTCGTCCCTCACGGCGAACTCACTCCGCAGCTCCATCACTTGCACGTAGGCGACGAAATCAGCATGCGTAAGATTCCGAAAGGGCGCTTCACGCTCGACCTCCAGAGCGGCCACAAAAATCATCTGCTGCTCTGCACCGTCACCGGTATTGCTCCCTACGTCTCCTACATCCGAACTCTTCACAAGGACTGGAAGGAAAACAATATGCCGGCGGATTTGCATCTCTACATGATCAACGCCGCCAGTCGGTCGCTCGAATTTGGCTACCGCGAGGAAATCGAGCGAGTCGCCTCGGAAGTTCCGTGGCTCACCTACGTTCCATCCATCAGCCGGCCTTGGGAAGACCCGCAATGGCGCGGCGAGACAGGCCGCGTCGAAGATTTGATTCGCAAGTATGGCGACCAATGGGGACTGACTGGCGATACCACAACTGGCTATCTTTGTGGTCATCCGCAGATGATTGAGTTGGGAATGGGAATCTTGAAACGCCGAGGGTTTCCGAATCAGTCCCTGAAGAAGGAAGTTTACTGGGTTCCGGCAAAAACCGCGGGCGTTTGATCCGGTCTCAATCCGGGCGAGCGCCTGCAAGGGGCTTGCGACGCCCGCCGGAAAGGAATCCGCTGCGAGCCTAGCGCGTGAGCGCAGGACTCGCCGCAGCAAGCTCTTCGATCGCGCTGGACATCGCGCGAATCGGCGTGGATACGTGCACGGTCTCGTCGTTATCGTTCACATCCACCACGATGGACCCTCCGCTTTTCGCCACCCGCACCTTTTGACCCGGTTCCTTCACCTCTACAAATGTGATGTCGTCCGCTTCACTCACCGCGTCCAGGCTTGCGCGGATCGTCGGCAGCCACGGCTGAATTTCCTGCGTGTGGTCCGCAAGATGCTCTTTGGGAATGAAATGCATCGCAATCGGCACAAGCATCGCCGGCGCCACGACAAAGACATGATGCTTTTCCGGTGACCTCGTCTCCACATTCACCGAAATCATTCCTTCGCTACAGATAATTCCAGCGCCGGCAAGCACGGTTCCCGCAATCGCAATCCCAACTTTTCCCAGCAGAATCATGTATCACCTCAAGACGCAGCTTCTATTCCGCTCCGCTCTTCGAATCGATCCAGATCTTCACGCTCTGCTCCGCATCCTGCACCGTTACCAGCACTGTCTCGCCCGCTTCGCCCAGTGCACGGATTGCGGCAGCCACATCCAGCTCGTTCTGCTTCGCAGTGGAAAACAGCGCGTCCACCACTTTCATTGGAACCGTAACGTCCACCTTCTGCCCGTTCTTGCCGCTTTCCTTTCCGGAGTCGCGCACATGGATGATCAGGTTTCCGTTGGATTTGGCCACGCGCACATCCTGCTCGTTGCTCTTGACGGTCACAAATTCGTTGTCCGGCGCCGTGCGAACGGCGTCGAGAATCGCGTGCAGATCTACGTCGTTGATGTCAGTACTCGAAATCGTTACGCGCCCGTTGTGCAAATCTCCATGATTGATCGTCGGCAGAATCTTCACCGCCATCGAAAGCGGCACGTTCACGTTGACGCTCTCGCCGTCTTTTCCGCCGTCGACCTTTACGTGCAAGTAGCGTTCGGCGGCTGGCTTTGCCGCCGTTGCGCCTCTGGCGATTCCGATCGCCACGACGATCGTCGCCACGAGCAGCAGGCACGAAACTACCACCGCTGATCTTTCTCTTCGCATGGTCTGAAACCTCCTCGAGTTTCCCTGTCGCTATGTACGGAGGCGGCCGCGAGAATGTTCCCTGGAATTTGTAAGAAGAATGCGTTCTCGAAATGAAAGCTCCTACTTCGTCAATCGGAGGGACACTTGAAATAGCTCGCGGCAAGAGGCGGCAGGCGTAGGCTGATGGACCATGGCTTTCCATTCCACGGGATGGGTTCGGCGTTCACACCGCCGCCGTTTCCCGCGCCGCTGCCCCAGTAGTAGCCGGAGTCGGTGTTGAGGATCTCGGGGTAGCAGCCGGAGCGAGGAACGCCTACTCGATAGTTGTCGCGAACTACAGGCGTGAAGTTGCAAACCACAGCGATCGCATCGTTCTGATTTTTCGCGCGACGAAGGAACGCGATCGCGCTGTTCTCGGCATCGTTCGCTTCCAGCCATTCGAAACCCGCCCATTCGAAGTCGAGTTCGTGCAACGCGGGCTCTTGCACGTGCAGCTTGTTCAAGTCCGCCATTAGTTGCTGGATGCCGCGATGTGCCTCGGAATCCTGCAGAGCCCAATCGACCGCGCCGTCTTCCCAGAATTCGCGGCGCATCCCGAGTTCGCTGCCCATGAACAGAAGCTTCTTACCGGGATGCGCCCACATGTAGCCGAAGAGCATGCGGAGATTCGCGAATTTTTGCCAGTTGTCGCCCGGCATTTTCTCGAGCAGAGAGCGTTTGCCGTGGACCACTTCGTCGTGCGAGAGCGGCAAAATGAAATTCTCGCTGAAGGCATAGATCATCGAGAAGGTAAGTTCGTTGTGGTGATATTTGCGGTGAATCGGATCATAGCCGATGAATCGCAACGTGTCGTTCATCCAACCCATGTTCCACTTCAAATCGAAACCGAGCCCGCCGAGATAGACAGGGCGCGAAACCGCCGGCCACGAAGTGGATTCTTCGGCAATCGTGAGCGCGCCGGGAAGCTGCGTGTGCAGCACTTCGTTCAAGTGCTTGAGGAAGCCGATCGCTTCGAGATTTTCGCGGCCGCCGTAGCGGTTGGGAATCCACTCGCCGGCCTTGCGCGAGTAGTCGAGATAAAGCATGGACGCGACCGCGTCCACGCGCAGTCCGTCAATGTGGTATTTGTCGATCCAGAACAGCGCATTCGAAATCAAAAAATTCTGCACTTCGTTGCGGCCGTAGTTGAAAACTAGCGTGCCCCAGTCGGGATGCGCGCCTTTGCGCGGATCGGCGTGTTCGTAGAGATGCGTGCCGTCGAAGAAGGCCAGGCCGTACGCGTCGCGCGGGAAATGCGCGGGCGTCCAATCGAGAATCACCCCGATGCCTTCCTGGTGGCAGCGGTCAATGAAGTACATAAAATCTTCTGGCGTTCCGAAGCGGCTGGTGACGGCGAAATAACCGACCGTCTGATATCCCCAGGATTTATCGAGCGGATGCTCCATCACCGGCATCATCTCGATATGCGTGTAGCCCATTCGCTTGACGTAAGGAATCAGTTCACCGGCGAGTTCGCGATATGTCAGCCAGCGGTTGCCTTCATCTGGCTTTCGCCGCCACGATCCAAGATGCAGCTCATAGATCGACATGGGCGAATGCAGCCAGTCGCGCGAGGCGCGCTGCGCAAGCCAAGGCGCGTCGTTCCACTGATGTTTGTCGATATTCACGACGACCGACGCATTGTGTGGGCGCTTTTCGGCGGCGAATCCGTACGGATCGGATTTCAAACCCCAGTAACCAACGCGAGATCTAATTTCGAATTTGTATAGCGTTCCTTCATCGAGGCCGGGAACGAAGAGTTCCCAAATACCCGTCTCGCCGCGCAGGCGCATCGGATGAACACGGCCATCCCAGAAATTAAAATCTCCGACAACGCTGACGCGAAGCGCGTTCGGCGCCCAGACGCCGAAGTGAACGCCGCGAACACCCGCGACTTCGCGCACGTGTGCTCCCAGCTTTTCGTACTTCTGGTAGTGCGTGCCTTCGCCGGAAAGATAGAGATCGTAATCGGTAAGCAGCGGCGGAAAAGCGTACGCGTCAGATCGATTGAGCGAATTGCCATCCGGAAATCTGAAATGCAGGCGATAGGAAGCCGGGGCGACTTCCTGGTTGTCACCTAGCTGGCTGACAGCATTCTGAACAATCGCCTCAAACACTCCGCCCGGATGAATTTTTTCTGCCGCAATGGCGGAATGCCGTAAGGGAGGTTTGCGCAACCATTCGACGGCCATCTCAGTCGCCGCCGGATGGTAGGCGCGGATGGCGAGCACTCGCTTGCCATCGCGTTCGATCCAGTGCGGCCCGAGGAAATGAAACGGGTCAGACGATTCGGCGCGAACGATGCGCTCGATCTCGCCTTGGCTCGCGTCGAGGGACTTATCGACTGCTTCGGATTTGGAATCTCGTAGTGACATGGGCGAACTCGCTTGGTTGCTGGCTGGGAAGGGTTTTTCGTGGGCTCAAACCGGACCGGTTTCGGTTCGATGCTTTGCGGCGAGGGGGGCCCAAAAACCGCCGATTAGAAAAATGTAAGTGATTGGAAAGAGAGATGTTACGCGGCGTCTTGATCGCGGAACCGTAGATTAGAACAATCATCTCTCCCGCGATTTCTTCGCGGGTACTCCGGCCGAGTTGGCGTCTAGCGTCCGCAACTCTGCGATAACGGTAGCAGATGGCTACCTGCGTTTCAACTGGAACTTGGGTTCCTCCAAGACCTCCCCAATAGACGGCTTGTCCTGGAATTCGACAATATTGGAGTGAAGGAGAAAATACGATGAAAGTTAACGCCATAACAAAAGTCGGGATCATTTCTCTCGTCGTCTGGTCTCTCATTACCTGGCAGGTGGCGAGCGTTCAGCCGGGGAAAAAGCCACGAACGCCCGCGTCACGCGTTGATGTCGTTATGGGGCGGCAATATGACGAAGGAGGTGTGGGAATGAAAGACGATCAAACCAATCATGCAATCACGCGATACGTGGCCGAGCAGCGTAGGCGCACAAAAGCGGAAGCAAAGATTACCGTGCAGAGTTCTGAAGCCAAGGCCTACGACCAAAGCCCGAGCCCGGCATTAATGGAGCTCCAGCTGAATGAAGTGTTCACGGGCGATATCGAGGGCGGATCACCGGTGCGGGCTTTACAGGTGCTACGCGACGACAAGTCCGCCTCTCTTGTGAGCATGCAACGCTTCCGCGGGAAACTGGGCGGGCGCCAGGGAAGCTTCGTGCTGCAAGGCTCAGAAATCGTTGAGAGCGGCAAGATCAAGGCAACATGGTTTGTTGTTCCGGGGTCGGGGACAGGCGATCTTTCTGGGCTGCGCGGCGAGGGAGGATTTGAAGGCCAGTTTGGAAAAGGCTCCGACGGGTGGTTGGAATATTGGTTCGAGTGAAGTGGCTGCCATCACGCGTGAGTGTTTGTTTGGACTTGAGCGGGAAAGTCAGGTAGGTTAGCGGCGTCCCTGGGGCCGGCAGCGGGGCAATCCAGATCAAGGAGAAATTCGATGATGAGACTCGTTCGCCCGATTTTTGTGCTTGCTGCGCTGTGCATGGCGTTTCTTGCCGGTGGTGCGCGCGCGCAGGAGAACGCGCAGCCGAAGAAACCACCGACGGCGACAGAAGCTGTGATAGCGAACTGGAACGACGTTGGCAACCGGCTCGTGATGATGGCGGAAGACTGGCCGGAGGATAAATACGACTACAAGCTGGCGTCCACGGCGCGCACCTTCCAGGAAGTGATTCTGCATGTGGCGGGGTCGAATTACGACATGTTGAACAAGATGACGAAATCGAAGATGGGCGATGGACGGAATGACCCGGCGGTGGCGGACTACAAGACGAAGGCGGCTACTGTGGCGTTTTTGAGGAAGTCGATTGAGGATGGAGCGGCGTTGGCGAAGAAGCAGGGGGACGCGGGGGTGATCAAGCTGCTGGAGTATTGGGATGGGTATACGGAGCACATGGGCGAGCATTATGGGTTGTTGGTGGCTTATTACCGGGCGAGTGGCGGCGTGCCGCCGGAGTCGAGGCCGAAGAAGTAGGGTGGGCCACGGAGACACGGAGGTAGGGAAGCAAGGAGACAGGGAGGCAAGGAAAAAATCATTGCGAGGTGGTGTCTGTGCCAAGGTTTGTTGTGGGCGGCCTCAAGAAAGGCGCACAGGCCCTTCGTGCCTCAGGACAGCTGTGCCACCTTGCGGTGCACTCACAGATGCGAGGCGGAGTTATACGCGGGCGGGTCTTAGATTCGTCCCTACTGGGAGATTGAGGGCGTGCGGAATGGGGCGTTGTGGAACGGTACAGCTAAGGCGGCGGCTAAGGCGATTTCGGTGGTGGTGGCGATGAGTGTGTTGCCGACTTTTGTGGCGCGTGCGTGGGGGCAGGATCGGACGCAGGGGCGTTCGATGGTGCTGACGCGGGAGGGGATTGTGGCCGCGGAGAGTCCGCTGGCGGCGCAAGCCGGCGCGACGATCCTGGCTCGTGGGGGCAATGCTGTGGATGCGGCTGTGGCGACGAATGCGGTGATGGGCGTGGTTGAGCCGATGATGAATGGAATCGGCGGCGATCTTTTCGCGATTGTTTACGAAGCGAAAACCGGGAAGCTTTACGGACTGAACGCGAGCGGTTGGGCGCCGGCGAAGCTTTCGATTGAATTTCTGAAGAGCAAGGGAATCAGCGGAAAGATGCCGGACGGTGGCATTCAATCTGTGACTGTGCCGGGAGCGGTGGATGGGTGGTCACAGCTGCTTTCGCGATTGGGGTCGAAGAAATTTTCGGAAGCGCTCGAGCCGGCGATTCGCTACGCGAAGGAAGGATTTCCCGTGCCGGAGTGGGACGCGGCCTACTGGAATCTTGCCGAAGCCGTTCTGAAAGCCGATGCGAATGCCGCCGCAACTTTTTTGATCAATGGGCGA
>Ga0306925_10002754_pt1 | contig 15227 bp, 10 predicted proteins | sample flu12Cox44000176_FD_203755 | JGI IMG/M metagenome (GOLD analysis project Ga0306925, IMG submission 203755) | Lab enrichment of tropical soil microbial communities from Luquillo Experimental Forest, Puerto Rico - flux8day.12C.oxic.44.000.176 (v2)... | ecosystem: Environmental > Terrestrial >... | reverse complement strand
TCAGCGCTGATTGTCCTATCCTACGGTTCCTAGCCCTGCGGGTCCCTGCGGGCTAGGCTATCCTGACGTCACGCCTTCGGCGCTAAAAAATGTCCAAACTCCAGCGGGAGTTGCAAGCAACCCCCCCAGCACGCCCCTCTTTCACAATCCCTTAAGATTGTGAAATACTGCGAACGGAAATTCACGGAGATTCTCGAGCGGAATTGAATCTAATCCGGCCGCAATTGTCCGCTCAGTGAAGAGGTCTTTCATGGCTCCACTGCCCGAGTCGAATAGAAGCTCCGTCTTCTTCCAGTCGAGGTGCTCATCCTTGGTCCTGAGCCGCGACGTAAATCGGGGCGTAATTACCAGAATTCTTTGCGAATCCAGTTCCCGGGAGAATGAGATACAGCAATCCGCAAACTCACCGTCCCCGTAGAAGGAAGCATAACTGCCCTTTTGAAAAAGCAATGGCGCGGTGCGCCGCAGATGCAAAAGGCGTATGGTGACAAACATCTTGATTCGGCCGTTCTGCCAGGATTCATAGAGGGATTCCGCCTTCTCGTTTTCGATTTCTTCCAGGATCTTTGCCCTGTGAGCGTAGTCGACTGGACGGCGATTGTCGGGATCGACCAGGTTAAGGTCCCATAGTTCGCTTCCCTGGTAGATGTCAGGGACTCCGGGGGCGGTAAGTTTCAGGATCGTTTGGGTCATGGAATTCAACATCCCGTGCCAGGCGATCCTTTTTGCGGCAGGCTCAAACTGAGCTCGGAATGGGTGATTCGGCTCCAAGATGTTTGCAATGAAGCCTGTTACCGCGTTTTCCCATTCTTCATTCGGCTGGATCCAGCTGCTGTTAACCTTGGCTTCCTTGATTGCCTTGAGCAGGTATCGCTGCATCCTGTCCAGATAAATCTTGTCGACTGCTTCTGGCGAGAGCGGCCAGGTTCCCAAAAGAGTTTGATAGAGCAGATATTCTTCGTTTGCGTTCGGTGCAGATTCGCCGTCGACATTCTGTTTTCGACCTGAATTGAGTTTGCGCCATTCGTAAATCCAATTCTGCCACTCGCCCGGTATCTCACTAAGCACGGCAATCCGCGCCCGAACGTCCTCGCTGCGCTTTGTATCGTGCGTGGTCGAAGCAAGGAGAGTGTGTGGGGTTTCGGCAAGGCGCGCCCGGTTTTTTTCGTGAAATCGCTCCAGGCTCATACCAAAAAACTGGGGCGTTCCCCCGACTTCGTTGAGGGCAACAAGCCGGTTGAAAATGTAGAAGGCAGTGTCTTCCAATCCTTTGGCCATAATCGGACCAGTGCACTGCTGAAATTTCAAAACAAAATCGAGTTGCAGCTGCCGCGTCTCGTCGGTGAAGTGTTCAAATTTTTGAAGAAGCAGGATGTCGCGCAGAAAATCGAAAATCGAAACGTCGATTGCCGGATTGCGCCTCTTTGCTGCTCGGACTGCTCGGAGGATTACCTGACGATCGATCTCTGAAACGCCGGATTCCGTGGTAATGTAAGTGCGATAAACTGGGAAACAGGCTATCAGCTCGCGTACAACCGTGCTTAGCGAATCGAATGTAAAATCTCTGTGCAGACGATCGCGTTCCGAGACGTCACTTAGCATGTGACCAAGCGCTTCAATGTCGCTGGCCAGCATTACGTCCATGACCAGCTTTTTTTTCTCGTAAACCAAAGATTCGAAATGGACGTAACGCTCGATGTAGTCGCGATAAATTTTCGAGAACTGCTCGCTGTGTGTCGAGTCCACAAGAACCTGCGTCAAGTCGGTCGTAAAATCATACCCGGTCGTGCCAAATACCGGCCAGTCGCTACGAAGTCTCTCTTCTTCATTCAGGATCTTCTCGACGATCAAATACAGTTCCGGCCCCGAATCACTGGGGTCGGTGTGTCGGAAACCCGAGTAACGCTCCTGCAAGCTGGTGAGATATTGTCTGGGATTAAAAAGTCCGTCTACGTGATCGATCCTTAACCCTGTGAGGCTTCCCTCTTTGAGGAGTTCAAACAGAAGTTTGTGGATAGTATCGAAAACGATCGGATTTTCGACACGTATCGCGGCCAGCTCGTTCACATCAAAGAAACGCCGATAGTTGATCTCTTCGGCCGCGACTCTCCAGTAACTCAACCGGTAAGCCTGCGCATCGAGCAGTTCGTTCAATTTGTCAAACGAATGAGGATCGCCAACTCGACCTTCGAGATGCTTAATGGCAAGCTCTATCGCATCTTCAACCTGAGGGCATTCAGCGCAGAGTCGCAAGATGCGCCGTTTAATAACCTCCTTTTCCCTCGCGCGCTCCCTGACTTTTTCTTCTTCGATTTCGTTGCGATTGGGAAGATATTCTGCCGCAGTAAGAATACTCTCGAGATCAAGGTACATATCCTCATCGGAGTATTGGCTCAGCTTCTCGAGTGCGATCCGAAGAATGAATTTGTAGGTGCGCGGGTTGAGTGGGAACACCCAGTCATAGTAAGTAAGGCAAAAAGCGCCTTCCTCGAATCGCAAGTGAAACTCGCCGCGTTCAAGTACTCGGCCGTATTGATCTCCGAGAACTGGGAGAAGCACTTTATTTTGAAGTTGTTCCTTCAACGGGTCCCAATCGATGTCAAAGAAGGGGGCAAACCGCGAGCTTGGACCATTCTCCAGGACATCCATCCACCACTCATTTTGGGGATCGATAATGCCCATGTGATTGGGTACAAAATCAGCAATCTGGCCGAGAGAGAACTCCTTCAGCTTAGCGACCATCGCATCGAACTCTTCCCGGCTTCCTATCGCGCGATTCAATTCGTTGTGATTACTGACGTCGTAGCCATGATCACTGTCCGGACGCGAACGAAAAAACGGCGAGCTATAAATGTCGCTGATCCCGAGCCTTTGCAGATACGGGATGATTTTCGTTGCGTCTTTGAACGTGAAATGCCGATTGAACTGCAACCGGTAGGTTGCGGTTGGTATGCGCAGTCGAGATGCCATCTCCTTTTCCTCCTATCATTGTTCGAAGAAGACGATCAGTTCCGGTTCTTCCAGAACGAATTGTTTTTTCTCCGTATCAAAATACCCGGTGCGCTCGCCTCCGTAGATCTTCTCATTCGAAGAGCGACTGCGGTGCCAGGTTCGCCCCGCCTTGGGCTGAAGCAGAGTTGATTCCAATTCAATTCTGCTGTCGTTCGCTAAAAGTTGTACGAGAAGGAGAATGTCGCCTGCCTTGCCGCGGCGGTATCGCAAGGCAATCGCAGTGTCCGAGACCTGTGCCAATCGCCAGCGCCGCCGTTGCCTGTCGTTGAGTTCGGTTCGACGAAATCTTAGAAAATCCGTGTAAAGAGCGAGGACCTCCTGCTGCGGCGACTGCTCCGCTTCGGACCAATTCAGTTTCGAATCCAGAAAGGACTTCAATACTTGCGGATCGGGTATCTGAGCGCGCTTTTCTGGATCGCGAAAATCGGAAAACTCTGAGAACTCCTTTCGACGACCCTCCGTTACGCCCCTGCCGAGTTCCTCATGATGGTCCGTGAAATAAAGAAACGGAGTCGATGCGGCCCATTCCTGTCCCATAAATAGCATAGGAATGTAAGGCCCTGTGAGCAGCAACGCGGAAGCGGCGCGATAAGAAGCGGGTGATACGATTTGGTTCAATCGGTCGCCAAAGGCACGATTGCCGACCTGATCGTGGTTCGAGATGCAGTGGACGAAGTGTTCGGGCTCAATATCAGAAGCCTTGGTTCCGCGGCGTATCCGATCTTTTTGTAATTGCCCCGTAAAGAGCCAACCCATGCGGAGCGTCTTTACCAATTCTTTCATGGTCCCCTTGAAGTATCCCATGTAGCCTTCATTTTCCTTCGTCAACTGCACGCGGACCACGTGATGAAAATCATCGGCCCAAACTGCGTCGCAACCGTATCCTCCCTGCTCGCGGGAAAGCGCCAGTTTGCGATCGTTTCGTGGATCCTCGCAGATTACAACTGAACCGAGTGCCTGAACCGTCTCGGCGATTTCCTGGATGAGATGTTTGGGAGATTCATCCGGAATGGCGTGCGTAGCGTCCAGGCGGAAACCGTCGACATGAAATTCCCTGACCCAGTAGATCGGGTTCTCAGCGAAAAAGCGTCTCACGGGACCAGCCTCAGCACCATCGAAATTGAATGCCGCTCCCCAGGGGGTTTTGTGGGCCGCATTAAAGTACCGCTCGGAATACACGCTCATGTAGTTGCCGTCGGGTCCGAGGTGGTTGTAAACCACGTCCAAAAGGATCGCCAGACCGGCTTGATGTGCGGCGTTCACAAGTTTGCGCAGGTCCTCCGGCGAGCCGTAAACGCGCGAGGGCGCATAGATAGAGACACAGTCGTAACCCCAGTTCCTGTCTCCCGCGAAGTCCGCGATCGGCATCAATTCAACGGCAGTGATCCCGATCTTTTTGAGATGCTCAAATCGCTCGATTAGCGAGGTAAAATTTCCGTCCGAACTGAAGGTCCCGACATGCAGTTCGTAAATGACGAATTCCTGAAGTTCAGGCCGGATCCACGCTGCGTCCGTCCATGCGAATGATTTTCCTTCAACAACCTGTGACGGACCATGGACGCCTTGCGGTTGAAAGCGCGAAGCGACATCCGGGAAAAGCTGGCCATCAATACAATACTTGTAGAGCGTTCCCGCACCTGATGCGGGATCCAGGACGCTCCGGTAGCCGTCGCTTTCCTCCGTAAGTGGAAGTTCCCGAAGGATGCTCCCATCATCGGCTAGAACCGCAAGCGAAACTTGCTTCCGCCTATCGGCCCAGGTCCGAAACGAAACGCCCCCGGGCGTTATCTCTGGTCCTTGAGAATAGATCCTACTTTCCATCGGTTACTGTTTCAGCGGGTTTACTGGGTACCTTTGAGGGGGACTTTCCGGCTTTAGCTGTCCAGGAATCTTCGCGCGCAAAGCTCTCTTGACCTTCAGAAAGCTTCATCAGACAGATGCTTCTGTCGACCAATTCAACCTCTTCGCCTGCAGGCGTCACTTTCTGTATTTTCACAAAACTGCGCTCTTTGCTCGTATCGAGAACCAATTCCCAACGTATCTCTTCACGTCCCGGCAGGATAAAGGTCAAGGATTCGTAATGAGCGTTAAATAACAAAAGGAAGGTATCATCGTGGATGGGCTCTCCTTTAGGATCTCGGATATCGATGGTTGATCCGCTGACCAGCATACCAAGACATTTCGCAAATCCATTTGACCAGTCTTGATCGTTCATCTCAGCCCCGGACGGGTTGAACCACATGAGATCTTTTACGTCAGATCCACGAATCCGCCTACCCACGAAATATTTTGGCCTGCGAAAGACCGGATGATCCTTTCGAAATCTGATTACACGTTTTGTAAACTCAAACAGTGATTTCCCGTCGTCGCTCCAATTCCAATCGAACCAATTCAATGGATTATCCTGGCAGTAGGTGTTGTTGTTTCCCTGCTGCGTGCGCGAAAATTCGTCCCCCGCGTTAATCATCGGGACCCCCTGGGAGAGCATTAGCGTGGCAATGAAATTTCGTTGCTGCCGCCTCCGAAGAGCATTTACCGCCGGATCATCGGTTGGTCCTTCCGCACCGCAATTCCATGAGTTGTTGTTGCTGTCCCCGTCGCGATTTTCCTCCCCATTCGCCTCATTGTGTTTATCGTTGTACGAAACGAGATCTCTCAGGGTGAATCCGTCATGCGCCGTCACAAAATTGATGCTGGCATATGGACGCTTTCCCTGATGCTCATATAGATCCGGGCTGCCCGTTAAGCGATAAGCAAATTCTCCCATTGTATCGGAATCACCTTTCCAATAGCGGCGAACGCAGTCGCGGTATTTGCCGTTCCATTCCGACCACGGGACAGGAAAATTTCCGACCATGTACCCCCCTTCACCGACATCCCACGGTTCCGCAATCAGTTTGACCTGAGAAAGAATCGGATCCTGCGACAGAATGTCGAAAAACCCCCCGTCCCGTTCGACAAAATGCTCTTCCCGACCAAGTGTTGACGCCAAATCGAAGCGAAACCCGTCCACGTGCATTTCGGTTACCCAATAACGGAGGCTGTCCGTGATTAGTTGAAGCACTTTCGGGTTGCGGGTATCGGGGGTGTTGCCGCAGCCGGTATAATCCATGTAGAAACGTCGTTCGTTGGCTACGAGGCGATAGTAGGCCGAGTTATCGACGCCCTTGAAAGAGAGCGTAGGTCCAAGGTGATTTCCTTCGGCCGTGTGGTTGTAGACGACATCGATGAGAATCTCAAAACCGGCGCGATGCAGTTCGCGGACCGTCTCTTTAAAATCGGTTACCTGGCCCCCCAATACGCCTTTGCTTGAATAGCTGCTCTCCGGCGCGAAATACCCGATGGAATTGTAACCCCAATAGTTTGAGAGACCGCGATCCAACAGTAAGCTGTCATCCACGTGCTGGTGAACCGGCAGCAACTCGATCGTTGTTATCCCGAGGTCTTTGAAATACTTGATTGCCGGTGGGGATGCCAACCCGGCATAGGTCCCACGAACTTCCTCCGGCACTTTGTCCCAAAGTTTGCTAAAGCCGCAGACGTGCACTTCATAAATGATCGATTCGCTAAGCGGAACATGTGGTCGCGGATCTCTGCCCCAGGAAAATGCGGTATCGACCACCACGGATTTTGGCACGTTCTTTACATTGTCTTTGTAGTCGCGTGTATGATCCTCCTGAGGATCGCCCAGGGGGTAACCGAACATCTCAGGCCCCCAGTTGATTTTTCCTGCGATCGCTTTGGCATAAGGATCGATGAGAACCTTTGACGCATTAAATCGATGCCCGTTTTGTGGCTCGTACGGGCCGTAAACGCGGAAGCCGTACAATTGCCCCGCTCGAATGTCTGGAAGCAAAACATGCCAGACATGGTCGGTTCGCTCCGTCATGCGGATCCTGACCGCTTCATGGTCCGCATCCGGGTGATCAAACAAGCAAAGATCAACGCCGGTCGCGTTTTCCGAATAGAGAGCAAAGTTAACCCCTTCACCTGTTAAGGTTGCGCCCAGAGGGTAGGGAGCACCGGTCCACACTCGCACTTTAGTCATTCTGAGCTTAATCCCTACTTCGGATCGTTATCTTGTCGAACAAGAACTGCCTCAATTTCCCCTTTTCCCCGGTTTGGTAGACAAGAGAGGTTCCCCAACTCGGTCTGGACAGGTAGGGTCGGATCTCCGAGGCGACCGGTTAGACGGTGAAGTCGCAAGTTCGGGGTGACCAATGGTGACGGTCCGCTCGGGAGATCGGACCCTACCACCACCCTATCGCAGCCCGTGTTTTTCGGCGTTGCTCGCTCCTTACGTATCGATTTAGATATGTTCGTTGCTCGCGCCTTGAAAAACAGCCAACTGACCCCGCGACCGCGGGGCGAAAGCCATGCTTATTTCGGGGACAGGACACCAGATAGACGATGAAGAAGCGAGTTTTGATCATTTCTACGAGCGCGGGAACCGGCCATGTTCGTGCTGGCGAGGCACTCACGAAGGTCTTTGAAGAGCATCCGAATGTTAGCGAGGTCGTCCATAGTGACGCGCTTGATTTCACGAACAAACTATTCCGGGACTTTTACTCGAAGCTTTATGCGCGCCTGATCCGGAACGCTCCCGAATTCCTCGGATGGTGGTACAAGGAGAGCGATGAACCCTGGAAGACCGACGGCATGCGACTCATGCTCGATCGTCTTAATACGGGTCCCTTGGTAAAATTCATTCGTCAATTCAATCCGCATATCACCGTCTGCACCCATTTCATGCCGGCCGGCATTATTTCTCATCTGATAGCAAAGAATCTGTTGGATGCTCACCTCTCGATTGTCGTAACGGACCTGGATTTTCATGCAATGTGGCTGTCCCGCATGTTTCATCGCTATTTTGTGGCGATCGAAGAGACCAGGGTTCATCTCGAAGAGCTAGGACTGCCGAAAGATAGAATAACCGTATCCGGGATCCCGATTGATCCGGAGTTCGGAATTCCAGTTGATCGAGTCGCTACCAGATTGGACTTCGGCCTGCATCCAACGCGTCCTACCCTTCTGCTTTCGGCCGGCGCACTGGGCGTTGGTCCGGCCGAATTCGTGGTCCAACGGCTTAAGAATCTGCGATCCAGACCTCAAACAATCGTCGTGTGCGGGAGAAGCAGAGAAGCGCGCGAAAAGGTGATGCTACAGGTTGGCCATGATCATGAGAATTTTAAGGTCTTCGGGTATACCGGACGCATGCCGGAGTTGATGAAAATTTCCGATCTATTCATTGGTAAACCCGGCGGATTGACCACAGCCGAAGCCTTAACGTGCGGCTTACCGATGGTTATCGTTAGCCCGATTCCGGGGCAGGAAGAGCGTAACAGCGATCACCTTCTTGAGGATGGCGTCGCGGTGAAGTGCAACGAAATGACGACCATCCCTTATAAGATCGACACTTTGCTGGGAGATCCGGTTCGCCTGGAGGCTATGCGGTGTAAGGCGTTCGCTTTGAGCCGGCCTTATGCTGCGCGTACGATCGTTGAGACGCTCGTATATGACAAGATAGGAGCGCTCGAAGTTAGCGACGACGAGGCCGAGGCGATCACGATTGCTGCCAGCAAGGAACGCGATGTGAAGGTCCGATCGACATGAGTGGTTTTCTCTGGGGCGTCGCGACTTCTGCTTACCAGTCCGAAGGTGGGTACAATGGCCCGGATCAGCCACAGACGAACTGGGCCTCTGCGGAACGAAAGGGGGACGTCGTGGCTGCAGGAGAGGCGGCAGATTTCTGGGAACGTTATCCCGAGGATTTTGCACGTTGCCGGAGTCTTGGCCTAAATGCGTTTCGTCTCGGTTTCGAATGGAGCCGGGTTCAACCTACCCGGATTGATGCGCCTGGTCCTCCTCCCTCATTCGACTATCGCGCTCTCGAACGTTACGTTGATATGCTGGTGAATTGCCGGCAAAACGGTTTAGAGCCGATTGTTACTCTTCACCACTTCGTCCATCCCTCCTGGCTTGGCACGGATCCGTGGCTCGGACCAGAGATCACGGAACATTTCTGCCGCTACGTTCAAGAGACATTGCTCTATGTCAATCGCGCGCTGACCGATGGTCACGGCTTAGCTCCGATCCGGTATTACATCACCATCAACGAACCTAATATGCTGGTGCTGAACACTTATTTTGGCAATCAGTTTCCCGGTCGAGTGCACAAGACACACGGTTTGAGGACACTGCTCGATGTTTACCGTCAGATCCTGATCACTCACGTTCGTGCCTATAACCTCATCCATCGGATGTTCGAGGAGCAGGGTTGGCCCGAACCGATGGTCACTTTTAACAACTATTGCAGCGACCTCTATTGGTCGGACAAGGTTTTACTTGATTTGGTTTCTGTGCGGGAACGAGGTGTCCGTCTGGCAAATCTCACCGAGTACATATTCACGAAAATAAGCCAGTTTGAGCAAGCGTTCGCCGCCGCAAGAATCCCTCTGAAAAAGGATCTGCCCTTTCTTTTTGGTGCCGCCCTCAAGAAGATCAGCAATTGGCTCGGCTACAAAACTTTCATTCCTGAATGTTTCGCCGGTTTAGTCGAGCAACTTTATGCGAACGATCGCCGATCGGCGCTGGATTACATCGGGCTCGATTACTACGACCCGTTCGCGGCACATATGTTCCGACATCCGGTTTGGTGGGATCACGAATTTAAAAACAAATCGTTGCGCAGTTACCTTATGAATAGCGTCACGAGCAAATGGTGGGACTGGCGCGTTCTGCCGGACGGAATGCGCTTCTTTTCCGATTACTACAGCAGAGATTTCGGTGGCCGGCCGATCCTCATCGCCGAAAATGGCATGGCCCTGAGGCGGAGGATGGATAATAAGAACACCCAAAGGCGAGACCGGATGACGCGCAGCCATTTTCTGAAGGTGCATGTCGCGGCAGTCAAGAGCATGATTGAGTCTGAGATCCCACTCATCGGCTACCTGCACTGGTCTTTGTTCGATAACTACGAGTGGGGATCTTTTACACCAAGATTCGGGCTCTATTCGATAAATTATGCAAAGGATCGCGAGAGACTTGTGGAGGACCACCTTGGCGATCACCCGGCGTTGACCTATGCGCAGCTCGTAACTGATTCCTCAGAATCCATCCGTTGGCCGAAGAGGATCGATCGCATAGCCAGCAATCCGTTTGCCTAGCACAAATTCACGTTTATACGAAACGACTTGCCGCAATTCAATCTTGTTCGAGTCGATGATCGCCACGCACGCTCTGAAGGGAGGAACAAATCCTCCGGTATTGATGACAATGCGCGGATCGACCTTCCAGGCACCCGGAAAATGGGTGTGCCCCACGAAGATAAAGCGCGCCTGCGGCCGGAAAACACGTCCAAGATTTGCGGCCAGCCCAGGTGTTTCCCACCACGCCTTGACAATCATGAGTGGGCGGAACGGCGGCCAGAATTGACGAATAAAGAGTCGCAGGCCCGGCAAGCGTTCGCTCGTTAGCGCCGGCTCAATCATCTGAAGTTCGATGGTGGTTCGCTTAGCGGCCCGAAGCCGTTTCTCGAAGTCGGTGAAATCTTCCGGGCCAAGATTGTCCAGGATTTGTCGATGTTTCGTCCGGTAATGTTTTGCAACTCGACTCCAGGGGGCAAGACCGAGAAACAAGATATCACCGTGAGTGACAAGAACGGCTCCCTGATGCAAATCCAAATGGTTAATATTAGAAACTGTCGGATCGTGGTTGCCGTTAACAAAGAATGCCTTCTTGCCCTGTTGATGGCAGATGCGAGCGAGCTCGGCGGCAAATTTCCGCCCGACAGGGCGGTCAGTCGCGTGTCTCATTTCTGCGGTATCCCCGTTGAAAATGATCGAGGAAGAACCCCCTAATAAGGGAGCGAGCTGTTCCGGATCTTTGATCCGTGAAGCTCGATGACCAAGATGCAAATCCGATAGGATAAGCGTTGGTTCGGTCGGAGTCAGACTCACGGCACTTCTCCGATGATGCTCACTGCAATTGAGCGGGAATGTGAATGTTGGATGAATATCGTCGCCAACCCGTTGCTGATCTGGCTGTGCCTGACAAGCTCTTGAATCCTTTGAGTTACTTCATAGGTCCCCTTGCCGTTCGTCGCGATCCTGAATTCAGCATTATAAACACAAGTCATACAAATGTTTAGCGATCCGGAGGGATTTCGCGTTGGGGAAGAGTCCCGGTTCCATTTGATTCATCACGTAAGCGAAGGCCACCTCGTTTTCCGGGTCACAGAATCCTACACTTCCGCCCGATCCCGGCTGACCAAATGCGCAAAAAGACGAGCCAAAAAGACTCCGAATTTTCCTGGCTCCGACGACAGGATCCTTCATGAATCCAATGCCGAAAGCGGTATTGACGCGCAAGATTTGATCCGGTCCGGCACACTGCACCGTTCCGATCTGATTGATTCTTTCAGACGGAAAAAGCCGGTCTGAACAAAAAAGGGCGTAAAACCGGGCCAGCGATTCCGCGGTGCCAATGCCTCCAAGGGAGGGCAACGAATGCCGGCGAACGTTTGGATCGTTCATCATGGAAGGGGAATTAAGTCCTGCTGGCGTCAGGAAAGCTTTTCGCGTCAACGAATCCGGCTGCGCGAGGGCCTCGTAAAACGCATTCTCGGCGTTGGGTTCGCGCGCTTTTCTTGGAGCGAAAATCGGCGCGACCCTGGCAACGGACGAGTCGGGTATTCCGATCCATAAATCGAGAGCGAACGGTTCTGCAAAACTCTTTTGGAAATAGGTCCCGAGCGGGGTCCCTTGTGTGATCCTGCGGACAAGTTCATCCAAAAGAAAGCCGTAGGTCCGGGCATGATAACCGTGCAAATCACCTGGCTTCCATAGAGGTTGTTGTCGGGCAAGTTGTGCCACTACCGCCTCGTGATCCAAAATTGAGATGGTGGGATCACGAAGCGCTGCCTGTCCCGCTTGGTGAGTGAGTATGTGGAGAAGCGTCGTATCAGCCTTTCCCTCCTTGGCATACTCGGGCCAAAAGTCAGCCACGTTGCGATTCAGATGAACGTCGTGTGTCCACGCAGCGTGGATTAAGCAGGCAGAAGCCAGTCCCTTTGTGGCGGACCAGATTAAGACCGGGGTCTTGCTAGTCCAGGGAATCTGCTTTTCGCGGTCGCAGTGGCCACCGGCGAGGTTGAGGACTTGTTCGCCGTGGCGTTCAATGCACAGGGACGCGCCCAATTCGCCAAATCTTGCGAAATTCTCTTCAAAAAGTTCGGCGATCCCTCCCATCATCACAGACTAGGCTGTCGCAGCATTTTTTGCGACAAGCAAGGATGGAAGGGTGGAAGAGTGGAAGGATGGAAGAGTGGAAGAATGGAAGGGTGGAAGGGTGGAAGGATGGAAGGGTGGAAGGGTGGAAGGATGGAAGCCTTCAAAGCCTTGAACACCGTGCCGGGCAATGAGCGCACTTTTGGTCGCGACCAAGTCCAATGTTGGGGTCTTCATCGGGTTCCGCGGCTGCGAGGGACCGCAGCCCTCCACGTCAATAGCGGCGATCGAAGCCTTGATCAAAGGATGTCCGATTGGATACAGGAACACATTGTTCTGCGCTTATCGTCCACCCTTCCAACCACCCTTCCAACCACCCTTCCACCCTTCCAACCAACCTTCCATTCTTCCATTCTTCCATCCTTCCATCCTTCCTAAAGTTCGTCTCTGATCCGCTCGAGATCTGGATCGCTCTTCGCCATGTCCCGGAATGATTTGTCGAGCCGGAAACTGGCACGCAAATAGGCCTTTGCTTGATCCAGATTGCCCAGCACAGCATCGTAGCATCCGAGATTGTAATAGTAGACGGGTTCATCCAGCAGTTTCGCCGGGCCGTCCAGAAGCGTCTGCTTTGCTTCCTTCGTGCGCCCGAGTTCGTGAAGGCAGAATGCAGCGTGAATGAACCCAGACGAATCGTTTGGATAAAGTTGACAAACTTTCAGGCTTGATCGAAGCGCAGCCTGCCAATCGCGTTTGCGCAAGACGATTTCCACTCGCATACGGAGCGTCTCCAGACCATCCTGTCGGTCCGCGGCGATCTGGTCCAATTCCGCCAGAGCATCGTCGTACATTCCCAGTTCCGCGTAGCCTTCGGCTGCCCGGATTTTCTGTTCGAAAGTCATTATTTTCACGGAGCTTGACAAAAGCCCTTTCGTCAAGCAAGAGTCCTAACTTAATGAGCCGGTTCCCTTTATCTTCGATTATGATCATGGCGATCATTATTCGCTCCGCCTCGGGGCAGGGATAGACGCGCAGATCAACCGGCATTTCTAATCCTGAAACCCTGAGCCGAAGCTCAGGGTTTTTTGTTTATTTCAAATCCCTAACAATGAACCCAAACTCCACTTGCGGTCTTTCGCTGTCCGAGGTTGTTGCGGCTCGCCTGCGTCTGAACGGTTCGGTCGCTCACACTCCCTGCACCAATTCTATCTCGCTAAGTGAACTCACGGGCGCACGAATTTTCTGCAAACAAGAACAGCTCCAGCGAACCGGCAGCTTCAAAGAGCGTGGTGCCCGCAACGCTCTTGCCCAGTTGTTGCCGGAGGAGGCGAAGCGCGGGGTCATCGCGGCTTCGGCAGGGAACCATGGCATGGACATTTGCTTGGCATCCCGGTGACCGTCGTAATGCCGCGCTTCGCTCCCGTGGTAAAAGTTGCGCGATGCCGCCAGTTTGGCGCAACCGTTGTACTGCACGGGGACAGTTTCGAGCAGGCTCGAACGGAGGCGCAACGTTTGACGGTCGAACGTGGACTTCACTATGTCCATCCTTTCGACGATCCGAGCGTCATCGCGGGTCAGGGTACGCTGGCGTTTGAGGTTCTTGAACAGGTTCCAGACGCTGAAGCGATTATCGTTCCGGTCGGTGGGGGAGGTCTGCTGGCTGGTGTTGCGACCGTGCTCAAAGCGCTCAAGCCGAACTTGCAGATCATTGGGGTCGAGCCGGCAAATGCCGCTTGTTTTGCCGCTGGGGTGGACGCGGGAAAACCGGTGCGTATCAGGACGAAATCCACTTTGGCCGATGGGTTGGCAGTGGCCGAGGCTGGACATCAGACTCTCGCCATCGGCCGGGCATTGGTTGATCGCCTTGTAACCGTCGATGAAGAGGCGCTGGCACTCGCTATTCTGCGCCTCGCCGAGCTGGATAAATGCATCGTCGAAGGTGCAGGTGCTGCCGGACTTGCGGCCATTCTCGGAGGATCGCTGCCGGACCTCGCGGGAAAACGAGTCGTCCTGGTGCTCACCGGTGGTAACATCGATCCCCTTGCACACAGTCGTGTGATTGAGCGCGGGCTTGCTGCCGATGGGCGTATTTACCGTTTCGACGCTTTGATCACGGACCGCCCCGGCAGTCTCGCGCACCTTTCCAGCATCCTCGCCTCAGCCGGTGCAAACGTGACCGAAATTACCCACAACCGCACCTTCGCAGGGCCTGACTTCTCCACGGTGCATGTCCTTTGCACCATAGAGACGCGTGACCGCGCGCATATTGCAGAAATCGAAGACCGACTCAAAAACGGAGGGATCCAGCTGACGACTTCGCGTGCGGGTTTAGAAAAAATCGATTCTTTTGTTCGCTATTGAAACACTGTCGGATCAAAAAACCGGTACTTGTTCGTGTTCCCGATAAAGCCAGAACTCTCTTCCATTTGGTGTCGTAAAGTCCGGCTTCCTCCCGATCAGATTTCGGTCAACGCTATAGGATGTAGGTTCAAAGAGAAAATCGGGCGAAAGAGCAAAGTGCAGAAGTGATGAAATCTGCTCCTTCTCCGCGCCCGATAAATCACCGGGTTCGCTGGCGATGAACTTAGCCGCAAGCCTGGTTGGATCAGATATCTTTCGGATCGTAAAAACTTGGGGCAAATGAGGCATTTAGTAACCTAGAAGCGATTCGAGTTTCAGGCAAACCGATGGCGGAGGTTACGGAGGGGACGGATTCACCACAGAGACGCAGAGCAGCGGAGCGTTCGACCGCGCTCACGCCGAGGTCCGCAACCAAATCGTGCTCGTGCTCGAACGAGCCGGGAAATTGCGGAACAAGGCAGAGAATTTCAATTTCCTACCGCAGCATTAGAGTCAAGTATGGGCCCATCTCAGTTCGACCACGAAAAGCTCGATGTCTACCGACTGGAACTGAAGTTCCTGGCTTGGGTTACCCAATTTCTGGCTGACCTTTGCGGTGCATCCCTAGCGCAGAGCCGAGAATTGAGG
>Ga0306925_10002753_pt1 | contig 15228 bp, 19 predicted proteins | sample flu12Cox44000176_FD_203755 | JGI IMG/M metagenome (GOLD analysis project Ga0306925, IMG submission 203755) | Lab enrichment of tropical soil microbial communities from Luquillo Experimental Forest, Puerto Rico - flux8day.12C.oxic.44.000.176 (v2)... | ecosystem: Environmental > Terrestrial >... | reverse complement strand
TTGCGCAACCGAAATCGAGACCGCAATCGCCGAAACGGTTTATCACCACACCAAGCGCCTCGCCCATTCGGCCAGCGGATTTCGGCACGTGATCCAGATGCGCGAGCTCGTCAGCGCGGTCGACGCCGAGGTTTGCGACATCCGGGGCCTGCGAGAGAGCGACCCGGAACTCTACGACCCCGAGAGTTATGCGGCTTCCCAACCTTTTGGAGAGGCCCTGCGCAGAGCAGGGGCGAATGGGATCGTGTATGCAAGCGTGCGCCGGCAGAGCGGCACCAACTTGGCGGTCTATCGCCCCTCGTTGCTGCCACCGATTACCGAGGGGGACCATTTTGACTACCGCTGGACCGGCAGTCCGACTCCCGCAGTGGCAAAGCTGACCGATGTCGGGGGTGCGGGGCCTTTAGCCTGACCCAACTCGTATTGGTATTTTCGCACACTGGCGCTGGGGAATGCGGTGACCGCTTGTCGGCGCGGCTCGGCCCCGGTTGCACCCCGGCGGTAGCGGCGGTAGCGTCGCGTCATCGCAACTTCGACACGAGGAGGCCCCGTTGAGCGCTCATCTCTCTGCAGCGCAGATCAAGGCGCGGCTCGACCATCCGATCATTGACGCCGACGGGCACTGGATCGAATACGGCCCGGTCTTTACCGAGGAATTGCGCCGGGTCGGCGGCGAAGACGCGGTCGAAGGCTGGAATGCGGTGCGCAACGGCACGAGCAGCGCGCTCAGCATGTCGGTCGAGGAGCGGTGCCGGCGGCGCATCAGCCAGGAGGCGTTCTGGGGCCATCCGTCGAAGAACACGAAGGACCTTGCGACGGCGCTGTTCCCGCGCCTCCTCGCCGAGCGGCTCGATGAGATCGGCCTCGATTTCGCGATCATCTATCCCACGGGCGGTTTGCGAGTGCCGCGGGTCGGTGCCGACAAGCCGCGGCGCGCCGCCGCCCGCGCCTACAACATCGTCACGGCCGAGTATTTCCGGCCGTTCGCCGACCGCATGACGCCGGCCGCGATCATCCCGATGCACACGCCCGAGGAGGCGATCGAGGAGCTGGAGTTTGCCGTCAAACAGCTCGGCTACAAGGTTGCGATGCTGGGCTCCCTGATGGACCGGCCGGTCGCGGCGGCCGGTAATGTCGAGGGCGAGGCGAAGCGGTTTGCCGTGTGGAAGGACGTGATCGGCCTCGACAGCGAGTATGATTACGACCCGGTATGGGCGAAGTGCCTCGAACTCGATATCGCGCCATCGTTTCATTCCGGCGCGCGGCGCTCGGGTCTACGGCTGTCGCCGTCGAATTTCGTCTACAACCATATCGGCCATTTCGCCGCCGCCAACCACGCGGCCTGCAAGGCGATGTTTCTCGGCGGCGTGACGCGCCGCTTCCCCGGCCTGAACATGGCGTTCCTCGAGGGTGGCGCCGGCTGGGCCTGCCTCCTGTATGGTGACCTGCTCGGCCATTGGGAAAAGCGCAGCCGCAAAGGCCTGGAAGAGGTCGACCCGCGCAATCTCGACAGCGCCCAGCTGCTGGACCTCGCCGACAAGTACGGTGGCGAAGCGTTCACTGCGGCACTGAAGCGGCAGGGCGGCCAATTCTTCCCGGGCGAGGAGAAATTGACCGGCGGCATCGCCGATCTCGACGACTACAGCGCCTGCGAGATCAGCCAAAAGCGCGACTGGCGCGACCTCTTCGTGACGCCGTTCTATTTCGGCTGCGAGGCCGACGACCCGTCGAACGTCTGGGCCTTCAATGCGCACACCAATCCGTTGGGCGCCAGGCTCAATGCGATCTTCAGCTCTGACATCGGCCATTTCGACGTGCCGGACATGACCCAGGTCGTTCCCGAGGCCTATGAGATGGTCGAGGACGGGCTGGTGAGCGCGGCCGATTTTCGCGACTTCACGTTCGCCAATGTTGTGCGGCTGTTTGGCCGCCAGAACCCGCGCTTTTTCGCCGGCACCCGCGTCGCCGCGGCGGCTGAAGCGGTGCTGCGCGAGGCCCCTGCGCCGGCAAGGGCCGCCGCCGAATAATAACGGGACTGAACGATCGTAGGGGAGACGGCGATATGGGCAAGCTCGACGGGAAGGTCGCGCTGGTCACCGGATCGGGGCGCAATATCGGCCGTGCGACCGTGCTGAAGCTGGCCGGCGAAGGTGCGCATGTCGTGGTCAACGCGCGCTCAAATCAGCAGGAGGCGGAGACCGTCGCGCGTGAGGCCCAGGATCTAGGGGTGAAGGCGGTCCCTATTCTCGCCGATGTCGGCAAAAAGGCCGAAGTCGAAGCGCTGGCCGCCCGGGCGCTGTCCGAGTTCGGCCGGGTCGACATCCTGATCAACAATGCCGCGATCCGGCCGCTCAAGCCGTTCGTTGAAACGACCGATGCGGATTGGGAGTTGATCCGGAGTGTGGTTCTCGACGGGCCTCTCTACCTGACGCGCGCGCTGATCGAGCCGATGGTCGAGAATCGCTACGGGCGCATTCTGTTCTTCTGCGGCGACGGCTCGATCTCGGCCAGCGGCGGTGGCCCACGCATTTATCTTCCGCGAAGATGGGGCTGATCGGCATGGCGCGCGGGCTCGCCTCGGAATTCGCTCCCCATAATATTAGGGTCAACGTCGTTTCGCCAGGCAGCATCGATACGCGGCGCGACCATCCGGAGTGGTATCAGGGTCGCCTGCCGAACGCCGCCGGCATCCCGCTCGGCCGGCAAGGGCATGTCGAAGAGATTGCCGCGACCTGCCTGTTCCTGGTCAGTGAGGATGGCGGCTTCATCACCGGGCAGACGATCCACGTCAATGGCGGCGCGCACTATTACTGATTTGCGGTCTTACACCTCCAGCGTTCTGCCGGTTCCTCGGCCTCGGCTTTGGCGGTTTGCGGCCGGCGAGCCGCGCATGGCAGGAATATCGGTGGCGCCACCCCGGCCGGCGCTATGCGATCATGAGACGAGTCCTCAGTCGCACCGCGGCGCCGGCACGGGTTACGGGATCACAACCCGGAAAGATGGGCCGCTTGAGCCAAGCGAGCAGGGTTGACGACGCGAGAGCCCGCACCCCCACCGGCGGAGGTATAGCTACAGGGCGGTGCCGTCTTCAGACCTTCTCGATCAGCTCCATCTGCGCGCCGTCGGGCGCGGCAACCCAGCACACATGCCGACCGTTGTTGAAGCGCTCTTCGAGGATCTGCGCGCCGTTCTTCTTGAAGTTCGCGATGGCGCCCGCGTAATCGTCGGTTTCGATGGCGATGTGCTCGATGCCGACATGCTGCTCATGGTTCTGGTCGGCGATGATGGTGGTCACATTGAGCTGCACACCGTGCAGATCGAGCTGGCAGCCGCGGCCGGGAATTTCCCGCTTCACGGTCGCGCCGAAATTGTCGATGTAGAACTTCGCGACCTTCTGCGGATCCTCTCTGGTCTTGACGTGGACGTGCCCGAGTTGCATGGCCATACCAGTCTCCTCCGGCTGGGTTTACCAAAGGGCAGCCGAGGCGGCCCCTGCCGCTCGCGGCTTGGCAGCACGAGCAGAGGAACTCAACCGGCATTCGCCCGATTCAGGATTTCGCCCTTAGCGGTGCTGCGTCACCGCGTCGACCAGCGCAGGCATGCCCTTCCTGACCTGTTAGAATAGCGATGAGGCGGCCGTGTGGATCATCTTGTTCGCGGGTGAAATTGTGAGTGGCTCCATTGTCCTTTTGCCGGGCTGCTTCCCACAGCGCCTCGGCCTTCATCGCGAAGTAACGCTCGCTGACGATTTGCTTGCCGAGCACCGCGCGCCAGTGGTTGCCGACCAGCCATGCTTTTGGCTTCAAGGCAGCGTTGATGTTCGACTGATAGGCCGCGTTTAGGGCTTCATTGGTGCACCCGCAGGAATTGGCAGCTCCCTTGATCTGGATTCTTCGGCGAGGCCTTCACATTCGAGTAAGATCGCGGCCAGCCGCGGCGACGTTCAACGGTTTTTCAGTGATCCTGGTGCAAATGGTCGCGGTCGAACTCGCCCTTCGCCATCGCCAGATGATGCGGCTGATGCATCGAACCGCTCACCAGGAGGCCGATAAAGCCGAGGCCGCGGATATGCTGGACTTCCTTCGGATCGGTCGCCGTAACGGTTAGCAGCTCGCCGTTCGGCAGCGCGGCCGTCTTCGCGGTCCAGCCATTGAGGCCGGTCACATGCTGTGCGTAAGTGGGGATCATCCGCTGGATGGCGACGAGCGTGCGCCCGGTACCGGCGATTGCTACCTGCAAGCCTCCGTCGACGGTCTTGGCGTCGGCGTCGGCATTCAGCGTAACTTCATTCATGTCGATCAGGTGCTGGCGCAGCGCTTCGAGATCGACTTTCGACCAATCGGTTTTCGGGTCGGCATCGAGAATACGCACGACTTCCTGGATCGCTCCGAAGGCGTCCTGGCCGGGCATCGTCGGCGTCAAAGCCCCGTGCATGCCGGCGTGACCTTCCATCGGCATGCCCTGGTGATGCCGCATCATCTCCTGCATGTGGTCTGGTCCTATTGGATGTTGTCCCTGCATCACCGGCTGATGATCCGAGCGCATCTGGTGCTCTTCGGGCACGGCTTGGGCGAGCGCGAGCCCGGAGGCCGCCACCGCGAACACGGCACCGGCGGCGACGAGTTTACGGGTTGAAAGCATTGAAAACCTCACAATGAAATTTGCTGGAAAATTTATGCGGCAACCGGCGACAGTCCTGCATGATTCAGATCATGCGCGAGGCTGAATTTATTTCGGTTCCGCGCGAGTTCGCTTTACGGGTTTTACTGCCGACAGCGCCAGAAAGGCGGCACCCAGCGTCGTTGCGCGGCCAAAGGCACTGTCGTGGGCGGCCAGGATCTGCGCGGCACGCTTCCACCGTGGGTAATAGATGGCCCCGTGGACCGGTCCGGCCTTCAACCCGGCTCGGCCTGCCAGGCACCGGAGTTCCCGGGCCGTTCGGAATCGCCCGCGTCGCCACAAAGGGGACCCGGACCACGCACGGATACGGCGCGCGGCTGCCCACAGGCTCCATTTTCCTAACTCGCCGATGACGAGGAGGCCCCCAGGCCTCAGCAGCCGCGCGATCTCCCGAAATATCGGACCTGCATGTGCGACAAAGCAAAGGATGGTAACCGCGACTAGGGCATCGAACTGCGCGGGGGCGAACGGAATGCGCTCGGCCGCGCCGACCGCGAACTCGATCTCCAAACCTTCGCGCTTGGCCCTGGCTATGGCCGCTTTGATCATGTCGGGCGAGGCGTCGATCCCGGTGACGACGGCGCCGTGGCGCCGCAATTCGATGGCCAGGTCACCGTCACCGCATCCGACATCGAGAACGCGGCGGCCATTCACATCGCCCAGCAGAAACAGGATCAGCCGGCGTTGCAGCTGTTCGGTAATGGCACCGATATCGGAAGCCCGCCATTGCGCGTAGACATCCGGTCCAAGGTCCGGAAGAGGGCAGGCTTTGTGACCTGTCACCAGCTTCAACGCGGCCTCTCACGCATCAGCCGCTGGACGTGCCGCGACCGCCGACAAGGTGCTCGTATTTAGGGAACGGATCGAAGGGAAGTCGCTCCTAATGGCCGGTGCTGGACACGTCTGCCGGTGCCGACGAAGAGCTCCATCAAGGAGGCGGCGATCAGCAGCATCCCCGACAGGATGAAGGCTTCGAGATAGGTTCCGAAGGAGATCCGCAGTACGCCGGCAAAATATGCCGCCGAGGCGCTGCCGATCTGATGGATGACGGTGATCCAAGCAACCATGATGCCGATCCGCTGTGGGCCGACAACACCTGTCAGGAGCCGCACGGTAGGCGGAGCGCTGGCGATCCAGTCGAGGCCGTAGACGACACTGAACACCGGCAGGCCGTAGATCGACAGGTCGAAGGCGAACGGCCGATACAGCAGCGATAGGCCGCGGAAACCATAATAGGCGCACAACAGGAGCCGATTGTCCCACCTGTCGCTGAGCCATCCGGCGAGGGTGGCGCCGAGCAGGGCGAAAACGCCGGTCGCCGCCAGCAATCCGGCGCCGGCGACCTCGCTCAATCCGTGATCGACGCAAGCCGCGATCAAATGGGTGCCGATGAGACCGTTGGTCGTGGCCCCGCAGACGAAATAGCCGCCGGCTATAAGCCAGAAATCCCGTGATCGCGCGCCCCCCGCCAGCGCCCGGAAGGCGACCGTGATGGGATTGCCCTCGGGCGATACATTGGACTTCGATGCGCCGAGATCGCCGTAAGGGCGCAGCCCGATATCCTCCGGCCGGTCGCGCATGAGCAGGGCCGGTAACGGCAGGAACACCATCACCGCGCCGGCCAGGGCCAGCGACATAAACCTCCACCCGAAATGCGTCACGAGCGACGCCGTGGTGGGCAGGAACACCAGTTGACCGGCGGCATTCGCCGCCGTCAGCAGGCCGACAACGAACCCTTCCCGCGCCCGGAACCAGCGTCCGGCGACATAGGCCGCCAGGAAGCCGCCGACAAAGCCGGTGGACAATCCGACAACCACACCCCACAGCAGAACGAGTTGCCAGGGGTGGCTCATCGCCGGGGTCAGCACCACGCTCACGCCGGTAACGGCAAGCGCCAGCGTGATTGTGCGACGTGCTCCGAAACGGTCCATCGCCGCGGCCGCAAGGGGTCCAATAGCGCCGAACAGCAAGAGATTGATTCCGAGCGCGAAGGAGATCGTCGCCCGCGACCAATGAAACTCGTGTTCGAACGGCACGATCAGCACGCCAGGCGTCGAACGCACGCCTGCGGCGATCACCGCAACGGCAAAACACACCGTGACGATCACCCAGGCATAGTGCCAGCTTTTCGGACGCCCGATGATTGCCGGTGAGGCCACGCCAGCATTCCTTGTACGGTGTCTCAAGTCATCCGCCATGCCCGGACAACGCCTTCTATGACCCGCAACGAGGCGTGCGCCCCGTCGGCATCGCCCTTTTCGAAGTCGCCCTCATTGACCGCCATTTGGTTCGTCACATGGGCGAGGCAGAGCACCGGCTTCCGGCGCGCCTGAGCGAACGCGTACAGCGCCGCCGCTTCCATCTCCACCGCGAGGATGCCCGGGCGCGTCAGGCATCGATGGGGTCGGCGGTTTCGCGGAAAGGGGCGTCGGTCGTCCATGCCGCGCCCCGGTGCACCCGAAGGCCATTGCCTGCCAATGCGGTCATGGCGGTCTGCACCAGCCTGGGATCGGCGTCGGCAAACTCGGCGGGCGGCAAATAATAGTAGCTCGTGCCTTCGTCCCGCAACGCCCGGTCGATGACGACAAAATAAGGCGGCGGTCCGCGATCGCCGATCTGGCCGGCCGAGGTCATGCTCACGAGGAACCGGCATCCGGACGAATAACTGCTCGGATATCAGCACCGCGAAGGGCGCGCCGACCGCGCAGCCGATGATGCCCAGGCGCTCTGATCCCTGGTCGAAGCTGTAGAGCTCGGTGTGGTATCAGGCCCACGCCGGCGACAGGCGCGCGCCGTTTGCGCCGCAGCACCCGCAGGATGTCTCCATCAGGATCGAGCACGCAGATCTCGGGGACTTCGGCACAGGCCAGCCCCTTCTGGCGGCGCGCCTCCCGCAGCAGGTTGGCGGGCTCAAAAACCGAGGGCGACGCGAAGGCTTTGTTCGCCAGGATGGGGGGCAGCTTTGGCTGGTCGCGATCACCATTCATGGTGCCGTGGCGGAGCAATCGGCAGGCCCGCAACCTTCCATTCGGGGAAACCATCCTCCAGGCGCCGCGCGCGATAACCGCGCTGGCGGAGCGCCGCGACCGCCTCGAACGAGAGGACGCACCACGCCCCCCGGCAATAGGCGACGATTTCCCGGTCCGGCGGCAACTCGGCCAGCCGCTGTTCCAACTGCGCGAGAGGTATATTTAGCGCATCGGGTAAATGACCGTGCCGGTACTCGTCCTCGGGACGGACATCGAGGATGGCCGCCGTCCCGGCGCGCAGCCGCTCCAGCAACTCCGTGCGCGATACCGGCTCCAGCTCGTCCCGGGCGCGGAAATAGCTCGCCATCACGCGGGCGATCTCGGCGCTGTTCCGCTCGCCGACCCGGCTAAGGGCCTGCAGCAGCCCGACGACCGCGTCTTCGCCCGACAGGCGATAAAAGATCCGCTTCCCTTCGCGCCGCCCCTCGACAAGCGCGGCGCGGCGAAGAAGCTGCAAGTGACGGGATGTGTTCGCCACCGTCAAGCCCGTCCGGGTGGCGAGGTCTTCGACGCTCCGCTCGCCCTGGCCGAGATGCTCGAGCAGTTCGAGCCGGTGCGCATGGCCGAGCGCCTGCGCGATCTCGGCGAGACCGGCAAATACACGCTGTTTAGGACCGAGGCTTGACATTTGTCACCATGGGATGATCATTCACGTTAATGATTGAATAGAGGCCGGTCAAGGCGGTACCGGCCGGCCGCAAGGAGGACCACGATGATTGTGCGTCAATTCCTGCACGCCAACCCCGTTGCAATTTCCTATCTGTTCGGCTGCGGCGGCCACGCGGCCTGTGCCGTGGTGGACCCGCTCGGCGATGTTGGGCCCTACCTTTGGGTTGCCGAAGAGACGGGGATGCGCATCTGCTTCGTCGTCGATACCCATCTCCACGCCGATCATCGCTCGGCCGGCCGCGCGCTCGCCCGCGCGGCGGGGGCCGAGTATGTCTTGCACGCCGGCGCCGAAGTGTCGTTCGCGTTCCACGCCGCGAAGGACGGCGGCCGGCTCCCGCTCGGCAACGTTGTGGCGGATGTGCTGCATACGCCTGGCCACACCCCCGAGCATGTCTGCCTTCTCGTCACCGACCGGACGCGGGTGGACGAGCCCTGGTTCGTGCTGACCGGCCATACGCTGATGGTCGGCGATGTCGGGCGCACGGAACTGGCGGAAGACGCTGTCGCCGGCGCACGTACCCTGTTCGCCAGCCTGCAACGGCTAAAAGCCCTGGCCGACCACATCGAGGTCTTGCCGGGCGCGTATGCGGGTTCGGTATGCGGTCGCCGGCTGAGCGGAAAACCGTCATCCACGATCGGTTTCGAGCGCCGCCACAATGCTGCGTTCAGGATTGGGGCCGAAGCCGAGTTTGTCGAATTCATGGTGCAGGACATTCCGCCCCCACCGGCCGGCACAGCAGAGATACGGGCCTGGAATACCGGAGTTCATGCCGCCGCGGCTGAGTGATCCGCCGTGGTGGAGGCCGCGAACACAGGAGCGGCGGCGCGGCCCCGGATCGCCCTCGGGCTGCGCGAGAACTGGCAGCAGTTCGCGCTGCTGGTGCTCATCAATGCCTTCGTCGGCGGTATGGTCGGACTGGAACGGACGCTGGTGCCGCTGATCGGCAGCGAGACCTTCCAACTCGCGTCGACCGTCGCTGTCACCTCCTTCATCATCAGCTTCGGGGTGGTGAAGGCGGTCACTAATCTCGTTTCAGGCCAGCTCGCCGACAGCTGGGGCCGCAAGAAGACCCTTGTGCTGGGATGGGCAATGGGCCTGCCGGTGCCGTTCCTGATTATGGGGGCTCCGAGCTGGGAATGGATCGTCGCCGCCAACGTGCTACTCGGCATCAATCAAGGTCTCTCCTGGTCCATGACCGTCATTATGAAGGTGGACCTCGTAGGCCCCCGGCAGCGCGGTCTCGCGGTGGGGCTCAACGAGTTTGCCGGTTATCTCGCGGTCGGCCTGACGGCTTTTCTCACCGGCTATCTGGCGACGATTTACGGGCTACGGCCGGTGCCGTTCTATCTCGGGATCGGTTATGCCGCCGCCGGTCTGCTGCTCTCGGCATTGGTGGTGCGGGATACCCGCGGGCATGTTGCGTTGGAACGCAGGCAACACCGGCGGGTCGACGCTTCGCTGAGCTTCGGTGAGGTTTTTCTGCGGACCTCGCTGACCGACCGCAATCTGTTCGCGGCATCGCAGGCGGGCCTGGTCAATAACCTGAACGACGGGATGAGCTGGGGCATATTCCCGCTGTTCTTTGCGGCCGCCGGTCTCAGCGTCGAGCGGATCGGCATCCTCAAAGGGGGGTACCCGGCGATCTGGGGCATCTTGCAGGTGGTGACCGGGCCCTTGAGCGACCGCTGGGGGCGAAAGGGCTTGATCGCCGCCGGGATGTGGGCTCAGGCAGCGGGACTTTTTGTCGTCGCTGCCCTCAACAATTTCGGATGGTGGCTGCTCGGCAGCATCCTGCTCGGCGTTGGGACAGCGATGGTTTATCCATGTCTGCTCGCCGCCGTTTCCGATGCTGCCGATCCGTCCTGGCGCGCCCGCGCGCTGAGCGTCTATCGGTTTTGGCGCGACCTCGGATATGCGATCGGTGCGCTCACGGCCGGTCTACTCGTCGCGATCGTCGGCTTTGCCTGGACGATCGCGGCAATCGGTTTGCTCACATTGGTGTCGGGGGTGGTGGTGGCCGCGCTGATGCGCGAACGGCCGCGATGATGCCGCGCTCGCTTTACGGGTCCTCGAACAGCAAAAGGAGGAGAGGAAATGAGTGACGGGTTGCCGGTTGACGCGCGCGCTGCGCGAGGAGGTCAAAGCCAAATACCGTGCCGTCGCGGTCGATCCGCACGGCAGCTATCATTTCCACACCGGGCGACCGCTGGCGCGCCGGCTCGGCTATGACGAGGCGGTCACTGACGCCTTGCCGGACAGCGCCGTCGAGGCTTTTGCCGGCGTCGGCAACCCGTTCTCGCTTGAGAGCTTGAAGCCGGGCGAGCGGGTGGTCGATCTCGGCTCCGGGGGCGGCTTCGACTGCTTTATCGCGGCCGGCCAGGTCGGACCTGAAGGGCGCGTGGTGGGCGTCGACATGACGGAAGAAATGCTCGGCCGGTCGCGTACTGCGGCGGCGGCCATGGGCCTGCGCAATGTCGAGTTCCGGCAAGGGGTTATCGAAGAGTTGCCGATCGACGACGGCTCGGCCGATGTCGTCATCAGCAACGGCGTGATCAATCTCTGCGCCGACAAGCGCCGGGTGTTCGCGGAAGTCATGCGCGTGCTGAAACCGGGCGGGCGCCTGCAGTTCGCCGACATCGCGAACGGCAAGGAGATCCCGGCCGGGGCGCTCCGCAACATCGACCTTTGGAGCGATTGAATTGCCGGTGGCCTGCCGTGCGCAGGCTGGCGGCATATGCTTGAGCAAAGCGGTTTCGTCGATGTCCGGATCGGCCCGCCGGCCGACACCTTCGGCGGCGCCGGCGGCGAGAGCAAGGCGCGGCTGTTTGACGTGTTCGGCTACGCCTTTCTGGCCCGCAAACCGAAATAGACACTGCCGGGCGCGGTCTGTTCTTTCGGGCCGCGCTCAGTTCTCGATTTGCACCCAGGGCAGGTGCTCCTCGGGAAAGAGGTGCCGCGTCGGCTGAAGTTCGGCGGCACGGTCGAACGCGCCGACATAGAAATGCGTTTCGGTCGGAAGCCGCGCGCTCTCGCAGGTCAAGGTCGACCCGCAGCGGGCGCAAAACCCGCGACGGGTCTTCCCCGGCGTGGAGTCGAATTTTGTGATTTCGCCTTTGGTGACCGTATAGGCCGCGCGTTCAAAGGCGACAAACACCGAAGCCGGCGCGCCGCTGTGCCTGCGGCAGCTTTGGCAATGGCACCAATAGACTCCTTTCGGCTCCCCCGACGCCGTAAAGCGGACGGCGCCGCACAGGCAGCCACCTTCGAATTTGTCGGTCGTGCCGGTCATCAATTTTATCCTCCCACGACGTGGCGGAGCGAGCTCGCCGCCTTCAAGCAACTCTACATCTTGCAACGGTCAATCGGCGCGTATGGGATACGGATTTTGGAGACATCATCCGAGCTCGGCCCGCGCCGACCTTGCGGAACTCGAAGGAACCGCGGCCGGTCGGCACGCAAATTGAGAGCGGGACGCAAAACGCAGCCGGCTGCGATTCAGGTCCCGCCCGCACTCGCCTATGTGCTGCCCGTCCCGGCGCACACGGCCGACAAGCCGACATGCTTTGCCACATCGGCGAGCATTCCAGCTGCGAGCTTCTGGTACTGTTTCCTCTTGATCGCTGCGCGGCCTGTTCTTGTTCAGGAAGCCTTTCGGCTCGAATACGTCACGCTGGCTTGGATGCTCGTCGAGGCAGTCGTGTCGATCGGCTCCGGCGTCGCTGCGCGCTCGACCACATTGCTGGCGGCCGGCATCGACAGCCTGATCGAATTGGCCTCGGCCGCCCTGCTCATATGGCGGCTGACGCTCGAGCTGCAGCGCGGCGAGGCGTCTGCCGAAGACGCCGAACGCAAAGCTAGTCGCGTCGGCGGGGCCTTGTTATTCGCGCTCGCCGCCTATGTCGTGATCGCCGCGGCATGGAGCCTGTGGACGCGAGAGGGACAAGAGTTCTCGTGGCCGGGATTGATGGTCAGCCTGGTGTCGCTGCCGATCATGTGGGTGTTGCTGCGCCGCAAGCTGCGTCTGGCGGACGCGCTCGGTAGCCGCGCGCTGCGCACCGATGCAATCGAGAGTATCGCCTGCCTTTGGCTCTCCTTGGTCGTGGTGATTGGGCTCTTGGCGCAGCTCGGGTTTGGCGCTTGGTGGGTCGATGCCGCAACCTCGCTTGCCATCCTGTGGCTCCTGATCAAGGAGGGGCGCGACGGTTGGAAGGGGGAGGAGGGTAACGATTAAGCGGCTTCGGGACGGCGCGCCGCGCGCCTCACGTATTCGTCGGCAACGGCGAGGCGCGGGCCGATCGTGACTGTCAAAATCCCGGTACCGTGGAAGAGGACGGTTTTGACAAGCGGGCGGCAGCGCGCTCAGAAATGGGGCGCCATGCCTCTCCCGATTCACAATGTTCGCAGGAAACCCGGGCTTGAGCCCAGGCGAAACGCCGCCGCCGCGATTTCGGAGGAGCTGCGCGAGTCTCCGCAGCTGGCAACGGAGAAGATCGGCTTGGGCGCGGTGCCGCGCGCGGTTGTCGCGCTTGGCATGGTCTCCTTCTTCATGGACATCTCGTCGGAGATCATCCACAGCCTGCTGCCGGCTTTTCTGGTGACGGCCCTCGGCGTCAGCGCCCTTTCCGTGGGCGTTATCGAAGGCATCGCCGAGGCGACAGCCTCGATCTCGAAGGTCCTTTCCGGTGCTATCAGCGACTGGATCGGAAAACGAAAACCTCTGGTCCTGCTGGGTTATGGCCTCGCAGCGCTGACAAAGCCGCTGTTTCCACTGGCCGGCAATGCGGGAGTGGTGCTCCTCGCCCGCTTCGTCGATCGCATCGGTAAAGGCATTCGCGGCGCGCCGCGGGATGCGCTCGTTGCCGATGTGACGCCTCCCGAGCTGCGCGGCAGTGCCTTCGGCCTGCGGCAATCGATGGACACCGTCGGGGCGTTTGTGGGTCCTTTGCTCGCGATGCTGCTGATGGCAGCGAGCAGTGACAATTTCCGGCTGGTGTTCTGGGTTGCGGTGATCCCGGCTGCAGCCGCGGTTCTCGTCGTCATCTATGGCGTTCAGGAACCGGCGGTGCCGCATGGCGATGAGCGGCGGCGCTTTCCGATCCAGCGGGCTGAACTCGTGCAGCTGAATACCGAGTTCTGGTGGCTTGTCGGCGTCGCCACCATCCTGACCCTCGCGCGCTTCAGCGAGGCATTCCTGCTGCTCGCCGCAGAACGTGCCGGCATGGCGCTTGCGCTCATTCCGGGCGTGCTCGTTACGATGAACATCGTCTATGCGGCCTCGGCGTATCCGTTTGGCCGCCGGTCCGACCGCATGAGCCGGCGGACTTTACTGCTGATCGGTGTGGGCATCCTCATCGCGGCCGATATTGTGCTGGCCACTGCCGGCACGGTCTGGCAGGTGGTGATGGGTGCCGCCATCTGGGGCCTGCATATGGGCGCCACGCAAGGGCTCCTCTCGGCGCTGGTCGTCGGCACGGCCCCTGCCCATCTGCGCGGGACCGCGTTCGGCTTCTACAGCCTGATAACAGGTGCGGCGCTGCTCGCTGCGAGCGTGGTTGCCGGCTGGCTGTGGACGGCATTCGGACCTGCCGCGACCTTCATGGCCGGCGCTTTGTTTGCCGGGCTGGCCCTGATCGGGATTGTCCTGCGCGCGTCCCCGGAAGGGGAGGGAGCAAGCGCATCAAACCGAAATTAACTCCTGCTCAAAAGCTATTGCACCGAACGGAAAGCTGCTTTGGGTTTGATCTCGCTCAAAGCCAAAGAATACGGAAGGGGCCCCTGTTGAGTTTGATGAGGATCGGCTCACCGAAGAGTATCGAGGGTTTGCATGACGCATCTTGGCCCACAGAAAAGCGGATTGGTGCGCGGCTCGCTCGTGGGCGGCTGGCATCTTCTTTGGGCGATCATCGTTGCCGCCGGTTGGGGGCAGGCGTTGATCGATTTCATCTTCTGGATGCATTTTCTAAAGCCGAGCCGGTATTCGTGGTCGAACCGTTCTCGGCCGGGTGGGCGGTTGTGTTGATCGTCGTGACAGTGGGTATCGGATATTTCATTGGACTTGCCGGTGCTGTGCTCTGGAACCGGCTCCACACGCGCTGAGACCTTGTGCCCGATCCCGACCATCACAATGCGCGCGGTCTCTCCGAGCTCTTGGCGGAGCATGCACGCACTGTAGCGAGCGAGCGCGTCTCGCTCGCCGACATCGCCGATTGCCTCGGCCCGCGCTCGATCGGCGCCTGGCTGCTGATCCTGGCATTGCCCATGGTGCTGCCGGTGCCTGCACCCGGCATCTCGGTGCTGTTCGGCATACCGCTGATGATGATTTCGGGTCAGCTGGCGCTTGGCGGAAGGCGGGCATGGCTGCCCGCCTTTATCTTGCGCCAATCAATGGCGCGGGCGGATTATGTGGCGCTCGTGGCGCGCATGCGGCCCGCAGTGGAACGTTTCGAGCGGCTTGTCCGCCCGCGCGCCGCATGGCTTGCCACTGATTGGACGAAAATCCCGATCGGGCTGATCTGTCTGCTCCTCGCGGCGATCATTACTCTGCCCATACCTCTGGGCCATGTCGCGCCGGGTACTGCCATCTGCTTACTGGCTCTGGGCCTTATGGAACGCGACGGCGTTGTCATTGGCATCGGGTTTGCCGCCGCCGCGCTCGCGCTCGTGATTGTGACCGTTGCCTCCGCCGGTGCTGTGAATGCTGTGCACCACTGGTTCATGGGCTGACCCTTTCGATCGATCACGGCTGCGGACGCGGCGTGCGGCGGCAGGATCGGGTAGGTCACCTTCGGCTGCTCACCCGTCAAACTCCCGAGAAAGGCGGTGATCTTGTCGACCTCGTTATCGGTGAGC
>Ga0306925_10002747_pt1 | contig 15252 bp, 9 predicted proteins | sample flu12Cox44000176_FD_203755 | JGI IMG/M metagenome (GOLD analysis project Ga0306925, IMG submission 203755) | Lab enrichment of tropical soil microbial communities from Luquillo Experimental Forest, Puerto Rico - flux8day.12C.oxic.44.000.176 (v2)... | ecosystem: Environmental > Terrestrial > Soil... | reverse complement strand
TGCGCTTCGCGCCTGGCGGCCGGGGGGACCTTGACCACCCGTGAACTTCACCCTCAAGTCGCCCAGGCCCTGGGCTTGGCGCCGGCCCAGTACAGGCTCACCTCCCTGCGCTACGAGATCTCCAAACTTCGGGCCAAAGGCTTGGTGGAGAAAGTCCCTCACTCCCACCGTTATCGTCTGCTCGCCGAAGGCTATCGCCTCTGCGTCGTTTATCTGAAGCTGTTTGAAAAATCTACGCACCCCTGACGGCCGGCCTGTTAAAACCTTTCCCTGCCGAAGCCCTTGCTCCCCAGGGACAAGCTCGCGCAACTGGACAAGCTCTATCTGGCCGTCACCCAAGCTCTCGACAACCTGCTTGAAGGTGTCGGCCTGAAAGCCGCCTGATGTTTTACGAAACCAAAATCGCCGAAACGAAAATGACAACAAAAACGCCAACAAACTTCACGTTTTGTCCGCCATAACGGACTAAGTCAAGTGCCTGAAATGGTCGTAGCCCGCGGGGGCCAGAGCCGATCGCCTCCCGTCGTTTGCTACCAGGAGGATTTCCTTGGACTTGTGGATTGTCCCAATGCGATGGAGGGGGACGTTTCCAAGCGAAGTCGGGATTTCCTTGCCGCGTGGCACGGTGAAGAGTAATTGGTAGTCTTCTCCGCCGTGAAGTGCAAGCGCCAGCCGAGTGCGCCGAGGGTATTCCAACCTGGGCGGGAGGGGCAGAAGTTCCTCCGAAACCCTGGCGCCCACGCCGCTCGCCTCGCACAGATGACGGAGGTCTGTGGACAGCCCATCGCTGAGATCGATGGTCGCTGAGGCCACGTTTCCAACCGAGAGAAGTCGGCCTAGCTTGCAGCGCGGTTCCGGATAGAGCTGAGCCTGCACTGCTGTAACCCATGATGGGTCGCTTCGCTCGGACCGGCGTCTGTGACGAGTAGAAACATGACCTTGCAACCGAAGCAACCTCAGGCCCAGCGCCGCCAAGCCTAGTTCGCCACTGACAAAGATGCTGTCACCGGGCTTGGCTCCAGAGCGCCGAAGCTCTGCGTCGAGCGCCACTTCACCGGTAACGATCACATCGATCACAATGGGGGCGCGCATCATAGCCACGTCGCCGCCGACCAGAGTGACGCCGAATTTCATTGCCAGTGCGAGCAGGCCGGCGTAGAACTCCTTTACCCACCCCGGCGGTGTTCTTTTAGAGAGGGCCAGCGAGACCAGGGCAAAGCGCGGAACGGCACCCATTGCCGCCAAGTCACTTAGCGGACGAGCAAGGGATCGGTGCCCGACGGAGGAAGGCGGGTGCAGGCGCCGGTTGAAGTGGACGTTCTCGATGCACATATCCGACTTCAGCACCACACCTCGTTGAGGCCCTACGTCCACTACCGCGGCGTCATCTCCGATGCCGAGCCTGAGACCGCTCACTTTGCCAGGAACTTGTTTGCGGAGCCAACGCACGAACTCTGCTTCGCTGCGGAATTTGTCCGGTAGCATTGGTTTCACCAGCGATGCCCCCCGGTGTTATCGGCCCTGCCGAATGGCTGTGCTTATTGAGCACTTTGTGTCACCAATCTTAGCAGACCGGTTTTTCTCTTGGCCAACCTATCCTCGCGGCCGGCTGGCAGGCGCGTTGGGCCCCACAGCGGTCTTAGTCTAGCCAGACTAATAAAGGGCGGGACCGTTGTAGAATTCCGGGAAGGGGCCTATCTTTTTCTATCTTTTTTCTTGACATAGAGTTCCCGTTCCTGTAGGATAGGTTTTGCATACCTGGGCGGGACCTGAAGTATCCTTTTGCCGAGCCGAGTGAATGAATCGGTCTCACGGCTCAAAAACTAAGATAATCTAGGCGGTGACGAGAATGAACAGAAAGTTTTATACCTTTCTGATAGTCGCACCACAAGGTAAGCTGCGCAAGATTCAGATTCCTCCTTACATGGCACACCTGCTCGTGTTGCTGGGTTTTGTTGGGTTTATAGCCCTGGCAGCGATGGCCAACAGCTACGCAAGGATGCTGCTGAAGGTTGCCGACTATAATGAGGTTCGTAACGAGCGCGAGGCCCTGAAAAGCCAATACCACAGCCTGGAAGAGGTTGTCACCCACACAAACACCAAACTGACGTCACTCGAATCGCTGGCCGGGGAGGTTGCGCTAACCTATGGATTCCGAGGCGGGCAGCGTCCACGATTCCCGCAGGCCCTCCTGACGTTGGCCACTCAGAGTAATTCCACCTTGGAGTCAAGCTACAGTGCCTCGCTCTACACCTTTGATCTCCTGAAGACGGCGGCGACAAAGCCCTCTGTCGATCCCGTGGCTCTAAGCTTTCGGTCAATTCCTCGTTACTCGACTTTGTCTTTCCCTGGATACGACTCCGCGATGGTTCCCTCCATGTGGCCGGTCCGCGGGCAGATTACCGGCGGATTCGGCCAGCGGCTGGATCCCCTGAATGGCGAGGAGGCCGTCCACTGCGGCATTGACATCTCCGCACCTTCCGGCACCGAAGTTCAAGTAACTGCCGACGGCGTGGTTTTGCTAGCGGAGCGTGAGGCCGGTTATGGGAACGAGGTCCTTGTGGACCATGGAGATGGCATCACAACTAAATACGGACACCTGAGAAGGATCGATGTCGTTGCCGGACAGGAAGTCAAAAAAGGCCAAATTATCGGAGCGGTCGGTATGACAGGCAAGTCTACCGGACCCCACCTCCATTACGAAGTTCGTGTTCACCAAACGCCTGTCAACCCGGCGAAGTACCTGCGCGGCTAGCCACCGTCTCTCCTTAGAAAATTTCAAACCTCTCCTGGTGGATATTCGGATCGCCCTTGATGATGATGTCCTTCTTGGTGATCGACTCGAACTCCGACAGCATAGCGCCTTCCCGCAACTTCAAGGCGCGTGCCACCTCTGGATTGAGGCGCAGGGTCATCGTATCGCCCTCGATCTGCTGCGCCATCTTGCGCGCTTCGGCCAGGATCTCGTTGCAGATGGTGCCCACGGATTTGACCCAGCCTGCACCGCTGCAGTAAGGGCACGGCTGGCAGAGAGTGCGCTCCAGGGACTGCTTCACGCGCTTGCGGGTAAGGGCCACCAAGCCGAACTCGTTAAAGGAGAGGATCTTGGTGGGAGCCCGGTCAGTCCGCAAGGCGTCCTCCAGCGCTTGAACCACTTTCTGGCGGTTTCGGCGGTCGTCCATATCGATAAAGTCGATGACGATAATCCCTCCTAGGTCTCGCAACCGGATCTGGCGCACGATTTCTTGTACGGCATCCACGTTCGTCTTGACGATGGTATCCTCCAGCCGGTTGGTCTTGCCGACATATTTGCCCGTGTTGACGTCGATGGCGACGAGCGCCTCGGTCTGATTGATCACGATATAGCCGCCCGACTTCAGCCAAACTTTGGGCTTCAGCGCCTTGTCGATCTCCTGCTGGATGCCGAATTCTTCGAACAGGGGTGTCTCTCGAGTGTAAAGCTTCACGTGGCCCACCAGCGACGGCTGGCAGCGGTTCACGAACTCCACGGCGCGCTCGTACTCGATTTCGTTGTCTACTCGCACCGCTTCGAAATCGGGCGAGAGGGTGTCGCGCAGGATCCGCTGCGCCAAGGTGAGGTCGCTGTGCAGCAAGGCGGGCGCCCGGGAACGCTCGGCCCTGGCGCGAATTTCGCTCCACAGTTTGGATAGGAAGTTCAGGTCCGCCTTGAGTTCCTCTTCCGGCCGGCCAGCGCCGGCGGTGCGCACGATGAAGCCACCGGTCAGCGAACCGCGGTTCTCAGCGATGATGTTGCGCAGGCGGAAGCGCTCCTCCTCCGAGGCGATTTTGCGCGAAACGCCAATGTGGGCGATGGTGGGCATGTAGACTAGATAACGGCCGGGTAAGGCAATGTGAGAAGTGATGCGTGCTCCCTTGCTGCCCAAGGGTTCCTTGGCGATCTGTACGAGTATCTCCTGGCCTTCTTTCAGCAGCTCGGTAATTTGCGTTGGCTGGTCGTTACCAGGGCGCGACGGTTCACGAACCGGGGTCCCTTCCGGTCGATCGCGCCGGCCAAATCGCCCCCGACCTCGTCGGCCGCGCCGCTGAGAGAACCGCGGGCGCCGACTGAAGTCATCGTGCGTGTAGGCGCGTTCGACACCCTCCGTAGAAGCCTTCACTTCTGCCATCGAGACATTTTCCGCAGTAGGGGATTCACTTTCTCCTCTCGCTTCCTCAGTCGCCGATGTTGCGACCTCATCGGTCACGGCAGCCGTATCTGGATAAGACTCCGGTAGTGGTTCGGGGGCTTCCTCGTCCCCCTCCCGGGTTTCCGGTTGCGAAAAAAGGGTTGCGCCAGAGGCTTGCGTGGCGATGGGTTCTGGGGTTTTGGTTCCAGGCTCGAAATGGGTTGCCACTGGTGGCGTAGTCGCACCCGAGGGAGTGGCTGGGGCGGTCATCTGTTCCGGTCGAGGCTCTTTGCTGGCGACAGAACCGGCCGGAGTCTGCTCTGCCGAATGCTCCTCGGGCAACGCGGTCTCGAAATGGGCTGCCGCTGGCGGCGTGGTCGCACCCGAGGGAGCAGTTGGGGCGGTCATCTGTTCCGGTCGAGGCTCTTTGCTGGCGACGGAACCGGCCAGAGTCTGCTCTGCCGAGTGCTCCTCAGGCAACGTGGTCTGGCTGTGCTTGGCGAGCGACTCGCCGGGCAACACTTCGAAGGTCGGGGCGGTGCGCTCAGAGATGCCTTCGGGCCGTTCCGCCCTGGGCGCAAATCTGGATTGGCGGAAACCACGCCCGCGTCTTCCCCGGCCTCGCCCACGATGGTCAAAATGTCGACGCTCATGGAACTCAGGACGGGCCGAGGGCGGTGCGGCAATGGCCGGAGTTGAGACGTTGGCTTTCTCGGCCGCCGCAGGCAAAGCTCCGGGGGGTGCTGGCATCGCGGCAGGGCCCGGCTCGCCTATTACGGGCTCGACCGACACGGCCCCCGATGCGACTTCGCCAGCCTCCGCCCGTGTGGGCATTTCCGCGCCCCACGTTTCGGCCGCAGGGGTAGCGAGGGTCGTCTGCTCGCGACCGGCGTCTGATGCCTTTTCCGTCTCCTCGCTGTAACGTGCCGTGCGCGCCTCCTCCTCGGCGAAAGCACGATCATATTCCTCGGCGTCCTCGAGGAAGTCGGAAACGTATAGGAAGGCGTCACGTTCCAGGCCGATGTTCACAAAGGCCGACTGCATGCCAGGCAAGACGCGACTGACGCGGCCCTTGTAAATTCCACCCACGAGCCCGACGTCCGTGTCGCGCTGGTAGTAGACTTCTACAACTTGGTCATCCTCGGTGAGGGCGACCTTCGTCTCGTGGGGAGACGAAGAGACGAACAAATCCTTTGTCATTGCAAACTCCTTCTCCAGGAACCCGAGAGGATCGATTCGCCACAGCGAAGATCATACTCTGCGATGTTCCCTGGGCAACCGCGTGGTCTCTCGCGACAGCATCGCGGTTTCACCCATCAAGATTCCCTGTAAAGCGGCGGCGTCGATGCTCGCCACTCATGGATACAAAACTGCACGCCAGCCGACCTTGTTGGGGGCCTCGGAAAGAGGCCGCAAACCGAACGTCGTCGGCTGACCCGCTCGGTGTTGTCGTAAGGTGCAAGCCTTGCCTAATTCACGAATCTTCGCATCTTCACGCCGATCGCCAGCCCGAGGCCCAAAAACGTGAAAAGCACCGAAGAACCTCCCTGGCTCATCAGCGGCAAGGGAATGCCGGTGGTCGGGATAAGCCCGATCATCATGCCCGCATTAACGGCGACCTGAAAAAAAACTACCGACGCCAAGCCAACGATCAATAGGGCACCGGCGCGGTCGCCCGCTAGTTGCGCTCCATCCAGGAGCCGCAGAATCAAACCCAAATAAAGGAGCAGGACGAGCAGCGTGCCGATGAAACCCTGCTCCTCGGCGAACGAGGCCAGAATAAAGTCAGCATGGGACACGGGGATGAATCCTAACTGGCTCTGTGTTCCGTTCCCGATACCCTTTCCCCAGAAACCACCTGCGCCAATGGCAATCTTTGATTGCGTAACCTGGTAACCCGAGCCCTGAACGTTGTCCGAAGGATGGGCAAAGCTCCTCAACCGCTCGCGCTGATAGGGCCGTAGGAAATGCCAGCCTACGGGCAGCATCAGCGCCCCCACTAGGCAAAGGACCGCTACCTGGCGCCCCCGAACACCTGCCAAAAGGATCCCTGAGCCAACTATGGGGACGAAGGTTAGCGCGGTGCCCAAGTCAGGTTCCAGGGCTACCAAAAAGGCTGGAAGGCCCACCAGGAAACTCAGAAGCGCCAGATCTTTCCAGCTTACACTCTTGTCACGCCTTTCGGCGAAGTAAGCTGCCACGCATATTATTATAACTAACTTCGCCATTTCTGACACCTGCAAGGTTAACCCGCCTACGTGCAGCCAGCGCCGGGCCCCCGTTCCGCGGTGGCCAGCGGCCAGCAATGCGACCAGCCCCACAACGCTACCTGCGTATAGCCACGGCGCCAGGCCAAGGATGGCGCGGTGGTCCAATTGGCTGACCAATAAAGCCAACAGGCAGCCCGCCAGCACCCAGTACATTTGCTTCTTGTATTGAAAGGCCAAGGCGGAATGCATCGTGGTGCTGTAAATCTGCAACACCCCCACTCCGGCCACACCCAGGGCCAGGCTCAGCAGGAACCAGTCAAAGTCGCGAAATCGAACCGTCCTCAACATCATGTCTGCGTTGCGCGAATACACCTCTGGGGCGCGAGAGACCGGAAATCACCTCCACGGACTTGGGATCAACGGTGGCGCCACTCGCGCTTGACTCGGCAGCGGCTCGGGCGCAACCTTCTGCGGAAGCCTCTTGTCGAAGTAGGCTTTGATTACATCACGCGCCACCGGTGCCGCCACCCACGAGTGTTCGCCGTGCATCACCAGCACCCCCACCACGATTTCCGGGTTAGCCGAAGGCGCATAGCCAACAAACCAGGCGTTGTTCCTGAACTCTGAATTGTTCTCGGATTCCTTCAGGTCTACGCTGACCACCTGTGCAGTTCCGGTCTTGCCGGCGATGTCGAGCCCGGCGACCCGCGCGCTGGAGCCGGTGCCGCCTTCATTCACCACGCCCCACATCCCCCGCGTGACTTCTGCCAGAGTGCTCTCGCTCAAGGGGAAGCTGCGCACGGCGTTATCGCTAAGATCCCGGCCGAGCGCCATCAGTTGGTCGCGAAACACCAAGTGCGGTCGATGAAAGACTCCGCCCGAGGCAACGCCGCCAATCATAAAGGCGAGCTGAATGGGCGTGACCGCAACGGCCCCTTGGCCGATGGCCACGGAGATCGTTTCGCCCGCCCACCATTTGCGCTTAAAAGCCTTCTGCGCCCACTCCGGGGAGGGAACCAGCCCGGGATCCTCGGCCGGCAGATCGACGCCGGTGCGCGCACCGAGTCCCAGGTGTTTGGCAAAGTAAGCTAGTTTGTCAATCCCCAGGAGCTTCCCCAGCGTGTAAAAGTAGACGTCGCAGGACTGCACAATGGCACGATGCAGGTCCACGCTGCCGTGTCCCTTGTGCTTTTCCCACACCCAGTCGTGGAAGGTATGACCGTAAATGGTGACGGAGCCGGGGCACTGAATGGTGTAATCGGAACGAATCGTGCCCGTCTCCAACGCCGCCGAAGCGGTAACGATCTTAAAGACCGAGCCTGGCGCCACATGCGACTGGGTGGCCTTGTTGAGCAAAGGCTTCTCCGGGTCTTTCGTCAACCGCTCCCATTCCTGCCGGTCAATGCGATGGGCGAAGTCGTTTGGGTCGAAGTCGGGATGGCTGACCATGGCCAGCACTTCGCCGGTGTGCGGATCGAGAGCCACCACCGCGCCAGTGCGGTCGCCCAGCGCCATTTCCGCCGACATCTGCAAGTCGAGATCGATGGTCAGCCGCAGGTCATTGCCGGGATGGGCGTCGATGGTGGTCTCCGACCCCACTTCCTGGCCGCGGCTGTTCACGACTACCCGCCGCACACCGTCCTCACCAGCGAGCACGGAGTCATACTCCCGTTCGATGCCCGATTGACCCGCCACGTCACCCGGATGGTACTTCGACCCGGGCTTGCCGAGGGCATCCTCGGAGACTTCGCCCACATAACCCAGCATCGACGCTGCCACCGTGTGCTTCAGGTAGAAGCGCTGCTGCACTTGGATAAGCGCCATTTCCGGATATTCCACGCGGTGAGACTCGACAAAGGAGATGTCTTCCAGCGTGGCAGCCTGCTTAAGCAGAATGGGTTGGAAGCCCGGCAAGTGCGCAGTGCGCTCCACCAGGCCCTGAACTTCCACCGGATCCAGGCGCAGACCGCGCGCCATGGCCTCAACCCGAGTGGGAACGAGCCCTGCGGCGTTCTCACGCATAAGCAGCACACTGAAAGCAGGGAAGTTATCGACCAGCACGCGTCCTTCCCGGTCGAGGATGCGGCCGCGGGGCGCAATCACCGGCAAGTTGCGCACACGATTGCGCTCCGCCTGGCCTTCATAGCGCCTGTGCTGACCGATCTGCAGCCTCCAGTACCCACCCAAGAGAACCAGGAATGTAGCCGCGACCACGTACTGCAGGAAGGCAATCTTCCAGGCCGGAAAGCGCTGGTCTTCAGCCAATCGGCTCGGCATGAATTTCGCACCTGAGGTCCCCCCCCCAAGGCGAAGGTCCCGCCGTTCGGGACTCAGCCCAATCGGAAAGTTAACACACGCATTGCGGCAAAACAAGTGCGCGTACGGGCGGGAACGGGCGGGCTGGCGGGACTGGCGGGTGTGCGACAAGAGTTAGGAGCACGGAAGTGCATACGGCTTGGGAACCTTATTCGCGTGTTGCGCAATCCAGTGATTTGAGGAGCCACTCCATGTTTAGCCCCGCAGCGCTGGATACAGTCTAACGACAAATGAGCGGCAAACCCCGCCCACCCAACCCTGGCTTCCAAAATCCCCGTAGCCGAAGAGTGTCTGACTTTGGGATTGCTTTGTCCGATCTCGGGACGCTGTCTTGTCTTTTCATCAACTTATTGGCTTTGTTTTTCATCAAAAATGCGGGCCAGATGCCCGGATCTTGAATTTCGAATCTGGATTTTCCCGTCCGGCGTCGGGTGCCGGAACTCGAAATTGCTATCGAGCGAGGGCTCGGCATGCGGGCACAGCCCGCCCTGGACTGTTGCGGCTTGACGCCGCTTTATGGTTTTCCCCGATTATGCTATATCCTCTCTGCGGTCTCGCAGCCCTTCTTCCGGCTGACCTTATCGAGCCATCCTTCCCCAGGGGCGCTACCGAAGAGCGAAGCGCCAAATGCCAACCGGCAACTCAGGGCCGAGGACAACTTGCAATCTGGTGGTTGTGACCAGCAACCTGGAACGGCGGGTGAGCGAGCACCTGCACAAGCTGATCCCTGGTCTTGTGTCGCGCACCCTACCCGGTGTCTTACCCAATGTGGCCCGACTGAGGTGCCTGCTCGAAGGTGTTATAATCCGCCTATGCCGGTGAGACTGGCCTGACTTTACAAAGGCTTCTGTCTCCTGCCCAACGACGGATGTATGATTCGCACAGCTACCCAGAAGGTCGATGCTCGGGAGGACTTGACGCGCGCCGAAGCGCGCGCCGTGATGGAGGCGCTGCTCTCAGGCTCCGTACCCGACTCGGAAATCGTGATGTTTCTGGTAGCGCTGCACAACAAGGGCGAGCAACCGTCGGAACTTGTTGGCTTCGCCGAGGTCATGCGCGGTCGCGCGGCCGGCTTGCTCCGCCGGTCAGGGGTGAATCTGGAGGAGTTGGTCTGCGGCGAGCCGCTGCTTGATACCTGCGGGACGGGCGGCGACGGAGCAGGTACCTTCAACGTCTCTACGGCCACGGCGCTGGTGGCGGCGGGCGCCGGCGTGCGTGTTGCCAAGCACGGCAACCGCTCTATCTCCGGCCGCTGCGGCAGCGCCGACGTGCTGGAAGCGCTAGGCATCGCTCTTGACCTGCCATTTGAGCGCATCCCGGAGTGTCTCGATCGAACGGGAATCGTGTTCCTCTTTGCACCTCATCTGCACCTGGCCACGAAGCACGTGATGAACGCCCGGCGCAGCCTCAAGACCAGGACCGTCTTCAACCTGCTGGGCCCGCTCTCGAATCCCTTGGGCGCCACGGCGCAGCTCATCGGCGTTTATGACCGCGCGCGCACTGAGATGATAGCGCGGGCCAGCGTCGAGGTCGGCACGCGGAGGGCGTTCGTAGTGGCCGGTCACGACGGGCTGGACGAAATCACACTTTCAGGTCTTACCCAGCTTTCCCAGACGGTTAACGGCGAAGTCCACACCCGCGACATTGGCCCGGACGAGTTCGGACTCCAACCTGCGCCGCGGGGCAGCGTCCGTGGAGGTGACGCGGCTACAAACGCTCGCCTCCTGAGCAGTGTGCTCGCAGCCGAGCACGGCCCCTACCGCGACGTGGTGCTGGCGAACACCTCGGCCGCCCTGGTCGCCGCAGGCAAGGCGAGGGGATTCGTGGAAGGCGTTGCTCTCGCTGCCGGAGCTATTGACTCCGGCAAGGCACGACACACGCTTACTGCACTGGCCGAGTTCACGCAGAAACATCGTCGATAGCGTGGTGTCCCGCGTGATGTTTAATAGTGGAGATACAGAGTCGGGTAGGGCAGACTTTCGCTTCTCAGAAAGTCTGCGGCTTGTCCGGGCGAACAACCGCAGAGTTCGAAAGGTGCGAACTCTGCGCTACCCCTTACTCGTACTCGTTCAGACCATCAGAACAGAGCAATGGATATCCAACTGAACCAAATCGAAATTAGAGTGCTCGGCGCGCTGATGGAGAAGGAAACCGCCACACCGGACTACTATCCGATGTCACTCAACGCCCTCATCAATGCGTGCAACCAGAAATCCAACCGCGAGCCGGTGATGAATCTGGACGAAGGCGCCGTCCGCGAAGCACTGGACAGCCTGAATGAGAAGGGCCTGGCCGGTCCCATCAGCAGCGCCGACAGCCGGGTGACGAAGTACGCCCACCGGCTCCAGGAGACCTTCAACTTCGACCGCCGGGAGGCGGCTGTACTCTGTGTACTTTTTCTGCGGGGCCCCCAGACGCCCGGTGAGCTGCGGGGACGCACGGAGCGCCTGTACCGCTTTGACGGCCTGGAGGCCGTGGAGTCCGTGCTGCATCGCCTGATCGAGCGGGAATCGCCGCTGGTGAAAAAGCTCCCCCGCCTGCCCGGGACAAAGGAGTCTCGCTATGCTCACCTGTTGGCGGGTGATGTGGAAGCCGGAGTGGAGTTAGACGCTGTTCCGGAGGCGGGACGCGAGACCGCGCGCCTCGCCCGTTTGGAAGGCGAAGTGGCCACGCTCCAGAAGGAACTTGCCGATCTCAGACAGCAGCTCACGGACTTTCGCAAGCAGTTCGAGTAAGCGATTAGGTCCCGTGTGGCGGCTTGGACAGCAGCGGTTTGGGAATGTCACCGGAGGGCGGTTTCACCGACACATCATCAAAAACCAAGTCTGGCACAGTAAAGGACACGACCGGAGGAGTGCCTTGGCCGACCATAGCGCCGCCGGACAACATTCCCGTAACCACATTTCCGATATCCAGGAACAGCTTGTTACACACCGTCTGGCTGACCGAGCCGACAACAAGGTCCTTAAAGGAGGTCTCGTTAAGGCCTTCTAGCTGTCCGTTGCGGATCAGTTGCTCGTGCCCATCGGGAAACACTTCGTAGGCCAGAACAGCAGTTCTAGCCGGGCCGTTGCCGCCACCGCCGAGCCCCGGCATGAATGCGCCGATCGCTGATTGCATCATCTCCTGAGGATCTGCGGCCAACCAGTTCCGCATGCGGCGTACGACAATCCCATAAGGCTTGCCACGCTGTGTCACGAGGGTTAGCAGCTTGTCTCTTATTGCGGTCCCATTGAGGCCGTTCTGAACAGTGAAGAAGAGGTTCGTCGGTGCGACGCCGAAGCCACGCTCGTTGCCGGTGCTCTGCGGCATACCGGGCACCGGATGGCGCGCGAGGAGCAGCGTCTTCAAGACACCGTTCTCCACCACGACGGTCTTGCGCGCGCGGACGCCGTCGTCGTCCACCAAATACCCTCCAAGTAGAGAACTGCCGTTGTGTTCCGTTGCCGTCGGGTCATCGGTAACACTTGCCCATTCAGGCAGAACACGTGATCCCAGTCGATCCTGAAAAGGGCTTACCGTGCGTGAGAAGATCATCTCAAACTGCGGATTGTCAGTAGTCGGTCGGCGGGTAGCCACCAGCCGGGGCGCGAAGGCCTCGGCGAAGATCTCCACGCTGGCCTGACCCTCGAAGAGCACGGGGCCGTTGTAGCGCTCGACTAACGGCGCGGAACGCAGTTCAACCAGTCGCTTGCTCATATCGCGAATCTGGGCTTCCAATTGCTCGTTCAGCAGGGCCGCCATCGTGCGCTCGTATACCGTAATTGCGTCGCTCAAAGGCATTCCATCGCTGGCCTGTGTCCCGGCGCGAGCCGTCAGCCCCAGCAGAGGGGTAGCACGCGTGTATTCGGTGCCCTCGCTGTTGAGGTAACGCGTGTACTCGTTGCTCGCCTGGATCTCCACCGAGGACCTGGAAATCTCCGGCACACCGCGGAAAACGGCCGAGAGCTGCCGCACTAGAGCCTCGCCCCGCTTCGGGTCGAGGTCCATCAAGACCGGATTTTCGTGGCTGATGACCGGCTTCTCTTTGCTGAAGTCAGGGAGGTCCTCCCCACGGGTTTTGTTTTCCAGCGCGGCGCGCTTGCGTGCCAAATCCTCGAGCGCCTTCTTGTAGGCAGCGTCGGTCGCGAGCCAGATCTGCCGCCGAATCTCCTTGTAGTCATCCTCGAGCGGGAGCCGTACAGTATTGCCCAAGCCGTGGACTACTCCCGCGCGACCAAAAGCAGAGAATGACAGAAAGTTGGAGTTGTCGAGGCTGTAATCGCCCACTCGCACCTCGACCGTAAGCTGGCGCGTGTGGCTCTGCTGCTCACTTATCAGGCTGCCGAGCGTGGCCGCAATCGCGGAGTTGGTGGCGTCAATCACCCGGTAGGCGATGAAGTAGGGCTTATCGAGGTTTTCGGGGCGCATCTGCTTCATGGACCGATCCAGCTCGTCGCGCATTGCCCTCATTACTGCATCGTCCTCGGCGCGGGCCGAAGAAAGGCTGACGAGGAAGCAGCAAATGAGCGGCAGCCAGATTCGACGCGTTCCCATGGCTCCTGACAACTCTGAAGGCAATGGCCGCCTCAGAAAGGTGCCGGCAAGAAGGGAGCCTTTTCCTGCGACTTCTCCTTCTTTTGCACTTCGATCTGAGACACCAACACTGCCGGGGAGGAAGCAGACACAGGCACCAACCCAGACTCCGCGCCGCACAAACCATTGAATACGGCAACGTGGTCATCAGCGTTGATTAGCTTGCTGAAAGTTGTGAGCGGCGTGCCTATCAAGTCTACGCCCCGCACCAGTTCTTCCTTGCCGTCGGCATAAACTCGATAGACCATGATGGGCAGCACATTGAAAGCGTTGGGAATGGTCCGGCCCGTCAAGGTGAAGCCCCCTTCGATTTCTTCAAAATAGAGACCAAACGGTTTGTTTTGCCTCTTCACTTCATCGATCAGCATCTTCTTCAAGTCGGCGCGCGGTACCGGATTTTGGACCTCCACAATCAAATTGGATTGACGCGCCACCACCGGAAATCCCTGCTGTTTGCGACCATGGCCGTTCGAGTGCGGGAACCCTTCGATGGGCGACCGTGACATCAGGAAGCTCTTCAGGATTCCCTGATCGACAACCGTTACCCGCTCGGCGCGTACACCTTCATTGTCAAACGTGTAGGAGCCAACCAGATCGGTGCCAGCGACCTCAAGCGCCGTGGGGTCTGAGTAGACAGAAAAGCTTGCCGGCAGAATGGGCTGGCCGACCTTCTTCTTAAAGGTCTGCCCCTCCCCTTCGTTCTTCTGGCGGTGCCCCTCGACGCGGTGGCCGAAGACTTCATGAAAGAAGACGGCGCTGGCTCGCCCGGAGAGAATCGCCGGGCCCGTGTAGGGCTCAACAATGGGCGCGAAGCGGAGCGCTTTCAGGTCGTTGATCATGCTGTCCACAGCCTTCAGAACCGTGTCGTCGTCGGGCAGATCCTCCGGACGGACGCCGAAATAGGACTCGTAACGCGGCAGCTCCATGCCGTCCTCGGCCTTAGTAAAAGCCGAGATGAAGATACGGTAATAAGGCTTCGAAACTTGGATCTCCGAGCCGTCGCTGTTCACGTACCAGCGAGTTTCAACATCAGCCAGGAATTCGGCGTTGGCTTCATAAATGTTGCCGTAGGCCGCGAAGGGAGCCGTGTACTTTCGAATCTTCTCTTCCCAGGCGTGGCGATCCGCCTGCATCACCGCGACCGCTTCGACGTACTTCTGGGCGGGCTCGCGCGAGAAGTCGTCGGACTTGTCTTCCGGCGCCGCCTGCACTCGTACGTTGGTCTTCACCTTGGTCAGCTGTTGCAGCGCGGTCCTGTACTTTTGATCGGTGTTGTACCAAATGAGGTTGCGAATAGCCAAAGGATCGTCTTCGATGGGCATCGCGATCATCGAGAACTGGTTCATCATGCCGCTCAAGTCCGGTACGGCGCCGCGGATGGCGTGTGTGTTGTCGAGACGGTAGTCACCAACCCGAAGGTTGATGTCAAGCTGGCGGCGATGATTTCCCTCGCTAGCGGTAATTTTGCCGAACGACCCGTTCACGCTGACCGTTTCGTCGTCCGTGATTTCGTAGCTGATGAAATAAGGTGGCGTGGGCTGGCTTTTGAAAGCGTCCATCGACCGGACCAACTCGGCCTTCATGGCTTGGAGCGGCGGCGAAGGCACCACATTCTGGGCGAGGGCCCAACGAACGCCGAACAGCATCGATGGGACGACAACGTAAGAAAGGATGGAGCGCTCGACCATCTCTGCCCGCGACTCACTCACACTAACAGGATACTGAAAAGCCTTCGATCATGTCATGCCGAGTGTTACATGGGCCTTCGGCCCACCAATAGACATGAAAGTCACCCCACCCTGTCGTTCCGAGCGAAGCGAGGAATCTGCTTCTTATCTTCTCTTCTTCTCGCAAAAGCAGATTCCTCGTCGCTACGCTCCTCGGAAGTGACGGAGTGGTTGGATGACTTTCGACGGAGCGAAGCGAGGGATCTGCTTTTCGTCGGCTTTCAATGGTTAAAGCGAATGCTTCTCCCCCATGCGGGATCAGCATGACATGCACCC
>Ga0306925_10002746_pt1 | contig 15254 bp, 15 predicted proteins | sample flu12Cox44000176_FD_203755 | JGI IMG/M metagenome (GOLD analysis project Ga0306925, IMG submission 203755) | Lab enrichment of tropical soil microbial communities from Luquillo Experimental Forest, Puerto Rico - flux8day.12C.oxic.44.000.176 (v2)... | ecosystem: Environmental > Terrestrial >... | reverse complement strand
GGGGTCATCAAGCCGGCCATCGAAACCGGTCAGATGCTCGCGGGCGAGGGTTATGTCGTCTTCGTCGCCGACATGTTCGGTGAAGGCAATGGACCGGTTGGGACGGAAAACCCGATGGAGTTTCTGCGGCCGTTCATGTCCGACGTGCCAGGAATGCGCCGGCGCATCGCCGCCGCCCTCGACACGCTGACACGGGAAGCCGACCGGCGTGCCATCGGCGATATCAGCCGGCGGGCTGCGATCGGCTTCTGCTTTGGTGGTCTCAATGTCCTCGATCTCGCACGTACCGGCGCAGATGTGCAGGCGGTGGTATCCATACACGGGACGCTGGCGACGCCGCAGCCCGCCAAGCGCGGCGACATCAAAGCCGCGGTCCTGGCCGTGCACGGCGCCGCTGATCCGGTCGCGCCGAAGGCCGAGCGCGACGCCTTCGAGGCCGAGATGACGGAGGCCGGAGCCTGCTGGGCGCTGCTCACGTTCGGCGACGTATACCATGCCTTCACCGACCCGCAGGCCAACACGGCCGGCGTAGCCGTCTACGACGAGCCTGCCACCCGCCACGGCTACGCGCTTGCCCATGCCTTCATCGCGGACGCCTTTGTCGGCCGGCGGCACGGTTGCTCTCTGCCGCGCTCGGCATAATAATCTCATCCCTATCCTACGAGCGGAGGCTTCGATGCATACGCTGTCCATCCCGCAATCGGTTGTCGACCGCGTCGTCGAACGCCGCGGCCGCGAGCATGTCTACGAGGATCTCGATCCGGCCAAGACCGCCCTGGTCGTTGTCGACATGCAGAACGCCTTCATGCTGCCGGGCGTTGCACACGCGCTCTGTCCGATGGCGGAGAAGATCGTGCCCAATATCAACCGTCTCGCTCAGGCGGTGCGCGAGACCGGCGGAACGGTGGTCTGGATCAAAACCACCTTCAAGGGCGATGCGCTGCAAAACTGGTCGACCTATTTCGAAATGGTGACGCCGCAACAGAGCGCCAAACGCATCGAAGCGCTCACGGCCGATAGCAAAGGACATCAGCTTTGGGCCGATCTCGACGTGCGGGCGGAGGACTTGATCGTCGAGAAGAACCGCTTCAGCGCCTTTATTCAGGGCTCGTCGAACCTCGCCGAAGTCCTGCGCGCACGCGGCATCGACACTATTCTTATCACCGGCACGGTGACCAACGTGTGCTGCGAGTCGACGGCGCGTGACGCCATGATGCTCAATTTCAAGACGATCATGGTAACCGATGGCAACGCCGCCGTGACCGACGAGGACCATAACGGTTCGCTCCGCGCGTTCTATCTCATGTTCGGCGATATCGCATCGACCGACATGCTGATCACGTGGCTCGCGCGCAACGCCAAGAAGAATCTGGCCGCGGCTGAATAGCAGTGGGGTACGTCGGCGGCTGATGGCGCCATGGAGCCGGCGAGACATATCACAACTGCCACGCCCGAGCCGACGGAGATCGTTGCCCGTGCACGCGCGATGATCCCCGCGCTTGCCCAACGCTCGCTCGAAGGCAGGCGCCAGCGCCGAATTCCTGATGAGACCATCGCCGACATGCAGCGCGCCGGCTTTTTTCGCGTGCTGCAGCCCAAGCGTTGGGGCGGCTACGAAATGGACCTCCACACCTTCTATGAGATCCAGCTCGCGCTCGCCGAAGGAGACATGTCGACCGCTTGGATTTATGGCGTATCGGGGGTGCATCCCTGGTTCATGGCGCTGCTCGACGATCGCGCCGCGCAAGAAGTCTGGCGCAGCGATACGTCCGCCCTGATCTGCTCGTCGCTGATGCCCGCCGGCAGGGCCACGCCTGCCGAGGGCGGCTACCGCCTGAGCGGGCGCTGGAGATATGCGAGTTGTTGCGAGCATTGCGACTGGGCCCTGCTCGGCGCCATAGTCGCCACTGGCAACGGCGGGCCGCCCGAGGGGCGGATCTTTCTCCTGCCGCGGAAGGATTATGGGACGATCGATACCTGGCAGGTGTCCGGCCTGCAGGCAACGGGAAGCTGGGACGTAAGCGTGGAAGACGTGTTCGTGCCGGCCCATCGATCGCAGAGCATGCTCGACAACTTCCTACTGAAGGGTCCTGGACAGGCGCTCAACAGCTCGAGCCTCTACCGGCTGCCCTTCGGGCAGATTTTCGTGCGTGGCATTTCGACTGCTGCGCTCGGCGCCCTGCAGGGCATGCTCAACGCATTCCTGGACTACGGCAAAACCCGCGTGACGCGGGCAGGCGGGCGATCGGCGGAAAATCCTTTCGTTCAGCTGCTTTGCGCCGAAACGGCGGCGGCCATCGATGAGATGACCAACACGCTCCACCGCAACTTTCGAAATTTGCATACTTATGCAAGGGGAGGCGAGACGCCGCCGCTCCAAGAGCGCCTGCGCTACAAGTTCCAGTCGACGGAGGTCACGGAACGCTGCACGCTGCTTGCCGCGCGCGTCTTCAAGGCGACCGGCGCCGCCGGCCTAGCGGAGGGTCTGCCGTTCGGTGGAATTCTGGCGGACCTCACGGCCGGGCGTCAGCACATTTCAAACCAATACGAGTATGTCGGCAGCAGCTGGGGCGGCGTGATGTTCGGCCTCGAGAACAAGGATTTGATGCTTTGATCGCGGAGTGTGATTCGCCTCCAAGGCGCCACCGGCGGCCTTGCGTTGGCGGCCTATCACAATGTTGCGCTCGCCTTCGGGAGCGGCGCTTTGCGGCTCTACACGTCGTGGTAGGTACTTTCATTACCCGTGCCTCAATGAGAAATTTGCAATTCCAATAACCGGCCGCTGCGCAATTGCTCACGTGATCCGACGAATAAGGAGCGACGGTTGACAGCTGACGTGAGACAAGGCTCGCGTACCATGGACCGCTCTGCACTCGCTCTTGCTATTTTCTTATGCGGTAGCGCGCCGGCCCCTGCTCTCGTCGGTGATGCTAGTCCCGCTGAGTGGACGATCGCTCGGCCCACCGTCATGGTATTTAGGCCAGACGGCCCATGTAGTGGCGTCGTGGTGGCCCAGGATCTCGTCCTCACCGCGGCGCACTGCGTCGTCGCAACTTCCGGGTTTAAAATTGTTGGGCACCTCGCAGCCGTGCCATACCATTTGGCTGATGTGACTGAGGTCGCACTGCATCCACAGTTTAGCTGGCCCAAGTTTAGCTGGCCCGCTGCAGATCTCGCGCTGCTGAAGCTTTCCAAGGAGTTACCAAGCGGATTTGCGCCGGCCTTTCTTGATAAGCGATCTGTCGTCCTTGGCGATCGCCTGATCGTCGTCGGCTATGGAGTGGGTACGCAGGGCGATGCGAACACCGCAGGCAGGCCTCGGATGGCCACGTTCGTCGTTACTAACACCTCTGACAACCTACTTACGCTTCGCGATGCGGCTGGCGGCGCGCTTAGCAGCTGCGGTGGCGATTCCGGCGCTCCAGCCTTCATTATACGAGGCGGCGTACCCGCGCTTGCCGGGGTCGTGAGCGGAGGGATTTGTGCGGATTACTCCCTCGTGACCCCCTTCTCATCTTACCGCGAGTGGGTCTGGGGGACGGCGCGGCGATTGGGCTCACCCCTTGACCAGTGATGCCCCGGACTCTTTGCATTCGCGACGGGAGCAACTCTGTCTGAGTGCGCTTCGTCGAGTTTGGGCGCACTGCTAGTGAGGACGGGCCTGATACGGGATATCCTTGACCGACGCAGTCGCATGCAGCGCTTCTGATGAACAGGCGAGCTCTTATTTGTGGGTTGGGGAGCCGAGGTCACGGAGCGTTGCACGCTGCTCGCCGCGCGCATCTTCAAGGCGACGGGAGCCGCCGGCCTGGCAGAGGGGCTGCCGTTCGGTGGAATTCTGCCGGATCTCATGGCCGGGCGTCAGCACATTTCGAATCAATACGAATATGTCGGCAGCAGCTGGGGCGGCGTGATGTTCGGCCTCGAGAACAAGGATTTGATGCTTTGAACATGTTGCCCAATGTCTCCTCGTTGCCACGCTCGGCGCCGCGAACCGGATCGGTCTGACCGGCCGCGAGATAGTTACCTCGGGTCCGATCCTGTTCGTTTCATCGCGGCTTCGACGTTGGCGATGGCTCGAATGAGGTCATCAGCGTCTCGCTTCAATTGCGCGAGTGTCTTCGCGGCAGTCGGTGGCTGCAAGCTCGAGCGGGAATGGTAGAGAAGATGCGCTTGGCCGATGATCGCGGGACAGCGTTGGTCGGCGGCGACCAAAAGCGACAGAATGGCGCTGCGGAGGGCTCTGTTGTCGTCAGCCATGGTGGGCTGCCTACGCATCCCGGCCGAGCGCGACACGCCGTGCCGCCAGGCTCGTGATGGTGAGCAGGAAGTCGGTGGCCTGCGGGGGATCGGCACGGTTGCGGGTGAACTCTGACGCTCCCTCCGTCGCGATGAAGCAGGCGCAGCGGTGCTCCCATCCGTCGAGCTGGTGGTCGAGGAAGGCACGGCGCTCCCCGTCATCCGCCAAAGTCGGCAGGTGGGCATCGACGCGGGCTATGAAACGGGTTGCGCGATCCGGTGGATGGTGGATTCCCCGCGTCCAGGCCTGACCTTGCTGTTTCGGTGTCATTCTGTTTCCCGACAGCCCTCTTCCGGCTGCGGGAATGTAACTACATTATGTAGCGACACTTGTCAACTACATTTTGTAGCAATGCTGAATCAAATTCAGCTGCCGCGGGAAATGCTGTTCACCCGCGCCGCCCATTCGATCGCGACGTCGGTGATCGGCTTCTCGGTGGCGGAATGCAGCGTGTAGAGGCCCTCGGAACGGCCGCGCTGCACCTGTTTGACCAGAACGCGGCCGTCAGTGAGGCCAACGACGCAGAGCTGGCCGATCAAGTCGGGCGTCATCGGATTGCGCACCTCGTCGTAAAAGACGTACCAGCGATTGAAGTAGGGGCCTAGGCTGTCGCCGCGGACCTCGACGGCAGACATTTTCTCTGCGGCCCCGGGGGGCCCGTAGACCTCGTCGAGATCGGGCTGCGCCACGTCGTAAAAATGTGCTGTCGAACCCGCTCCGACGTAGCCAACCACCGGCACCTTGGGCGGCGGCGGCTCGTCTCCCACTGGGAACGGCTCGCGGCCGGTCAGCAGCCATTCCGGCGTAACCCCGAACCGCCGCGCATACTTTTTGGCGTCCTCGGGGCCATAGTCTCGGCCGCCGGGACTCTGCGCGCGCTCATGGGCGCCGTAGGTCGACACCGGAATGCCCATGGCCTTGCCCGCAAGGCGCGCCGACTTGAAGCGCTTCTCGCGCGCGATTCGTAGGCGCTCTCCTCGGGTCGTCGTAGCCATGGAGACTAGATTAGTCCCTATATAACTACAATAGGTGGTTGACAATGATGACTTAATGTAGTTATATCCCAGATGGCCATGATCCGGGAGGCATGATGTTGCGAGGACCGATCGGCCTGTCACGAGCGACGCGGCGACGCCTGGTGTCACCGTGGACGAAGCAGCGCACGCGCGTTCTGCGGCGACGTTGGGCGCAAGGCGCGCGGGTACGGGAGATCGCCGCGGAATTGGGCCATGGCATCACGTATAACGCGGTGATCGCCAAGATTCATCGTCTTGGCATTTCCGAGCTCTCGCCTTACGGCGGCGCGCCCGACAGACGGTACGCGGCCAGCACGCGTCGCGCCGATAGGCCCGTGTACCCGCAACGCGCCCCCTATTGGTTCCGGAAAGGGCCGCTGCCGGCCTGGGTCGTAAACGCAAGACCCTACGTCGAGACTGTTGGCGCCGACGCGCGCATCCCCCTCCGCCAGCGCCGATCGCTCTTCGAATTGAGCGATGATACCTGCAGATGGCCAGTCGGTGATCCGAGGTTCTCTCGCTTCTTCTTCTGCGGGGCGCAGCTGCTTCGCAACAAGCCGTACTGCGCCGAGCACTGCGCGCGCGCCTATCGGCACCTGCGGGACGTGCCGCAACGCGTGTCGGCGCCGCGCCTGCGACACGCCGCGCGCGAGGCGGACAGGTCCGCCATGGCTAGCAGCAAAACTGCCCCTCAACACAGATCGACCGGAGAGAGAAGATGAGCGACCGATCAAGACACTCCGACATGCGGGTGCGGAAATCGATGAAAAGCCGAAAAGAGCTGCTGGTCGAGCGCCGCGCGCTGCCGACGCCGGAGCGCTTGCGTCGCGCCGGACCGGACGTCGCGCGCGGTCACACTGGCCAGATCACCATGCGGGACAGCCCGTTGGAACGCGCTTTCGCGCGCAATGCTCTCACGCCAGAGCAGTATTCGGCCGGACAGAAATATCGCCATCACTGGTATCATGCCGGCCTTGCCGACCGCTTAGAGTCGATCGATCTCAATCGCATCGTTGCAATCGATCTCGGCGCGTATGCGGGGATGGCGAAGACGGAAAGCCAACTCTTCCATCGGCAACGATACCGCGAGGCGGCGCAAGCCGTCGGCAAGATCGGATCCCACGTATTGGAATGGGCGGTCTGCCGGGAAATTGCGCTCGAGCAGGTCGGCCAGACATTGGGCTGGAGCAGTCGACCGCAAGCTTATGCGGCCGCCGTCGAACGGATGAAAACGGCTTTGGACGAGCTGTGCAAGCTGTGGGGGATTGGGCACTGAAACCTCGCAGCTCATCGCTCGCCGTCGGCACCGCGTGGGTCGGTGCCTGCGTGGTCGAGGTCGATTCCGGCATCGGACGGATGCGGCTCCCGCGGCGGTAGCTCGAATTCGGCACGCTTATTTCGGCTGCGGGCCCGACGCTCTGACGATGCGTTCGGCGGTCTTGCGTTCGTCGCGAATGAAGCGCGCGAATTCCTCCAGTCTGACCCCCGACGGCTCGACGGCACGATCGATGTACATTCGTTGCCGGAAGTCGTGGTCATCGACAATGCGTGCGACCTCATGCGCGAGTCGCGCGATGATCGGCCTCGGCATGCCGGCCGGCGCGAACAGGCCGAACCACGTGGCGGGGTAATTTTCGCCGCTGCGGACTTCCGCCAGCGTCGGGACATCGGGAAAAAGCGGCGAGCGCGTTTTGCCGGTGACCACCAGAGCCGTGATGTGGCCGCTTTGCAGCTGCGGGACCATGTTGGAGAGCGCCAGAATGGCGACCGGCGTCGATCCGGACAGCACCGCGTTCACCACCTCGCTGCCGCTCCTGAAGGGGATGCGCACGATATCGGCGCCGGTCTCCTGCTTGAGCTTCTCCATGAAATGCGCGAGCGGAAACGAGAACGTGCCGTAGCTGAGGGTGCCGGGCTTGGCTTTCGACAAGGCCACCAGCTCAGGAATCGTCCGCACCTCGAGCGAACGGTTGGTGACGAGCGCCAGCGTGTTGAAAAACAAAAGGCTGATCGGCTCGAAATCCATCTCGGGATCGAACGGAAGGTTCTTGAACGCGAACTGATTGTAGACCATCGGCTCGCTGGAAAGGACACAGACCGTATATCCGTCAGGCGCGGACTCCGCGCATGCCCGCGTGCCGATGTTGAGCGCCCCGCCGGGCCTGTTCTCCACAATCACGGGCTGGTGCAACGTCTTCGACAGCTCGTCGGCGAGCGCGCGGGTGAATACATCTCCCCCGCCGCCGGCGCCGAGAGGAATGATGACCCTGATGGGACGGGCAGGGTAGTCCTGGGCCGCTAGGCTCGCACACACCACGAGCGAAACGACGGCGAGAATCGAGGCGATGAAAAATCGCGGCACGGCGTCCCTCCGTTTTCTTGGTTTTTGATTGAGGATAGGCCGCCGACCGTCGCGGCGCAAAGCGGACGGCAACATATACGCGACCACATCGCATGACTTGCGTGCAGCTTAGGCTTGGCGGACATCAATGTGACCCACGTGCCGCTTGTCGCCGGCCCAGCCTTAGGTCCGCTTTCAGATCGAAGCGGAAGTGCGCCGGCAGGCAAAACCGGCTGACTCGGTCGAGAATGACCCCGAGCGGACATCACACCTAGAATCGTTGGACCAGCGCCGATAGGCTTAGCACGAGACAGCCGTGCGTTCAGACAATGGATGCCGAAATGCCATTTTTGCGTCCGATCTCTGATCGGTACTTCGAGGATTATGTTGAAGGCGACGTACACCGCTTTGGCACTATCGCGGTCGGGGCAGATGAGATAGTCGCCTTCGCCAACCAGTTTGACCCACAGACGCTTCACACAGATCCCGAGGCGGCCAAGAGCGGCCCCTTCGGCGGCCTTATCGCCAGCGGATGGCACACCGCGGGCCTCATGACGCGGCTATTCATGGACCATTATCTTACTAAGGTGGCAAGCTTGGGCTCTCCCGGCGGCGATGAGTTACGCTGGGTCAAGCCGGTGCGTCCAGGCGACACTCTGTCGGTGCGCGTGACCGTGCTCAAAGCCGCCCCCTCAAAATCGAAGCCCGATCGCGGCGCGGTCACCTCGTTCGTCGAGGTCATCAATCAGGCCGGCGAAGTAGTGATGACGTTCAAGGTCGTCAACATCATCGCCAAGCGCTCGCCGGGGAGCTGAAATGGTAATGTCCGCTATTGGCACTAAGCGGACATGCCAATGACGCCGAGCGATGTCTGCTTCGGGGGCAAAGCGGACAGGACCTAAGGATGGCGTGATGTCTGCTTTTGACCCAAAGCGGTCTAGGCGGATTGAAATCCCGCATCGCAGCAGGCTCCTGCCGTATCTTATGGCGTGCTATCCTTTTGTCGGGCTGGGGCAGCGCCCTGCCTCGATACAGAACGTTGCAGGACCGCGCGAAAGCAAGAGGCGGCTCTCGATTTTCGTGCGCCAGGCAATCCGTTATATTCAGCAGAACGAGTGCACGAAGCAGGGAAAGCCGCCATGAGTGCCACCGCCCATCTGCCGCAGATTGCGAAGATTGCGTCCACTCCCAACACGGTCGCTTATGAGACCATCACTGCCACGCCGAGCAGCCCGCATATCGGCGCCGAAATCGGCAACATCGATCTGACACGGCCGCTGAGCAACAAGCAGGTGTCGGAGCTGCACGACGCTTTCGCGCGCTATCAGGTGATCTTCTTCCGCGACCAAAAGATCAGTTTCGAAGACCAAGTTCGTGTCGCCGGCTATTTCGGAAAACTCGGCAAGCACGTCGGCAAGTCAACGATCAGTAAAACCACGGAAAATCCTTACGTGCGCAAGTTTCACTACGACGAAACCTCGCAGCAGATTTCCGGGGAAAATTTTCACAGCGACCAGTCCTGTGCCGCGATCCCGCCGCTCGGCACAATGCTTTACAACCACACGGTTCCACTGGATGGCGGCGGCGACACCATGTTTGCCAGCATGTACGCGGCCTATGAAGCGCTTTCCGACCGTATGAAGACATATCTCATGGGGCTGACCGCGACTCATGACGGCACGCGCGTGTTCGGGCCCGGCACGCCGGTCTCCGTGCACCCGGTCGTTACCCGGCACCCCGTGACCGGCAAGAAGGTGATCTTCGTCAATCAGGACTTCACGGCCCACATCAATGGATTGCCGCGGCTTGAGGGCGAGCGCCTGCTGCAATTCCTGGTCGATCACTGCAACAAGCCGGAGTGGACCTGCCGCTTCCGCTGGACTGCGCATTCGATCGCGTTCTGGGACAACCGCTGCACGCACCATAAGGCGGTGTGGGATTACTGGCCCAACGTTCGTTCCGGCTATCGCGTGCAGGTAGAAGGCACCGACCCGCCGGTCGCCGGCTGACGCGAAGCAACCGCGAAACTCATGTCATTGAAGACCGCGTTCATCGCCGCGTCGATCGTGTTCCTTGCCGGACCGGTGCAGGCCCAGACGCCCGCGCCGGCGCCTTTCCCCAGCAAACCATTGCGCTTCATCGTGCCGTTTCCGGCGGGCGGAACACTCGACGTCCTCGCGCGCACCGTTAGCAACGAGCTTGGCCCTGCCCTCGGCCAGACCGTCGTGGTGGAGAACCGACCCGGCGCATCGGGGGTGCTAGGCGCGGAGCTGGTGGCGCACGCGCCGGCGGACGGCCACATGCTGGTGATCTGCTCGAACACCCTCGTGACGCTCCCAGCCATGCGCAACGATCTGCCGTTCGACGTCTTCAACGACTTTGCGCCGGTGATCGAGCTGGGCGGTACGCCGACCGTGATAACCGTGCATCCCTCATTTCCCGCGCGCGACCTCAAGCAGTTCATCGAGGTGGCGAAGAAGACCAAAGGCGGCGTCAACTACAATTCGCCGGGCATAGCCTCGCCGCCGCATATCGCGGGCGAGCTGCTTGCGCGCGCCGCCGACATTCCGCTCGTGCACGTGTCATATCGCGGGACGCAGCCGGCGGTCAGCGATCTGGTGGCGGGCCACGTGCCGGTCATGATGGCGCCGCTCAACGCGGTGCTGCAATTCATCGACGACCGGCGGCTCTATCCGATCGCGCTCACGGATGCCGCGCGCAGCAAATACCTGCCCGACGTGCCGACCCTACGCGAAGCCGGCATAAACAACATGCCGCCGGTGACCTCGTGGTTCGCGGTCGTGACCACCGGCGGCACGCCGGCCGGGGCGATATCGCGCCTCAACATGGAGATCGCCAAAATCCTGCGCGATCCTAAGGTGCAGGAGCGCCTGGCATCGCAGACCTTCGAGATCAAAGGCGGCTCACCAGAAGAGCTGGCCAAACGCATGCGACAGGATGCCGCCACCAACGCCAAGGTCGTGGCCGAAGCCCGGATCACAGCGGAGTGACCACGGCTGCTATTGGAGGTAAAGCGGACATGCGGCGAAGCCGGTCGCTGAGTTGATCCGACGCGATTGACCCACCGCGGTCATAGGCCGGATTGAAATTCCGCACCGCATCGACCTGATCAATTCAGCAGAAGTGTACGGCTAACCAAACCGTGGGGCCCACCTTTCACCGTCCAAGATTGATCAAGGGCGGCCTCCGGATAGCGCTGGACAGCCGGATCATCGTGCCGGAGCACGTCGGCGCCGCGGATTTAGAATTGCCGGAGGCATGGCCGCTACCACCGGAGCGCGGCGGCGCGGCGGATTTAGAATTGCCGGAGGCATGGCCGCCACCTCTCGATCGCTTTTTCGCATGGCTGAGGTCGCCCTCGCACGCGCCCGCCGCTCTAGGTCCGCGATAAATGCAGCCCGGGTGGGCGCTGGCCGCCGCGCGCGCGGGGCGGGCGGGGGCACCGGCATGTCGAACTTGGCGAATCGCTCGTGACCCCTGACGTCCTTGCGCCGGCCGACGATGCGGTAGGAAAACGCGACACTCGACGTGCCGCCCATGAACTCGCGCACCTCGAAGTTCGCAGCACTCTTGCGACGCACATAGAGTCCGCGGCAATCGCCCTCCGGCGTGAGGAATACCTTATAGTCGCCGCGCTTGATCACCTTGGCGAAGTCTTCATCGAGCTTCACGATCACGCGGCCGCGTTTGAGCTTCGCCGCACCGAAGTCCTCGAACCAAACCTCCGGGCTTTCCATGCAATAGAGGGTACGGTACGTGCCATCGGGGAACGGCACCGCACAGCCCTTCAGATTGAAGCTACCCCCCACCGTTAAGTTGCCGGTGATGGAGACATCGCCGATGAATTGGCCAGCAAGGGCGCCCGGGGTAGTAGTGTAGCCTAAGACGCCGATGGTGTTGGAAAAGCCGATCACACCTACACTCGCATTCGAAGTGCCGATCACGCCATGTTGTCGGTCTGAGCTGCCGACGACACCGGCGATGTTCGAGGTCTTGGGAGCCTGCGGTCCTGCCGGGCCTGACATGCCGAAGACGCCGTCCTGCGTGTCCGAAGCCCCCGCGACGCCGTTGCCGAGAAACGAGTCGCCCTCGACGCCGGGCATGTTATCCGAAACCCCGACTACTCCAGGCTGCGTCAGCGCCGTGCCGAGAACCCCGGCATGGATATTGATCGGAATGGGAACCTTATCTTTGAAAACATCTTCGACTTGGCCGTAAACGCCGACGCCGTTGACCGACGTGCCGGCGACACCGGTGAAATCGCGCGCCGTCCCGTGGACGCCCGCGAAGGTCGAGTAAGGGCCAAGCAAGCGGGTCATGGCCGGGCCGCCGCACCCCACGATGCCGCCGGCCCAGCCATATCCCACCATGCCGAAGCGGTAGAGGGGGACTCCATCCGGCCCACCGGCGTCGTCTTCGAAGGCGGCCTCGTAAGATGAATTAGGATCGGGGTTACCCGCAAAGTAAGCATCGTTAATCAAAGTCATGGAAGCCTCCTTCCGAGTCGGAACGTTCTCTCGGATCATATCGCGGCAATGTCCGCGTGTCAGGCAAGCGCCAGGACGCGCTAAGGATCACCAACATGAAGACCGCGAAGTCGCTCGGGCTGACTATCCCGGAATCATTCCTGCTGCGCGCGGACGAGATGATCGAATTAGAAAATCTGCTGCAATGCGAATGTCGCCTTTTGGCACTAAGCGGCAGTTCATTGCGATGCAACAGTTCGGTCGCTCTTGGACGTAAAGCAGACATTATTGCGAGCAGATTGCCGCTTTCCATCGCGTAAGCCGATCATCGGCCGGCCGCACTCGAGGATCGCTCCGGCTCCTGAAGACGATGAACAAAAAAGGATATGATCTCGTCGCGCGCCGCCACCGTTGGCTGACCCGCTTCGTCTATCAAATGAACGGTCACGACGCTGTGGGGGCACCGCACATACTGAGCAACGAACGGCGGTACGTTGGTGTTGGCAGCGCTATCGGGCAGCTCCCGAGCGACGAAGCGATCGCCGAGCGCTTCTGCGTAGGCCGCAAAGCGCTCCGCCCTGCAAAACTTATCACCTTTGAAGCGATAGGCGAGAACCGTGAGGTCCTCTCGTTCAAGCCGTTGGCGAATAGTCGCCAGTTCCTCGCGACTGATCTCCAGACCGGCGCGATCCTTAAGAGGGAGCGCGGGCTGTGAGAGAACCGGCGCCAGCATCGCGGACTCCAGCATCATCGACAGAGCAAAGTTACCCGTGAAGCACATTCCGATCGCGCCCACGCCGGGGCCGCCGCACTCTTGATGCGCCTGCCTTGCAAGGGCCCGCAGCCACTGCGTTACGGGACTGGACGCATTTGCGGCGAATGCACAAAATTCCGCGCTGATGCATGCTTGCTCATAGACCGCAAGCCCTTCCTCCGCGCTTGCGACGGCACCGTCCCGACCAAAGAGCGAGGGCATGTAGACAGTGAAACCCGCATCGCGAACCCATCGGCTGAAACGCGCGACGTGCGGGCTGATGCCTGGCATCTCAGCCATGACGACCACCGCCGGACCAGAACCCGCAACATGCACGACCTTGGTCACGTCGCCGAGCGTGATCTCGCGCCGTGCGAAGTCGTCGAGGGGGTCATCATTGCTCAGGCTGCGGTTTGTCATCTGCCTGGCAGGTTTCCAGCGCCTAACCGCCCGGCGCGAATGCCATGGAGAATGCGAGAGCGAAGATCAAAGCACGCATCCCTCGCTGGCGCAAGAATCGCGGTTCCGTCAGGAATGCAGGAGCTGCAGCGTGATCGCGAAGGAAAATCATGACGGCAGAGCTTCGGTTCACGACGAGCGGGTATGCTGGTGCCAGCTTGCCCAATACGTCGACGACGAGCTTTCGCATCAATTGGCAGAGCAGCCATGAGCGAAATTTCGTGGCCGAGCGCGCGGTCGGCGAATCGCGCCGGCATCACCGTGCCGCTCCCCCTCCTCGGCCGCGCCGACGAGGTGATCGAATAACAACGAAATTTGCTACGGTGCATGAGTCCGCTTTTGGCACTAAGCGGACATGTCGTGATGAAGCGCCCATGTCCGCTTTCGGGGGCAAAGCGGACATGGCCTAAGGGCGGCGAGAGGTCTGCTTATGGCCCAAAGCGGACATTGGCGACCTCGCCCAAGGGCTAACAGGTTGTACAGCCGCTCCGATACCCGCTGACTGGTCCTCGCGAATTCGATATCCTACAGCCCGTGCTGTTCGGCGGACGACAACGATGCTGTTCCTGTACCACGCCGCTCCTTCGGTCTGCTCGATCAAGGTGCGGGTGACGCTCGCCGAAAAGGACCTCGCCTGGGATGGCAAGATCCTCAACCTGCAGCGCGGCGATCAATTTCAGCCCGATTATCGAAAGATCAATCCGAACGCGGTAGTGCCGACCCTCATCCATGACGGAGGTACGATCCTGGAATCCACGATTATCATCGAATATCTCAACGATGCTTTCCCGACACGGCCGCTGATGCCAAGCGAAGCATTTTCGCGCGCGACAGCGCGGCGGTGGATGAAGAAAATCGACGATTATCTGCACGGGGATTGCGCCGCGCTTACGTTTGCCATCGCCTTCCGCCGCATGCTGCAGCAGAAAACGCCGGAAGAGCTGGAGGCTCGCTTTGCCAGCATTCCCAATCCGGCGATGCGCGAGCGGCAGCGCGACGCGGTCCAGCGCGGGCTTGATGCGCCGCACGCGGCGGCGGCGTTGTGCAACTACGACAAGTTTATCGGGGAAATGGATGAAGCGCTGGCGCTGGTACCTTATCTGGCCGGCGAGCAATATTCGCTCGCCGACGCGGCGGTGACGCCATACATCAATCGCGCGGCCATGCTGAAGCTGGACGGCTTGTGGAAAGAACGGCCGGGCGTCGCCGCTTGGTTCACCCGTATGCGCGAGCGGCCAAGCTACGAGCAGGGCATCACCAAATTCCTTACCGACCACGAGCGAAAGATTTTCGACATTCCGGCGGGCGAGACATGGCGAAAGGCAAAGACAATCTTGGAGAAATATCAGCGCGATGATCGAAGCTGATGTCACAGAGCGGCTGTTCGCGCCGCGAGCGAATGCCTGACGACTTCCGCTATTGATGCTGTGGACGGCTCCTCCACCGGCACCCGAGACATCGCAACAGTCGTTGCTGACGACGCCACAGCACGCTTGAGTTTGCGATAGCGGGAAAGCCGCCCAGATGTCCGGTTTGGGTCATAAGCGGACATGCCTACCGCATCGGTCGATGTCCGCTTATCGGGGCAAAGCGGACGTGGCCCGGACGTCCTCGAATGTCTGCTTATGACCCAAAGCGGACATGGGCGTGCCGCTCTTGCTGCAATGCACGGCCCCAACCTGCTATACTCCAAATGATCCTTAGGTTTGGGTCAGCGCGATGAAACGAGCGGCCGCTGACAAGGCCGGCGATCGGGATCGTGGCCTGCTGTGCGCGCGCTGCAACCGGCCAAGCTGCGGCGCCACTGAGCAGCGATATGACCTCGCGCCGGGGTCTGCGGTGTCGTTGTCGTCGCTTCGATCATTCTGCCGTTGTTCATCGCAAGAAGGCCCTGAGC
>Ga0306925_10002745_pt1 | contig 15256 bp, 8 predicted proteins | sample flu12Cox44000176_FD_203755 | JGI IMG/M metagenome (GOLD analysis project Ga0306925, IMG submission 203755) | Lab enrichment of tropical soil microbial communities from Luquillo Experimental Forest, Puerto Rico - flux8day.12C.oxic.44.000.176 (v2)... | ecosystem: Environmental > Terrestrial > Soil... | reverse complement strand
TCCGCCCGTCGTGCAATAAATAGATCCGCTGCCCGAGTCCCCAAAGTGCTGCAGTCTTCCAATCTCTGGGACCGGCTGCGTCGAGAGTAATGCCGTTTGACAGGCCATCCCCCATGTCATGCAGAGCATGGTCGCTCCACGAAGAGTAGGTCACACCCGACTGCCCTGTCATCGTCGAGTTGCCGGTGGTGTGGCTCTGAGTGTGGCAGGCGACGCATCCGACTGCGATAAACTGCGCCTGCCCGTTGGAAATGCTCCCCGATGTCACCGTGGTCGGAGATCGGCAGCCGGGCGATAGAGGCGGGCATGCTGTGTACCCGCTGCTCGCCGCCGTTGGCGGTGCGAGATAACGAACCGCATCGGCGGTGAGCTGTGCCTGTTCCGAGTAATCCCCCTGCAGGCTGGTAGAGTTCGGGAGGAGACGTGTTGTGCGATAGCCATCCTCCGGAAGTCCGTTGGGTTTGCAGCTCGTGCCTGCTGCCTCGTCGCTATTCCTTGGGAAGAGGGCGTTAGTAGCGCCTATTTCCAACCGTTGGGCGATATAGGCGAAATCGAGGATGCTCGAGGCATTGGCCTTTCGACCAATGGTTTGGATGCCGCCGAACGCGCGGGAAAACCGTCCGGTCGTGATCCCCAGACCGGCAAATGTCCATGTTGCCCCGACTGGGATCGTAGTCTGGTTCGTGACTAAGGTGCTCGACGGCGTCGCCTCGACGAGCCCAGCGCCGGCAAGCTCTATCGGCGATGTGAAGCTGATGTCGTTGGCCGCCATCAAGGCAGACCAATTAGGTTGGGCCAGCGTACAGCCCGGAGCGTCGGTGCGTCCTTGGATTGTGTACAACGGTAGCAAACTCTGAGTCGAGATCTGCCACGGAATGACCGTAGGACTGTTCGAAGTTATAAAGCTCGGTACGGTATTCGTGGCGCCGCGCATGGTCGCCATGGCCACCTCATTGTTTACCAGCGGGCTCGTCCCGCCTACAGCTGGATAGGCGTGACACGCCGAACAGCCAGTCGAGTCGTAGCGAGCGCCGAGGCCTGGTATTGTATTAGCGATCGACCCGTTCACCGACCATTCTGTCGAAAACCAAAACATCCCGACTTGCTGGAGGTTCGTCTCGCTGCCTGTCCCAGTAGTGATGCCGGGGAGTAGCCCTCCGATCCCCGCTGCACCGGTGCGCACACCAGGATCAACCCCCGGAGGGTTGATCAGAGGAGTTACGGTGTCGGCGACGGAACGAAGCATCCAGTTAAACGTCCCTTTCGGGATCTCGCCAGGCCGAAGGACAACGTCGGTGACTTGCGCCTCGGCCGCGAGCCCTGTCAAAAGCACGATCAGGAGTGCTAGCCATTTCTTCTTCATTCAAGCCACCGTCATGCTAATATAGTTGAAATTTCCAGACTTATCCTTGACTACGATTCCGATCGTCGTTGGTGAATTACCGCTAATTGAAGCATCTGGCAATCCCGAGATTGTCATAGGGCCGTGCGATGTGCTGAATCCGGTCTCAAAATCAGACCAAATATTAAATGGGTTAATCGTACCCGTCCAAGCCGGAGATTGCGAGTATGGCGAGCCCCCGGCGATGAGACCTATTGTCGGCTTGTCGGTCGTCCAGCTGTCCACGCGTATCGTTGTCGAGTTCACCCTGACCGGCGTGGAGTGGGAGGTGATCTGCGGGCGAATGAAATCCATACTAGCATCCGGCACTCCCACGATGGTCGGGAAACTGCCGACGAGCGACATTCGCCTAATAAAGTATAGCATAACCTGCAGATCGCGACCAATTATCGGCGGGGTTCCGCTGAGCGCCCACGACGGCGGGTTGTCCTCAATGCTGAATTCCGGACGCGGGAAAAAACCTCCCATCCCACTCTGAATGAACTGTACAAGGCCGTCCGGCGTCCCCCCGGTCCATGGCACCAGCGATGTGCCCCCACTCGCCGCATCATGAGGATAATTGACCGCAACATCATCGAGCACTGGCAGTACATTGTCGCCGAACTTGTGTGTACCTGATTCACCGTACAGCGCGCGAAATGACGGTCGGGAATTTATTGGAAAACAGGTGGCCGTGCCCGTGTTCCAACTGACCATATAGGGGCCGCCCGTAATGCTGGCATCGCTGGCTACTTCATATACCGGATCAAACCCTATCCGGAATGGCCGCCACGAAAACAACCCAGTGTCGCTCAAGCCAATGGAAATAACACGACATTGCGTCTTGCTGTAAGCCATCGCCCAGGGATAGTGTCCCACCCCGCCGGTCTGTTCCGGCGCGAACACACTGCCGCCATCGCTGAGTGCAATACTGAAAAAATCCCCGGCCAACGACCAATAGAACGAAAGTTCCGCGGAGGTATCGGAGGCCGGCGAGAATAATATCATGTCATCTACCGGGCCGCAGGCACCGACATCGTCTATATCGAACGCGCCGAAAGTCTCGAGGGTATTAGGATGATTCGCGAATGCCCCAACGCGTCTGAGCGTCCCGGCATGGATGTCGACCTCACGCAGCATCGTGTTATACCACGCCTCTGCGATCACAAGATTACCGGCCGAGGTCACTCTAATAAAATTTGGCAGGATCGTATAGCCGTTCGCGTAGGAAACCGTGCCCGGAGCACTGTAGGTGTCGGAGTTTGCAGGGATCAACGTGAGTGTGCCGGTCGGCACCGGATTCATGGCGATGGAGAAGTGCTGGCTGTCAGTCCATGAGGTTACATAATAATAGCCCGCCCCCGCACGATTTATCGAACCGGGGCCGAACAAGGCTCCGTCATTGAGTATGTTTATCATCCAGCCGGCCCGCGTAATGATGGTTGGAACCGGCATCACGATGTCGGCATGTATACCATCCGCGTTCTGCGTAATGACAGGAGCATTGGCCCCCGAGTAGCTGGTGCCTGCCGTGGCGCTGAGTTGACCGCCGCTGCCGCCATTGTATATGCTATTGATAAAAAGATTAGGCGTCTGCTTATTGACCGGAGCGTCGGTCGGCGGTATCTGCACAGCGGATCCCGGCGGACGCACTCCAAATAGAGTGCTGACGGTCGAAGCAACACCCGGTGAGGATTGGAAGATCACTCTAATTAGGCAATTGTACTTGTCGGCGACGAACATCGTGCCCTTGGGGAATCCCAGCACGTCAGTTCGTTTCTGCATGCAAATGCTCATCGTCCCATTGAACTGGGCCCCGCCGCCGTTGCCCGATGCGGCGGTCGGTATGCTAATGGTTTGTGAGATCGAGACTGTGTAGGTGCCAGCGCCGCCCGAGCCCGTTCCGAGCGAGGTGATGTAGGTTCCGACTGCGATTGCCCCGCCGGTAACCCTCAGCCCTACCGCCCAGGCACCTGTAGGAGGAGGTGACGAGGGTACCGTCATCGTGTTGCCGGATATCGTAACCATGCCGGTTGCTTTTACCGTTCCAGGGCTGGGATCCAGTGCCGGGCCATCGGCATAGCCGCCGATACCATCGTTCGATACACCGTTATCATACCCCGCGTAGCGTGAGCACAATGGATTGCTCGGCCCATAATTGACGCCTCCTATCGTCTGAACCGTGAAATCGAATTTCAGGATACAGTGAAAAAGAGTTTTCGCAGCATAGAGGATGTTGGCGTTCTGCGGGTCCCAACAGACATCGTGGGTCCCATCGAAATTATGGAAAGCATAGACCGGATCGGGATTAATCGTTCCCTGTATGGTGTCGGATGATCTCAGCGGAATTGACGGATCAGAGAAGTCGAATGACACCTTTGTATCGTCACGTTTGTTGCCGGCGATCGTCTTTATCGCCCCATCGAGATCGACGGTAAAAATCCGTCCGTCCATCGTAGTGCCCGTCCAATGAGCAGTAAACGGAGGTGTACCACCACCGGTATTTTGGTCGGTCGCAGCAAATACTACGATCGGAGACATGGAATTGCCGTTGCGTGCGCCGTTATAGAACGCATGTTGTGCAGAAAGGGGATATGTCGCCTCGAGCGTATTCGAGCTGGCAGTCTTCGAACTCCACCCTTGAATGAATACTCCTCCTACTTTGCTCCGGAAGAATTGTGGCTCTGATTGGTATTCACCTACGCGATTTTGCGCAATGCACTCGTTGTACCAATTGAGAGACCCCCCGATGCCGAAGCCTTCTGAAGTTGCATGAGCTCGCATCCCTATCGGTCCCGGCGAATTTCCTGTCTGCCACGGCCACGGCCCGGTGGCATAGCACGGGGGCGCATCAATGACGCTTTGGCCTGGCCCTGGATAAGGACTCGAGTTCGACCCTGCAGGTGGTCCCTGATAATGCACATAATCCGCCGCAGTTGGCTGCGAGCGTGTATTTCCGAAGAAGTACGTCGTTGGTATGACTCGAGATGTGGTGAAATCATTGAGCCCGTACGTGGCGTTCGGGTCGCCGTTCGCAATGATCAGATTGGTTGGAGTTGGCACCATCTGATAAGCGACCCACTTCCCGCCAAGCTGAGAGTGTGACACGTCATTGACATCGATGATCTTCACGCTCAGAATGTAGGTACCATCCGGGTAGGCTTTCGTGTCGAAGGTCTGCGAAACAGGCGTCGTACCGACCTGCGTTACGGGAGGCCCTACTGCTGCTGTACTCGGCGATCCACTCTGCCCGGAAAGCATGCCTGACAATGTGAATTGCAACGTAATCCCTTGCGGGTGTACGGGATTGTTAGTGTTCGAAAAATTGTTGGTGACCGTGATAGTGCCACTTACAACATAACAGGTGCCTGCTATATTTGCGGCTAGTATGGTTCCACTGGACACCGACGGGATGCAGCACATCTCGGATCCGCTGAAATCGCCCAGCGGGGTGATCCACGAGGGGAATGGAGGCGAGATATAGCTGGTGACCGTAAGCGGAACCGAGGCAAGTTCTGATAACGTATCGTAGTCATATAACCGTACCCTGTAATTCGTGCCCGGAGGTACGTTATGAGTCCCCGATTGATCCTTTACAGCTATCTGGATAGGAAGATCAACGTTTGGGACACTGCCGGGCCAATTGAACCGCATTAGGTCGTAGAGGGCAACCGTGTTGTAGATGCCGACAAAAGTACGTGGGTTAGTACTTGGATTGTTGCGAACCGAGATGCAGCAATAGCCGCCCGAATCGACCGATGCAGCTCCGGTGCGACCGTTTACCATCAGGACCGCGGCCCCGACATTTATGGTCATCGGGAACGCCGTCCCCGAGGCGACTGCACCAGCCATGATTGGCATGATTGTGATGTGGTCGGTGCCTGTGGTCAGTGGAGAGCCCGCGACCCGCAGCTGAGCACCGACCATCTGGTACTTCGTTCCGTTAGCCCCATCTATGGCACCGAAAGAGCCGGTAAACATCCCGGGAGGGCTCGTGATTACATTGATCGTGGCGACCACGGTCCCGGCCTTAGCGCCCGTCGTCGCCGTGGCGCTGTTCGGGGAAATGCCGGTGATGGTCACCGTCAGCTGGCCCATACCACCAGGGAATCGAAACCTCCGCGCAATCGCGGTCTTGGTCGCGACGATCGAAGCTGCTGCTCCTCCCAGAACCGAACGACGGAGAACCTTCATGGCCCCGGCATCACCCCAGACTGAATGCCGGCCGCATCGATGATCGCCACGGCTCCGGGCGGTGGCGAGCCAGATGTGAACATGGTATTCCCCGAGAATGACGTGGTATCCGTATCAAAGGTACTCGCGTTCGTGTGGTAGTTACCCGGACCAAAGGTCACGCTCGAGCAGAAATTGCATCCGGCCCAATAGACCGACTGCTTATCATCCTCCACGTTCCCGGTCCAGGTGCCGTGCGAACTGCCGTTGTCGGAGTAAAATCCGGTTCCACCAGGAGCGAGGCGGTTCACGGTGCAGTTGCCCGACGCGGAATAACCCCCGTTACTAAAGTCACCGTTGAAGTAAAGCCCTCCGCAATCCGGCAACGCGCCACAATCGGCATGAATATAATTGTTGGCGACCGATGTTCCGCCCTGATAACTTGCGGTCCCCGCGTATGCTGGGCCCCAGCCCCATCCTGTTTGCAGCGCACTATACCCAGTGGCGGCGGCATACCCAGCAAACTCGTTGTGATCAATCACCCCTCCTGTGGAATAGGCTACAAGTATCCAAGTGCTATCATACTCGAAAGGCGCTTCGCGGTAGTTGTTCCGAAATAGCCAACCACTGGTCTGCGTTGCTGGGTTCGTATTGGTGTAGTCAGTGATGTCACCCCATTGCGTACATCCGCCCGCGTTATCCACAAATTTGTTTGCCGTCTCGATGAGGTTCTGGGTTGTAGCCTGGCCAAACAGCGCGCGCCCGCCAATATGCGTGAACAAGTTATGATCGAACGTTATGTTCTTACTACTCGACGAGAACAGGACCGGGCTATCCAACGGATGATGAGTCGTGGTAGCGGCAAAGGAACCGCCATCGCAGCCATTGCCGGGAGCTGTGCCGGCACAGCTATACCCAGCCTGGATACCCACGCACCCCTGTGTTGTGGATGCGTCGGTATCAACAGTGTAGGCGAAGGTGATACGCTGAAACGTCAGACCATTGACACCCGATCCGGTGACGAGGTGGGCATACCGCGGCGTGACCACCGGCACTGTCGCCATGTTCTCGCCAGCGCGCGGAATGTAGTAGAGAATGTTCGTTGTCTCGTCGTGATACCAACACCCCTGGCCGCAGCCAGTGATGTACTCGTAAGCGTTCTCGATCCATGCCGGGCGACAGGCACCGATACCGCACCCGAAATACTGAGACCAGGCATAATTGTTGGTCCAGCATGGCGTCTGCATAGTAATAGTGGCTCCAGGAGAGCCCGATACGATGCTGGCGATCCGGCATCGAGAAATGTTGAACGTCCCGAAGTTCACCATTTCGATATTGGTCAGATTGCCGAAGCTCACGAGCGAGTTGTCCGGTGCCGAGAGACCCGTCGGTGTCTCGGCCAACCCGCCGGCGCAGATGGGCGAGCGGTCGAGGTCCTGGGCGCCTGGATTCCCGCTTTCGCGGGAAAGACGATTGTCGGACACCTCTGACGTTCCTTGCGCTGAAGGACGTTTACTGGACCTTGCGCTCGTAACTCTCCAGGATGTCGTTGAAATAGGGCGCGAGCGGGAACGGCTTGCCCTTGGTCGCGAGATCCTCGGGGGTCACGTCGACAAAGAGCTTGCTCCAGCTCGCCTCGTCGAGCTGCGGCTTGACTGCAGCCGCGTCGATGCCCGGGTACCAGTTGAAGCGTTTGACGATGCCGTCGGCCTGAACCTTAGGGCTCGTCGCCAACGCGATAAAATCCTCGGCGACCTTGGCATTGGCCGCCTTGGCCGGGACGACGTAATACATCGGCTGACCGGGCATGCCCGGACCGATCAGCTTCAGCTTGACTCCCGGCGGGATCTTACCTTCGCTTTGCCAGGTATAGAACATATCGACCCAAACCGGGCCCATTGCGATCTCGCCGCGATTGAGCATGTCGAGCGTCCCGGCATTGCCCGGCGTCAAGACGACATTCTTGTTGAACGCCGCGAGCTCAGCGAGGATCGGATCCCAGCTCTTCTTGATGTCCGGATTGTACGGGCCCTTGATCAGCCGGTCGGTGTCGGGCGAATGCGCGTAGATCCAGCCGACAACAAAGCTCACCCCCGACATGCCGCCCTTGATGCCGTTGTAGCCGAACTTCTTCGGGTTTGCGCGGACCCATTTTTCGAGCGCGTCGTAGGTCGCCGGCGGGTCGCTGACCATCGCCGTGTTGTAGGCAATGGCGGTCTGGCTGTTGAACATCGGCATCACATAACCGCCGACATCGGTGCCGAGCGCGTTTTTCGCCCCTTCGGAGGTGGCGAGCTTGCCGGTCGGGATCTCTGCCGAATAGCGCGCTAGCAGGCCTTTGCCGACCATCTCGCCGGCCGCCTTCTGGTGGATGACCGCGACATCGATGTCCCAGGCGGGGCTGCCCTTCTCGGCTTCGAGTTTCTCGTAGATCTTTTGCGAGCCGGCATCGCCGGGTCCGGTGCCGACTGCCCTGACCGAGACACCCGGGTGTTCCTTCTCGAACATCGGTCCCAGATAGTCCTTGACGTAATCGACCATGTTCTGGTCACCGGCAGTGACGACGTTCAGTGTTACTGCTTGCTGTGCCATCGCCGGCAGACTCAAACCGAGCGCCGCCAATATGGCAAAGACGATGCTGATTCGTTGCATGACTGCCTCCCGTGGGTTTACTGAGTGGAGCCTGACGCAAACTGAATTCGGCAAAAGCAGCACATTATCTGTCATTCCCGCGAACGCGGGAATCCAGAAACCCCCAAGCCTCTGCGTTTGTCCTGGACCCCCGCTTCCGCGGGGGTGACGATACTTCACTAATTGAACTAGTTTCGTTTTGGGCCGGATTGCGAGCCGGATAGAGATGCAGGGCGGCCGCCGGCAAGGCGATCCCGATCGCATCACCGATCCGTAGTCGACGCTGGTCGTCCACCAGATATTGGTGGTGTCCGACGCTGACCGCATAGCGGTAAAAGCCTCCAGGATAGGAGGCTTGGGTGATCCTCCCGCGGAGCACCAGGCAGCCGTCGAGCTGTTGATCGGGCGGGCAGAGCCGTGCCTGCTCGCTGCGGAAGTGACCTACCGCAGAGGTGCCCGGAGACATCGGCTCAATGCCGGCGCCGAGGAACCCCGAATGCTCGATCGCGACGCCACAATTGAGCGGACCTTCGGCGATGATGATCTGGCGTTCGACGCGGCTCACCGTAAGCGGCACGACATTGGTGGCACCCATGAAGCCGGCGACAAAGGGCGAGTTCGGTCGGTTGTAGATCTCCTGTGGGGTGCCGATCTGCGCGACATGCCCGGCATCGAGAATCGCGATGCGGTCGGCCATGACCATCGCCTCCTGGCGGTCGTGCGTGACGTGCACGGTGGTGATGCCGAGATCCTGCTGCAATGTCTTGATCTCGTGCCGCACTTCCTCGCGGATGCGCGCGTCGAGGTTGGAGAGCGGCTCGTCGAGCAGCAGGATCTGCGGGTTTATTGCGAGCGCACGGCCGAGCGCCACGCGCTGGCGCTGCCCGCCGGATAGTGCCGTCACCTTGCGCTCGCCCAGTCCCTCCAGGCGCAGCATGGCCAGCAGAGCGGCGATCCGCTCGGCGATCTCGGCCCGGCTCACCCGCCGCAACTTCAACCCGTAGGCCATGTTCTGCGCCACCGTCATGTGGGGCCATAGCGCATAGGACTGGAATACCATCGCAATGTTGCGTTTGTCGGGCGGTAGCCGGGTGATGTCGCGGCTGCCGACCGATATCGCACCGCTCGCCACCGGGACAAATCCGCAGATCGCCCTGAGCAACGTCGTCTTGCCGCAGCCTGACGAGCCGAGAAGTGCTACGAACTCGCCGCCAGCGGCGCTCAATGAGACACGATCGAGCACACAATGCGCGCCGTAGCACACGCGGGCCTCGCGCACTTCGAGCGACGTCGCCGATGGGTCCATGATTTCAGAGCAGCGCCAGGCGGACCAGTTCCTCTCGCAACGCGCCGGGCGTCGTAAAATGAATGCCGTGGATGCCGAACGGCCGGGCGGCCTCGGCATTGGCCGCGACATCGTCGATATAGACCGCCACGTGCGGATCGATCGCAAAGCGCGCCAGCATGATTTCGTAGATGCGCGGGTCGGGTTTGATGACGCCGACCTCGCCCGAAATCACCATGCCGCGGAACCAGCGCAGGAAATCGAACCGCTCGAACGCCACCGGGAAGGTCTCGGCCGAAAAATTGCTGAGGCAGTAGAGCGGTGTGCGGCGCTCGCGCAGCTCGGCAAGGATCTCGACCGCGCCGGCGATCGGCCCAGCCATCATCTCGTCGAAGCGGGCGCCGAAGGCATCGATCAGTTCGGCCTTGTCGGGATGCCGGAGCTTGAGCAGACAGGCACCTTCGGCAAAGCTACGCCCGGCATCCTGGCAGCGGTTCCATTCATGAGTGCAGACATTGGCCAGAAAATGCTCCATAGCCGGCTCGTCCCCCAAGAACAGCTTGCGGTAGAGATGCCGCGGGTCCCAATCGATCAGCACGCCGCCAAGATCGAAGACCACCACACTTCGCCCCGCCTCCGCCATTCGCCTGCTCTCGACATCCGAATCGGGCGACACGATAACAGCGGCCGGTTCGACGGTCCAACGGCGCCCGTCGATCCTGCCCATCTTGACGAGGGAGTAATGGGATGCTCGCGTCGATCTGGCTGCAGTTGAGCAATGAACAGGAAGCCGTGCTGCGGGCGCTGATCGAGTCGCTGGCGAGTGCGCACGGCACGGTGCCGTTTCAGCCTCATCTGACGGTCTGCAGCCCGCAATCGGAGACCTCCTGGGACGCTGCGGCGGAATATGTCCGATCCAGCGGGGCGCTGCCCCTCCGCGTTGCAAAAAAGCGCATCTCGTTCTCGACGACCGCGCCGATGCGGGCCGTCGTGATCGATGCCGAAGACACTCCCCTCCTCCGGACCTTTCGCGAAGATTTGCGGCGGGTTACCGGAGCTGTCGAGCCGCCGCCGCCGCACATCAGCCTCCTCTATGCGGTCGACGCGACCGGTCGGCAGCCGAGGAGGTTGTCGGACGAGAACACCCTGAAGACCATCGCGGAGGAATGCGCGCGGCGCGTCGGCGACAGCGAATTTGTTCTCGACCGTCCGGTCATCGTCGCGACCGACGGCGCGTGGACGAACATCAAAAGCTGGCACGTGGTACGGACGTTGCCGGGGAGCGATGCGGCTGGCACGCCTCAGGCGGTTGGTCCATAGTCCACGGCGACGACAGAGAGGATGGCGAGCATGTCCGACTTACACCGATTTCTCGACGAGGCGCGCCAGCTACTGCCTGCCGCCGTAGCATTGCGCCGCCGCATTCACCAGAAGCCCGAGCTCGGCCTTGACCTGCCGCTGACCACCGCAGCGGTGCTCGACGGGCTGCGAGGCCTCGATGTCGGGATTGCTCGCGGGCCTTCGACCTCCGGCCTGATCGTGACCTTGAACGGCGCCAAGCCCGGGCGCACGATCCTATTGCGCGGCGACATGGACGCGCTGCCGATGCCGGAGGAAACCGGGCTCAACTATGCGAGCGAATTCCCCGGCCGCATGCATGCCTGCGGGCATGATTCCCACACCGCGATGCTGGTGCAGGCGGCGCACCTGCTGCATCGGCACAGGGACGAGCTCACCGGCACCGTCAAGTTCATGTTCCAGCCCGGCGAAGAGGGGCATGGCGGGGCCAGGCTGATGATCGCGGACGGACTAATCGACGCGGACCCCAAGCCCGATGCCGCCTTCGCATTGCACATCTGGCCCAATGCCAAGGCCGGCGCCATCGTCGGCAAATCGGGGCCGATGCTGGCCTCGGCCGATGCCTGGACGATCAAAATAAGGGGCCGCGGTGGTCACGCCTCGATGCCGCACGACGCCGTCGATCCGATCCCGGTCGCGTTCGAGATCGGGCTCGCGTTGCAGACCATGGTGACCCGGCGGATCGACGCGTTCGATCCTGTGGTGGTGACCTGCGCCAAGGTCACCGCCGGCACTACCAACAACGTCATCCCCGAAGCGGCCGAGATGGTCGGTACCTTGCGGGCGACCTCCGAGGCGGCGCGTGAGCGGGCGCACGAGGGGATCCGCCGGATCGCGGCGAACATCGCCGCAGCACATTTGTGCGAAGCCAACGTATCGATCCGGCGGGGCTACCCGGTCACGGTCAACGACGACGGCTTTGTCGATTTCGCCCGCGGCGTCGCGGCCGAGCTTCTCGGCGCCGACAAATACGTTGACCGGCCGGCGCCGCTGATGGGCGCAGAGGATTTCTCCTATGTCCTGCAGCGCATTCCCGGCTGCATGATGATGCTGGGCGTCATGCCGGAGGGCCATGACGGGCACGACCACGTGGCGCCATGCCACTCCAACCGCATGATCCTGAACGAGGACTGCATGGCGGTCGGCATCGCGATGCACGCCTCGATCGCCCATCGCTTCCTTACCCAAGGATTTTAGTGGTCCGCCAAGGAGCGAGCATGTCCGACTCGCGCCGGTTTCTCGACGAGGCGCACGGGCTGTTGCCCGCCGCCGTGGCGCTGCGCCGCCGCATTCATAAGCAGCCCGAGCTCGGCCTCGACCTGCCGCTGACCACTGCAGCAGTGCTGGACGGGCTGCGAGGGCTCGATGTCGACATCGCGCGCGGGCCCTCGACCTCCGGGCTGATCGTGACCTTGGACGGCGCCAGGCCCGGCCGCACGATCCTGCTGCGCGGCGACATGGACGCGCTGCCGATGCCCGAGGAGACCGGGCTCGACTACGCAAGCGAGTTTCCTGGCCGCATGCATGCCTGCGGTCACGACTCTCATACCGCTATGCTGGTCCAGGCAGTGCATCTGCTGCACCGGCACAGAGACGAGCTCACCGGCACCGTCAAATTCATGTTCCAGCCCGGCGAAGAGGGGTATCACGGGGCTCGACTGATGATCGAGGATGGGCTACTCGACGCAGATCCAAAGCCCGATGCCGCTTTCGCATTACATATCGCGCCCAACTTGGCTGCCGGGGCGATCCTCGGCAAACCGGGGCCGATGCTAGCCTCGGCCGATACCTGGACCATCACGATAAAGGGCCGCGGCGGTCATGCCTCGATGCCGCACAACGCGGTCGATCCGATCCCCGTCGCGTTCGAGATCGGGCTGACGCTGCAAACGATGGTCACACGCAGGATCGATGCCTTTGATCCGGTGGTGCTGACGTGCACCAAGATAACCGCCGGAACCACCAACAACGTTATCCCGGAAACGGTCGAGATGATCGGCACTTTGCGAGCAACCTCCGAGGCGGCGCGAGCGCGGGGGCAGGAGGGAATCCGCCGAGTCGCGGGGAATCTCGCGGCGGCGCACCTGTGCGTAGCCGATGTCGCGATCGAGCGAGGCAATCCGGTCACCGTCAATGATGACGCCTTCGTTGATTTCGCCCGCGGCGTGGCAACCGATCTTCTCGGGGTCGAGAATTATATCGACCACCCGGCACCGATCATGGCCGCCGAAGATTTCTCCTATGTCCTGCAGCGCATCCCCGGCTGCTGGATGTCTTTGGGGGCGATGCCCAATGGCCGCGACCATGTCGCCCCGTGCCACTCCAACCGTATGATCATGAACGAGGACTGCATGGCGGTCGGCATCGCGATGCACGCCTCGGTCGCTCACCGGTTTCTTGCCCAGGGATTTTAACCGTCGGCGAAAGGAGAGACACGATGGCAACGGCTACGAGAGCGCCGTTTCTGAGCAACACCTTCAGCGCCTACCACCACCGCGAGCGGCCGCCTGAGGATGAGGGGCTCAGCCGGGTCGGGCCGGGCACACCTTGCGGCGAATACTTGAGGCGCTTCTGGCAGCCGGTCGTCCTTTCCGAGGAGCTGCGCGACCTGCCGCGGCGCTTGCGCATCCTGGGTGAGGATCTCGTCGCGTTCCGCGACAAGAGCGGTGCCGTGGGCCTCCTCGAGCTGCACTGCCCGCATCGCGGGACCTCGCTGGAGTTTGGCTTGGTCGGCGAGAAGGGGATCCGCTGCTGCTATCACGGCTGGCTCTTCGACGTCGACGGCTCGATCCTCGAAACGCCGGGCGAGCCGGCCGACAGCACCTTGAAGGATCGGCTCTTTCACGGCGCCTATCCGGTTCACGAGTACCACGGGCTCGTCTTCGCCTATTTGGGGCCGCCCGACGCGCAGCCCGATTTCCCGATCCTCGACACCTACGACCTGCCGGGCTACCAGCTCGCCGCGCGGCAAGGCGCGGTCTGGCCGTGCAACTGGCTGCAGGTCAAGGACAACAGCATGGATCCGGCCCATCTCGCTTTTCTCCACACCCTTCCCGGCAGCCATGGCTTCACCGACGATCTGGGCGCGCTCGGCGAATGGGACTGGATGGAGACGCCGGTCGGCATGGTCTATATCGACACGCGTCGCCAAGGCGACCGGGTTTGGGTGCGCGTCGCCGACTTCATCCTCCCCAACATTCATCAGTTCCCGCCAAACGCCGACCCGATGGCATTGCGGACGAGCATCAATCGTCCGGCGGCGACGACCTGGGCGGTGCCGCTCGACGACACCCACACGATGCAGATCGGCTTCCGCCGCGCGCCCGAAGGGCGCGAAGTACGGCGCGATGGCGGTTTCGGGCAGGACGGCAACCGGTCCTACGAGGAGCGGCAGCGTGTCCCCGGCGACTACGACGCGCAGATCAGCATTCATGGTGGCATGGCCCGCCACGGGCTCGAGCATCTCGCCTCGACCGATCGCGGCGTCATCATGATGCGCAACCTGATCCGCCAAGGGATCCGCGCCGTGCGAGACGGGGACGGTCGCGGCCGCAACAGCCTGCCCAACGGCAAGACGATCCCGACCTTCTCCCACGACCGGGTCGTGCCGGGAATACCGCCCGCCGCGACCCCGGAAGAGGATAAGCGGCTCTTACGCGAGATTGCGCGCAAGGTGGTCGCGGATGCCGTACAAAGCGGCGGTGTCACCGCGTAAATACAACGAAAATCGCTGTCCGACCCCCGAGAGGCTTGGTCCTCAGACAAAAATCGCTCGCTGGATCAGCGGGTTAGGAGGATAACTCGGAACCCGAAGAACAACGAATTCGTCTTCGGATATCAACCGAATTCGCACAGTCTACAGGTGGCGAAAACAAGGGACATCGACACCCATTTGCGCTGTCGTCGAGCGGCCCACAGGGCAGCAGGTCACGACATCTGCCGGCCCGTCGATCGTCTGTTTGACCTGGGATTCGACACCTCGTAACCTCGAAACAACGTTGCGCGGCCGTGCTGGCGCGGCGCTTTGCGCCGTTGGCGGCGGCGGTCCCCGCGCAATCGAAACCGCGGGGAAGCGCATGGAATACCGGCAATTCGGCAAGACCGACCTCGAGGTCTCGGCGATCGGGTTCGGGTGCTGGGAAATCGGCGGCACTTATGGGCGGATCGACGAGAGCCAATTTGGCCGCGCCATCCGGCAGGCGATCGACAACGGCATAACTTGCTTCGACACTGCCGAAGCCTACGGCATGGGAGTGTCTGAAGAGGCCCTAGCGCGCGCACTCGGCGACCGCCGTCGGGATGTGTCGATCGTCACCAAATTCGGGGTCGGCTACGAAGAGCTGCCGGCCCGCCGCGACAGCAGCCGCGCACGGGTCGTCGCGTCGATCGAAAAAAGCCTGCAACGGCTGCGGACCGACCATGTCGAC
>Ga0306925_10002744_pt1 | contig 15260 bp, 10 predicted proteins | sample flu12Cox44000176_FD_203755 | JGI IMG/M metagenome (GOLD analysis project Ga0306925, IMG submission 203755) | Lab enrichment of tropical soil microbial communities from Luquillo Experimental Forest, Puerto Rico - flux8day.12C.oxic.44.000.176 (v2)... | ecosystem: Environmental > Terrestrial >... | reverse complement strand
GGTCGTCAGATGCCCGGGCACGTGCCTGGGTCTGGCTGATCAATTCGCGCGGAGCCCCCTGGAGGCACACGCGGGAAGGTGACGTACAGGACGTATGGGACCGTGCCGGTGTTGAGGACGTCATCCACTTCGCCAGGTCGCTCGATGAATGCCTGCCCCGCGCTGTACGTGGTGGTCTGGCACTGGTCGTCGACCGGTGAGTAAACGGTGAGCGCGCCCTGCTGGACGATGATGATCGCGCCCCCCGGATGGGAGTGCCAGCCAGAGGAGCCGCCCGGGTTGACCGTGATCTGCGCCATGGCTACGTCCGTTCCGAACTGCAGCGGAATGGTTCCGTGTGACGTGTCGGTGCCGCGCGCCAAAGGCATGTTCGTCAGCCCTGACGGCGGCGTGGCCCAGCTAGGTGCGACGGTCACGGCGAGGGTCACGGCGGTGACCACGCTGGCGAGTCCTGCGCTCAGCAGTGCCCATCTAGCGGCTCGTTTCATGCCTCCCGGACCTCGGTCGCCTTGCCGGGCCGCTTTGCCCCCGGCCTTTTCAATGTCAGCCATTTTTTGCACGGTGATCACTTTCTCGACTGTGGAGCAGAAGTTGCTCAGGTTGTGGCTGGTCGGGCACCAGTGTGTGCAGGCCGTCGCCATCGCTGCCATCTGGCGTTCTGCCGATACCCAGACCGCTCCGATCGGCGTACCGTTGGGGAGGGGGACCTGATGACAGCTCCGGTGACGGCCAGCGAACGGGACCTGCGCACCCTGGCGGGGATCGTCAGCGACCATCGGGCCGACCTTCCGGCCGAAGGGCTGCCGCCCTCGCTGCTGGCCGACCTGATGGACCAGATCCGCTGCGATGAACTGACGTTCTGCGGCTTCGACAGTGCCCGGCGGGAGACGTGGTTCGCGCAGACTATCCCTGCCGTCGTCCCTAACGGGGACCCCTTGGACCGAGAGCACTGGTCCCATTACTGGGACTGCAAACCCAGCAGCTACCCCGACCGCCGCGACGACCTGCGCAGCATTGTGAAGATCGCGGACTTTTACTCAGCCAGGCAATGGCATGCCACCGGCATGTATGGCGACTATTACCGTCCGTGGGGCCTGGAACATGAGCTCCAGCTGTGCCTGCCCGCGGGGCCCGGGGAAACCACCGGGCCCGGGCAGACCGCGCGCCTGTTCTTCTTGCGCGGGCCAGGCCCGGACTTCTCCGAGCGTGACCGCGCCCTGCTGACGCTGTTGCGCCCCCACCTGCACCAGGCCTACCTCGACGCCGAACGCCGCCGCCACCCCGTCCCCCCGCTCACCCCGAGGCACTGGGACCTACTGAAGCTAGTTGCCGCCGGGCACACCAACGCCCAGATCGCCCGCCGCCTCGGCATCTCGGAGGGAACGGTGGGCACCCACCTGGAAAACATCTACACCCGGCTGAACGTCTCCAGCCGCACCGCCGCTGTCACCCGCGCCTTCCCCGACCGGGCCACGGTATAGAAGCGATCGCGTGCGACGCCCAAGGCACCCTGGAGCGGCGGCCGTGACTGGGGCACTGGTGCGCCGGGGAAGATCGCCGCGTGAGGAGGGCCAGCTGTGCACAGCGAGCCATTGATCAGCCTGCCTTACGGCGGCTACCGGGGCCACCCTGCGGGAGATGATGGACCGGATGGGCCACAGCAGCCCACGTGCCGCGTTGATCTACATGCACGGGAACGATGCACGTCAGCGGAAGATCGCGGACTCGCTCAACAAGCTCGCGCGATCAGAGCTGAACCGCAACGGCCAGCGCCCCAAGGACGGCCCCCAGCGGAAGCCATCGGGCACGCAACGGGCACGAAAGCACCCAGGTGCCTTATGACGGCGCGAACTGCCTTCGGGGATACCGGGCTTGAGCTGGGTGGTGGGGCTACGTGGACTTGAACCACGGACCTCTTCCTTATCAGGGAAGCGCTCTAACCGGCTGAGCTATAGCCCCTCGGTGGCGGCAACGCCGACGGCCCATGACCCCGGACCCGGGTGGAGCACGCCGACGGGCAAGGTTACCGCATCCGTGACGGTGGCGTGTTACTCGGTCTCCTTGAGGGTGACCTCGATCCCGCCACCCAGGTGGGTCACCAGGTTGTAGACGACCGCGCCCACGGTGGAGATGGCGGTGATCAGGACGACGTCGACCGCGCCGAGCAGCATGGTGTACCCCAGGATCCGGGGTGCCGAAGTCCACTTGGTCAGATTCACACCGGCCGAGGTCTGGCTGGAGGTGACGCTGGCCAGGGTCCGCTGCAGGGCGTCGAACACGCCCAGGCTGGACAACGCGTAATAGAGCAGCGCCACGGCGACGAACATCACGATCCACAGGACCAGGGAGATCAGGAAGCTGAACTTCATAACCGACCAGGGCTCGACCCGCGATATCACCAGGTTGGCCTTGCGGACCTGCGAACCGGCTCGGACCTGCGTACCGGCCGGGCGGCTCTTCACCGAGGCCTGCCCGCGGGAAAACCTGGCACTGCTGCGTTGCTTGCCAGCGCGCAGGGCCGCACCGATACCACCGGCCACGGCGGCACCGGAGGCCAAAGTCGCCCTGGCGGCGGTGCTCGCGCCGGTGAACGCGGTGGTGGTGGGCTCACTCGCTGGCGTGCCCGCGGACGCCAGCGGCTCGGCGGCCGGGTACGGCAGCGCGGCGGGGTCGCTGTAACTCGCCGCGGCCGTGTCGGCGTAGCTCGATCCGGTGCCGTGGTCGGTATAGCCGGGCCCGTGGTCGGTGTAGTTGCTCTCGGGGGTGGGGTCGGCGTCGCTAGGCCCGTGGTCGGCGTAGTCCGTCCCCGGGCTGTGGTAGCTCTCCGTGGCGCTGGCATCGTCGAGGCCGCTGGCCGGCACATCGCCGGGGAGCGCGTGGCCGACCGGTGCGCCCATGGAAAGCCCGCTGGCTGGCAAATCGTGGCCAGGCGCGGGCCTCTCATCGTCGGCTGCTTCGCTGCCCGCCAGCCCGCTCTCCGCCGTGGCTGGCCCCTCGGACGCATAGCTGGTGCCGGCCGGCGTGTGTGGCGTGAACGGGCTCCGGTAGCTGGTGCCTTCGCCGAACGCCGAGTCCCCGCCGTACTGGTAGGAGTCGTCGCGGGAGTAGGTGAAGGAACTGTCATGGCCGTTGCCGTTGGGGAACTCTTCGGCCTCGGCCGGCGCGTCGTTGCTGTCCTCGGCTTGTTGGGCGTCCTCGGTCGCAGTAGTCTCGTCAGCCTCAGGGTCAGCCGCTTCCGGCGCAGCCCCCTGAGGCAGCCACGTAGGTGGCTCCACGCGGTGATCCACGCCGTCCTCCTTCGGGAAGCTCCTTGGACGAGCTTATCCGGCAACACTACCGGCGTAGGCGTGCGTTCCTGGCCCGTACTTGTATGACGCCTTGCCTCCCTGATCCGTTGCAAACATGGACGAATCTACCTGTTCGGCCATGCTTCGCGGATCACCCGTCCGAAGGCTCACCCGCCGTCGGGCCGGCAGCTGCCTCGGGCGCAGCACCGTCCGCCGGTTCCTCGCCGGCCGTGGGCAAGTCCCCGTCATCCACCTCGTCATCGTCCGCCACGGCGTCGGACGCGGCCTCGGCGTTGCGTGCCACGGCCACCACGCTGTCCCCGGGAGCGAGGTTCATCAGCCGCACGCCCATCGTCTGCCGCTGGGACTGCTTCACCTCCGCGGCCGAGGTCCTGATCACACCTCCGGTGGAGGTGATCGCGAACACCTCGTCCTCCGGCAGGACCATGAGCGCGCCAACCAGTTCGCCGCGCTTTTCGCCGATCCTGGCCGTGACGACGCCCATCGTGCCCCGGCCCTTGATCGGGTACTCGTCGACGGGGGTGCGCTTGGCGTAACCGCCCGCGGTCGCGACCAGCACGTCCGCGCCCTCGCGCACCACGTACATGCCGAGCATTTCGTCGCCGTTGGCGAACCGCATGCCGATGACGCCCGAGGTGGCCCGGCCCATCGGCCTGAGCACCTCGTCGGTGGCATGGAACCGCAGCGCTTGGGCCTTCTTGCTGACCAGCACCAGGTCCTGGTCCGGCGACATCAGCCGGGCGGCGATCACCTCGTCGTCCTCGCGCAGGTTGATCGCGATGATCCCGCCCGCGCGGGGGGAGTCGTATTCGGTCAGCCGGGACTTCTTCACCAGCCCGCCCTTGGTGGCCAGCACCAGGTACGGCGCCACCGAGTAGTCCCGCAGCGCCAGGACCTCCGCGATGCGCTCGTCGGGCTGGAACGCGAGCAGGTTCGCCACGTGCTGGCCGCGCGCGTCCCGGCCGGAGTCGGGCAGCTCGTAGGCCTTGGCCCGGTAGACCCTGCCCTTATTGGTGAAGAACAGGATCCAGTGGTGCGTCGTGGTCACGAAGAAGTGGTCCACGATGTCGTCGGTGCGCAGCTGGGCACCACGGACCCCCTTGCCGCCGCGGCGCTGGGCCCGGTAGAGGTCGGCCTTGGTGCGCTTGGCGTAGCCGCCGTGGGTGATCGTGACGACCACGTCTTCCTCGGCGATGAGGTCCTCGTTGGTGACGTCCCCGTCCCAGGCGATGATCTCCGTGCGCCGGTCGTCGCCGTACTTGGCCACGATCTCGCCGAGTTCGGTGCCGACGATCTGCCGCTGCCGCTCCGGAGAGGCGAGGATCCCCTCGTAGTCGGCGATCTGCGCCATAAGGTTCTCGTACTCATCGGTGAGCTGCTGCCGCTCCAGGGCGGCGAGCCTGCGCAGCTGCATGTCGAGGATGGCGCGGGCCTGGTCCTCGTCGATGTCCAGCAGTTCCTGCAGGCCCTGCTGCGCCGCCGCCGCCGACTCGCTGCCGCGGATCAGCGTGATCACCGCGTCGATCTGGTCGATCGCCTTCAGCAGCGCGCTGACGATGTGCGCGCGCTCCTGGGCCTTGCGCAGCAGGTACCTGGTGCGCCGGACGATGACGTTGATCTGGTGCGTCACCCAGTGCCGGATGAGCTGGTCCAGCCGGAGCGTGCGGGGCACGCCGTCGACGAGCGCGAGCATGTTCGCGCCGAACGTCTCCTGGAGCTGGGTGTGCTTGTACAGGTTGTTCAGCACGACCTTGGCGACCGCGTCCCGCTTGAGGATGATCACCAGCCGCTGGCCGGTCCGGCCGCTGCTCTCGTCCCTGATGTCGGCGATGCCGTTGACCCGGCCCTCGCGCACCAGTTCGGCGATCTTGGCGGCCAGGTTCTCCGGGTTGACCTGGTAGGGGAGTTCGGTGACGACCAGTTGCGCGCGGCCGCGGTTGTCTTCCTCGATCTCGACCACGGCGCGCATGATGATCGACCCGCGCCCGGTGCGGTAGGCCTCCTCGATGCCGCGGTGCCCCACGATCAGGCCGCGGGTCGGGAAGTCCGGGCCCTTGACCCGGTCGAGCAGGGCCGCGAGCAGCTCGTTATCGGTGGCGTCGGGGTTGTCCAGGTACCACTGCGCACCGGCGGCCACCTCGCGCAGGTTGTGCGGCGGGATCTTGGTCGCCATTCCGACCGCGATCCCTTCGGAGCCGTTGACCAGCAGGTTGGGAAACCTGGCCGGGAGGACCACCGGCTCGCTGGAGCGCCCGTCGTAGTTGGGCCGGAAGTCGACGGTCTCCTTGTCGATGTCCCGGAGCATCTCCATGGCGAGCGGGGCAAGCCGGCATTCGGTGTACCGGTAGGCGGCCGCCGGGTCGTTGCCCGGTGAGCCGAAGTTGCCCTGCCCGTCGACCAGCGGCATCCGCATCGCCCACGGCTGGGCCAGCCGCACCAGCGCGTCGTAGATGGCCGAGTCGCCGTGCGGGTGGTACTGGCCCATCACGTCGCCGATGACCCTGGCGCACTTGGAGTAGCCGCGGTCCGGCCGGTAGCCGCCGTCATACATCGCGTAGAGGATGCGCGTGTGCACGGGCTTGAGCCCGTCCCTGACGTCGGGCAGGGCGCGGCCGACAATGACCGACATGGCGTAGTCGATGTAGCTGCGCTGCATCTCGACCTGGATGTCGACCGGCTCGGTCCGGTCACCTCCACCGGACGGTACGGTTCCCGAGTCCACGTCCGTCACTAGCTAATCCTTCCCGTGCCTAACGAAAACGGCTGGCCGGCCATGGCGGCGGCCGGTGGCCCGGGCAGCTCAAGGCCGGCCGGGCGGAGTGGCCGTTAGATGTCGAGGAACCTCACGTCCTTGGCGTTGCGCTGGATGAACGACCGGCGTGCCTCTACGTCCTCGCCCATCAGGACGCTGAACAGCTCGTCCGCCTGCGCCGCGTCGTCGAGCGTGACCTGGAGCAGCACCCGGTGCGCGGGGTTCATGGTGGTGTCCCACAGTTCGTTCGCGTTCATCTCGCCGAGGCCCTTGAACCGCTGCACGCCGTCGCGCGGCCGCGGGTCCTTGCGCCCGGCCGCGATCCCCGCCTCGATCACCGCGTCCCGCTCCCGGTCGGAGTAGGCGTACCCGGGGTCGACCCCGCGCCCCTCCCACTTGATCTTGTAGAGCGGCGGCTGGGCCAGGTACACGTGGCCGGCCTCGATCAGCGGCTTCATGAACCGGAACAGCAGCGTGAGCAGCAGCGTCCTGATGTGCTGGCCGTCCACGTCGGCGTCGGCCATCAAGATGATCTTGTAGTAGCGCAGTTTGGTGATGTCGAACTCGTCGTGGATGCCGGTGCCCAGGGCCGTGATCAGCGCCTGGACCTCGGTGTTCTTCAGCACCCGGTCGATCCGGGCCTTCTCCACGTTGAGGATCTTGCCCCGGATGGGCAGGATCGCCTGGAACAGCGGGTCCCGGCCGGACTTGGCCGAGCCGCCGGCCGAGTCACCCTCGACCACGTAGATCTCACACCGCTCCGGATCGCCCGACTGGCAGTCCGACAGCTTGCCCGGCAGCGAGGTCGACTCCAGCAGGCCCTTGCGCCGGGTCAGATCACGGGCCTGCCTGGCGGCGATCCTGGCCCGGGCCGCCTGGGCGGCCTTGGTGATGATGTCCTTGGCCTCGCCCGGGTTGCGCTCGAACCAGTCCCGCAGGTGGTCGTTGCACACCTTCTGCACGAACGACTTGGCCTCGGTGTTGCCGAGCTTGGTCTTGGTCTGCCCCTCGAACTGCGGGTCGGCCAGCTTGACGTGGATAATCGCGGCCAGGCCTTCCCGCACGTCCTCGCCGGTGAGGTTCTCGTCCTTGTCGCGGAGCAGTTTCTGGTCGCGCGCGTACCGGTTCACGATCGAAGTCAGCGCGGCGCGGAAGCCCTCCTCGTGGGTACCGCCCTCGGCCGTGTTGATCGTGTTCGCGAACGTGTACACCGACTCCGAGTACGACGAGTTCCACTGCATGGCGATCTCGGCCGAGATGCCCCCGTTTTCCCCGCCGAACTCGATCACCGAGCCGTGCACCGGGTCCTTGGTACCGTTCAGGTAGCGGACGAAGTCGGCGATGCCGCCGTCGTATTTGTACGTCACCACCCGCGGCTCGCCGTTGATGTGCGCGGGGCGCTGATCGGTGAGCACGATAGCCAGGCCACGGACCAGGAACGCCATTTCCTGGAGCCGGCGGGAGAGGGTCTCGAAATTCCACTCGGTGGTCTCGAAAATGGTCCCGTCCGGCCAGAACGTGATAATGGTGCCGTGCTGTTCGGTCGTCTCGCCGCGGGTGAGCGCCCCGGTCGGGTCGCCAAGGCGGTAGGACTGCCGCCAGGCGTAGCCGTCCTTGAAGATTTCCACGTCCAGCCGGGTGGCCAGCGCGTTGACCACCGAGACGCCGACGCCGTGCAGGCCACCGGAGACCGCATAGGACTTGGCGTCGAACTTGCCCCCCGCGTGCAGGGTGGTGAGGACTACCTCGACCGCGGGCCGCTTCTCCGCCGGATGCTCGTCCACGGGGATACCGCGGCCGTTGTCGGCCACCCTGACCCCGCCATCGGCGAGCAGCGTGACCTCGATCCGGTCGCAGACGCCGGCCAGTGCCTCGTCAACAGCGTTGTCCACCACCTCTTGGACCAGATGGTGCAGACCGCGCTCACCGGTGGAGCCGATGTACATGCCCGGTCGCTTGCGGACCGCCTCCAGGCCTTCGAGGACCGTAATAGAGCGCGCGTCGTAGGACAAGAACAAACTCCTCCTGAAAGGGATGCGCCCGGGACCATGTGTCAGCCCCCGCAATCTCTAGTCCCGGGGACACTACCCTTCGATTTTACCTGGTTATGCCGTCTGACTCAGCCGTAGTCGTCGTTATGTTTGCTCGTGCCGCGGACCCGCAGCGGGCCCATCCGGCGGGGCGGCGCGGGTCCCCGGACCACCACTCGTGTGACCGTTCCGTGACCCAGTTCCTCGTTCAGCCTGCGCAGCACCGCGGACGTGAGCAATCTCACTTGTGTGGCCCAGGCGGCGGAGTCGGCGATCACCACGAGTTCGCCGTCGTGGAACCGCTCTGGCCTGGTGTGCGCCGCCACATCTGGCCCGACAAGCTGGTCCCAGCGGCCGAACACCGAGCCGATCGCGGCCGCCGTTCGCCAACCCTGATCGCCCAGCAGCCCGTCCAGAGCGGTGCTCAGTGGCTGTGGGTCCTCCCGCCGGGTCCGCCCCCCGCGGCGCGGCCGCCGCGGGCCCTCCACCTGGGTCCGTTTGCGTGGCCCTTGCGGGCCCAGCGCCACCGGCTGACCAGGCACATCTGACCCGCTAGGTATAACGGGATCACCGGGCTCCGCATTCCCATCTGGCGCGGCGGTCCCGCCTGGCGGGCGTGCCGTTCGCCGGCCCCTGGGGACCGGGTAATGGCCCTTGGCCTGGGCGTCCGCCTTCGCCTCCGCGAGCGCGTCCGCGGCCTGCCGGGCCCGGCGCTGCCAGTCAGCCTCCTCCGGCACGCGTCACGCTCCCCTCCGCGACCTCGAAGCGGGCGCCCGCGAGCACCGGCGGGACGTCCTGCGCCACGGCGGCGGTGACGATCACCTGCTCCGCGCCCGCCGCCACGGCCGCGAGGCGCTCCCGTCGCCCCGAGTCCAGCTCGGCGAACACGTCGTCGAGCAGCAGCACCGGGTCGTCCCCATCCTCGCGCAACAACTCGAAGGCGGCCAGCCGCAGCGCGAGCGCCGCCGACCACGACTCGCCCTGGCTGGCGTAACCGCGGGCGGGCAGGTCACCGATCCGCAGTTCGAGCTCGTCACGGTGCGGGCCGACCAGGCACACCCCGCGCTCGATCTCCTCGGCCCTGGCCAGTGACAGCGCCTCGCGCAGCCATGCCGCCAGCTTTTCCGCGTCCGGCTCCGGCTCGGGCCGGCCATCGGCACCTGCGCCATTGCGCTGGCCCGGGATATTGATGCTGAACGCCTGCCGGTACGCAATAGACGCCGTCGCGCTCTCGCCGGACACCGCGGTATAGGCCTTGGCGACCAGCGGCCTGAGTGCACCGGTAAGGCTGATCCGGGCGGCCAGCAACTCGGCGCCCTTCGTGGCCAGGTGCTCGTCCCATACGTCGAGCGTGGTCGCGGCGGAGCCCTCTGTGGCGCCATCGCCGCCGGATTCCCCGGGCAACCCTTCGTCCGGGGAACCCGGGCGCGGACCCACCGGCCCCGCCCGCCCGGCACCGGTCAACTGGCGGGCCCACGGCCGGCCGCGCAGCGACTTCAGCAGCGCGGTGCGCTGGCGCAGCACCCGCTCGTAGTCCCCGCGGACCGCCGCGTACCGTGGCGCCCGGGCGACCAGCAGGTCGTCGAGGTACCGGCGGCGCTGCTCGGGATCCCCCTTGACCAGGGACAGGTCCTCGGGGGCGAACAGCACCGTGCGCAGCACGCCGAGGACCTGGCGCGGCCTGGAGACCGGCGAGCGGTTCAGCCGGGCGCGGTTCGCGCGGCCGGGGTTGATCTCGATCTCCACCAGGCTGTCGCGCCCGGCGGAGCTGACCGCGCCGCGCAGGATGGCCCGCTCGGCCCCGTGGCGGACCAGGGGGCCGTCGCTGGCTACCCGGTGGCTGCCCAGCGTGGCCAGGTAGCCAACCGCCTCGACCACGTTGGTTTTCCCCTGCCCGTTCGCGCCGATGAGCGTGCTCACCCCTGGTTCCAGGCTCAGGTCCACCGCGGCGTAGGACCGGAAATCGGTGAGGGCGAGGCGGCGCAGGTACACACGCCGAGGTTACTCGTTGGATACCGCCATCAAGTGCCGGGGCAGGGCTCGTTCCTGCGGGCCAGCCCCGGGCCCGGTGCGCGGGGTCAGGGGGCTGGATGGGCCGTCGTAGTGTCCGCATCTGTGCCTGAGGCGGTGACCGCATGCCCGCCGAACTGGTTGCGCAACGCGGCGACGACCTTCATCGCGGGAGAGTCGTCCTGGCGGGAGGCGAACCGGGCGAACAGGGCCGCGCTGATCACCGGCATCGGCACCGCGTGGTCGATCGCCGCCTGCACGGTCCACCGGCCCTCGCCGGAGTCCTGCGCCACGCCGCGGATCTTTTCCAGGCCCGGGTCCTCGTTGAGCGCCTTGCACAGCAGGTCGAGCAGCCAGGAGCGGATCACCGTGCCGCCCCGCCAGCTGCAGAACGCACCGGCGACATCGGTCACCACGTCGGTGGCTGCGAGCAGTTCGTAGCCCTCCGCGTAGGCCTGCATGATCCCGTACTCGATGCCGTTGTGGACCATCTTGGCGAAGTGGCCCGCGCCGACCTTGCCCGCGTGCACGAAGCCGAACTCGCCCTCGGGCTTGAGCGCCTCGAAGATCGGCATGAGCCGGTTCACGTCGGCGTCGTCCCCGCCGACCATCAGGCCGTAGCCGTTCTGCAGGCCCCACACCCCGCCGGAGACCCCGGTGTCGACGAAATGGATGCCGGCCTCGCCGAGCATCTTGGCGTGCTCCTGGTCCTCGACGTAGTGCGAGTTGCCGCCATCGATGATCAGGTCCCCGGCTTCGAGCAGGCCCATGAGCTCCTCGATCGTCTGCCGGGTGGGGTCGCCGGCGGGGACCATGACCCACACCGCGCGCGGCGCGGACAGCCGGTCCCTCAGCTCCGCCAGGGAGGCGACGTCCCTGTTCTCCGGGTGGTGGTCGTAGCCGACCACCTCGTGTCCCGCGCGGCGCAGGCGCTCCGCCATGTTGCCGCCCATCTTGCCCAGGCCGATCATGCCGATTTGCATCGCTGTCTCCACCTCGCCTGCTTCGCGGGCAATCCGGCACCTACGCTAGTCACCCGTGAAGGGGGATGGGGAGGCGGGTGGGGGCGCGAATCAGGGGCTGTTACGCGCCAAGCCGGATCGGCATGAGCAGGTAGCGGAAGTCGTTTTCGCCCTCGGGGCCCGGCTTGCCGGTGATCAGCACGGCCTTGCCCGGCTTGGTGAAGGCGAGCCTCGCGGTGTCGGAATCGATGGCGGCCAGGCCGTCCAGCAGGTACTGCGGGTTGAAGGCGACCTCGAGGCCCTCGGGCCGGAACCCGCTGCTGTCGGGCTCGCCGTCGGCGTCGGCGAGGAACTCGTAGCTGGCTTCGAGCACCTCGGTGGCCTGAGCCTCGTCCCCGGTGCCGGCCTCGAGCACGGCCTGGCCGGGCGCGAACGACAGCCGCAGCGCGGTGTTGCGCTCGGCGACCAGGGCGACCCGCTTGACCGCCTCGCTGAACGGCGCGGTGGCAAGCTCTCCCACCGCCGTGGGGGTGCCCGGCAGCAGCGCCCGGTACGGCGGGAACTCGCCGCCGAGCAGCCGCGTGGTCGTGCGGCGGCCGCCGCCCTCGAAGCCGATCATCCCGTCGCCGGCCTGGCCGCCCTCCTCGGGCAGGCCGAGCGCGATGAGCACCTCGGCGCCGGAGGTCAGTGCGCGCGCGGTGTCCAGCAGGGCGCGCGCCGGGACCAGGACCGAGGCACTCAGCCCCGGCCGGACCGGGTTCCAGCGCAGCTCGCGGACGGCCAGCCGGTACCGGTCGGTGGACACCAGCGTGAGCGTGTCGTTTTCGATCTCGATGCGGACGCCGGTGAGGCCGGGGAGGGTGTCGTCGCGTGCGGCGGCGGTGGCGGACTGGCTGACCGCCGAGGCGAAGGCGTCACTGCCCACCGAGCCCGCCGCGGGCGGCATCTCCGGCAGCGTGGGATAGTCCTCGACCGGCATCGTCAGCAGCGTGAACGTGGCGCTGCCGCAGGTCAGCGTGGCACGTGCGCCATCGGTGGAGATCTCCACGGGGCGGGCGGGCAGGCTGCGGGTGATCTCGGCGAGCAGGCGGCCCGACACCAGCACGGTGCCCTCCTCCTCGGCCACGACCGGGACACTGGCCTGCGCCGACACGTCGTAGTCGAAGCTGGACAGGGTCAGGTCCTCGCCCGCGTGCAGGCGCATGCAGGCCAGCACGGGGATGGCGGGACGTGCCGGGAGCGCACGTGCCGTCCAGGCCACGGCATCGGCGAGCGCATCACGATCCACCTGGATCTTCACCGGAAGCTGCCTCCAGTCGCACGGGTGGGTTGCCAGCGTGCGGAGCGGGTATCCCGCGTACGGCGGCTCCGGCTCCCCGGCCAGCCCCCTCCTACTTGTTTTTTAGTCTTGGTGATAAAGAAATAAGTAGTCGTCGTAGGGTCGGTGGAACCTGGGGACAAGCCGCTATCTCCCAGCCCAGTGTGGCTTTGCGTGACCACAGCCCCTGTGTGCCGGCAATGGCCTGGCGGGGGAGAGCTGTGGACGGCCTTCCTTTCTCCACCGGATGCCTGCTGGTTACCCCCCGGACTTCCGGTGTTGTCCTCGCACTGTCCCGAGTGTGTCCACAGAGATATCCACAGCCTGTGTGTACCGATTGTTACGGGCGGCGCTGATACGTGGCGGCTCATCCGGGCCGTGTGCTGCCTCATCCGGTTCGCGCTTGCTGCTTGATGCGGTTGGTCAGCTCTGTGACCTGGTTGTAGATCGAGCGCCGTTCGGCCATCAGGGACCGGATCTTGCGTTCCGCGTGCATGACGGTGGTGTGGTCGCGGCCGCCGAATTGCTGCCCGATCTTCGGGAGCGACAGGTCGGTGAGTTCGCGGCACAGGTACATAGCAATCTGCCTGGCGGTTACCAGAACGCGTGACCGGGATGTACCGCAGAGGTCGTCAATGGACATGCCGAAGTAGGACGCGGTTTGGCCCATGATGGTCGACGCGGTGATCTCTGGGCCCTGCGCCTCGGGAATAAGGTCCTTAAGTACAATCTCGGCCAGCTGGAGATCAACGGTCTGCCGGTTGAGGCTCGCGAACGCGGTCACCCGGATGAGGGCGCCCTCCAGTTCCCGGATATTGGTCGAGATGCGGCTGGCGATGTACTCCAGCGCCTCCGGCGGCGCGTTCAGGCCCTCCTGGACTGCCTTTTTGCGGAGGATCGCGATGCGGGTTTCCAGTTCCGGCGGCTGCACATCGGTCTGCAGGCCCCACTCGAACCTGCTGCGCAGCCGGTCTTCCAGGGTGACCAGCCGCTTGGGCGCCCGGTCGCTGGAGATGACGATCTGCTTGCTGGCGTTGTGCAGCGTGTTGAAGGTGTGGAAGAACTCTTCCTGCGTTCCTTCCTTGTTCTCCAGGAACTGGATGTCGTCCACCAGGAGCACATCCACGTCGCGGTACCGGCGGCGGAACCCGTCCTGCTTGCCGTCCCTGATCATGTTGATGAAGTCGTTGGTGAACTCTTCCGAGCTGACGTAGCGGACCCGCACCCCGTGGTAGAGGCTCTGCGTGTAGTGGCCGATCGCGTGCAGCAGGTGGGTCTTGCCCAGTCCCGAGTCGCCGTAGATGAACAGCGGGTTATAGGCCTTAGCGGGCGCCTCAGCGACCGCAACCGCCGCGGCGTGCGCGAACCGGTTGCTGGAGCCGATGACGAACGTCTCGAAGGTGTACTTCGGGTTGAGCCGCGCCTGCGCCGGGCGGGGCAGGCCGGGCGCGGGCAGGCCGGGAAAGCCCGGCTGGCGGTGCGGCGGCTCGCCGCCGTGCCTGGTGCCCTCGGACAGCGGAAGCCCGTCCAGCGGCGGCGCGCCCTGGTCCCGGGTGTCCCGGCCGGTGATCGCGGGCCCGCCGGTGACCGGGGGAGCGCCCAGGTGGCCCGGTGCGAGCAGCCCGGCGGTGGCGTCGCGCTTGTGCGCGGGATGCGTGGCGGGCCCGGGAGGGCTGTCGTGCCCGGACGGCGGCGGGTAGGCGTGGGAGGGGTAGCCGAACGGGTGCGGGTAGCCGCCGTTCTCGGCCGGCAGGTCGCTGTGCCCGGCCCCGTGCGCCGCGGCCGCGCCGATGGGGCCGGTGAGCTCGGGCAGGCCGTCGCCGCGCCCGCCGCGGCGGTCGTGCCCGCCACCAGAGTGCCCAGATCCGTCGGTGTCGCGGTCGGAGATGCCGTGGTCGGACATGCCTCGGTCGGACATGCCTTGGCCGGGGGCGTGCGGTGGGGCGGCGTCGCGCGACGTCGGCATGCCGCCCGCGGCCGTCGCCGGGTCCACGGTCACCGCGAGCTGGATGCTGCGGCCGAACTCCCGGGACAACGCGTGGGTGATCAGCCCGCGAAGACGTGTCTCGAGCTGCTCCTTGACGAACTCGTTGGGGGTGGCGATGAGGGCGGTGTTCTCGACCAGGCCGAGTGGTCTGGTCAGCCGCAGCCAAGCACGCTGATGGGGTTCGATCTGGAGATCGGAGAGCTCCTCCAGGGACCTCGCCCACACCTCCGCCAGGTCGGCCTGGCTCATTGGATGTTCACCTCACGCCCCCACATGCGAATCAACAGTCTTATCCACAGGCTGTGCACGCCGCACTCCGCGCCGTGCCCGGGACGCCGCTGGACCGCTCTGGCTGGCCCGCGCCACCCGTTCCGCGCGGCCTGGCCGGTTATCCACAGCCTAAGCTCGCCGGCCGCCTTCCGTTCAGCAAACGGCCGTTCCTGCTCACGGTTATGATGAGGCCATCCGGTTGCCGCGGGTGCTCCTGGTTTGACCGGTGCTTAGTGATGCGCGTAACGTGGACCGACTCAAAAGCTTTCCCCTGGGCAGTCCGCTGCGCGCTGGCGCGCCTCGCGGCCCGGCTGCCAGTGATGACACCCTGCTAGTTCTGACCCCGCCGCCCCGCCCAAAGTAGTTCCGACCCCGCCGCCCCGCCCAATGTGGAGCCTCCTGTGAGCAAGCGCACGTTCCAGCCGAACAACCGACGCCGCGCCAAGACGCATGGGTTCCGGTTGCGCATGCGCACCAGGGCAGGTCGCGCGGTTCTGGCCGCCCGGCGCCGGAAGGGCCGGGCCAGGGTCAGCGTGTGACCCTGTTCTTCCCACCCCCGCGCTGCGCGCCCGCCCCCGCGCTGCGGCGCCCCGCGTGACGGCGGAGGTCGTGCGTGCTTCCCG
>Ga0306925_10002737_pt1 | contig 15274 bp, 13 predicted proteins | sample flu12Cox44000176_FD_203755 | JGI IMG/M metagenome (GOLD analysis project Ga0306925, IMG submission 203755) | Lab enrichment of tropical soil microbial communities from Luquillo Experimental Forest, Puerto Rico - flux8day.12C.oxic.44.000.176 (v2)... | ecosystem: Environmental > Terrestrial >... | reverse complement strand
CATGTGGAACGCCACGCTGCGCATCAGGACGAGCGTCCGCCGATGGTATCCTCGCACCCACCGGACAGCGAGCAGCGCGAGCGCGAACAGAATTATTGGCACCGCAACGACCGTGGCCTCAATAAAGAACACGCGGCACCGCGGTCTGTTCCCACTCCATGGTCAGCGGGCGTGATTCAATCGTCGACGTATCACAGCACTTATGCTATCAACGTGATCCATTCCGAGGGTACGCCGCCATTCCAGCCGAGGTGCCCATGCGACGGATCGAGCTCGCGGTCGTGCTCGCGCTCAGCCTCCTCGCGCCGCTCGTTGCCGTCGCCCAGCCGATCCCAAAAGTTGGATTCATTGAAGCCGGCTCACCGTCGGTGAACCGGCATTTCGCCGACGCGTTTCGCCGAGGGCTCAAGGAATTCGGCTACGTCGAGGGCCACACCATTGCGATCGAAGAGCGGTGGGCCGAGGGCAGGATTGAGCGCTTTCCCGATCTTGTGGCCGAGTTACTGCGCCTCAAGGTTGACGTGATCGTGCAGGCTTCGGGACAAGGGGCCTTAGCCGCCAAACAGGCGACCACCGCGGTGCCGATCGTTTTCGTCGGGGCGAGTGACCCGGTCGATATGGGTCTCGTCAGCAGCCTCGCCCATCCGGGCGGCAACGTCACGGGTCTATCGCTCGCCTGGGGCGAAGGGCTCACCGGAAAGTGGCCAGAGCTGCTGAAGGAGATGGCGCCCAATTCGGCACGCGCGGCGATTCTCTTCAATCCACTCGGCATCTCTTTCAAGTCATCAGTGCCTCAGACGCGAGCCGCAGCGGCAACCCTCGGCGTCAAGCTGCAGGAATTTGCGGTTCGGGACGCGAAAGAAATCGAGGGGGCCTTCGCTGAGATCGCTCGCGAACATCTCGGGGCATTGATCGTCATGACCGATCCCTTGACGCTGCGCCACCGGTCGCAAGTCGTTCAGCTGGCGGCCAAAGGTCGGCTCACCGCGGTCTATGGTTTCGGAGAGTTCGCAAGAGCCGGCGGTCTTCTCGCGTACGGACCGAGCGTGACCGACATGTTCTATCGGGCGGCCGCATTCGTCGACCGCATCCTCAGGGGGGCGAAGGCCGCGGATCTCCCCGTGGAGCAGCCCACGAGATTCGAGCTGGTCGTCAATCTCAAGACGGCCAAAACCCTGGGCATCACGATTCCGCAATCGATCCTCGTCCGAGCCGACGAGGTGATCCAGTGAGGCTCGCTCAACCTCGACGTGGTCCGGGACGACCCGATGCCCCGTCGAGGTTGGTCGGCGAGATCACGCCAGATCGAAGCGATCGAGGTTCATCACCTTGGTCCAGGCCGCGACGAAGTCCTGGACGAACTTCGCCTGCGCATCCGAGCTTCCATAGACCTCCGCCAGGGCGCGGAGCACCGAGTTCGAACCGAAGACGAGATCGATACGCGTGCCGGTCCACCTGGGTGCGCCCGTCTTGCGGTCGCGCCCTTCGAATGTGTCCTTGGCGTCCGACGCGGGCTGCCACGCCGTGCCCATGTCGAGCAGGTTCACGAAGAAGTCGTTGGTCAGCGCTTCCGGCCGCTTGGTGAAGACGCCGTGTTTCGTCCCTCCGGCGTTGGTGTTCAAGACACGCATGCCGCCGATGAGCACGGTCATCTCCGGCGCGGTCAGCGTGAGCAATCGTGCTCGATCAATGAGCAGCTCCTCGGAGGGTACGGGGTACTTGCCGCCGAGGTAGTTCCGGAAGCCATCCGCGACCGGTTCGAGGACCGCGATGGACTCCACGTCGGTTTGCTCCTGCGAGGCGTCCATGCGGCCCGGCGCGAAGGGCACCGTCACGGCGTGACCGCCATTCTTCGCCGCCTGCTCGACGCCCGCGCACCCGCCGAGAACGATCAGGTCGGCGAGCGAGACCTTCTTGCCGCCGGATTGCGCGCGGTTGAACTCACCCTGGATGCCCTCCAGCGTCTTGAGCACCTTCGCGAGCTGGGCAGGCTGGTTGACCTTCCAGTCCTTCTGCGGCGCGAGGCGAATGCGCGCGCCGTTCGCACCGCCCCGCTTGTCGGAGCCGCGGAACGTGGACGCCGACGCCCAGGCGGTCGACACCAGCTCCGAGACGGACAGCCCCGACGCCAGGATCTTCCCCTTGAGGGAGGTGATGTCCTGGGCATCGATCAACTTGTGATTGACCGCCGGGATGGGATCCTGCCAGATGAGCTCTTCGGCAGGAACCTCCGGGCCGAGGTAGCGAGCGCGCGGGCCCATGTCCCGATGCGTCAGCTTGAACCACGCCCGGGCGAATGCGTCGGCGAACTGCTCGGGGTTCTGGTAGAAGCGCTTCGAGATCTTCTCGTACGCCGGGTCGAACCGCAGCGAGAGATCCGTGGTCAGCATGGCCGGCGCGTGACGCTTGGATTTGTCGTGGGCATCCGGAACCGTGCCGGCGCCTGCGCCCCCCTTCGGTCTCCACTGATGCGCGCCCGCCGGGCTCTTCGTCAGCTCCCACTCGTAGCTGAACAGGTTCTTGAAGTAGTCGTTGCTCCATTTCGTGGGCGTGGTCGTCCACGTGACCTCCAGGCCGCTGGTGATCGTGTCACCGCCCTTGCCCGTGCCGAACGTGCTCCTCCAGCCGAAGCCTTGCTCCTCGAGACCGGCCGCTTCGGGATCCGGCCCCACATGAGACTCAGGGCCCGCGCCATGGGTCTTGCCGAATGTGTGGCCGCCCGCGATGAGCGCAACCGTCTCCTCGTCGTTCATCGCCATACGCTTGAACGTCTCGCGGATATCCGTGGCCGCCGCGATCGGGTCCGGATTGGCGTTCGGGCCTTGCGGGTTGACGTAGATCAGCCCCATCTGAACCGCCGCGAGCGGAGTCTCGAGATCCCGGACGCCGGAGTAGCGCTTGTCGGCCAGCCACTTGTCCTCGGAGCCCCAGTAGACATCCTCGTCCGGCTCCCAGACGTCCGGACGCCCGCCGGCAAACCCAAATGTCTTGAACCCCATCGATTCCAGCGCGACGTTGCCCGCGAGGACGATGAGGTCGGCCCATGAAAGCTTCCGGCCATACTTCTGCTTGACCGGCCAGAGCAATCGGCGCGCCTTGTCGAGGCTGACGTTGTCGGGCCAGCTGTTGAGTGGCGCGAAGCGCTGCTGGCCTGAACCCGCACCGCCGCGGCCGTCGCCGATGCGGTACGTGCCGGCGGCATGCCATGCCATGCGGATGAACAACGGCCCGTAGTGGCCGAAGTCCGCGGGCCACCAGTCCTGGGAGTCGGTCATCACCGCGGTGAGATCCTTCTTCACGGCCGCCAGGTCGAGGCTCTTGAACTCCTTGGCGTAGTTGAAGTCCTCGCCCATGGGATCGGACAGGGGCGAACGCTGGCCCAGGATCTTGAGCTTCAGCTGATTGGGCCACCAGTCTTGATTCGACGTGCCGCCGCCGGCCGTGTGTGTGAACGGGCACTTTGCTTCGGTTGACATATGCGTCTCTCCTTCTGTTCTGTGGCGCGGTCTCGTCTTTCCCTGGCGGTGATGGTAAACGAAGCCGAGGAGGTGGGCCAGCGAAGCGCTGGCGGAACGACCTTGGCCCGCCTCCAGCCACGTCTGTATAGTTTACGTGCCGTCCTCGACCTCCTCGTGTGTCTCGGAAACCGACAGCAGTACACGGGGGCCATATGATCGATCGTGGATGTCCAGCGCACAGGGCTCGGGACTGGAGGTCGATAGCCGCCTTCGTCTTCGTCTGGGGCTGTTGGGCAACAATGCTGTTGGGCCACGTCACGCTCCTGGCCCTTTACGCCAGAAACTACCAGGTGCCCATGCGGCTCGCGGTCATTTTCCCGGGCCCCTTCGCTCGCGCAGTTCACCGCCGAAGGCCAGTATGACGTGCGAGGGCGACGAGTGATGTTCGACACCACAGACAGTCAGAGAAGCAGCAGGCCCGGCTGCCACAAAAGGACGGTGTGAGATGACGCCTGATCCGACTCCGCCCTACCGTGTGCACGATTTCTGTCCTGACTGCCGCGAGAAGTTTCTCGCCGTCGTGGGCTGGATCGCTCCCGCGCTGGAGTCGACCCTCTCGCCGGCCCCACCTGAGCCCATCACCCCCCGAGGATACGCTGCGCGCGGCGGGCATCAGCAGCGAGCGCCAGGCGGTATATCAACGGCGCATGTCGAGCCTGCTGGCCGGAAGGAAATGACGGCGACTCAGCTCCGGCCGCCCCCGTGGCACTCACGGGGGACGGCCGGAACGAGGGCGAGATCCAACTCAGAGGTTGGCCTGGAAGTCGACGTAGTCGCGAACCTTGCGGTAGATCTGCAAACGATTCCGCTGGCTGTCCGCGACGATGATGCGATCGGTTTCGGGATCGAAGTCCACCGCAGTCGGGAAACAGAAGCGATGCTCGGGCTCGAGGCTTCGCACGCGACGCCGAGCCTTCATCATATCGGGGTTGGCGTCGATGCTCATCTGACCCCACTTGGACATCACCTGCGCATCGCCGATGAGATTGGCGATGGGGTCTCCGGCGGCGTCGAACACGCAGATCCGATGATTACCCCAGTCCGCCACGTAAGTATCGCCGTCCGTGTCCACCGCGACGTCGGTGGGGTGGTTGAGCAAGCCGGCCTTGGGGTAGCCGGGCGTGCCCGCGAGCGAGATGTATGGCCCCATGTACGAGACGGCGTAGGCGTCCTTTGGCGCGGGTACCGCACCGTATTCGCCGATCTCCATGATGAACTTGCCCTGAGGAGACAGCTTCTGGATGCGATGATTTTTCCAGTCCGCGACGTAGATGTTGCCCGCCTGGTCGAGGGTGATCCCCCAGGGCTGGTTGAACTCGCCCTCCCCGCTGCCGGCCTTGCCGCACTTTGCCAGGAATTTCCCCTCGCCGGTGAAGACTTGAAGTCGATTGTTCCCGCTGTCGACCACGATGACGTTGCCGTTTTTCTCACACACCAGGCCTGCGGGGCGTAGAAGCTCGCCGTCGCCGCTGCCGGGCTTTCCCCACTTGCGGACAAACTTGCCCTTGTTGTCGAACACGGAAATGGTGTTGTTCCATTCATCCGAGACGTAGACCTGGTTCTGACCGTCGACGGCGACGCCGAACGGCCAGGTCGAACGGCCGTCCCCTTCGCCCCACTGGAAGAACTCGGCGAGCAGCTCCTCTTCGCCGGGGCCCCCGATCTTCACCTCGTTGACGCGCATCGCAAAGTTGTTCTCGTTGCCGCGATTCACGACGTAGGCGACCCCACCCTTCGCGAGACACATCGTCTGGGGATAGTTGAACCCCGTGCCCGACTGCGCGCCGCGCCCGACGGCGTGGCTCCACTCGTAGACTCTTCCGCGCGCGACCGTTGTAAGCGGCATGGCTTCTCCCTATCTCCCTAGTTCAGGAAGGCCGGCTGCTCGAACCTGCCGCCGGTGATCGGTTTGGGATCCAACTTCAGCCACTGCTCGAGAATCGTCGAGTAGATGCTGCGGAAGTCGGTGCTCGGGTTCAGGTCACCCTGAACCAGCTTCTCCGCCTTGAGGGAGGGGTACTCGCCGTAGTGGCCACCCTTGACCTTCTCGCCGAGGATGAAGGCCGGCCCGGCGGCACCGTGGTCCGTCCCCGAGCCGTTGTCGTGGACGCGGCGGCCGAACTCCGAGAACAACAGGATGATGACGTTATCGGCGTGGTCGTGCTCGCGGAGGTCCGCCGTGAAGGCCTCGAGACCGTCGGACACGTCTTTCCACAGGCCGCCGTGACCGGGATTCTGGCCGGCGTGGGTATCGAAGCTTCCGTGATCACAGTAGAAGATCCGGCTGCCGAGATCGGCGAAGTGGACCTGGGCGATCCCGCGCAGCTTGCGAGCGATCGAGGTATCGGGATACTTGACGGTGGACGCGTACTTCTGCGGCGCGACCTTCAAGACATCCGCGCCCTTCAACGAATCCAGGCCGGTGGTGCCGAGATACTCCATCACCCCGGTCCCGGCGACCGGGGCGTACATCTTCGCGAAGCGATCGAGCACCTGCAGGCGCTGCTCCCGTTCCTGAATGTTGGGCAAGAACCCGTATTTCTCCAGTGGCCCGGAGACACACGCCACGGGAACTCCCGGCGCGACCAGAGCCCGGAACAGGCACTGTCCGAAGCTCACGACCGTGACCACATTCTCCTTTCTGGGATCGTATTCACGCGCCACCTGGCCAAGCCAGCCCTGCGTCCCCACCTTCTCGGGTTCGCAGGTGTGCCAGATATCCATGGAGCGGAAGTGCGAGCGCGGCGAGTTGGCGTAGCCGACGCCGTGGACGATAGCGAGCTTGCCCTGATCCCAGAACTTTTTTATCGGGGCCATCGCCGGATGGAAGCCATAGTTCTTGTCGAATCTCAGGATCTGGTCGTCGGAGATCCCGACCGCCGGCCGGTTGTCGCGGTACAGCGGGTCATTGAACGGGATCACCGTGTTGAGGTAGTCGTTACCGCCCGAGAGCTGCAACGTGACGAGCACGGGGTCTTTCTGTGTCGCGGGCATGCTTGATCCTCCTCACCCGATGAGGCTCACGACGTTAGGCGAACTGATACTCTCTGGTCGCCACGATCAGCTGCAGCATCTCGCCGACACGCTTGTCGGCCGTCTTGGCGCTCGTCTCGCTGGCCCAGCCTGTCTGGCCCCATTCCTTGGCTTGCGCGACGAGCTCCTGCCGCGTCTCGGAGCTCACCTCCACCGGGCCCAACAGGTCCAGACACCCGTCGACCAGCTGCTCTGGGCTGAGCGAGCCCTTCGTCTTCAGTCGATCGATGATGGCGCGCACGCCCGGCAGCGACGGATCACCGACCAGTCCGGCCACGAAGTTGATGCGGGCCATCAGCGATCCGCTGTTGATCCACTCCGGACCCGTATGCCAGCCCTCGACGCTCGGCGGATTGAGCAGGTCCTGACCCATGTACGCCGGCTGCATCGACAGGTCTCCGTATCCGGGTCTCGGTAGCTCGTAGCCACCGACCAGACGCAGACTGCCCACCACGACCTCCGCGGGGGACTTCAGGTGCTTGAAGCGGGCGTTCTTGAAGAAGCTCGAGTTGAACAACACCCGCAGAACTGAGCGGATATCGAAGCGTGACTGCCGGAACGCTGCGGTCATCGTGTCGATCGCCTTCTGGTCTCGCGGCGGCTCGATCGACCAGGCCGGCACCTGGGGCTCGTCGGCCACGAAGAAGTTGTAGAGGTGTCGGCACACGAAGCGTGCACAAGCCGGCTGCTCCACGACGATGTCGATGATGTCTTCGCCGTTGAACCGGCCGCGATGGCCGAGAAACTCCTTCTCGCCGTCGTCGTGATCCTCGGGGCGATACTCGAACTTCCACGGGAACCGCCCGTAGGGCAGGCGCGGGATCTTGGTCTCGAAGGTCCAGCCAGTGAAGGCGCGCGACGCCTCACGGACGTCTTTCTCCGTGTAGGCGCCGACACCCATACTGAACAGCTCGAGCAGCTCACGACCCCAGTTCTCGTTGACGGCCGTCCCGTGGTTCTGGTTATTGTCGAGCCAGAAAATCATCGTGGGATTTCGGGCGATCGACACGAGCAGGTCTCGGTAGTTGCCCATGCCCTGCTGGCGAAACAGGCTGATCTGCTCCAGCAGCTGATCGTAGTTGTCCACCTTCGAGTTGCCGGTGGCGAACACATGGTGCCAGAAAAGGGCCATTTTCTCTTCCAGCGGTCGTTTCGTGTTCACCAGGTGGTACATGAAGTTCACGTTGCCCATCGGAGGCTGCCCGCCCGGCAGCAAGGACGCCGGCTGATAGCGGAGCAAGGAGTACATGTCGACTGCTGGCTGTGTCTCGGGGTGGAGCAGCTCCTCGACGGTCGCCTCGTACCCCTTGGCCACGCGTGCCTCGAGCTCATGGCGGCCTGCGCCGAAGCCCGCACGGCGCATCAGGTGGGCCATCAACGCAATGTCCTCTTGGTATGCCATACGCCCACTCCTTTAGTTGTGACGCACCCTCACTGCTCTTGTCCCACCTCGGGGTTTCGCTTGGGCTTTCGCGGCCCGGCGCGGGAGGCTCTGGAACTGCGGCGTCGAGCGGCACAGACCTGACAGATCCCGTGCACCATCAAGTTGTGCGTCGTGACGACGTAGCCTTGCCTCGCGAGGGAGCTCAGGTCCACATGTCGAGCTCGTCGCAGGAACAGGTCAACTACTCGACCGCATCGCTCGCAGACGAAATGATCGTGCTGCCTGGTCTCTGGATCGAATCGAGCTCCCTGGTCGTCCAGCAGGAGGGTGCGGATCTTACCCTCCTCGACGAGACTGTGAAGATTGCGGTACACGGTGGCGAGACTGATCCGCGGCAGCTTCTTGTGAACCCGTCGGTAGATCTCATGGGCGTACGGATGGGTGTGATCGCCCTGGAGAGCGGTGAACACCTGCTCCAGCTGACGTGTCGTACGTTTGCGAGCGGCCCGTCGCATCGCCTACCTCGAATTCTGGCTCTCGGACGGATCGATCGAACGCCGGTGGATGCCGGGTTACCAAATGAGGGGTGCTCTGTCAAGCGATCCCGGGGCCTTGAGGATTCATGGAACGCCACCCGGGACATGGAATCAGCCGCGCCGATGTTCCAATGCGTGCGCGATGTACACTGGGCGCCGGCCATGACACTTCAACATGACGGAATCGACCTCGAGGACTTCTGGCAAGCCATCGAGGTCTGCTACGAGCGGAGCTGGACAGACGGCCTCCCCGTCGTTCCTCCGACCGAGCCTCTGGTCGCACGGATGCTCGCGGCGGGGCCGTGGGCCGAAAACGATGTGTTGCTTTTCGAGCCCGCCCGGAACGTCAGCGTCACCGCGTACAAGGCGGCGGTCAACGCGGTGATGGCGGGATGCCGGCCGGAGTACTTTCCCATTGTCGGCGCGGCCTTGCAGGCCGTCGGCGATCCCGCCTTCGAGCTGCACGGTCCCGCGACGAGCACCGGAGGCGCGGCGCTCATGGTCATCGTGAATGGCCCCGTTCGTCGGCGACTCGGCATCCACGGCGGCGCGAACCTGCTCGGGCCCGGGTTTCGGGCGAATGCGACGATCGGGCGCGCGCTCCGGCTGGTATTGCTGAACTGCCTCGGATGTCAGCCTGGGGTGCTGGACAAGTCTACGCAAGGCTGGCCGGGCAAGTACTCGCTGTGCTTCGCCGAAGATGAGGAGTCGAGCCCGTGGGAGCCACTGTCCGTGGCGCGCGGATTCAAGCCCGGCCAGTCCACGGTCACTGTGTTCGCCGCAGAGTCAGGTCACAACGTCCTCTCCCACGGCACTGCGTCACCTGAACGACTGCTCGCGCTCTTCGCAGACGCCTTGGCCGGACTCGGCAGCCTGAGCCCGGGCCGCTCCGTGATTGTGCTGGCCCCCGAGCACGCCGATCATCTGAAGCGGGCTCGATGGAACCGCGCCCGAACGCAGGCCTGGCTCTACGAGCATGCATGGCGCTCCCTTGCCGATCTGAAGCGCACGGGGAAGATCGAGCCCGCGTTCTTCACGAACCCACAGCTGCTCCAGTGGCTCTATCGTCACGCCGACGGCGGAGTGCCGAGCATCGCGCCCGACGTGGACACAGCCGAGCGTGTCGCCGCGCAGGACGAATCCGTGCGCGTGCATCGTGGGCTCGGACCCGAGGATATTCTTCTCTGTGTCGGGGGCGGACAAGCTGGGGGTCACTCCTCCTTCTTTCCGTCGTGGAGCCGAGGTCGATCCGTGCCGTTCGTCACCAAGGAGGTCCCGTCATGATGCGCATTCTCGACCCGACGATCCGAGCGGCCGGTATCCCGGTGACCGCGCAGCGCGCCCCTCGACCGGCGCATCTAACCGGCGTCACGGTCGGCCTGCTCGCGAACGGCAAGTCCAATGGCATGGTGCTCCTCGATCGGATCGCCGACCTGCTGCGCGAGCGCCACGGCATCGGCGCGGTCGTGCGGCTGTCCAAGACAAACGCCAGCGTGCCCCTCACCGAGGAGCAGGCGGAGCCGTTGATCAAGCGATGTGCCGTCGTGGTCACGGCGATCGGCGACTGAGGGTCGTGCTCGTCGAGCAGTGTGCTCGACGCCATCTTCTTCGAGAAGCGCGATATTCCGGCATCGGTGATCGTCACCACACCGTTCGTGCCGACGGCTGTCGGCATCGCCGAGCTCGCCGGCATGCCCGGCTATCCGCACGCGGTCATCCCCCATCCCGTCGGTAGCTTGAGTGCGGCCGAGGTCCGTCAGCGTGCCGACACGGCGGCCGCGGCGGTCGAGGCGCTGCTGCTCAGAGACTGATCGCGCGATCCTCGTCATCCGCGATGCCGAAACCGTCGTCCTCGTTCCGCCCGGCGGCAGCCCGCCAAAATGTCCGGACAAGTGTGCTAACGTGGTTCCCCACCCCGGGGGCCTGGAAGGAGCGCTGTCCATGGACGTCTTCACCGATGCCTACGACAAGAGCGTGGAGCTTCTGAGGACGCCATCGCTTGACGCCGACTGGAAGTCCATCGAGCAGGGGTTGAAGACGCGCTCATTCTGCGGGACGAACGCGGGCGGAGGTTTTCGGTCAACCTCACGGACCGCTCGGTCACGCAGAAACGCTAAATAGCCTCGCCGCATGCCAGGCCCCATCCATTTCGACGGCGGCGCCGACGCCGACCACAAGGCCATCCTGGCTGCCCACGACGGCTACCTTCGCGCCAACGCCACCTTCGACTGGCCGGCCCTGAAGCCGATCTGGAGCGACGACCCCACCAACGTCTTCTTCAACATGAATGGCCACACGTACGTGGGGCTCGAGCACTGGACCCGGCTCTGGCAGTACTACGCCCAGCACAAGGAGAGCGGCTGGTGGGAGCCCTTCGACGTGAAGCTGATCGTGCGGGGCGACATGGCGGTGGTGACGTGCCATCGCAAGACGACGTCGCGCTGGAGGCCGGAGACGGGGAAGCCGGACGTTGGACATGTGGACAAGTCGTTCATCTCGCGCTCGACGATGGTGCTGGTGAGGCAGCACGGCGAGTGGAAGACGGTCCACGTGCACTTCTCCGAAGGCCGCGATACGCCCCGTCCGGGGAATGTCTAGCCGGACCCGGCCGGCCCTCGCGCTGCGCTGTCATGGCGGTCTGACGCCGCGGCAGTGCGTCGAACAGGCCGCGGCCGCCGAGCGCGCGGGCTTCTCGACGGTCTGGTTTGCGGAGAATCCCTTCGGAAGAGGCGCGTGGCCTGGGGCGGCGGCGTGTGCCGTGGCGACCCGGCGCATCAGGATAGGCCTCGGCATCCTCAATCCCCACCAGCGCCACCCCACGCTGATGGCGATGGAGATCGCCGCGTTCGACGAGCTGTCCGAGGGGCGGGCGGCGCTGGGCATCGGCGCGGGGATTCCGTCGCGCATCAGACAGACGCACGCGCCCGTCGATCGGCCAATCGCCGCCGTCCGCGACGCGGTGACGATCACGCGCGCGCTGCTGCGCGGCGAGACCGCCACCTACACCGGTAAGGCGTTTTCCGTCGACGGCGTGCGGCTGGAGTTCACGCCACGGCGCGGGAACGTGCCGATCCTGACCGCGGCGATGGGCGCACAGGCTCTGCGCCTGTGCGGGGAGATTGCCGACGGCGTGATCATCTCCAACCTCGTACCGACGGCGTTCACGCGGCGCGCCGTGGCGATCATCCACGAGGCCGCGACTCGCATGAACCGCCAGGCGCCGCGGGAGATCGTCCAGTACGTGCCTGGCGCCGTGCGCGACGACGGCGCCGAGGCGCGGCGCATCGCGAAGCGTCGCGTGGCCCCGATGCTCACCGCCTACGCGCAGACCGCATCGGCCGCGACCCGCTCGGCGATGAGCGAGCACGGCCGGCCGGAGGACTTTGCCCGTGCGATGAGCCGCCTCGCCCGCGGCGAGGCGCCGGAAGACGCGATCGACGACCAGCTGCTCGCGGAGTATGCGATCGCCGGCACACCGGAAGAATGCCTAGCGCAGGCGGAGGTCTACGGCGAGGCCGGCGTGACCGAGCTGGCGATCGCGCCGCTCGGCGAGCACCCCACCGACGACCTCGCGCGACTCGGCAGCGCGATCAAGTAGCGCGCCGGTTCACGCCTACGGGCCTTGCCCGGCGGCGCGCGCCGCCCCCACGCGCTCAACCCTGCATGAACGCGGCGAGGTCGGGACTCGGGATCGAGCGGTCGATGTAGCCGAACGTCCCCTTGTCCTTCACCTCGCGCGCGGCCTCGACGAGATTCGTCATCGCGTACCGGTAGAGTGACGTGGCCAGGCTGATGCGGCGCACGCCGGCCGCCTCGAGCTCGGCGACGGTGAAGGACTTGCCCCTGATGCCCGCCATGAAATTGACGGGCTTCGAGACGGCCGCACACACGGCGCGTACAGCGCCGAGATCGGGCAGGCCCGGCGCCATCAGCACATCGGCGCCCGCCTTCTCGAACGCCTGCAGCCGCCTGACCACATCGTCGAGGTTCGGGTTGCCGCGCAGGAAGCTCTCGGTGCGGGCGGTCAGCATGAACGGGAACGGCAGCGCACGGGCCGCCTGGGCGGCGGCCGCCACGCGCTCGGTGGCGTGGCCGATGTCGTAGAGCGGCCGGTCCTTCTCGCCGGTGGCGTCCTCGACCGAGCCGCCCACGAGTCCCACGCCGGCGGCGAGCCGGATCGTCTCCGCCACGACGGCCGGCGCGTCGCCGAAGCACTTCTCGAGGTCGGCGGACACCGGCAGGTCGGTGGCCTCGACGATCATGCGCGCATTGGCCAGCGACTCGTCGCGCGTCACCGTGCCGTCGTGCTTACCGAGCACGCCCGCCTTCGCGCCGCTGGAGGTCGCCAGCGCCTGGAAACCGAGCGCAGCGAGCACGCGCGCGGAGCCCGCGTCCCACGGGTTGGCGATCACGAACGCCCGCGGCCCTTCGTGGAGCGCGCGAAAGCGCGCGGCCTTGTCGCTCTGGTTCGTCGTCATCTCTGATCTCCTCACTGTGCGATGATTCGCGCCAGGCAGTGTACAGGAGGAATCGCGATGCCGGGAGTACATGACCGAGTCGCCGTGGTTACCGGAGCCGCCAACGGTCTGGGCCGCGAGATCGCACTGCTGTTCGCGCGCGAGGGCGCGCGCGTCGCGCTGGGGGACGTCGACGCCGCGGGACTGGACAAGACGGCGGCCGCGATCACCGCGGCCGGCGGCGCCGCCGTCGCCGTGGCGGGAGATCTCACGGAGGAGGCGCCGGCCAACCGGCTGATCGCCACGTGCGTCGAGCGCTTCGGGCGCATCGACATCCTCGTGAACGACGTGGGCGGCAGCCGCAACGCCAAGATCTGGGAGATGAAGGCGGAGGACTGGGACTTCGTGCTACGCCTGAATCTCCGCCCGACGTTCCTGTGCACGCGCGCGGCGGTGCCGCACATGATGCGTCGGCGCAGCGGCCGCATCATCTGCATGTCCTCTGGCGCGCGCGAAGGCACGCCGTGGACCGCGTACTACGCCGGCGGCTCGGCGTACTCCGCGGCCAAGGCCGGGGTGCACGGCTTCGTGCGCGACGTCGCGCTCGAGCTCGCCGAGTACGAGATCACCGTCAACGCCGTGGCGCCCGGCCCCATCGACACCGAGCGCTTCGGCCCCGGGCTCCGGAAGCTGAACGAGACGGTCGAGTACAGCCCCAACCACATGACGCCGCTGAAGCGGCTCGGCCAGCCGTTGGAGGTCGCTCACGCCGCCCTCTTCCTGGCTTCCGACGAGGCCAGCTACGTCACCGGTCACACTCTGGCGGTGACGGGCGGCCGGTGAGCGCCGCCCGTCACGAAGGGCGACGCGTCCGTGAAGGTCCGTAAGCGCGGCGACACGCGCGTCACGAAGGGGGCGCGCTCATCGCCGAGACGTGGGCGCTGACGACCTTCCAGCCACGGCCGGGGAAGCGCACCCACGTCTGGCTCTGACGGCCGATCGCGTCCTGACCACGCACCTTGAACTCGAGGTTCACAGTGGCCAGGTCGCGGCCGAGCGTGAGGATCTCGAGACGAATGCGCTTCTCCTTGGTGCCCGGCCCCGGCGGGCGCGCCACGCGGTGCGCGTGGATCTGCGCGAAGCCATAGCCATTCTCGTGGAACGAGTAGCGGATGGTGTGCGGGCTATCCCAGAACGTCGCATCCAGCACCTCGACGTTCTTGTCGATCAACGCCTGCTCGTAGCGCGCGAACAGCGCCCGCACCTCGGCCACGACCTCGGGGATGTTGACGGTCACGTCCATCATCGGGCGGCCTCCAGCGCCCTGGCCACCGCGACCAGCGCGGCGTCGCTGCCGTGGCCACCGACGATCGACAACCCAACCGGCAGGGCGTCCACCTTGGCGCCCGGCACGCTCACCTGCGGCACGCCGGTGAGCCCGCCGTGCGCGGCAAGCCCCAGGATGCGCGCGCGCACCGGCTCCAGCGCCGGCACCGGCTGGCCCTTGAGCGGCGCTGGAAACGGCGTCGTCGGCATGCAGAGGATCGTCCCCGGCGGCACGAGCCACGTCATCCGCGCGCGCGCCTCGCGGCACACCAGCGCGGCCCATTGACGCTCACTCTCGGGAATCGCGGCGGCATGCGCGAGGTTGCGCGCCACGCTGAACTGCAGCCGCGGGTTGTCGCGTTCGAGCCACGGCTTGAAGGTCCGCCATGCCTCCCACGGCTGCAGGGTCCGCTGCGCCCGCGCCCACGCTGTCAGACCGGCCGGCGCGAGCACGTCGTCGCGGACGTCCTTCATCAGGGCGGCGAGTGCCCGCACCCTCGGCTGCAGGGCCGCCGCGGCCTCAGCGTCGGCGAAGCCGAACGCGTCGACGGCGACGACGAGGCGCGTGGGAAGCGTCGCCGGTATCGCCTCGCCCAGCATCACTTCCGAGACACGTGCGAAGGTCGTGGCGTCGCGCGCGAACCAGCCGGTGGTGTCGGAGCTCGGCGCCTGCGGCAACATGCCCGTGAGATCGAGCCGCCCGTGGGTCGGACGAATACCGTAGAGCCCGCAGAAACTCGCCGGCACGCGCACCGAGCCGCCGGTGTCCGTGCCCAGCGCCGTGTCGCAGAGGCCTTGCGCGACGGCCGAGGCCGAGCCGGAGGACGAGCCGCCGGGGACGCGATCGGGCGCCGCCGGGTTGACCGGCGTGCCGTCGAACGGGTGCTCGCCGAGGATGCCGAGCGACACCTCATCAGTGATCGTCTTGCCGATCAGCGTGGCGCCGGCGTCCAGCAGCCGCTGCACGGCCCAGGCGTGGCGCGTGGGCACCGGATTCTGACGGGCCCAGTCCGGATTACC
>Ga0306925_10002732_pt1 | contig 15286 bp, 14 predicted proteins | sample flu12Cox44000176_FD_203755 | JGI IMG/M metagenome (GOLD analysis project Ga0306925, IMG submission 203755) | Lab enrichment of tropical soil microbial communities from Luquillo Experimental Forest, Puerto Rico - flux8day.12C.oxic.44.000.176 (v2)... | ecosystem: Environmental > Terrestrial >... | reverse complement strand
GAGTCCGACGACCCGCCGCCGAGAATGTGATTGACCAGATAAGCCGCCATGAAATCGGGGTCCTGCCGCGAAATTCCAGGCCCGCCGAAATCGACGACGGTCTGCGGCACATCGAGGCTCACCTCGAGGCGTCGCCCAAGACCGCGTGGTGCGACATTGGTAATCGAGACAAGGTCAGGCTTTTCCGGCAGCGCGCCGAAAGTCCGGTCGAGCAGCGGCTTGAGCGTCTCGGCATCGATGTCGCCGACCACTGCGATCTTAAGGTTTTGCCGTGCGAGGACCCGGTGCGCGTAGGATTTCAGGTCGGCGATCGAAATGCTCGACAGCGTTTCCGGCGTGCCGTTTAACGGGCGGCCATAAGGGTGGCCTTCGAAAGCCGTCTCCCACCAGCGCCGGCTGGCGATATCGGCTGGGCTTGTGGTCTCGCGGCGAAGCAGAGAGAGGATTTGCGCCCGACTGATCTCGACATCTTTGGCATCGAATCGCGGCGCCGTAACCGCGAGCCGCAACAGATCGAACGCATCGTCGCGATTTTCGGCCAACGTGCGCATCGTGCCGCGAATGGTGTCACGCTGCGCTGAGAAGCTCATTTCAATCGCTTTGCGCTCGAGCCGGTCCGAAAATGCGTGGGAATCCAGGTCGCCGGCGCCGGAATCAAGCAGCGACGCAGCAAGCGTCGCGGTGCCCGATTTCCCGGGCGGATCCTGAACGGCGCCGCCCGCGAAGGCGAAATCCACCGCGATCAGGGGCACCGCCGGCTCATGCACCAGCCATGCTTCGATCCCGCCGGCACTGACCACGTGTTCGATCGTGGTCGCCTTGGCCGGCACCGCAAATAGCGTCCCCGCTGACGCGATCGCCGCGACGAGCAGCAAGCAATGCCTCAGTCCCGCGCGTGGCAAAATGGATGTAGCGCCGCGGTGGCGGAGCCGAGCGAGCCAATCGGCGTTCACGATCGCTTCTCCTCGGATTGCAGGCTTTTGACCAAATAGCCGGTGACGGAATGGCGGCGGTCGAGCCAGGTCCGGGCGGCGTTTTGCACGGCCTCGGCGGTGACGGCGCGAATACGATCCGGCCAGGTGCGCACACCCTCGACGGTCTGCCCGGTCGCCAGCGCCGAGCCGTACCAGCGGGCTAAAGCCGCTTGATTGTCCTCGGCATAAACCGCGTCGGCGATCAGACGGGTTTTGGCGCGGTCAAGTTCATCAGCTGTAACGCCGTGGGCGCCGAGTTCGGCGAGAATGGCATCAATCGCAGCTTCGAGCTGATGCAGCGGCACTCCCGGCTTGGGCGAGCCAAAGACTGTGAATTTCGCATAGTCGAGTGCGGTGCCGGAATAAGTAGCGCCGGCATTGAGCGCCAATCCCTGGTCGATGACCAAGCTGCGGTACAAACGGCAATTTTCACCGCTGCCCAAAACATGAGCGAGGACTTCGAGCGCCTCGCTTTCGCCAGCCTTCGCCGAGGTTTCCGAGGGCACGAGATAATCGCGGCTGACGCTCGGCTGCTCGACGCGCATGTCCGCGAGCGTCACCGTGCGCGGTGCCTCCTGCACCGGCTCCATCGGCCGGTGCCGCGGATTGGCCTCGGCGCGATCGGCAATTTTACCGTAGGTCGCTTCGGCGTCGGCTTTCACTTCGTCGGCCATGACGTCGCCGGCGACGACGACGACGGCGTTGTTCGGACTGTAGAAGCGGCGATAGAACGCCAACGCATCGTCGCGATCGAGCTGTTCTATTTCCTGACGCCAACCGATCACCGGCCGGCCATAGGGATGGTTGAGATAGAGCGCCGCATCTATCTGCTCGCCCAACCGAGCGGCCGGATTATTAGCGACCCGCATGTTTTGTTCTTCAAGCACAACGTTGAGCTCGGGCCGCACCACATCATCGGTGAGCACCAAGCCGGTAATGCGATCGGCTTCTAGCGCCATCATTTCCCTAAGGTGGTCGCGCGTCACCCGCTGGAAGAAGCCGGTATAGTCGCTCGCGGTGAATGCGTTTTCCTGACCGCCGATTTCGGCGACTTCGCGCGAGAACGTGTCCCCGGGATTCTTCTCGGTGCCCTTGAACATCAGATGTTCGAGGAAATGCGCGAGGCCGGATTTGCCAGGAGTTTCGTCGGCCGCGCCTATTTTGTACCAGATCATATGGGTAACGACGGGCGCGCGATGATCCGGTACGACCACGACTTCGAGCCCGTTGGCCAGCGTAAAATGGCTGACGTTCGCGCCGGCATAGGCCGCGCCCGAGGTTGCGCCCGCAAGCGCGGCAGTGAGTAACAGGATTTTAGCCAACCTCATCCCTGCGCGCATCGACCGGTTGCGCCGCCTCGCGTCCCTCCATCAGGAGAGCGGAAGCGGTTATTTCGGCGCCTCCATGATCTCGTTCCGGTTCGACGCTTTGAGGGGCTTGCGATCCGGACCAATTCCATATGGCTGATCAGGGGATGGTGTTTGATAGCCGGGCGGCGGATCGGTCAGGTTCGCGCGCGCTGGCTCGCCGGTGAAGGTTCCGTACTCTTCTTTTTTGAACCAGCCGAAGTTCAAAATGCCCGTTTGCCCTTTCGGCTCGATTCCTGGGGAGCTGGGCGATGCGCTGGAACGGTTCCCGTTCGGCATGAGCTCGTCCGGGCGGAGCGGGCGGCCTTCTTCCATGATGGGGTCGGCCGCAGGGGCGGGTCTGTTGTCTTTTTTGCCAGCCTGGCGCTTTTTGAGATCGGGATCGTCCGGCCAGTTTGTCGCAGGCGCCCGATCGGTCGAAATTGGCGCGCGCAGATCGCGATTCGGCGGCACCACCAAAGGCGAGCGCTCGCTGTAATTGATTTCGTATTCCGGGTGGTCGGGATCGGGAAGCCCGATGGCCTTCAGAACTTTCGACGTGAACGTTGTCCCTGACGGATCGTCATAGTCGCCGGCACGTGCGACCGATGCACAAGCGCAGGTCGTTGCCACGGCAAATATGATCCCGAACACGGCCGGGCTGACGCAGCAGCGGCTGCGGCGATCAAGGCCGGTCAAAACGATGCGACGGAGCGGCATACCCTCACCCCAAGACTTGCTCCCAGTGCCTGCTGGGAGTTTCCCTCGAACGCGCCCCCGACCAGTCCAGCCCGAAAGACTAAATAAATCAAGCCCGGCAGCAGCTTATCGTCCGCGATCAGGGCGCTTTTGCGGCACCACTCAAGAGCGATTCATATAGCAGCACCGTCACACCCGCAACAATCGCAACATCGGCAAGGTTGAACACATACCAGCGAAATTCGAAACTTGCCGTCTCGATGTGGAAAAGCACGAAATCCATGACGCCCGGCCAATGCAACCGGTCGATGGCGTTACCCACCGCCCCACCAATGATGAGCCCGAGCGCCACGGCGGTGAGACGCCATGTCGCGCGTGCAAGCCACACCCAGAGGAAAATAACCGCGGCCAGTTTGAAAGCGAACAAGGCCCATTCCCCGATCGGGCCTTGCTGCGGAAACAAGCCGTAGCTGATGCCGGTGTTCCAGGTCAGAACCAGATCAACGAATGGCATTAGCGCGAAGCGGCCACGGCCGGCGAGATCGAAGCTTAACAGCAGCCAGAATTTCGAGGCCTGATCGACAAAACAGGTGAGCGCCGCAACGGCCAAGCCAAGCGCGCTTAATCGTCCCCACAGATAGGAATGCGGCGGAACACGAGGCACGGCATCGGTCAAAGGATCCCCCTACTCGGCCGCCTTGCGAATCGCTTCCCATTCGCGCAGCGCCTGCGCGTCGCGCGGTGTGACGTCCGGAAATTGCGGGTCGAGGCCGACCGCCGGGGAAATTTTCCACGACCGCGCGCATTTGCGGCCCTCGGCGAGTTGCGGCACGACTGCGACACCCGGCACGTCGGGTAGCCGAAACGCATCGGGCGGACCATCGCCCTCGACTAGAGTGGCCTCCGAGGTAATGCACAGTTCGGCGAGATCGGCATCCACCGCCGCGGCGAACAGGTCGGGGTCAGCGACATGGATGATCGGATGCGCTTCGAGCGCGGAGCCGATGCGCTTTTGCGCGCGCTCGATCTCGAGCGCGCCAGTGACGACGCGGCGGATGGTGCGCAGCTTGCGCCATTTTTCAGCGAGCGCGTCGTTGCGCCACGTCGCGGGCACCGGAGGAAATAATTCGAGATGCACCGATTGCGCCGAGGGATCGCGCGCGAGCCAAGCCTCTTCCGCCGTGAAGCAGAGCATCGGGGCGAGCCAACACACGGTCGCGCGGAACAAATAATCGAGCACGGTGAGGCACGATTTGCGAGTGACCGACGAATAAGGATCGCAATACAGCGCGTCCTTGCGGATATCGAAATAGAACGCCGAAAGATCGGCGGTCATGAATGCATTGAGCGCAGCAAAAATGCGTTTGTAATCGAAATTCGCATAAGCGAGGCGGACCAGCGGGTCGAGTTCGGCCAGCCGGTGCAACATCAGTCTTTCGAGTTCCGGCATCGCCTCGGGCGCGACGCGGTCGGCGGCATGAAAGTGGGCCAGATTGCCGAGCATCCAGCGCAGCGTGTTGCGCAGCTTGCGATACGTATCGACGGTCGTTTTCAAGATTTCCGGGCCGATGCGCAGGTCGTCCGCATAATCGGCGGCGCCGACCCACATCCGCAGAATGTCGGCCCCGGCATCCCGCATCACGTCCTGCGGCGCGGTGACATTGCCCAGCGATTTCGACATTTTGCGGCCGTCCTCGTCGAGCACGAAACCGTGGGTGAGCACGATGTCGAACGGCGCGCGGCCGCGCGTGCCACAGCTTTCTAAGAGCGAAGACTGAAACCAGCCGCGATGCTGGTCGGAGCCTTCGAGATACATCACCGCCTCGGCGCCACCGTCCGCCTTGCGCTTAACATGGGCGAGCGCGGGAAAATGCTGCGGGTCCTCGAGCACGAATGCGTGCGTCGAGCCGGAATCGAACCAGACATCGAGAATGTCGTCGACTTTTTCCCAACCGTCATTGGCGAGCTTGCCAAGAAAGCGCTCGCGGGCGCCGGGTTTGTACCAGGCATCGGCGCCTTCTTGCTCGAAGGCTTCGATAATCCGGACATTCACCTCGGGATCGCTGAGGATGTCCACAGAACCATCGGACTTCTCTTTGATGAAGAGCGTGATCGGCACGCCCCAGGCGCGTTGGCGTGAGATCACCCAATCGGGCCGGCTCTCGATCATTCCGATAATGCGGTTCTCGCCTTGCCCCGGCACCCAACGGGTGGCCTTGATCGCGGCAAGCGCCCGGTGACGCAGCGTATCGTTGTGCCGCTCGATGCCCTTATCCATTGCGATGAACCATTGCGGCGTGTTGCGAAAGATCACCGGTTTTTTCGACCGCCACGAATGCGGGTATTGATGTTTGAGTCGGCTGCGCGCGATCAGCATGCCGGCCTCGATGAGCGCCTTGATGACCGCTTCGTTAGCGTCGCCTTTGTCGCCGGTTTCGATCAGCACGCGCTTGCCGACGAAGCCCGGAGCCTGTTCAGTGAAACGACCATCGGCATCGACGGTGTAGGGTATATTCGTGTTGATGCTCTGCGCGGCAAGCTTCACCGCATTGGCCGTCCAAAGATCGAAGTCTTCGCGGCCGTGTCCCGGCGCGGTATGGACGAAACCGGTGCCGGTATCTTCGGTGACATGATCGCCGGGAAGAAGCGGGACTGGAAAATCATAGCCACCCAAACTTTTGAGCGGATGATCGCATAACAGACCCGACAATTTTTCCGCGGCAATCGGCGCGAGTCTCTTAAGCGCGGTGACGCGCGCTTGTCTGAAGACGTCGACAGCCAGCTTGTCTGCGAGCAGAAAGCGGTCTCCCACCTTCGCCCAATTATCCGAGGGCGCATCCACGACCTGATAGAGGCCGTACTCGATTTTGGGCGAATAGCTGACGGCGCGATTCCCGGGGATGGTCCACGGAGTCGTCGTCCAGATTAAAACTGAAACACCACTGAGATCAGGCAACTCCACGCCTGGCGAACGCGAGCGCATCTTGCGCAGCGGAAATTTCACCCACACCTGATCCGAGACAAAGTCCTCATATTCGACCTCGGCTTCGGCGAGCGCAGTCTTCTCGACCACCGACCACATCACCGGCTTCGAGCCACGATAGAGCGTGCCGTTGGCGGCGAACTTCATCAGTTCGCGCGCGATTTGCGCCTCGGCGAAGGGATCCATTGTCGTGTACGGATGCGCCCAGTCGCCGACAACGCCGAGGCGCTCGAATTCCTCCCGCTGCACTTTGATCCAGTGTTCGGCAAACTGCCGGCATTCACGGCGGAATTCAACGAGCGCCGACGGATTGGACAAATCCGGCTTCGCTTTGCCTTTGGCGCGATAGTTCTCTTCTTCGATCTTCCATTCGATCGGCAGGCCGTGGCAGTCCCAACCCGGGACGTAATTCGAATCGAAGCCGAGCATTTGCTGGCTGCGCGTCACCACGTCCTTGAGAATCTTATTAAGCGCGTGACCGATGTGGATGTTGCCGTTGGCATAAGGCGGACCGTCATGGAGGACGAAGCGCGGCCGTCCGGCCGCCACGGCGCGCAGCCGCGCGTAGAGATCGAGCTTCTGCCAGCGCGCCAGAATTTCCGGCTCCTTCTGTGGCAGCCCGGCGCGCATTGGAAAATCGGTCTTAGGGAGAAACAGCGTTTCGCTGTAATCGCGCGCTTTAGGTTCGGTCATTGTCAAGCTTCTGGTCTCGGATGCGCCTTCTAACAAGCCCGTTGCGGTGCGGAAAGGGTGTCCATTTTTTTAGACTCCCGTCCGTTCCAGAACTATCCACAAGTCGCGGAAAAACTTGCGTTTATAGGCACTCTCGACTCTAGACCACCCCCACTCTTTCCAGTACGGTCCGCGAATCGTTTGTAGGTAAGACTGTTGGCAGCGGAATCGGGGGCAACCGGTGCGGAAGTCGAACAAGCTAACACCTCAAAAGGTGAGAATCACAAACGGCCTCGGTCGGTATGCAGACGGCGGCGGTCTTTATCTCCAAGTGTCCCGCGTTGCCGAGCGCACAACCAAGGCTTGGATTTTCCGATATATGCTCGACGGGCGGGCTCGCCATATGGGCATCGGCTCAATTGACGACTTCACTCTTGCTGAGGCCCGCGAACGGGCCCGCAAGGCCCGCCAGCAAGTCAAGGACGGAATCGACCCGATAGATGTGAGGCGCGCCGAACGCGATGCCCGCAAGGTTGCGGCGGCACAACGGGTAACTTTTAGGCAATGTGCGGAACGCTACATCGCCGCACATGAGAAGAGCTGGAAAAACGAGAAGCATCGGGGACAGTGGAAAAAGACGCTTGAGGCTTATGCGTACCCGCTTATTGGCGACCTTCCGGTGGCAGATATTGGGCGGGCACACATTCAAAAGATCATTGAGCCGCTTTGGCAGGAAAAGACCGAAACCGCAAACCGGCTGCGTGGTCGTATTGAGGCGGTCTTAGATTGGGCAACCGCGCGCGAATACCGAACTGGTGAAAATCCGGCCCGGTGGAAGGGTCATCTGCAAAAGCTGCTTCCGGCCAGAAATAAGGTTAGCCCTGTAGAGCATCACGAGGCGATGTCTTGTGATGACATGCCCTCATTCATGGCAAATTTGCGCGGGGCAGATAGCCTGTCTTCCAGGGCGCTTGAATTTACGATCCTAACGGCAGCGCGAACCGGCGAGGCAATTAATGCCCGTTGGGGCGAAGTCGATTTCAAAAACAAGGTTTGGACGATACCGGGCGAGCGAATGAAGGCCGGAAAGGAACATCGCGTTCCTTTATCTGACCGGGCCGTTGAAATCCTAAAGTCCCTGCCGCGACTCGGTGACTTTCTGTTCCCTGGCCGAAAGGGCGCGCCTTTATCTCATACGGTCATGCTCGAATTATTGCGTGGCATGGTGGGCAATGGCGTCACGGTTCACGGCTTCCGCTCCACTTTCAAGGATTGGGCGCGGGAACGCACCGGTTTTACCGATGACATTTCAGAGGCCGCCCTTGCGCACAAAATAAAGGACAAGACTAACGCGGCTTATGCGCGCGGTGATTTATTCGAGAAGCGCCGCAAATTGATGGCGGCCTGGGCCGGTTACTGCACCAGTCCGCCGCCAAGTTCTGACCGCGTTGTGCCAATCAGCCAAGTAAGGGCGTGATATGGCATACGACTTCAATCGGCTTCTTCGACCAAGCAAGCGCCGCGTTCCCGAAGAACAAAATCTCTACCTGCTCGCACTGAACATTGCGTCGGTAATGTGTGGCTTTAAGCCCGGATGTGTTAGCGATTCCGAAGAAGATCTCGCGCGGGTACGTTATGTAGCCCACGAACTCGAACGCGCGGCGGGCCTCTATTACAAGGCCGCCCTTGAGGAAGCCGACGTGGTCCTAAGCGAGGCAGACCACCACACTGGGCTGACATTGCATTTATCTACGCGATGGGAAGTTTGTGGCAACGCGTCTGGGGGCCGGTGAAATTCAGGAAATATCAAAACGCGCGAATCACAAGGGGCGAAAAAGGCGGCACAGAACGGCCAACGCTATTTCAGGACGTGTGCAATAAATGGATGGAATTCGTTGACCCGGAGAGGACAAAGCCATTGGCTCCGGCGGCGTTTAAGGAAGCAGGTAAGTATCTCAAGCGCCCGCCAAAGAATAAAAACCATAGAACCTCAATTTAAACCCATACCGTCGTTCATGCCGCGCTGACGTACATTCCAGGCCACTTCAACAGAAGAGGTTTGGAAATGACGGAACGATTCTTGCGCGGCGCAATGAAGTTAGCCGATGACGGTCAGGGCCTATGCCGGTCTGTCATAGGCCGCCGTCATTTGTGCTTGGGGTTCTTGGCTGCGAGCCGTCGCCTACGCCAGTACTTCTTCATCGCGGCACTAATCGCTCGCTTCTGTGACGGTTTCATCTGTTATGACGGTTTCATCTGTTACCTCCGTGGTGGATCGGCGACAACCTTTATAGCTCGTGGCTCGACTAGCGCGGGATACTTTGCATTTTTTTGGAATTGTTTGTTGCTCGTTTGCATTGGTTTGCAATTCGTGGCGCGAACTACACTCGACGTGAACAGGTATAGAACGGTGCTGATATATAACATGTAGGGATTGCGGGGCCGGGACCGACCCGGAGCAAAAAAATAGCCCGACGAGATGGATTTGACTCCATCCGCATCGGGCTAAAGTTTGGATTTGTACATGGAATATATCAACACCGATTTTGACAAGTACGATATTAAACACGGCCAGCTTACTGAAACTCCCCTTCGCGGTTCGACTACCCGATACATCGCCAATCCAATCGTTGATGATATTGAGGCCGAACCAAAGGGACGGGCAAGAAGACGGCGCATCAATGGCCGCATTGTCATTGATACCACCGTACCTGACGGCGACGGGGCGCGGTATGTGCCGCCAAGCTGTCTTGTTACCGGCGATGCGTCTGTAAACAACCTCGCTACTCACAGATGGCACAACGACGGTCTGCCTAATGCGGAAACCGAAGCGGATTTAATCCGGCGCGTTCAGAGCGGCGATCACCGAGCATTCCGCAAACTATTAGAGGCATTCCATAGGACGGTTGTCGGACCCGCTGGCAAGTACATTCCGGGGGGCGCGTTCTATAGGCGGCAACCGAAGAACCAGAAGCACACTAACGACCTACTATATGAGGATTTGACTTCTGTCGGCTGTCTGGCGCTGTGGCAATCAACATTGAAGTTTGATTCCAGCCACCGCTTCAACACTCTATCGCGGCATAAGATTGTCGGGGCGATTAGCAACGAAGCAAATTACCTTCGGCGAGGAGGTTACACTAGCGGGGATACTGTCGGCAGATATTCGTGGAAAAAAGTCGGGCGGCGCACCCAGACACGACTTGACCGCTGGATATTCGACCATCGTGGTTCACCACCGGAAGAATTATTAGAGGCCCAAAAGAAACTGGTTAAGCGGCCGGTGTTTCATTCGCTGGAAGAGGCGGCATCTGCAATCAAGGCGGCAAGCAGTCTGGACTATTCCGATGTTTATTCAGACGACGGCGAAGACGGCGGCGGTGACATTGCCGACACTGCGGCCACAGAACCAACGGAGCAATTCCGCGATGCTTATGACTCCGGCAATCTGTCGCCGCAACTAGCGATCCACCGTGAACATGTCAGTCCGATTGTTGATTTCTGGATAAACGAACTTTGTAGTCCGCCGCGTATCAAGGCAAAGCCAAACCCGAAGCCGACCTATAAGCCGTGCATGGTCAAACCAACTGGCCGCGCACTTCATCCTATAGACAAACCGTACTGGATGGAGCCGCGAGAGCTACGGGTGAACGAATACGCCAAGAAGCCCCACGACCCAGACCGGCGTGAGGTTGCAACCATCCGACTTAAGGGCGGCAAGACCAAACGAATGTATCGCCAGATAGCGGCCGGTCCCTGTCGGCAAATCTATGTGAAGTCTGCAAACCAAAGAGGAAAAAATGTCAGACCAGAACGAAGTCAAACGATTAGTCGTCCAACTGCCGAAATCGTTGTTCTCGAAAGTCGAGGAGGCGGCATCGCGGGATTACACGTCAGTGAGCGATATAACTCGCCGCGCATTAGCGAGCGATCTGCGGGGACGGGGATTGCTGTCCGATACTGACGGCGAAGTAATTGCTTAAACGAAACCGAGCGGCGTTGGAGCGCCGCCCGGTCATAGCAAGGTTCAAATCAGCAATGACGTTTGTAAACGAAACAATTCCGCATGGCAACAGTCGCCGTGATGCTTCGGTGAAGTGTGGCGCCTGTGGCCGCACAGTCAGGCGCAAGTCTCGCCAGCAACGCTATTGTTCTGACCGCTGCCGTGATTATGCCCGTCGCGAAAATAAAGCCCGTACAGCGATTAAAAATCCTGTTGTGGGTCAAGACACCGCAAAACCCACGAACCCCCGTTTTTTACCTAACAAAAACAATAGTCTGCGAGCGGCAAAATCAGGGTCGAGCATCCCATTAAACATGCTTGGCGGTTATCGCTGGCCGGATGCACCAAAACTCGACTCAGAAATGGTTGAGCGCATTTGCCATCTGGAAATCGGTGCCAAATGAGCAAGCGCAACAGGGATAAGGGCAAGATCGGTGGTCCGTTCGTGCCAATGCTGACCGAGACAATGAAGTCTGCGGCATGGCGCGCAACGTCACCGCACGCCCGCATTGTCTATATCGCCCTCAAGTCCCGCTACAGCTTTGACGCAAGAAACAACGGCCGCATTTATCTGTCTGCTAGGGCGGGAGCCGAAGAAACGGGTCTTGATAGAACTAGGATTGCCAGGAGCCTGCGTGAATTGCAGCACTACGGGTTCATCGTAATGACAGAAGCCGGTTGCCTGGGCCTCAACGGCAGAGGTAAGGCGCCGCACTGGCGACTGACAGAACTGGGCTATATGCATGAACCGGCGACCAAAGACTTTCTGAAATGGGACGGCGAGCTATTCCACGAACAGAAATCACCCGCGTATTACACACGGAGGGACGGTCGCTTGGCAAAACTTGGAGCCACCCAAAAACAGAATCCCGTCAGGACATCACTGACAGACTGTCAGAGCGTCACTGACATAACAGTGTCAGAGCGTAGCAGACAGTTGCCCGATAAAGAGTCAGAGCGTCCCAGACATATAAATGGGGTAGCCTGTCAGAGCGTCACCGACATATCTACAATTAACCACTCCACTGTCCCTGATGTGGCTCCCGCTACTGTAGTGTTCCAGTTGCCTGCTGTGCGTCCTGATAGTCGTGCTGCGGCCGATTACCTAGCTGCATGGACGGCGGATGAACCGGCAGTGGCTTGAAGGTTGTCGTTCAGTTGATTGTTTGTATTGGCCGCCGCGTTAGCTGATGCTCTGCTTGCCTGCTCTCTGAACGCGGAGCGGAGGATATTTCCGCTGAATTGTTGAAAGCCCCACGCTTATCAATAACTTACATTGATATGGCGAGGTGCCAACGGTCGTACCTACAAACCGGCGGGGTTGTGAAACGTGCTGCAGTGCGTTTCTGCCGGTAGTTTTGTCAATGGCGGCCTCACCATACCCAGCAACCCCCACCGAGGGTGAGATTGAAATCCATATTCCTCTATTGGGGGCCGCGACTTACACGACCATCGGACAACCTAAAAAACAGCGGCGACCCGCAAACCGTATAGCAACACGCCGCGCCGAGCCCGTTGGGCAACAATTCTCGAATTTAATGCCAACGCCGACACCAACGTATCGCGTCGATCACCGCGCGCGCGGTCCATCAACCGTATCGTGACGCCCCTCTCACAGGCAAAGGAGAACACCTTGGACGACCAATCCGACCAAACAAACCAACCCAACCAAATAGACTGGAGCGATGACCAGGGCCTATCAAAATCTTGGTGGTTCGATCAGGGTTCGCTTTGCGGCGCAAGCACCCAACAAATAATTTTCAGCGCCTGTGTGCATCGTGGCATGACCGCCACAGCCTCGGCAAAGCGCGCTGGATACGCCGGCAACACGGACACGATCCGGCAGGCCGGCTTTCGCGCCCGGCACAGTGCAGCCGTGGAAACCCTGCTGGGCATGGCCAATGCACTGACCGGCACCGGAGTCGAGCCCGTCGTCAACCCGGATGAGTCGAAATCGATCCTAAGTAAGCTTGCCAGACGATCGGACCCAACCACCCGCATCCGCGCCCTCGAAGCGCTGGGGAAGATACGCAAGGACGAGGCCGAGATGGAATTGCGCAGGCAGGAGGTCGCGCCACTCACCGACATTCGTGCTGAGTTGAGGGAGATTGCCAAGATATCCCCAGAACTGGCGAAGGCCTACGCCGAGTCTAAGGGCCTCGCCTTTGACATGCCCGAGATTCAGAAACCCGAGGTCGCAAATGATGCAGCCGAATAGCGCCGACGTCATTACCGGTCTGACTGACGAGCAGCGGGCGGAGGTTGCCCCCAAGCTAACGAAGATCGAACGCACCTTGGCAGAGCGACAGAAATTTTATGTCGAAGTGATTGAGGGTCTCGTCTGGGCTCTTGGCTCTGCTGCCGGGAGAGCGACGCCGCAAGCGAAAGAGCTAATCCGATTCATAAAAGAGATTAGAAAGTGATTGTAACGAACACCGGAATTTTCGACAGCAACCCCGCCCGACACCCAGCAATGTCCGCTTTTGGGGGTAAAGCGGACATCAATAGGCGGCGATGCAATGTCTGCTTTTGCCCCAAAGCGGACATTCGCTCAACTCCAGCCACCACTTCCGGTCTGTGGCGTTATTGGACCGAACAACATGATCTTGAGCACCAACTTGGATTATCATCTGGCTGCCAGGCTAGCGCGCCGTCGAAGATCGCGAGAGTTTCTGAATGTCAGACTTCGCCTTACCCATTGTTCTTGGCATCGCACTGGCCGCTGCGACCGGCTTTCGGGTGTTTTTGCCGATGCTGGTTGTGAGCACCGCGGCTTATACAGGGCATCTCTCGCTGGACAATAGCTTCGCATGGCTCGGCACTCCAGCCGCGTTGATCATGCTCAGTGCGGCGGCGGTAGCAGAAATCTTAGCTTACTACATTCCTGTTATAGACAATTTGCTCGACTCCCTGGCCACACCAGCTGCGTTCATCGCAGGGACGGTTGTGTCAGCGGCGGTGATGACTGACGTACCGCCAATGGTGAAATGGACGGCAGCGGTTATCGCCGGCGGCGGCATCGCTGGCCTTACGCAGGGCGTGACGGCAATCCTCAGGGCTCACTCCACTGCTTGGACAGGCGGTCTCGGCAATTCGGTGATCGCAACCGCTGAGCTCGGTGGAGCGCTGCTGATATCCTTTCTGGCCCTAACGATACCGGCCGCGGCAATCGCGTTGGTAATTCTGTTTTTATGGCTGGCGATACGCTTGCTTCACCGGCTTTTTCGCGGATCTCATTCAAGGAACAGCCAAAAATAGATACTCGAAGTGCCCAACACGCTGCTTGCGCGTACCGAATAAGGTGATCCGATAGAGATTTTCTGTTGCAGTGCATGAGTCCGCTATTGGCACAAAGCGGACATCACGATTGTGCTGAACCATGTCCGCTTTTGGGGGTAAAGCGGACATCGGGCGGATGTGCCCACAATCGCCAATGCGGTGCACATCGTCATCGAGAAATTTTTGGACCCGAGTCGCATGAAACGTCGCCGCAGATTGCAACCCGTTGCGATCAACCCGCTGGTGGTCGACCTGTCGCACCACAACGAAGTCGCCGATTTTGGCAAGGTCAAAGCCGCCGGCATCGCCGGGATCATCCACAAGGCGACCGAGGCGATCGGCTTTGTCGATAACATGTACGCCGTCCGGCGCGGCCCCGCGATGAACGCCGGTCTATTGTGGGGCGCGTATCATTTCCTGCGGCCGGTTTCGATCCCGGCGCAGGTCGATTTTTTCCTCAAAATCGCCGCGCCGGACAATACGACGCTGCTCGCACTTGACCACGAGGACGAGCGCGTCCCCCTCATTAATGCCAAGGAATTTCTGCTCCGGGTCGAGGACGCGGTCGGTCGCAGGGCGGTGCTCTATTCCGGATCCCTCATAAAAGATCAGCTTGACGACCGTATCGACGGCTATCTCGCTGCGCATCGCCTGTGGCTCGCGCAGTACGGCCCACGCCCGGTGACGCCGCGCAACTGGCCGAGTGCTTGGCTGTGGCAGTTTACCGGCGACGGCGTCGGACCTAGACCGCACAGTATTCCGGGCATCGTCGATACCGGCATCGACATCAACCACTTTGACGGCGACGCGGCCAAGCTCGCGGCCGAATGGTCCGGCCCGACTACCGTCGAGCCGGCAGTTGCTTAGGGTGAAATGAGACGTCCCCCTCGAGCGTCCTGGGCCTCATGTTGAGAGCAGTCGTGACACGGTCATCGAATAGACTGAGCAATGTCCGCTTCTGGCACAAAGCAGACATCAGCGGCGGTGTTTGAGCCAAATCAATTTTTCTGAATACGAGCTGGGGTTTCATCACTGTTTGTACCAGTAATGTACCGTGCGCAAGAATTGTGGTGTCAGTGATATCGGACAGCACCTCGGTTTCGCTCTTAAATTTGCCGCCAACCCGCGCGCAGACCCGGGTGGCGTTCGCCCTAACGGTGATCTTGCTTCTAACATTCGGAGCTGTGGCTCCGTTCGCCAATTTCCACTCGCCGCCACCAATAGGACTACGCGAAATCCTGCTCACCCTGATATTTGCGACAAACCTTGTTACGGCCATTCTGATATTTAGTCAGTGCTCCATCACTCATTCCCGGGCACTACTGCTGCT
>Ga0306925_10002728_pt1 | contig 15297 bp, 17 predicted proteins | sample flu12Cox44000176_FD_203755 | JGI IMG/M metagenome (GOLD analysis project Ga0306925, IMG submission 203755) | Lab enrichment of tropical soil microbial communities from Luquillo Experimental Forest, Puerto Rico - flux8day.12C.oxic.44.000.176 (v2)... | ecosystem: Environmental > Terrestrial >... | reverse complement strand
GATCAGTCGCGCTGTCTGCCGACGGCGATACTGCCATCGTGGGCGGACCTGGAGACAACTCGAACACCGGGGCGGCGTGGGTCTTCATAAAGCCGCTCCCCTTCAGCGCATTCAATGTCCAGCTTACGGTCTACCCCAACCAACCGGGTTTTTCGATTAATTCCAATTTCACTCTCGGGACGACCAGCGACGGGATCAACCCCCCAACCGAGCCGGTGACGCTCCAGATCGGCGAGTTCACGATAACGATCCCGCCGGGTTCCTTCGTCAAACCCGGAGGGGCCCCCGAATACTTCTTCGTGGGGGTAATCGACGGCGTGAGCCTGTCCGTGTCCTTGATCAAGCTTGGCAGCAGCAACGATTATGCCTTCGGGGTGATTGCAAAGAACGTCAGACTGTCAATTGTCAACCCGGTGACGGTTACGCTTACCATTGGCGATGATAGCGGCAGGACCAGCGTGAACGCCGTAACACGAGATGATCGTGAGTTGAATTCGATCGGTTGATCAGCGCGTATCTGAACGCGCTTTGTCCGGTTCGGGTCACCTCCGGAAGTCGCCGTCTGGCCCCTCATGTCAGCTCTCGCCGATAGCGGACACGCCACTGGATCGGCTTGGGTCCGGGTAGTGCCAAAAAGCTGCCGTAGCCCCTTCCGAAGCGGCCTCACTCGACAAGATCGCAGCGCACGAAACTGAGGCTGACCCTTAAGGGTTCCAAATCCGGATTGGCTTCCTGCTTAGCCGGACCATGCCAGTGCGTCTCAAAGGCTTCCGGACTTGCATGGAGCTCGTACAGCATAACCGTGTCGGCTTGGTCATGCGGTAAGATTATCTCGAATTTCAGCGTACCTGGTTCTGTTGCGAGATAGCGTTGTGCGTGGGCCTTCAGACGCTTCAGGTACTCATCTCGCTTGCCCGCAACGGTCTTGATGGTTGCCACGATTGCCAGTTTGCCCATGTGCCTCACTCACCAGTCCTGAAATTGAGACACTACTCAATACTACTGGCAACTTGAAACGTTTTTCGAACTCAGCAGACACCGACTGAACGTCCGTTGAGGGTCAAACCCGGAATTGACCATCCGGCTTCTTATGTCAGCTCTCGCCAGCAGCGGAAATGCCGTTGCATGAGCTCATGGCCGGGTAGCGCCAAGAGGAGACCTCGACAAATCGAGAATTAGCCTTTTTCGGGCTTATGTCAGCTCCGGCCGGGGGCGGACATTGCGGGCTCAGAGGGGCAGCTCCAATCACGTCAGCGGGACGGCGCCCACACCTTTCGGCCCCGGCATCCACGCGTCCGCATCAGTTCTTGGCCCAGAGCAGGGCAGCAATGAGAATCGCGCAGAAAAACCCAAGCATGATGTACTCAATCGTTGTCCAGTCCAGGTGCATGGGTGATGCCTGTGCACTGGGCGACCATTTTGCAGGGGAGGGGCTGACGCGAGGGTTACAAGCCGATTACAAATACGAAAGGTATGCGCCTTCCGTTCGCGTGCTGCGTACTTGTCTCTCGCAACTTCGATTGGCCGGGAATTGACCACCAGCGAACGCGTGAAAATCGTTTGTGCGTGAAGCGATGTGATGGACGCATCAAACCGCCGATAGGTCGTGAAACAGTGCGGCGCTCTTGCCAGCCAGGAAGTAACGGTCAGCCCGCGGCCACGGGGGCATGGTCACCCGCGCAGGCGCCGACGAGCGCAAGTGCCGCAAGGGCGATGAGACGCGCGCAATGGCGCGTGAATGGAGATCTCATGCCGGGGCGCGCAGGTGCTCGACAAGCTGGCGCGCATAGGGCGGCAGCTCGTTGAAGTTGCGGATACAGATGGTGAGCTCACGCACCGCCCATGCATCGGTCAATGCGACTGCCGAAATCGCCATGGTGCGCGCCACGCGGCGCGCGGTGGTCTCCGGCACTATCCCGATGCCGACATTGCACTCCACCAGGCGGCACACCGCATCGAAGCTGCGCAGTTGCACGCGCAGCCGCAGCGGCTGCCCGCTCGGTGCGGCCTTGCCCGCGAGGAAGCGCTGCAGCGCGCTGGCGCGGTCGAGCCCGACAAAGTCATAGCCCAGCACCTCGGCGAACGCGATGCTCGCGCGCGCGGCGAGCGGATGATCGCGCGCCACCACCAGCACGAAGCGATCCTTGCGAAACGGGTAGGTGGCGAGCGCGCTCGCATCGACGGTGCCGGCAACAATGCCGAGGTCGGCGACGCCTTCCGCGATCAGGCCGACAATCTCGTCACTCAGCCGTTCCTCCAGATCGACGCTGACATTGGGATGCGCCGCAAGAAACGAGCTGAGTGCCTCGGGCAGGAACTCGGTGAGCGCATTGGTGTTGGAGAGCACCCGGATCTGACCGGCGAGGCCACCGGCGTAGGCGCCAAGATCCTCCCGCAATCGCTCTGCCTGGCGGAGGATCACGCGCGCGTGCTGCAGCAGCGTGCGTCCGGCCTGTGTCGGCGTCACGCCCTGGCGACCGCGCACGAGCAGCGCCGCGCCCAACGCTTCCTCCATGTTGCGGATGCGGGTCGAGGCGGCGGCCAGCGCGAGATGCGCGCGCTCGGCTCCGCCGGTGATGCTGCCGGCCTCGACAACGTGGCGGAAAAGACCAAGATCGCTCAAGTCGAAACGCACGGCCATCCTTCGAATTTGGCGAAAGAAAGCTACGCGAAAAACCTATTGTGCGCCAAGTCCTGAGAAGCCATATTCGTCACAAACGAAAGCAACAATGCGGCGAGGGCATAAGGGAACTGCCCTAGGGTTCCCTTTGCAGTCGGGGACGGTCTAGGCTCTTCGCGGGCTGAGGAAACAAGCATTATGGCTGACGTCAAAGCACCGGTTGAGCGGCCGCTCTCTCCGCACCTCTTCATCTACAAGCCCATGCTCACCATGCTGATGTCGATTGTGCATCGCATCACCGGCGCCGGGCTTTATTTCGGAACTCTGCTGCTGGCATGGTGGCTGCTGGCCGCGGCGACCGGTCCCAGCGCCTATGCCGGCATCGGCAGCTTCATGAGCTCGCTGTTCGGCCGCCTGATCCTGTTCGGATATACCTGGGCGCTGATGCATCACATGCTGGGCGGCATTCGCCATCTCATCTGGGATAACGGGTACGGCTTCGGCGCTCAGCAGAGGGAATGGCTTGCCATTGCGACCCTGGTCGGCTCCATCGGGCTCACAGTGATCATCTGGGTGCTCGGCTATCTGGTCATGGGAGGATCGCGTTAATGGCGGTCGGAAGGATGAGCACGCCGCTTTCTCGCGTACGCGGTCTCGGCGCGGCAAGATCAGGCACCGAGGCGTTCTGGCGGCAGCGCCTCACCGCGGTTGCCAACCTGCCGCTGACCATCGCTTTCGTTTTCATCGTGATCTCGCTCCTTGGCCGCAACCACGCCGCGGTGGTCCAGATCCTCGGCGCGCCGCTGATCGCCGTGATCCTCATGCTGTTCATCCTGTCCATCACCACGCATATGCGCATCGGCATGCAGGTGATCATCGAGGACTATGTGCACGACGAGGGAACCAAGCTCGTCCTGATCATGGCCAATACCTTCTTCGCGATCGCGGTGGCGTTTGCATGCGCATTCGCGCTGCTGATGCTCAGCTTCAAGGTCTAGCGTCATGGCAGGCAACGGTTCCGGGAATGGCAAGGCGGCCGGCAGTGCGGCCCCGGCGCTCAACGGGCGCGCCTATCCGATCGAGGATCATCGCTATGACGTGGTGGTAGTCGGCGCCGGGGGTTCCGGCCTGCGCGCGGTCGTGGGCTGCAGCGAAGCCGGCTTCAAGACCGCCTGCATCACAAAGGTGTTTCCGACACGATCCCATACGGTCGCCGCGCAGGGCGGCATAGCGGCCGCGCTCGGCAACATGGGCGAGGACGACTGGCGCTGGCACATGTACGATACCGTCAAGGGCGCTGATTGGCTGGGCGATCAGGATGCCATCGAGTATCTCTGCCGCAATGCGCCCGAGGCGGTTTATGAGCTTGAGCACTGGGGGCTGCCGTTCTCGCGCCGTGACGACGGCAAGATCTACCAGCGTCCCTTCGGCGGCATGACCACGCACTATGGCAAGGGTACCGCGCAGCGCACCTGTGCCGCCGCCGACCGCACCGGCCATGCCATGCTGCACACCATGTACGGGCAGGCGCTGCGCCACGCGGCCGAGTTCTTCATCGAGTACTTCGCCATCGATCTCATCATGGATGACGAGGGACGCTGCCGCGGCGTGGTTGCGATCAGGCTCGACGACGGATCAATCCACCGCTTCGGCGCGCATATGACGGTTCTGGCGACCGGCGGCTATGGGCGCGCTTATTTCGCCTGCACCTCCGCGCATACCTGCACCGGCGACGGCAACGCCATGGTCCTGCGCGCCGGCTTGCCTCTCCAGGACATGGAGTTCGTGCAGTTCCACCCGACCGGGATCTACGGCGCCGGCTGCCTCATCACCGAAGGCGCGCGCGGGGAGGGCGCCTATCTGGTCAACTCGCAGGGCGAGCGCTTCATGGAACGCTATGCTCCTTCCGCGAAGGACCTCGCCTCGCGCGATGTCGTGTCGCGTGCCATGACCATCGAGATCCGCGAGGGCCGCGGCGTCGGCAAGCTCAAGGACCACATCTATCTGCACCTCGATCATCTCGACCCCGCGGTGCTGCACGAGCGCCTTCCCGGCATCTCGGAATCGGCGCGCATCTTTGCCGGAGTCGATGTGACGCGCGAGCCGATCCCGATCGTGCCCACTGTGCATTACAACATGGGCGGCATCCCGACGAATTATCACGGCGAGGCACTGACCAAGCAGAACGGCGTCGACGACCACGTCGTCCCCGGCCTCATGTCGCTCGGGGAAGCGGCCTGCGTGTCCGTGCATGGGGCGAACCGCCTCGGCTCCAATTCGCTCATCGACCTCGTGGTGTTCGGCCGCGCGGCGGCGGCGCGATGCGCCGAGATCCTCGAGCCCGGAGGAAATCATCCCGATCTCCCCGGCGATTCCGCCGAGCTTGCCCTCTCGCGCCTCGATCGCTTCCGGCATGCTTCCGGCGGCACGCCCACCGCTCAGCTGCGGCTGCGGATGCAGAAGGTGATGCAGAGCAATTGCGCGGTGTTCCGTACCGGCGCCGTGCTGGCGGAAGGGCACAAGCTCATGCAGGACGTCTTCGGCGCGGTTGCCGACATCAAGGTCACGGACCGCTCGCTGATCTGGAACTCGGACCTGATCGAGACGCTCGAATTCGACAATCTCGTGGTGCAGGCGGTCGTGACCATGGATTCCGCCGCCAACCGCACCGAAAGCCGTGGCGCGCATGCGCGCGAGGATTTTCCCGAGCGCGACGACAAGAACTGGATGAAGCACACGCTGGCCTGGATCGATGCGCAGGGCAAGGTGAACATCGATTACCGGCCGGTGCACGCCTACACGCTCACCAACGAAGTCTCCTATATCGAGCCGAAAGCCAGGGTTTACTGAGCGATGGCAATATTCACGCTGCCCAAGAATTCCAAGGTCACCGAGGGCAAGACCTGGGCCTATCCCGCGGGCGCCAGCGACGTGCGGGAATACCGCATCTACCGCTGGAACCCGGACGATGGCAGAAATCCCCGCATCGACACCTACTATGTCGATACCGGCGATTGCGGCCCGATGGTTCTCGATGCCCTGATCTGGATCAAGAACAATATCGATCCCACGCTCACCTTCCGCCGGTCGTGCCGCGAAGGCGTGTGCGGCTCGTGCTCCATGAACATCGACGCAACCAACACGCTCGCCTGCACGAAGGACATGGCCGACATCAAGGGCGTGGTGAAGATCTATCCGCTTCCGCACCAGCCGGTGGTGAAGGACCTGGTGCCGGATTTGAGCAACTTTTATGCCCAGCATGCGGCCATCGAGCCGTGGCTCAAGACGGTCTCGCCGCCTCCGGATAAGGAATGGAAGCAGAGCCACGAGGATCGGCAGAAGCTCGACGGCCTCTACGAGTGCATCCTGTGCGCATGCTGCTCGACCGCCTGCCCGAGCTACTGGTGGAACAGCGAGCGCTTTCTCGGACCGGCCGCGCTGCTGCAGGCCGACCGCTGGCTGCAGGACAGCCGCGACGAGGCAGCCGGCGGGCGCCTCGATGAGCTCGAAGATCCGTTCCGCCTCTACCGCTGTCACACCATCATGAATTGCGCAAAGGCATGTCCCAAGCACCTCAATCCGGCCAAGGCCATCGCCGAGATCAAGCGCATGATGGTGGAGCGGCAGGTGTGATGCACCATCGCGTTCAAGCGCACGCGGGGACCGCGTCGTAATCGGCAGGCTGCGCCATCCCACGGACTACGGAAGGGAAACGCGATCATGACCTTGAGCGCAGACGTCCGCCGCGTCGTCACCACCGTCGACAAGAACGACAAGGCGGTGGTGCTGCTGGACGGCGCAAATCCGCACAAGAAGGTTCGCCCGCACGCGCAGACCGTTTCACGCCTGCTCTGGGTGACCGGAGAGTCACCGGCGGACCTCTCCGGCACGGCCGATCGCGCCGCCGTCGATATCGGCATCATGCCGCCCGTCGGCGGCAGCGTCTTTCGTATCGTGGATTTTCCGCCGGAAACGGCGCAGATGCGAAATCTCGATCCCGCAACCATGCATCGCAGCCTTGGCGGCGGCGCTCCGAGGCGCGGCTTGCCGCCGCGGCATCCCGCCATGCACCGCACCCGCACCGTCGACTACGCCATCGTGATGGCGGGCGAGATCGACATGCTGCTCGACGATTCCGAAATCCACCTCAAGGCCGGAGATGTGCTGGTGCAGCAGGGCACCAATCATGCCTGGGTCAATCGCGGCAGCGAACCCTGCCGCATCGCCTTCGTCCTCATCGACGCCAAGGAGCCGTGAGTGGGCGAGATGAAGCTCGTGTCGCGCGCACCGACCCGCATATACGAGTTCCTGTCTGCGGAAAGCCGGTGCGAGCAATGATCGGACGGCCGGACGACCCCGCGTTTCTCTATTTCCCCGACAACTATCGCTGGTCCATGGGGCTGCTCATATGCCTGGGCGCAGCGCCCTGGACCGGCATCGAGATCGACGAGGTGCATCGGGTGGGACGCGCGCTCGAGGGCAATGTTGGGGACGACCATGCCTGGTTCGAGCAATGGACCCGCATGGGCGAGCAGATCGAGGCGCGCGGGCGTGAAGCGCAAGATAGAGGACACCCGCGCACGGCCGCGTCGTGTTTCCTGCGCGCATCGCGTTATTACCAGACCGGCGAGCGGTTCATTCATCCGCGCTCCCGGCGCAGCATGGATGTATATGCGAAGTCGGTCGGGCTGTTCCGGGATGCCGCCGGGATGCTCCGCCATCCCCGCATCGAGCCGGTCGAGGTGCCCTACGAGAATGCCAGCCTGCCTGCGCTGCTGGTGCATCCCGATCCGGCGCGCGCATCGCAACGCTCGCCCTGCATGGTGTTCTTCGACGGCTTCGACGTCACCAAGGAGCTGCAGTACGGCTACGGCATCCCGGATCTCGCGGCGCGCGGGATCGGTTGCCTCATTGTCGACGGGCCCGGCAACGGCGAGAGCGTGCGCTTCCGCAACCTGCCGCTCATTGCCGAGACCGAGCGCTATGCCACGCCGGCTTACGAGTATCTCGCCGCGCGCGCCGAATTCGATCCCGAGCGCATCGGGGTGATGGCGCTCAGTCTCGGCGGCTATTATGCCCCCCGCGCCGCGGCGCTCGAACCGCGCTTTGCCTGCTGCGTCGCCTGGGGCGCACAGTGGGACTATCACGCCATCTGGGCGAAACGCCTCGATGAGCTGGCGACCGGCAAGGTCCTCTCGCTCTCGGTGCCGCCGGAGCACCTGCAATGGGTGCTGGGCGTCACCAGCGAAGCCGCGGCACTCGAGAAGCTCACGGGGTTTCGCCTCGACGGTATCGTGCAGAAGCTGCGCTGTCCGTTCCTCCTGCTGCACGGCGAAGGCGACGAGCAGATACCGCTGTCGCTGGCGCAGAAATGCTTCGATGCGGTGGGCTCAGCGCACAAGACGCTCAGGCTGTTCGGCCGCGAGGAGGGCGGCTTTCATCATTGCCAGGTCGACAACGTCACCGTCGGCGTGCACGCCATGTGGGACTGGATCGAGGACGTGCTCAAGCCGGCAAGATGATGCCTTTTTGCCGCCACGATCGCGCTGACGAAATCGAATTCGAATCTTCGAGCTAAGGCTCTCAACGGGGGGAGGAGTACCATGCGCAGTGGATCACGGTATGGGGCGGCGGGTCTCGCGCTCGTTGTGGCATTGCTCGCAGCGCTCTGTTTTGCGCCGCGCGGGCAGGCCGCTTCCGGACCCGAGATCGATGCGGATGCGCGGGCGACGCTCGCCCGGTTCTTTGCCGAAGTCTATTCATCGCGCGAGCTTGCGAACCAGGCAGTGGCGATTCTGGTCTTCCCCACCATTGTCAAAGCCGGTTTCGGGATCGGCGGCGAATACGGGGAGGGCGTTCTGCACATCCGCGGCAGGACTGCCGGTTTCTACAACATCATTTCCGGCTCGATCGGCTTTCAGCTCGGCGCGCAGGCGCGCTCCGTGATCATCATGTTCATGACCGACACTGCGCTCGCCAAATTTCAGCGAACGGACGGCTGGAAGGTGGGCGTCGACGGCTCGATCACCATCATCGCGGTCGGGGCGGGCGGCGCCGTCGATACCAACAGCATCAGCAGCCCGCTCGTCGGTTTCATCTTCGATCAGAAGGGGCTCATGTACAATCTCACCCTCGAAGGCTCCAAGATCACGCGCATCGCCCGGTAGGCATTATTCGATTAAATTGACGCACCCCCTCGGCCGCCCCCGGCGCCTCCGAGATGGAGCACAACGCGCGTGATGCCCGATCCCCTGTCAAGCGCATGGAAGCCGAGCTCTGCGCACATCTGCAGCATGGTCGTATTTTCGGGCAGCACATCTCCGTATACGCGGCGCAGGCCTTTTTCCCTGGCGTAATCGATTACGCGGTGCATCAGCAGCCAGCCGAGCCCATGAGCTTTGAGACGCGAGCGGACCATGATCGCGAATTCCGCGGTCATCTCGTCGAGCTCGTCCCTCAACCGCACCAGCCCGAGGATGCGGCCCGTGCCTTCGTCGAGCGCGATGAAAGCCGTTTCGTGCCTGTAGTCGAGGTGGGCGAGGCTATCGATCTCGGCGGCGCTCAGCTCGGCAACGCGCCCGAAAAAGCGCAGCCGCAGATCCTCGGCGCTGACATCGCTCAAAAAATCTCGATACAGCGCAATGTCTTCAGGTTGCAGCCGGCGGATCAGCACGTGCTCGCCGCCCCTGCTCGTCTCGTGCAGTTCGCTCAAGCCAGGGTCGTCTTTGTCCGCCATTTGATGCTGGCGCCGTTGCGCTGTCGCTATTGATCGGGCTTATGTTTTGCGATCGCCTGCCCCAGGATCCCGCGCGCCTGCTCCGAGCCGTCGAGCTGGCGCAGCAATCGGCGCTTGATCTTCCAGCCCTGCGGCGTGCGCACCAGCTCCCAGCGGTTTGCCGTCATGCGGTGGATGCGAAAGCCCTTGGAGCTGCCGTGGTTGGGCACATCCACGGGATCGCCTTGCGTCTGCGGCACGACAATCTGGAGATAAGAGGTCACGACGGCTTTGTCACCGAAGATCGCGACATGCGGCAGCCCGGTGAAATGGGCAAGCCCGCCTGCGATCGCAGCTTGGTGGGCGGGACTGAGTACCTGCTCGGCAATGGCGGCGCGTCCGCGCGTGGCGGGTTCCCCGCGGTCGAAGACGCCGTCCTCCACCCAGCTGGCGGCAATATGCTCATTGCCGCCGGTGTCGGCGCTCGGCGGATGGCTGGCGATGACGTTGTAGATCTCAAGGCGGTCCTCGATGGCGCGGATTCGCTCCTCCAGGCTGCAGTCGGATGTCATCTGTCGGCTCCTTGTGTTTGCTCATTTCCGGGGAATCACCTCGCCGATAGCGCCGGCGTCGTGCGCGGAGAAAAACAGCCGCCCGTCGGGTAGGGCAACGATTGCTCGTGCGCCGCATCCCTCGACCGGGATCGCGTATTCGCCGAGCACCTTCCCGCCGGGTGTCATGCGCCCGATCTTGTTGGACGCGTTCTCCGTAAACCAGAGGTCGCCGTCCGGCGCCACCGTGATGCCGCGCAGCGAGGCGTCCGGGGTGGGCACCGGCCATTCGGTGATGCGGGCCTGCCTGTCAACGCGGCCGAGCGCATTGGCGCTGGTCTCTACGAACCAGATGTTGCCGTCGGGGTGGGCGACCATCGCGCGCGGCTCGCTGTTTGCGGTTGGAATTGCATATTCCGTCACGGCACCGTCCATGCCGATGCGACCGATCTGCCCGGCCGCGTATTCGCTGAACCAGAGCTCGCCGTCGCGGGCCACCAGCGAGAGCGGCCGGCAGCCCGCTGTGAGGCCATGGCAAAACTCCGTCACTTCGCCGTGCGGCGTGATCCTGCCAATCCGGCTGGCTTGCGCTTCCGAGAACCACACATTGCCGTCCGGCGCGAGCGCGATCCCGTCGGGACCGGCTGCGGGCGTGATCACGGGGAACTCCGTGATCTCGCCCGCAATGGTTATGCGTCCGATCTTGTTTGCGGCATTCTCGCAGAACCACAGCGCGCCGTCGCCGCCCGCGGCGATCCCGACCGGGCGGCTCTGCGCCGTGGGCGTTGCGAATTCCGCAAACGTCCCGTCACGCGGGTTCAACCGTCCGATCCTGGAAGCCCCGTTCTCGCAGAACCACAGATTTCCGTCAGGACCGAGCACAATAAGATACGGCCTGCTGTCGGCTGTCGGAATTCGGTGCAGAACGATCTCGACCTCGGTCATCGCGGAAGTCCCCTCGCGCTCCTTGCATGAGACAACCTAGCACGGATGACAGGGCTCGCCTTACCGGCTACGGATTGCCTGCAATGCGATGTCGACGGCCAGGATGAGAATGCTTGCAGCAGCGCTCGCGACAATTGCAGCCATCTCCACTGCGGCGGGGTTGGCGCGCGCCGAGAGCCTCTATCCGGAAAGAGTGATCAAGATGATCGTGCCGGCACCGGCCGGCGGTCAGACCGATGTGATGGCGCGCCTGATGGCGCAGAAGATGCAACAGACCCTGGGCCAGAGCGTCATCATCGAAAATCGTGCCGGTGCCGGGGGCGCGCTGGCGGCGCGGGCGGCGGCTTCCGCCGATCCCGACGGCTACACCCTGTTCTATGGCAATACCAGCACGCTCGCCGTCATTCCCGCTGTTTTCAGGAACCCCGGCTATGATCCGGTCAAGAACTTTGCTCCGGTGGCGAGCGTCTCGGAGAGCTACACCGTTCTCGTCGTGCATCCGTCATTCCCGGCACGAACCATCGGGGAGTTTGTCTCCTACGCGAAGGCGCATCCGGGCAAGCTGAATTACGCCCATGCCGGCGCCGGCAATGTGACCCATCTCGTCGGCGAAATGTTTCGCACGCTTGCAGCCATCGATTTCGTCAACGTTCCTCACAAAGGCGGCAATGAATCGGTGCAGGACGTCATGGGCGGGCAGGTGGACTTCGCGCTGGAGAGTCCCGTCATTCTCCTGTCCCTGATCAGGGAAGGGCGGCTGCGCGCGCTTGGCGTCACCAGTGCCCAGCGCAAGCCGGAGCTTCCCGACGTGCCGACCATGGTCGAGAGCGGCATCGCCGGTTTTGTGGCGACACTGCTGGCCGGGGTGGTGGCGCCTGCGGGCACGCCCGCCACGATCGTCGGCAAGCTCAACGGCGTCATCAACGAGAGCCTTGTGGCTCCGGACATGCAGGACCTTGTCGTGAGGTTCGGTTCGCAGGTCCGGATCGGCTCGCCGCAGGAATTTGCCGCCTTCCTCGCGGGTGAAACCGGCAAATGGGCGAATATCGCGAGAGCGGCGGGCGTCTCGGTGGAATAGGAGGTGCGCATGAAGGCGGGTGTTGCAACCGAACAAGGTCTTGCGTTGCGCGACATCCAGCAGCCGCGCCCGAAGCCGAACGAGGTGCTGGTGAGGGTTCGCGCGGCCTCGCTCAACCGTGCCGATCTCATAACCGCGCGCGGCCTGCCCCATGGCAGCCACGCCGGCATCGGCGCGCCGGTCGGCCTGGAATGGGCGGGCGAGGTGGTGGAGACCGGCGCCGAGGCGAAGGGCTACTCCGCGGGCGACAGGGTGATGTGCTCGGGCACTGGCGGCTATGCCGAATTTGCGGTGAGCGACTTCGGACGCGTCAATCCCATGCCGGACGGCCTGAGCTTCGAGCAGGCCGCGACGCTGCCGGTGGCGCTGATTACGCTGCACAATGCCCTGGTCACGGCTGGGCGCCTGCACGCACCCGACAGCGTGATGATCCAGGGGGCAAGCTCGGGCGTAGGCCTCATGGGCCTGCAGATCGCCAAGCTCCGGGGGGCGGGGCTGGTGATCGGCACCTCGACCAATGCGGAGCGGCGCGGCCGGCTCAAGGAATTCGGCGCTGACCTTGCCATCGACACCAACGAGCCGGGCTGGCCGGAGGCGGTCCTGCGGGCGACCGGCGGCAAGGGGGTCAATCTCGTTGTCGACATGCTCTCCGGCCCCGTGGTCGCGCAGACCATGAAGGCGACCGCGGTGCTTGGCCGCATTGTCAATGTCGGGCGTCTCGCCGGCGCCAGGGCCGAGTTCGATTTCGACCTGCATGCGCTGCGGCGCATCGATTATATCGGCGTGACGTTCCGCACCCGCACGCTCGAAGAGGTGCGCGAGATCAATCGGCGCATGCGCGCCGACCTGTGGGACGCGGTGACCGCCGGCAAGCTCGCGCTCCCGATCGATCGGCGCTTCGCGCTCGATGCGGCCGTGGAGGCGCAGGCGCACATGCGCGCCAACCGGCACTTCGGCAAGATATTGCTCACGATGTGAATGGAGTCCCGGCACCCATGTCGCGCAAGCTCGAGCTCACCTTCGCCTGTGGCGATTACGAGATCATGCGCCCGCTCAAGGAAGGCATCGTTCGGCCGGAAGGTATCGAGCTCACCGTGCTCACCGACATGGCGGCGTCTCCACGGCATTGGCGGTTCCTGCGCGGGCGCGAATTCGACATGGCCGAAGTGTCGGGCTCGGGTTATGTCGCCGCGCGCGACCGCGGCCTTCCGTTCCGGGCGATCCCGGTCTTTCCGCACCGGCGCTTTCGGCATGGCTTCATCTTCATCAACACATCGAAGGGGATCAGCAAGCCCACGGACCTGGTCGGCCGCAGAGTCGGCACCAAGGGCTACATGTTCACTGCCGGCCTCTGGATGCGCGGCATCCTGGAGCACGACTACGGCGTTCCGCACAAATCCATCGAATGGCTGAGCGAGCTTGATGAGGATGTCGATTTTACCCCGCCGCCCGGCCTCAAGCTCACGCAGGTGCCGCCGGGCAAGTCGCTCGAGGACATGCTGGCGCAAGGCGAGATCGACGCGCTGTTTTCGCCCGATCTGATCCGGCCGCTCACCGCGGGAGACGAGCGCGTCGGGCGGCTGTTTCCGGACTACAAGCAGGAGGAGATCGCCTTTTATCGCCGGACCGGCATATTCCCGATCATGCATGTCGTCGGCATCAAGCAGGAGATCGTCGACCGGCATCCCTGGGTGGCGATCAACATGTACAAGGCGTTCGAGCAGGCAAAGGCGCTCGCCATGGCGCGCATGGAAAATCCGCGCATCGTGCCGCTCGCCTGGTACCGGGAGAGCTGGGAGGAGCAGGAGCGGATCCTCGGCAAGGATCCTTGGGAATACGGGCTCACCGAGTGCAACATCAGCAATTTCGAGCGGCTGGTGACCTATTCGCTCGAGCAGGGGCTGAGCTCCCGGCGTATGGCGCTCGACGAGCTGTTCCTCAACGTCTCCGAGGGCCGCAATCGCAACGAGTTCAGATTCTAGCCTGGTGTGGCTTCAATCGGCAGCGACCATCAGATCGGTTTCGGCCATCAACTCTTTCTGATGCGAAACACCAGGACGTTCCCCTCGCGTGAGCTCGCCTCCAGCTTGTCGCCGGTCTGATTGATGAGGTTGGGAATGTCGACGGCGCTGAGCGGATCCGTGCATTCCGCGATGAGCAGATCGCCGGGCTTGAGCGCGGCCAGTGCCTTGCGCGCGCGCAACGCCGGCAGCGGACACTTGAGGCCGCGCAAGTTGATGGTTTTATCGGTCATCCGTTCCTGGACATTGCCGTGATCGAGGATGGCGAAACGCCGCAAAGGATCGCGCGGCTCACGCCGCTTCGCGACGTGCTCGCGCGCATCGATGCGCACGTCAAGCCGGTCGAGGTGCGTACCGTGGAGCTAGCGGCGGCGGCTGGGCGCATCCTCGCGCACGATATCGTCGTCGATCGGCCTGTCCCACCCGCCGCGCTTGCGCTTCGCGATGGATGGGCGGTCCGGTCCGATCTGACCGCGGATGCCGGTCCCTATGCTCCGGCGCCGGTCCCTGCCGCCGTTCGTATCGACGTGGGCGAGCCGCTGCCATCCGATGCCGATGCGGTCGCGTACTTCGATGCGGTGATCGTTCGTGACGGGCAGGCGCAGGCGCTCTCGCCGGTCGCGCCGGGAGACGGCGTCCTGCCCGCGGGCGCGGACGCAGCCGGCGGCGCTGTTCTCATTCCGGCAGGCCGGCGGCTTTCTGCGCTGCGCAGCGCGTTGCTTGCGGCCTTGGGCGTGGAGCGCGTGGCGATCCGCGCGCCGCGGCTGCGTATTGCCCGGGCGCGAGCGCGCGGCGAGCGGATGATCGAGGCGGCGGTCGCATGGATCGCGGATGCGGTTGCGCGCGAGGGTGGCACGGCAGCGGTCGGCGACGCCGACGAAACGCTCCACCGCGCATTGACGCAAGCGGATGCCGAGGCCGTGATCGTCGTGGGCGGCACGGGCTGTGGCCGCAACGACAGCACGGTGGCCTCGGCTGCCGCCGTCGGCGAGGTTATCGCGCACGGTATCGGCCTCATCCCCGCGGAAACGGCTGCTTTCGCCATGGTCGGTGCCCGGCCGGTCCTGCTGCTGCCGGGACGGCTCGATGGCGCGCTTGCCGCCTGGCACATGCTCGGTCGGGCGCTGCTCGCGCGCCTTGCGGCGAGCACCGAGCCGCCAAGCCGGTACGTGGCAAGGCTCACGCGCAAAATATCCTCCGTCGCGGGGCTCGCGGAGCTCGTTGCGGTGCGCTGCGAGGATCGCTCTGCTACCCCCATAGCCTTCGGCTATGTCCCCATGACCGCGCTCGCGCAGGCAAACGGGTGGATTTTCATCCCGCCCGAGAGCGAGGGATTGCAAGCCGACAGCGAGGTCATGATAAGACCC